>Ga0228701_1000103_pt1 | contig 103665 bp, 92 predicted proteins | sample McNCre117_Aug_MG_2_FD_178017 | JGI IMG/M metagenome (GOLD analysis project Ga0228701, IMG submission 178017) | Freshwater microbial communities from McNutts Creek, Athens, Georgia, United States - 11-17_Aug_MG | ecosystem: Environmental > Aquatic > Freshwater > Creek | place: USA: Georgia...
TGATAATGTTGTTACTGAATTCACTCTGCCAAAATCTTGGATTTGTAAGAGTACAAGTAATTTGATGGCTATTCAAAAAGAATATGGAAATGTAAAACTAAAAAAGTATCCTTTAACACACCCTTTATTACGTCGCATTTATGCAAGAACGAACAAATTAGAGATATGGAAACCGCTCAATCTATTATCATACAATAAGATAGAGGTTAAACAAATTATTGAAAAAGAACTTAATTGGATTGATTATGGTGGTAAACATTATGAGTCTGTTTTTACTCGGTTCTATCAAGGATATATTCTACCAGCTAAGTTTAAGGTAGATAAACGCAAAGCACATTTATCTAATTTGATATTTTCTGGTCAACTAAATAAGGATGAGGCTATTAAAGAACTTGAAAATCAAATTTATTCAAAAGAACTTTTTACAAAAGATTTTGATTTTGTTTTAAAAAAACTGAATTTAACCACTGAATCTTTTCAGAAATATATAAATGCCCCAATAATCTCCCACCAAAAATTCAGCTTAAGTTTGAAACTTATGGATGAGCTAAAATTATATTATCGTGTTTTCAATTAATCAAAAAGGAACTGTAAGAAAAGCAATTGTTGTTTCTCCACAGAAATGGGGAAATATGTTTATTTCGAAACATCACTATGCTGTAGAGCTTTCTAAACTTGGTTATAAAGTATTTTTTATTAATCCACCTGAAGATAATAAATTTGTTGGCACGTCAAGAATAATGTTTCAAGCAACTGAATATGAAAATATTACTGTAGTAAATCACTCTCTTTTTTTTAGCAGTTACATCAAATTTCATATCCCATTTCTTCACCATTTACTAATATTTCTTCACAGATGGTTGTTGTTAAGAAAAATTGGAATGCCTGACCTAATTTTAAGTTTTGATCTAACAAATAACTTCCCTTTAAAATTTATTCAATGTAAAAGAATATTCTTTGCAGCAGATGAACCGCGTAACCCACAAAATTATATTTCCGCAAAGAATGCTGATTTAATTGTAAGTGTTTCACAACATATTATTGATTTATACAGCAATTATTATCCGAGAACGAAAAAATTATTAATAAATCATGGGCTGTCCGAAGAATTTATTCATTTAAATAAAGATTCGGTTCCAATTCTCTCGGGAATAAATATTGGATTATCAGGCAATTTTTTATTCAATGATATAGATTACCCAATATTATCACGAATTATTAAAGAAAATCCAAAAGTCAATTTTCATTTTTATGGTAATATAACTTCAGAATGTAATTTAGGTGCAGAGAACAATTTTGAAATTCAAAACTATTTAGTTCAAATAAAACAGAATGAAAACGCAATTTTTCATGGTATTCTTCAAAAAACTGATTTGTCAATCGCCTTAAACAAAATGGATGCATTTTTAATTTGTTACAAATCAGAATTGGGTCAAAGTAGTGGCTCAAATAGTCATAAAATACTGGAATTTCTTTCAACAGGTAAATTGATTATATCAACTAATTTCTCATTTTACAATAAAACTAACTTGTTTTCACAAATAGAAAATCGAGAAACAAATAATGAATTGATTAATTTATTCAAAACTAGTATCGATAATTTGGATAATTTAAATTCAGCTGAACTGGTATTGAAAAGAAAACTGTACGCATATGAAAATAGTTATAGAAAAAATACTATTAAATTAATAGACGCGTGTTAAGAAAAATCCTTTTCATTACAACAACTAATCTAGCTACAAACCCTAGATTGGTGAAGGAGATGGAGTTAGCAAAAAGCTTAAATATTTCTTGTACAGTAATTCAATTTAAGTTAGATAATTGGAGTGATCAAAAAACAGAATTGCTTAAGTTGAAATACAATGAAGTTGAGTTTATTGAAATAAGTGCAACAAGAAAACCAATTATTAATTGGTTAATGAGTACTTGTTTAGAGTTGTTTTTTTCTGCGATTAACTCTAAACTTCTAAACAATAAACTTTTGGCATTTTCAATTAATAAACGGTCATATTTAATTTTACTTGAAACATTGAAATTGAAAACTGAATTTGATTGGGTTATTGCTCACAATCCAGGATCTTTTTATCCTGCATTTAATTTTTCAAAAAGAACCGGTTCCAAATTAGGTTTTGACATTGAAGATTATCATCCTGGTGAAACTAACAATGTTGAAAAATCTCAAAGAGTTTTGAAAATGATGAAATCATTGTTATTAAAAGCAAATTATTGTTCATTTGCATCCCCACTAATTCAACAGGAGGTTGAGAATCAATTTGATAATGGCTCAAAAAATTGGTTTCCAATAATTAATGGTTTTCCAAAAGATGAATTTATTATACCAAAAGAAACTGAATCTCAAAAATTGAGAATAGTTTGGTTTTCACAGAATATCACCCCAGATAGAGGTTTAGATTCTTTTATTCAAGTTGTAAATAAACTATATGATCAAGTAGAATTACATTTAATAGGTAATTTGTCTATTGAAAATGAGAAAAAATTACTTTTAAATAAAAAAGGTATTTTCATTTATGAACCATTTACACAAAAAGAATTACATCTGTTTATTTCACAATTTGATGTTGGTTTGGCAATTGAACCAGGTAAGGATCTTAACAATACTATCGCGTTATCAAATAAATTACTGGCATATGTTCAAGCAGGTTTATATGTAGTTGCTACACCAACATTAGGGCAACTAGAATTTTTAAATAACAGTAATTTAAATTTTACAATTGTACAAAAAGATGAAACGGAAATATTAAAATGTTTAAAAAAATTAATAATAATAAAACAAATAGAGGGATTAAACAAACAAGAACAATTTTTAAATGCTCAAAGATATACTTGGGAAAAAATTAATTTACCATTAATAAAAGCATGGAATTCTTGAAAAAAATCTTAATCATATCCCCACACTACCCACCATCCAACCTTGCAGCTGTGCATCGCAGTCGGTTGTTTGCCCAACATTTACCATTTTTCAGATGGGAACCTATTTTACTTACTGTAGATGAACGTGACTATGAAGAAGAATTGGATTGGAATTTAAAGTTAATATTGCCCGAAAAACAACGGATTGAAAAAGTTCGTGCTTTTTCTGTTTCAAAACCAAGGTTAATAGGAGATATTGGTTTGCGTGCATTTTTTCAGTTACGTCGTAGAGCATTGGATTTAGTGAGAGACGAAAAAATTGATTTTGTATTAATTCCAATTCCGTCCTTTTATACAGCATTAATTGGATCCTATTTAAATAAAAAAACTGGAGTAAAATTTGGAATTGACTACATTGATCCTTGGGTGCACAATTTTCCGGGATCAAACAAAATGTTTTCAAGACATTGGATCAGCACACAACTGGCTAAATATTTAGAGCCCCGAGCACTTAAGAATGTATCCTTGATTACTGGGGTGGCTGAAGGTTATTATCAGGGGGTTATTGAACGAAACCCGAAATTAGCAAATAACTGTATTTTCGGTGCCATGCCCTATGGAGGTGAGAAATTGGACCATGAAGCCGTGAAAAAAATGGAGACAGCACCTTATCTTTTCAAAAAAAAAGCAAACAAAATCCAATTAATTTATGCAGGTGCAATGTTACCTAAGGCTTATGAGATTTTGGAGTTGTTTTTTCACGTGATGAACGAGAATTTATCTGTTTTTGAAAATATTGAAATTCACTTTATTGGTTCAGGCAAATCACCAAATGATGAAAATGGATTCAATGTAAAGCCATATGCAGAGAAATACGGCTTGTGGGAAAATCAAATTTTTGAATATCCAAAACGCATTCCATATTTAGATGTGTTGGTACATCTTGCAAGTGTGGATGGAGTTTTTATTTTAGGAAGCACCGAGCCGCATTATACACCCTCTAAAACATACCAAGCTGTATTGAGCGAGAAGCCTATTTTTGCACTTTTACATGAAGCAAGTACGGCTGCCGAAATATTAGAAAAAACAAAAGCAGGAAAAGTAGTGAAATTAAACCCAAAGAGTTTAAAATCTCAAAAAAGTGATTTCCTGAATGGCTTTTTTAATTATTTAACTTTTCTTGAGAGTTTTGACTCAAACAATGTGGATATAGTAGAATTCAATACCTATTCTGCTGAAAAAGTAACGGCAACATTGGCTCAATTATTAGATAAAACTCAGGCTTAACGGTGAAAAGAATTGCCATATTATCTTCTCACCCCATACAGTATAATGCACCATTATTTGCATTAATTTCCAAAGAACAGAAAATTGAGTTAATGGTATTTTACACTTGGGGAGAGCAATCCATGGGAGCGAAATTTGATCCTGACTTTGGAAAGACAATTGAATGGGATATCCCTTTATTGGATGGATATGCTTATACCTTTGTTCAGAATATTTCTAAAGATCCTGGCTCACATCATTTTAAAGGAATCATCAATCCTACATTAAATCAAGAAATTGAACGCTGGGGAGCAGATGTCGTTTGGGTTTGGGGCTGGTCTTTTGATAGTCACTTAAAAGCCATGCGTTATTTCAAAGGAAAAATTCCGGTTTGGTTTCGAGGTGATTCAACTTTATTAGATGAACCCAAAGGATTTTCATTAAAAAAAATAGTTCGCCGATTTTTTTTGAAATGGGTATACAGACATATAGATAAAGCCTTTTATGTAGGAACACATAACAAAGCCTATTATAGAAAGCACGGCTTAAAAGAGGAACAATTAGTGTATGCGCCACATTCTATTGACAATAATCGATTTTCTGATGAAACAGGCGAAAAAACAAAACGTGCTTTGGCATGGCGAAAAGAACTTGGTTTTTCTGAATCTGATACCATCATTTTATTTGCTGGAAAATTTGAAAAAAAGAAAAACCCGAACTTCGTCTTGGAAATTTCCCGAGAAAATTTGCCTTCAACTCTCAAGTTTTTGATGGTGGGAAACGGAAAGTTGGAAGCTGAATTGAAATTCCAAACAAGAAATGATCCTCGTTTTGTATTTTTAGAATTCCAAAACCAACGTCAAATGCCAATTTTGTATCGAATGGCAGATATTTTTATCTTACCTTCACTTGGTCCAGGGGAGACTTGGGGTTTATCAATAAATGAAGCTTTGGCATCCGGTACGAAAGTAATGGCAAGTGAACTTTGTGGAGGAGCAATTGATTTAATCAATAATGAAAATGGACTTATTTTTAACCTAAAAAGAGATTTTCTTAGCTTAACAGAGTATCTTTTGAAATATAAAAATGACAGAAACGAGAAACAATTTTTATTAAATGGTCATTCTTATGAGAAAATTCTACAATCCGTCAAAAATGAACTAATAATATGAAATGGTTGATTTATTTCATATTATTAAGTCTTATTGGAATTATAATATTCCCTGATCTTTATTCATGCTTAGCTTTTGGGCTAACTGCAACAATTGGGATAATGCTTTTTTTTAAATCGAATGATTCATTTATGTTTCGAGAGTGGGGATTATTTTTATATGCATCGAATTATTTACTTTCTCCAGCTATAACATATCAACTGAATCCAGATCTAGTTAAATATGGTATGAAAATCAGTTCTGATGCATATTTCTCTTTGGCGTTACCAGGCTTTATTTTACTGGCTGTTGGAATGTTTATTATACCAAATCGATTATTCATACCTGAATTCAAAAAGGTAAATCAAGCGGCAGTTCTGAACGAGAACTACTTGTTACAAACTACGATTATTGGTGTTTTCTTGCGCATTTTTTCAGATATCTTTCCTGGCGAATTAGGTTTCTTTGTGTATTTATTATCAATGGTACGCTTTGTAGGCGCTTTCTCGCTTTTTGCTACAAATACGAAAAAATTTACATGGTTGGCATTATTGGTTCTTTTCATAGAATTATATTACGGTTTTCGCCAAGGTATGTATCATGACGCGATAATGTGGGTCTTGTTTTTTGCTTTATTTTCTGTCTATATCTTTAAACCCACAGTAAGAATTAAATTGATTGGATTAAGTAGTTTGATAATATTAGTTTTGTTTGTTCAAGCGATTAAAACCTCCTATCGTGAGCAAGTTTGGACAGAAGGTAAAGAGGCAAATATTGAAACGATTTCTAACGTTGGCTTGTCCAAAGCTAATTCAGAATCCTTGATTGGAGAAGAAAATCTACTTTCGTCCTTAAACCGAGGAAACCAAGCATGGATCTTTGCGAGTACGGTGAATCGCATGGATGGGTACAAAGATTTTCAAGGGATGACGAATGTCAATAAATACTTCGAAGCCGCATTGCTTCCACGTTTTTTAGCCCCAAACAAACTTCAATCGGGAGATAAAGAGATTTTTAATCAATTTTCTGGTCATATTATAAATGAAAATACTTCAATGGGTCTTGGTATTTTCGCGGATGGCTACATTGCTTATGGAGCTAGAGGTGTGTACATCTTTGGTTTTATTCTCGGTTTAATTTTCTCATTATCATTTAAACTAGTAGAGCGGTGGACGAAAATCTCGCCATTTTATGTACTTCTGCTTTTACCAATGCTGAATTACGCGGTAAGACCCGATTGTGAGTTGCAAACGACGATTAATCACTTGGCAAAAAGTATTGTGGTATTTGCTGCTTTGGTTTATTTCACTAAGAAACGTTTTACTATGGATTCATTGGAGAATCAACGAAAAATGTTGCATCTAAATTTGATGAAATAAATGCTTTTCAACTCCTTCGAATTTCTTATTTTCTTACCAATTGTTTTCATCCTCTATTGGTTTGTATTCAATAAAAAGCTCAGCTGGCAGAATGGACTAATTCTGTTCGCTAGTTACTTTTTCTATGGTTGGTGGAGTTGGAAATTTATGGGTTTACTCATGCTCAGCACAGCCTTGGATTATGCTTATGGATTTTGGGTCGCATCTACGAATCGTAAAAAAGCCAAACTGTTTCTTTGGCTCAGCATTATCAATAACCTAGGTATTCTTGCCGTATTCAAGTATTACAACTTTTTTGCCCTCCAATTTCAAAAGGGCTTTGATTTATTGGGATTACATACCAATCCTGTTCTTTTACAGGTCGCTTTACCTATTGGTATTTCGTTCTATACCTTTCATGGCATGTCATATGTCTTTGATATTTATCGGGGTCATCAAAAACCAGTGCGCAATTTTGTAGACTATGCAGTATTTGTGAGTTTCTTTCCATTATTAGTTGCCGGTCCTATCGAACGAGCAAGTCATTTACTGCCACAAGTTCAAAAAACCCGTTTCTTTAATTACAATCAAGCTGTTGAAGGTTGTAAATTGATTCTTTGGGGAATGTTTAAAAAGGTTGTGATTGCTGATTCTTTGGCTGTGATTGTGGATGAAATCTTCCAAAATTATCATAGTCATAACGGAATCACATTAATTGTTGGTGCCATTGCCTTTAGTTTTCAAATTTATGGGGACTTCTCTGGTTATTCCGACATCGCATTGGGAACTGCCAAATTATTTGGCTTTGAGTTATTAAGCAATTTTAAATTTCCTTACTTCTCTAGAGATGTCGCAGAGTTTTGGAGACGTTGGCACATCTCTCTTTCTTCCTGGTTCAGAGATTACTTGTATATTCCACTTGGAGGTTCAAAGAATGGCAAATTCAAAGCAATTCGCAATACCTTTATTATTTTCTTAGTGAGCGGTTTTTGGCATGGGGCAAGTTGGAATTTCATTGCATGGGGGTTCATTCATGCATGTGGTTTCTTACCATTATTATTACTCAGCCGTAATCGAAAACACGTTTCTAATGTAGTCGCACAAGACCGTAAAATCCCCAATTTGAAAGAATTATGGCAGATGTCCACCACTTTCGCATTTGTGACTTTTGCTTGGATATTCTTTAGAATGAACGAGGGCATAAATGCTCCCTTGGATTATATAAAACACATTTGGTTTGGTATAATTGATGACCCTAGTCAAGTTTTAATGTTGCCCAATGGAAAAATGGCTTTTCTTTATATTGTACCATTAGTCATTGGTGATTGGTATTTGAGAAGGGATGAGAGAACATTAAAGTCACCTAAGATAATGATAATGTATTTTATTATGGTATTAATTTTTATATCAATTTCGATTCATTTTGGCACTAGGACATCATTTATATATTTCCAATTCTGATGAAAAAATTCATTTTAAAGGCACTTTATTTTTTAGTAATATCAAGCACTTTAACCCTAATAATTTACATTTCATCAATGTTAATTAAGTCTAATGTTTCAATTGAAATAATTAATAAAGAATCAATTGATGCATCTCAGATTTTAATTTTAGGTGATTCTAGGGCGGATAGACAAATAAACCCAACTTTTTTGGGTGATTTGACAAAAAAAAAATGCTTGAATATAGGTGAGTCATCTTTAGATCTATATTCATTAACCTTAAGGCTGGAAAAAGTTAATCTTAAAAATAAAATATTAATTATTTCCGCATCATCTTTTCAAATAAATGATGGATCAATCGACCAGGGCTATTTTCGAATAGAAGCATTCAATGCATTGAGTTTTCAGCAAAAATTAGACTTGTATTTTTGGAAACCAAATGAACTTAAAAAAATTCTTTCAAAAAATATTTTATCTGGGTTTAAAATTAATTTAACTCTTGGAAATGAAAACTCTAATATGAATGATGGGTACACCAATATTTCTTGTAAAAATTTCATAACAACCGAATTCATTAAAAACCATCCATGGTATAAAAAGAACACCAAATTAGGGATTAAAAACATTTTGTTGGCAAGAGCCTTAATTACTTTAAATAAAATAAGTTGTAAACAAATATTTATATATAATGCCCCCATTTATAAAGAATTCAAAAATTTGGCAGTGAAAAATGGATTTTGGGAATACGAAATTGAGTTTTGTAAACAAATTAAAAAACTCATAAAAATGTACAATCTCAAAAAAATAAAATTTTATGATTTAACATGTTTAGATGGTTTTGATAAGAGTGATTTTTATGACCCTCATCACCTTTGTGAAAATGGTGCAAATAAATTCACGGAAAGGATAAATCAGATTTTTAATTTAAATTCAATTTACGTTAACTAATTTGTTTTCAAGTTATTTTTAAAATAATTTCAAGATAATAAAAAACACCCCTGTAAATGTGTGGCCTAGCAGGACATAATACCACCAAACAAAAAAACTTTGCTAATGACGCCATTTTGGCGCAACTGGCTCACCGTGGACCAGATGCCCAAGCGCATTGGGGAGAGGAAGGTATTGACCTGTACCACAGTCGCCTGAGCATCATCGATACCGATGAGCGTGCGAATCAACCTTTTCACGATCACAGCGGACGCTATGTCTTGGTGTTCAATGGGGAGATTTACAATTTTCAGCAACTGAAGGCAGGATTAAGCTATCCATGGCAAACACAAAGCGATACGGAGGTATTGTTGGCTTTGTTGATTCAAAAAGGAGCGGAGGCATTGTCCTTGTTGGAGGGCATGTTTGCCCTCGCATTTTACGACCGACATGAACAAAGTTTGTTACTCGCACGTGATCGCTTCGGGAAGAAACCGCTATATGTACACCAAGGTGAACACAGCCTGAGTTTTGCCAGTGAAGTGCGTGTGTTGATGCGTATGCACCCCTACTTGAATCGGGTTTCCATCCAACAAGTCAGCAATTGGTTGTTCTGGCAAACCATTCCGGGAGGAACACTCCTCGAAGGCATCGAAGAATTGACGCCGGGAAGCTTTGCCTACGTGAAAGCAGGACAATTGCTTTCGCAAGGAAGTTATGTTCCTAAGAATCCATATGCTGGTATTTCCGTTTCGCGTGAAGAAGCATTAAAAGAGGTAAAGAACAAAGTCACCGCGGCCGTTGAAAAGCGCTTGGTGAGTGACGTTCCTTTTGCGGCTTTTTTATCTGGAGGAGTAGACTCGAGCATCATTACCGCCATTGCCGGTCAACGCCTTGGCAAGGACCTACATACCTTCACGGTCTCTTTCGATGAAAGCGATTTCAGTGAGCACCACATTGCGGCCGAAGTAGCCAAACGCTACCAAAGTCAACACCACGAAATTCGTTTGAATCCGCAAGACTTTCTCGATTTGCTTCCCGAAGGACTCGCTGCAACCGATCATCCGAGTGGCGATGGACTCAATACCTACGTGGTTTCCAAGCACACCCAAGTCGCAGGATTCAAAATGGCCTTATCGGGAATCGGAGGCGACGAATGGTTCCTCGGTTATCCGTATTTTCGTCGGATGTCCGACTGGCAAAAACGCTCTTGGCTATCCAAAGGAGCAGGACTACAGTCCTTCTTACCCTTCGACAAGCGCAAGGGAATGGAAATCGCCTCGGCAGTATCCAAGTACGGAGGAAACGCCTATGCCTTCCAACGCCTTTTGTTCGATCAAACGAGCATTGAGGACCTTTTTCACCTCGACAAACCAACGCTCTTTCCCTCCGCGGAAAAAGGACCCTTCTCGCAAGCGGTCTATTCCCAGCAGGAATGGCAATACTATACACAACCCGTCTTGTTGCGCGACAGCGATCAGTACAGCATGGCGGTCGGACTCGAGCTCCGCGCACCCTTCATGGATGCCGACTTGGTCGACTACGCACTGGCACTGTCCGATGACTTAAAACTCGGCACGCGTCCCAAAGACCTCCTGATTTCCGCCTTCGCATCCGAACTCCCGCGTTCCGTTTACGACCGCCAGAAGCAGGGCTTTACCTTACCATGGGAACACTGGATCAAAAACGAACTCCGCGGCTTTTGTCAGTCCCGCATTATGAACTTCTCTGATCGCCTCGATACGCCTGATCTACTTCCAGAATGGAATCGTTTCTTGCAAGGAAAAAGTAAGATTTCTTGGAGTAGGTGGTGGTCAGTCGTTGCACTTGAAGACTGGTTGCAGCGCAACCATCTTCAGTTGTGCTAACGACTGACAATGTGCTAGTGTGCTTCCGCCGCGGCGGAGTGCTAATCTGCTAATGATTTGTTCCGCTAAAGCGAAAGAGATGAAATGTTAACAGCAGAAATTAAACACGAAACAAATAGTATAAACGATTCACAGTTCAAAGGAAATGACCCTGAAGGGGTCAAATTTCCATACAAAAAACGATACAACATTAAATCACAACCCTGTAGGGGTTGAATTCAGAGCGTAGAGCCAGAACAAAGAGCAAAAAACAACCCACAAAAAATTCGTGAAAATTCGAGGAATTCGTGGCAAAAAATCCTCCTACGCTAAAGCTACGGCGGATGCCACTTTTCTGAGCGAAGTAAAGTGCCAAAAACAAAAACAACAACTACAAAAAAAACTCTGCGCAACTCCTAATCCTCCAAGTAACTCCGCGCTAATACCCCGTGAGCTCCTTCGCCGCGGCGAAGCGGCGGAGCGAACAATCTATCCGAGCAAAGCGAGGAGCCAACCGCAACCAATTAGCAAATTAGCACCTTGAAAATCAAATTCCTACATAGAAAAACTCGGCCGTATGGCAACTTCTCCATCGAAAACTACTTCCAAACCATCGGAGAGCAGCTTTCAAAAAAAGTAGAAGTTTCCCATTGGAACGCCCCATTCTTCTCGAAAGGATTTTTCAATCGTTTTTGGAGTGTGCAAGCGGTGCGTGCTTTGGGTAAGGCGGATGTTTATCACATTACAGGCGATACCCATTTCCTTATTTGGGGCGTGCGTCGGGATAAGAAGAAAGTCTTGACCATCCACGACCTCGGATTTCTGCGGGATTCCAAGGGCATCAAGCGGATGATCTTAAAATATTTCTGGTTAACCGGTCCAATGAAAAAAGCCGATGCGGTGACCACGGTGAGTGTTGCCACGAAGAATGACATTTTGCGTTTCTTTCCGAAGTATCGAAAGAAAATCCATGTCATTCCCACGGTGATAGATCCACGATTCGTACCAGTCGAGAAAGCATTTAACACCGAGCGTCCAACGATTTTACTACTCGGATCTGCGCCAAACAAGAACCTCAAACGCGTATTGAAAGCGACCAAAGGTCTGAACGTGCATTTGTCCATAGTTGCGCAATTAGACGCCGAAGAAAAGGCACTATTAGCCGGACAATCCTACGAAGTTGCTTCCAGTATTTCGTTCGAGTCCTTGTTAGAAAAATACCAACAGACAGACATCGTCATGCTGTGTTCCACCCTCGAAGGATTCGGCATGCCGATCATCGAAGCACAGGCAACGGGTAGGGTCGTGCTCACGAGCAACTGTTCCTCCATGCCAGATGTCGCAGGTAAAGGTGCTTTGTTAGTCGATCCATTCAGCATTAAATCCATGCGTGAAGGACTGGAGAAATTGATTTCGGACAGCAAATTACGTGATACACTGATTAACGAAGGTTTTGAGAACACAAAGCGCTTCTTACCGGAGACTATTTCCGAGATGTATTACGAAGTTTATAGTTCATTAGTGAAAAGGGGGAAATAGAATGTGCTAACGTGCTTCCGCCGCGGCGGACTGCTAATGTGCTAATGATTTGTTCCGCTAAAGCGAAAGAGATGAAATGTTAACAGCAGAAATTAAACACGAAACACATAGTATAAACGATTCACAGTTCACAGGAAATGACCCTGAAGGGGTCAAATTTCCATACAAAAAACAACACAACGAGAAACCACAACCCTGTAGGGGTTGAATATTTAAAAAATAACCAATGTAGACGCAGGGCATGCCCTGCGCCTACGACGATTTCCAGGAAATAAATCTTCGCTTGCGAGGAGCCAACAGCAACCCATTAGCACATTACATAGCTAGCACATTGAACACCCCACGTCCCAAAATAGCATTAACCATCGATTGGTTTTTACCAGGCACTAATTCAGGTGGGCCTGTGCGATCGGTAGCGAATCTAAGTGCAGCCTTAAGTGAAATCGATTTCTACATCATTACCCGCAATACCGATTACTGTTCCACAGTGCCGTATGAAGGCATTCCAGCGAATACTTGGGTGCAGCAGGAAGCGAATGTGTGGGTGTACTATTTTTCTGAGGATCAGCTCACGAAGAAAAAGTTGAAGGAAGTGATGAAAGGCGTGCAGTCATCCACGGTGTATGTGAGTGGAATTTATTCCTTGGCCTTTTCCCAGTGGCCAGTGTCCATTGCTAAATCCTTAGGAAGCAAAACGATCATTGCTGCCCGCGGGATGTTGAGTCCACATGCATTGGCTGTGAAACCGATGAAAAAATACCTATTTCTCAGTTTCATGCGATGGATCAACGCGTATGCAGGGGTAGAGTTTCACGCGACCTCACCAGAAGAAGCGCAGGACATCCGAACCGTTATTGGAAAACGAGCAAATGTGTACGTTTTACCGAATGTTGCACGACAAGAGTCCACTAGCGTACAAGAAATCACCAAAGAAAAAGGAAGTGTAAAACTCGTATCCATTGGACGCATCGCACCGGAGAAAGGCACCTTGCACGGACTCCAAGCTTTACAGCAAGTAAAAGGTAACGTGGAACTCGATTTATATGGAACCTGCTACAATACAGCCTACTGGGAGCAATGCGAGCAGCTCATTTCACAGTTGCCAGCAAACATCAAAGTCCGCTACAACGGCGTTTGTCCAACAGAAGAAGTTACCACAAAACTAGCCGCTGCCCATGCCTTGTTATTACCAAGCGAAGGCGAAAACTACGGTCATGCCATCGTCGAAAGCTTCGGACAAGGTCGACCAGTACTTATTTCCAAGCACACACCATGGCAAGAATTAGCCTCCCAAAAAGCAGGCTGGGATGTCGCCTATGAATCCTTGGCTCAAGCAATTTCCGAGCTAAGCGCTATGGATCAACAAACGTATAACACATGGAGCGAAGGTGCATTTCATTATTATCAAAAAATGATTGTACTTCCGTTCGAAGAAAATAAAAAGGCTTATTTGAGGTTGTTGGGTTAATTTAATGTGCTAATGTGCCAGTGTGCCAATCTGCTAATGATTTGTTCGCTCCGCTAATAGATTATTGTTAATAGCAGAGATTAAACACGATTCACATAATAAACACGATTCACAGTTCACAGGAAATGACCCTGAAGGGGTCAAATTTCCATACAATAAACGCTTACACAATAAACCACAACCCTGTAGGGGTTGAATATTTAAAAAATAACCAATGTAGACGAAGGGCATGCCCTGCGTCTACGACGATTTCCAGGAAACAAATCTTCGCTTGCGAAGAGCCAACCGCAACCCATTAGCACATTAGCACATTATTAATTAGCACATTTATATGATCATTATTGGGATTAACGCTTACCACGCTGACGCCTCAGCAGCCATTCTCGTCAACGGCAAGCTCATTGCAGCGACCGAAGAAGAACGATTCACGCGTACCAAGCATTGGGCTGGATTTCCAGTTCAAGCGATTGCCTTTTGTTTAAAAGAAGCGGGGGTTTCCCTGAAGGATGTCGATTACATTTGTATTGGACGTGATCCGAAGGCGAAGTTCAAGAAGAAAATAGCGTTTATGTTGCAGTCACCTGTTCACGTATTGAAATATGCCGTGAATCGCTTCGCGAATGCGAAAAAGATCAGCAGCATTGCGAGCGAATTACAAAAGGTGGATCCAACGGTGTCCGTTTCAGACTTGGAAGCGAAGATTCAAAACGTCGAACACCACCGCAGTCACTTGGCATCCGCATTTTATCCTTCACCGTACGAGGAAGCAGCGATTTTGTCCATTGATGGTGCGGGAGACTTTACGACTACGATGTTAGCACGTGGAAAAGGAACACACATTGAGGTATTGGAGGACATCGATTTTCCACATTCCGTAGGCGTTTTTTACACGGCGATGACCCAATTACTGGGCTTTCCCTATTATGGAGATGAGTATAAAGTCATGGGATTGGCGCCTTACGGAGAACCGAAGTATGTTGACCTATTGCGCGATGTGGTGGAGTTAATTCCCGGAGGATTATTCCGCTTGAACTTGAGTTATTTTCAATCGCCCCATAAAGGATACGTTTATTATTCCGATGATTTTATGCCCTTGGTACATTCCCTTTTCAACGAGAAGATGGAAGCGCGATTCGGTAAGGTCAGAAAGAAGGAGGAAGAATTAACGCAGTACCACAAAGACTTAGCGGCATCCGTTCAGCGTTATACGGAAGAGATTATTTTCCATGTATTGAATTACTTGCAGGAAAAGACAGGCTTAACGAAAGTCTGCATCGCCGGAGGAGTCGCACAGAACAGTGTGGCCAACGGAAAGATCACGCGTAACACGAAATTCAAAGAAGTCTACATTCCAAGTGCCGGTCACGACGCTGGAATTTCCATGGGAAGTGCCTATTGGGTGGAGCACATGGTCGTGAAACAAAAACGCAGTGAGGCGGTGTTCAATGCGAATACCGGATGTCATTACACGAATGAATACATCAAGGCAGAATGCGAACGCATGCATTTGTCCTACCGCGAACTATCTGATGCCGACTTGTATCCAGAGATTGTCAAGTGTTTAACAAACGGCGGCGTAGTCGGATGGTTCAATGGTCCAGCAGAATTTGGTCCAAGAGCCCTCGGTGGACGCTCCATCATTGCCGATCCGCGTCGCAAGGATGCGAAAGAAATCTTGAATTTAAAAATCAAACGCCGCGAGAGTTTCAGGCCATTTGCGCCGAGTATCCTCAAAGAAGAAGTGATCAACTGGTTCGAACTCGATGAGCCGGTTCCATTTATGGAAAAAGTATTCCCCATCCGCGCCGAGAAACGTTCGGAGATTCCAGCAGTCACGCACGCAGACGGCTCCGGAAGACTTCAAACCGTAGACCGCGCGTATTCAAAACGCTACCACGAACTCATCAGCGCCTTTTTCAAAGAAACCGGCGTACCGATCTTATTAAACACTTCCTTCAACGAAAACGAACCCATCGTCAACGAACCGATCGAAGCGATCAACTGTTTCCTTCGCACGAGCATGGATATGTTGGTGATGGAGAATATTATTGTTGAGACGAGGAGTTAATGTGCTAATGTGCCTCCGCCGCGGCGGAGTGCTAATGTGCTAATGATTTGTTCCGCTAAAGCGAAAGAGATGAAATGTTTTTAGCAGATAATAGGATACAAAACACGTTATAAAAACGATTTACAGTTAACAGGAAATGACCCTGAAGGGGTCAAATTTCCATACAATAAACGCTTACACGATAAACCACAACCCTGTAGGGGTTGAATATTTAAAAAATAACCAATGTAGACGCAGGGCATGCCCTGCGCCTACGACGATTTCCAGGAAACAAATCTTCGCTTACGAAGAGCCAACAGCAACCCATTAGCACACTAGCACACTAGCACATTAGCACATTGACAATCATCACCGCCACCTACAACTCCCTCCCCACCTTAAAAGATGCATGGTCGTCCTTGTTATCACAAACCCATACCGATTGGGAATGGATTGTCGTAGACGGTGCATCGACCGACGGCACGGTAGAGTGGTTGTCCGGGTTGACTGATTCACGGGTAAACTGGAAGTCCCAGAAGGACCAAGGTATTTACGACGCCTTGAACAAAGGCATTGCACGAGCGACCGGAGAGGTGATCGGATTTCTGCATGCCGATGATTTGTTGGCGAGTCCGGAGGTATTGTCCGAAATTGCCGCACGTTTTCAAGATGCAGAGATTGATGGTATTTACGGCGACTTGCAGTACGTTTCCGCAGAAAATGGCCGCGTGATTCGTCACTGGAAAAGTTCAGCATTTACCCATAAAAAACTACAACACGGATGGATGCCCCCGCATCCAACCTGTTATTTCAAAAAATCCGTTTACGAAGAGATTGGCACCTTCGACACCAGTTTTCGCATCGCCGCAGACTACGATTTTCTTTTGCGTTCCTTCGCCAGTGGAAAATTTCAGTTCGCGTACATGCCGCTGCTGATTACCCGCATGCGCATTGGCGGCGCGAGCTCAAAATGGCAGAATTTGGTAAAAAAATCCCGCGAGGATATGCGCGCACTGCGCAAGAATGGGATGGTTTTTCCGTTATTCGTTTTGCTACGCAAAGTGGTGGGGAAAATTGGACAGTTTTTTTAATGTGCCAATGTGCCTCCGCCGCGGCGGAGTGCCAATGTGCTAATGTGCCAATGATTTGTGCGCTGCGCTAATCGTTCATAGTAATAAGTAGAAATAGGAGTTTGCTTACGTGGTTCTGCGATTTAGATATCAGTTACCATTTTAAATAACAGGTTTTTCGGAATTTTTTGCTCCGCCCGGCGGAGCAAAATTCCTCAAAAATAGGCTCTTACTTTTTTTCTGCTCAAAAAAAGTAAGCAAAAAAGGAGCTCTTCAGCTTGAAGAAATACTTCACCCTTCATCGCTCAAAGCGGAAAATTTCAAAACTCGGAGCAAATGAATTTGCCCCTCAAACAGTTGAAATTTTCTTCGCTTTTTCACAATGCGGGTCCCGAAGCATTTCTTCTAGGCCTTTGGGGTTCATTGATAACATTATTATTCCTTCCCAGGAACCACATCCCTGGGCATCTGAAAATAGAATAAACGACATTGAATAAAAATGAAAACGATACACACTGATAAAGGAGAGACCCTGAAGGGGTCAAACCTCCATACAACAAACGCTTACACGATAAACCACAACCCTGAAGGGGTTGAATATTAAAAAAATAACCAATGTAGGCGCAGGGCATGCCCTGCGCCTACGACGATTTCCAAGGAACCTATCTTCGCTTGCGAAGAGCCAACAGCAACAAATTAGCACATTAGCACTCCGCCACGGCGGAAGCAAATTGGCAAATTAGCAAATTAACCACCGAACTAAAAACATTTAACTAAAAACAATCCCCCTTTATGAAAACACCACAACAACTCCTACAAAACTTCACGGTGATCGCCTCAGACTTAACGCGTCCGTGGGGAGCGTTCTATGTGATCGACGAAACACAAGCCCAAGCTTTTTCCGATGCTTTTTTTGACGGCCTCGATGTGAATACTTTGACGATTGGTGGCAAGCTGAGTCCCAAATTATTGGTCGTGGCAGCTGGTCAACGCCTTTCGTGGCAGTACCATAATCGTCGTGCGGAGATTTGGAAGGTGGTGCAGGGAACGGTTGGAATTGTACGCTCAGACAACGACCAAGAAGGCGAGTTGGTGCACTACACCGAAGGACAAACCATTAAACTCGCGCAAGGTGAGCGCCACCGTTTGGTAGGACTCGACGCCGATGCGATTATTGCCGAAATCTGGCAACACACGGATGCGAGTCATCCTTCGAATGAAGACGACATTGTGCGTGTGCAAGATGATTTTGGACGATAGGTAGACTGAGCGAGAGAAAGCGGAGTTGGAAATAAAACATAAAAAAATCATACCATACGTAAAGTAAAATACTTACAATATGTAAAGTGAAATGCTTATAGTATGTATAGTAAAAGCTTTTTAGTAACTATTTTTAATAGATCACTCACAATAAGCAACCTCACTCAAACGGACGCTTATACATTATGCTTATAACCATAAAAAGTATAAACAGTTATTCAAATTTGTGGTTGTAACCCGAAATAAATGATTGTTCGTCCTAGTTATACTGAAGTACTAAAAGAGGAATTTTAGGAAGATTTCGGGAAGCATTGATTTGGAAAAAAGAGATTTCAACGCCATTATTGGTTTGTAAAAATGATAATATAACACCATTATTGGTTTGGAAAAATGAGAATAAAATGCAATTATTGGTTTGTATTTTTGTATTTTTGCCTTTCAAATCGTGTGATACCTTGTGTGAAATATGTATTTAGAAAGAAGTATTGATAGCCAATTATTAGCATGGAAACAGACAGAGCTTCGAAAGCCCTTGCTGATTCGTGGTGCTCGCCAGGTGGGTAAATCTACAGCAGTTAGGCATTTAGCTCAAACTTTTGACAATTATATTGAAGTCAATTTTGATGAGCAAGCGCAGTATCAACGTCTATTTGAAGCTGCAACCGATGTCCATGAATTACTCGAGCAACTTTCTATTCTCACTCAAACACCAGTCAAAGAAGGAAGAACCTTATTGTTTTTGGATGAAATTCAAGCAAGTCTGCCAGCTATATCGTTTTTACGTTACTTCTATGAGAAAAAACCAAAGCTACACGTTATTGCCGCGGGTTCTCTATTGGAGTTTGCCCTTGCTGAATTACCTTCGTTTGGTGTAGGACGGGTTCGTTCCGTTTTCATGTATCCATTTTCTTTTTCTGAGTTCTTAATGGCTCTAAACGAAAAACCGCTGCTTGATCTTGTTGCCCGAGCAAGCCCAAATCAACCATTGTCGGTCACGTTTCATGAGAAACTTAAACGATATTTAAAGAAGTTCTTCATTATTGGAGGTATGCCACAGGCCATACATACCTATGTTTCAACGGCTGATTTGTTAGAAGTTCAGCGCGTTCTGGATGATTTAGTCATTTCCATTCAAGCAGACTTTGTAAAGTATAAAAAACAATTGACTCCTATCCATATAAAGGCGGTTTTTGACAGTGTTGTACTACAAATTGGCAACAAGTTTAAGTATGCATCTGCACTAAATAATTTAAACAACCAACAGGTAAAACAAGTGCTCGAAGTTTTGCACATGGCAGGTTTGATTTATCCGGTGGTTCATTCCTCCTGTAATGGGGTCCCATTGGGTGCAGAAATCAACCCTAAGAAGTCCAAATTATTGCTATTTGATACCGGTATTTATCAACGTCTTCTCGGACTGGACTTAGCTTCTTTGTTGCTGCAAGACGATGTCGATGTGGTCAATAAAGGACATATAGCGGAGCTATTTGTAGGCCTAGAATTGATGAAGTTGAACTCTTGTTATGAACCTAAAACGTTGTACTATTGGCATCGTGAGGCTAAAAACAGCCAAGCTGAGGTCGATTACGTGATTTCCCAGCAGGATCAGATTATTCCGATAGAAGTCAAAGCAGGCACGAAAGGAGCGATGCAAAGCATGCATTTGTTTATGCAAGAGAAACAAGCCAAAATGGGAATTCGCTTATCCCTAGAAAATTTTGGTCAATTTGACGACATCAAAGTGCTGCCCATGTATGCATTGACAACGCTGCAAGATGTGGTTTCAAAATAAACGATAAAAAAATAAAATAATGTCCCTCAACACGATAAACCCCACCCAAACAGCCGCTTGGCAAAAGCTACAAGCGCATTTCGAAGCGAACAAAGACCTGCGCATGCAAGATTTATTTGCGGAGGATGCACAACGCGTGGAGAAATTCCACTTGCATTGGAAGGACTTCCTCTTGGATTATTCCAAGAATCGCATAACGGCGGAAACCATGGCATTGTTGCAAGAGTTGGCGAAGGAAATGGGACTTTCCGCGGCTATTCAGAGCTATGTGGGAGGTGACGCAATCAATCAAACGGAGAACCGTGCGGTTTTGCATACGGCGCTTCGTTCCAAAGAAACGAGTCCTCTATTGGTGGATGGTGTCGATATCCGCACGGAAATTGCGGCTGTCAAAGCACAAATCAAGGAGTTCTCCGAACGCATCATTTCAGGTGCACACAAAGGATTTACGGGTAAGTCCATTACGGACGTCGTGAATATCGGCATTGGTGGTTCCGATTTAGGTCCAGCCATGCTTGCTGACGCGCTTGCGTTCTACCAAAATCACTTAAACGTGCATTTTGTATCGAATGTGGATGGCGATCACGTGCAGGAGGTGCTCAAGAAAGTGGATCCTGAAACGACCCTTTTTGTCATTGTTTCGAAGACCTTTACCACCCAAGAAACACTGAGCAATGCGCAAACCATTCGCGAATGGTTCTTGAAAGCTGGCAACGAAGCCGATATCGCAGCGCATTTTGTGGCGGTGTCTACCAACTTACAACGAGTACAAGCATTTGGCATCGCTCCCGAAAATACCTTCCCGATGTGGGATTGGGTAGGGGGACGCTTCTCCTTGTGGAGTGCGGTAGGATTGTCCATTGCCTTGGTTATCGGATATGAGCAGTTTGACCAATTGCTCGATGGCGCTGCCGACATGGACGCCCACTTTACCTCGGCACCTTTTGAGGAAAACATGCCGGTCATCATGGCGCTCTTAAGCATTTGGTACAACAACTTTTACGGTTCCGAAAGTGAGGCACTCATTCCCTACACGCAATACCTGCAAAAATTAGCTCCATACTTGCAACAAGGCATCATGGAGAGCAACGGAAAAAGCATGGGCCGCGATGGTCAGCCAGTCAATTACCAAACGGGCACCATTATCTGGGGAGAACCAGGCACCAACTCGCAGCACGCCTTTTTCCAGTTGATTCACCAAGGTACCAAACTGATTCCCACGGATTTCATTGGATTTAAAAAATCCTTGCACGGAAATACCGACCACCACGACAAGCTCATGGCGAATTTCTTCGCGCAAACGGAAGCTTTGCTCATGGGAAAAACAGCCGAACAGGTATCCGCAGAATTTGAAGCACAACACATCACCGGAGAAAAAGCGGCCTTTTTATTGCCTTACAAAGTGTTTGCTGGAAACAAACCGACCAACACCCTTTTAATTGAAAAATTAACACCAGCAGCCCTCGGTTCCTTACTAGCCCTTTACGAACACAAATTGTTTGTCCAAGGAGTCATCTGGAACATCTTCAGCTACGATCAATGGGGCGTAGAACTCGGAAAACAATTAGCAACGAGTATCCTGGACGAAATGAATGGACAATCATTCGGGGAGCATGATGGTTCGACGGGGTTTTTGTTGAAAAAGTATGCTAATGTGCCAATCTGCTAGTGTGCCAATGCCTGTCCCGATTATTCGTCGGGATGCCAATGATTTGTGCGCTACCGCGGCAACGAAAATCGTTTTTCGATGTTCCGAATAATGAATAAAAAATAAATCCACCATGTAGGCGCAGGGCATGCCCTGCGCCTACAAAGAATAAAAGGAAAACCCATCCACATCAAAACAACATACCTAAATCCTCCTACGCAAAAGCAACGGCGTATATCACCTATCCGAGCGAAGCGAGGAGCCAATCGCAACCCATTAGCAAATTAGCAAATTAGCAAATTAGCACTCCGCCGCGGCGGAAGCACATTAGCAACCGGCCTAAAAACATCACACGTGAAAAAATTCACCCTTACCACCATCCTCTTTTTACTATCGAACCTCACTTCGATAGCGCAAATCAGCGTCAGTCCCGAAGCGCAACTGACCTACAACACCCATAGCGATCAGTTCTTTTTATTGGACGATTCCACGTTTTATTGGACGCAAAAGCCCGGTAGTAAGCGTTGGGTAAAGCATCCATATGTGTACGCAGAAAAAGAAGCGTTTTCGGAGGTACTTGCAAGAACACGGGTATTGGCCATGAGTAAGGGACGTTATTATTTTGTGCATGAAAGCTGCGGAAATGTGTATGAGTTATACCGCGACACCTTAAAGCGGATTGATGAAAGTTTTCCGCACCGCAATCAGTACGGTGCACCAATGTTTGCCTGGAATAATAGTGTTTTTATGTTTGGCGGATACGGCTTTTTCCAAGTGAAAAATGTATTTATGAGGTATGTCCCACAAGCCAAAGAGTGGTTTGAAGTGAATGTAAAAAGCACAGAGATGCCATCTCCAAGATCTGCGCCCTTGTTTCTTTTAGACAAAGATCAATTTTACTTGATTGGCGGAATAAATAGAAATCATTTGGCGGATGAATGTCTGCGTGATTGTTGGAAGTACGATTGTCGACAAAAACGCTGGGAAAAATTAGGGGAAATTCATGAAAAGTTATTTTATAACTACAATCTGATGAATTTAAACATGAACCTACCTAATGGCGTGTTGCGTATGTCGAACCGACTGATTGAAATGAACATCGATAAAAATACGTGGAGTGCTTATGAGAATCCGATGGTATTGAACATGACAAAAATTACGTCATCGAAGGACAACAAATACCTCATGTACATTTTATCTAATTCGAATAACCAAGGATACCGTGTTCAGGTGAGGGATTTTGAATCGTTAAAAGAATTCAAAATAGGGGAGTATCCCATTTATCAAAAGATATCCATTTTGAAATTATTTCCAAAGGAAGATTACCTATGGATTTCCTTGATTCTGAATTTCTTCTTGTTTACCTTGTTGTTTTACATACGTCGCATGCATAAGTTGAATTTCTTGCAGCGTTCTCAGAAGAAACTCAGAAAATCTGATTTTACGGTAAGCGAATGGGAAGTCATGTGTATGATCCAGGCACAAGGTGAAATGGAATTATCCGCCTTGAATGAATACTTCAACGAAGAAGGATTGTCCTTCGAAACCTTGAAAAAACGCCGCGAGACCTTTGTCAAGAATATCCGCATAAAGATTGCGCTCATCACACGAAAACCCATTGAAGAAATTCTTCAGGAAACAAAACACAGTGTCGATAAACGCATGAAAATCATCCACTGGAATGAAGATATTGAGTTGGATTTTGAATCGGAGTCTTCCGAGCATTGATTTAGGAGAAACCATAGTTTCTTTTAAAAAGTTTAATTATTAATGAGGCTTTGCCTAGAAAATTTCATTTGCGTAAGCTACCTTTGTGGTAAATAAACGTCTGGAAAATAGCATATGACCGTTTACTTATTTTTCATATTGGCCTTCTTTTTCGTGACCAGTTTCATGGTGATGTACTTTGTCACACCGGTTATTATTCAGGTGGTGAAATTGAAGAACTTGTTTGAAAAAGTCTCGGATCGAAGTTCTCATTCGCAGCGTGTTCCGAGTTTTGGAGGGGTGACCTTTTTCATCATATTGATCATCAGTCTGAGCATTGCCGAGCAGTTTTTCGTGACATCGAGAGCGGTCTTTTTAATTCCTTCGAGTCTCATTATTTTCTTCACTGGATTGAAAGATGACATGACGGGGATTAGTCCGTGGAACAAGATCATGATGCAGTTGATTGCCACGACAATGTTGTTTTTGTCCCCCGATTTTCAGATCACCAACCTACATGGTTTCTTGGGAATTCATGAAATTGCACATTGGATTTGTATACCATTGGCCTTTTTGGTGGTGATTTTCTACATCAACGCGTACAATTTAATCGACGGCATCGATGGACTTGCTTCGTCTTTAGGCGTCATGTTCTTCACGTTTTTCGCCATGATTTACTATTCCTTGGATGATTTCATGATGATGTCCGTTTGTTTATCGATGGTGGGTTCCTTTATCGCTTTCTTACGTTTCAACGTCTCCACGGATAAGCGCATATTCTTGGGTGATACAGGAAGTTTGTTCATAGGATTCCTCATCGCAGCGATTGTCATCAACATCCTTTCCAAAGACTATCATGAAGAAATCGACATGCGCTACATATCCAATTTACCCTTGTTGATCATCTCCGCCTTGTTTGTCCCGATCTTCGATTCCATTCGGGTGTTTGTTATTCGCTTACAAAACAACCGAAATCCGTTCCGTCCTGACCGCACGCACATTCATCATGTCGTCCTCGATTACTTCAAATTAACGCACCGCAAAGCGTCCATGTACATCGTATTCTCGAATGCATTGATCCTATTGCTCATGGGCTTCGTTACCGAAATATTCAATCACCTCATTTCGCTGTGTATCCTGTTGGTAATGAGCGCAGTGTTCGCTGTCATTTTGCATAAATTGCGGATGAAGTTGCCGAATAAAGGGGTTTAAAAATGTGCTAATTTGCCTCCGCCGCGGCGGAGTGCTAATGATTTGTTGGCTCCTCCGCCGAGGCGGAGCGGCGGAGCAAAACGTTTAGCGTTAAATAAGGAATTTAAACACCATCTTATCATTAAATGAGATACCGGAACTGTTCACTAGGCTCTGAGCACTAATAACTAATTAGCACACTAGCACACAAGCACTCCTCCGCCGCGGCGGAGGCACATTAGCATATTCCCCAACAAATCCTTACCTTTGTTTAATCAAATGAATCAATGAAACAACTCATCACGCTGGGAAAGCTCGCTTTGAGCATCATCATATTAACCATTTCACTTACATCGTGTAAGATTCGTGAACGCCTCGTTTATTTGCATAAACCAATGAACGACAGCACGCAAGTGGTGAAGAACACCTATTCTCCTATTTTGCGCGTCGATGACCAATTGAGCATTATGGTGGGTGGTACGGACCAAGAAGCATTAGCTCCTTTTCAGTTTTATTCAGCAAGTGGAGCGAATGGTGGTGGACAAAACATGCAAATGATGACGGGTATTAATTACCTGATCGACATCAATGGAAACATCAATTTTCCCGTGCTTGGCTTTGTGCATTTGGCCGGAAAAACGCGTTTAGAGGCAGTGCTTTATCTGCAAGAACAGTTGGCACAATATGTGGAGAATCCAGTGGTGAACATTGAAATCAAGAACTTTAAATTTACGGTGCTTGGACAAGTGAAAGCTCCAGGGATTCATACGGTTTCAACAGAACGATTGACCATTTTAGAGGCGATTGGGAAAGCGGGTGACCTACAAATTACGGGTCTGCGAAATAACGTTTTGGTCATTCGTGAGATGAACGGTCAACGCATTGAATACCGCCTTGATTTAACGAACAAAAACATTTACAATTCACCCGCATTTTACATTTGTCAAAATGACGTGATTTACGTGGAGCCAAACTTCTCTGCGAATTTCCAAGGAACGAATTTTCAAACCTATACACAGTTAGGGACAACGTTTATCTCCATTTTCCTATCTGTATTCACCCTTATCACCCTTACTAAGTAATGACAGAGGATTTCAACGCACAACAAGGACAAACGGACGCTCCAGAACCGAAGATTAACATCCGCGAGCTACTCGATCGTTACCTGCATTATTGGATTTGGTTCGTCATTGGAATTGTGATTTCTTGCTTTGTCGCCTATACGATGCTTCGTTACGCAACACCGATTTATCAGTCCAGCGCAACAATCTTAATTCAAAACCAAGAAGAGGATGTCCTGAAAGGATTGTCCGCGTTTCAAGATTTAGGCTTAACTGAGAAAAGCACGAAATTGGACAATGAAATTGCCTTGTTCAAAACTCCGCAGATTTTAGAGAGTGTCACCCGAAAACTAGGTTTGAACCGCACCTACTTGATGGTCGGTCAAAACGCAGGTATTAAGAAATCGGAGCTGTATAAAAATACGCCTTTCACATTAGAGGCAGTGGGTCCGGATAGTGTTCTTGACACCCAAGGCGCACGTTTCGACTTGAAAGTACTTTCCGCTTCGCGCTTCGAATTGCATATTGATGAAAATACCTATTTGGGATCTCATTCCTTCAATACACCGATTTCAACACGTATTGGATTGATTTCCTTCGTGAAGAACAAGAATTTCGGAGGAGGAACTGTTGGAAATGAATTCATCGTTCAATTGGCTCCAATCAAAGAAGTGGCAAATAGTGTGGGTGGGCAAATTACCTTGGCACGTGTCGACAAAGTATCCGATTTGATTTCTGTTTCCATGAATGGTCCAGTGATTGAAAAAAACAACGAGATCATCACCACCTTGATTCATGAGCACGAAACGCAAAGCATCTACGACAAAAACGAGATGACGCGTAAAACAAGTGCCTTCATCAACGACCGAATGGCCTACATCACCGAGGAATTATCTGATGTAGAAAAAGATGTCGAAGCGTTCAAGACAAAACACAACATCGTAGACGTAGCGACGCAAGGAGGAGAGTTTATGTCCAAACAAAGTGCTGCGGAAGAGAAAATTATTGAAACATCCGTTCAGTTGAGTTTGAACGATTACTTGCAAGAATACCTGCAAAAACACCAAGAATACACGGAATTATTGCCTTCGAACCTTGGATTCGAAGATGGTTCCATCGTGGCGATGACAACGCAATACAACAAGTTATTGTTGGATCGTCAACGCTTGTTGAAGAATTCCAGTTTAAAGAATCCAGCCGTACAGAAAATCGACGATCAGTTGATTGGCTTGCGTCATTCCATGGAAGAAGGCTTGCGTTCGAATAAGTCCCGCTTGAAAATCACCTTGAATTCGTTGAATGTAGTCGATAAGCGTTACAAGGACAAAATCGCATCGGTACCAGGATACGAGCGTGAGTTCCGTGACATCGAGCGTCAACAAAAAATCAAAGAGACCTTGTACATTTTCTTGTTGCAAAAACGCGAGGAAAACGAAATCAAAACGGCATCCTCTATTGGAAACACGAAAATCATCTATGAAGCGAGTAGCAATGGCGTTCCAACGGAGCCAAATAGCAAGAAATACTACATTTTTGCCGTTGCACTTGGTTTGTTGATTCCATTCGGATTGATTTACTTGAAGTATTTATTGGATAGCAAAGTTCACGGACTTCACGACTTAATCAAATTTAAAATTCCAGCGATTGGTGAAGTACCAAAAGGGGATGATGCAGGTAGAACCATCGTTGCAACAAAAAATGCGCGTACGCATATTGCGGAGTCCTTCCGTATGATTCGCACGAACCTAACATTTTTATTGGATAATCAGAAGGAAGGTGCCAAAGTCATCATGGTGACCTCTTCCATTGCTGGTGAAGGAAAAACATTTATTTCGATCAACATCGGACATACGTTGTCGCACAGTGACAAGAAAGTAGTCGTTATTGGTTTAGACTTACGTGCACCGAAAATTGCCCGTTATGTGGATGTCGCAAAAACAGTCGGAGTCACCAATTACGTTGTAAAGGAAGAATTGACTTTCGATGACATCGTGATTCATGATCCGGGAAACGCCAACTTAGACTACATCATTTCCGGAGATATTCCACCGAATCCATCGGAGTTATTGTTGCGCGAGCGTTTGGTAGAATTACTCGAAATAGCCAAATCACGCTACGATTACGTCATTTTAGATACAGCACCGGTTGCCTTGGTAGCGGACTCCTTACATATCCACAAGTTTGCGGACATCGTCGTATACGTTGCGCGCGCAGAGCACTTAGACCGACGCATGTTAAGTATCCCAGCAAGTTTGTATCACGAAAAGAAAATGCCGAATATGGCAGTGTTGGTGAATGCCACTGACTTAACTGGAAAAGGCTATGGCTATGGCTATGGTTATGGTTCAGGCTATGGTTACGGCTACGGCTACGGATATGGCTATGGTTATGGCTATGGTTACGGATCATCCGGCAACGAGTATTTCGACAAACCATCTAAAAAGAAACGCAAATGGCGTAAACGCATGGAGCGCCTTTTCCCATTTTTGCGCTTTTTCTTCAAAAAGAAATAAATGAATTCTTTACGCGCTTTTTCCCTCCTTTGCTCTTTCCTTTGGATCAGTTCCTTTGGATTTGCTCAACCCAAGGAAAAAGATGAATCCATTAGTACGCCTTTAGTAGGAATCCACTGGGGTGGAAACTTACCAGGAGGAGATTTGCTTGCCCGGTACGGTTACTTAAATAACCTTGGATTTTCCGCAGGATACAAATTGGAGAATCAGTGGTACTTCGGTGTAGATGCCAACTTCATCTTTGGTAACCAGGTTAAAATAAACGGCCTGTTTGATGCTTTACTGGACGACAAAGGAAACATCACCGATGTCAATGGTACAATCGCGAAAGTATTGGTGTATCCACGTGGATTTAACGCAAATTTTTCTGTCGGACGTCTATTCCCAGTTGGAAAGTCGAACCAAAACTCGGGAATTTTAGTCCATGCAGGCGCGGGATACTTGCTACATCACATCCGCATCGAGACAAATGATCAGGTTATACCTGAAATCGAACTACATTACAAACGTGGCTATGACCGCATGACAACTGGACTGAATTTCCACCAATTCGTTGGCTACTCCTTCCTTAATAATGGAGGTCCACTCAATTTCTATGCTGGATTTTACTTCCAACAAGGTCTGACGTATAATCGTCGCACCATCAACTACGACCAACCAAATGTGCCGGTATCTACCGCTATGCGCATTGATCTTCAGACAGGCATCCGCCTAGGTTGGTACATTCCCTTTTACTCGAAGAAACCGAAGGATTTTTATTATAACTAGGTTAATGTGCTTCCGCCGAGGCGGAGTGACAGTGTGCCAATGTATTTGTTTGCTCCAACTCGGCGGAGCAAATGGTTAAAGGTACCTAGCAAAGAAAATGCCCCAGCCACAAACAAACGATTCGCAATTATCGAAGAATGACCATGTAGGCGCAAGGGCATGCCCTGCGCCTACGAAGATTCCCGTGGGAACCCAAACGTGTAAAAACAGAATAAGAACCTATCTTCACATGCGAAGAGCTAAATCCTATACTGGAGTACATTGGCAAATTAGCATCCCGAAGGGTCGGCTCCGCGACTGCGGAGAGGCATTAGCACATTGGCACATTAGCAAATTAGCACATTATCCCTATTTTTACACAAAACTTCAACGTGTCCATTATCTACACTTTTCTCATTCGATGTTACGGAGCCATGTTGCGAATGGCGGCGCTGTTTCATCACAAAGCGAGGGCATGGGTGGAAGGACGCAAGCATTGGCAAGAAAAGTTGAAGGGTGTCCTTCCGGCAGATCGTCCGATTTTATGGTTTCATTGTGCTTCACTGGGAGAGTTTGACCAGGGAATGCCCTTGATGAAGGAACTAAAGGAGAAAGATCCATCGGTGTTTTTGTTGGTGAGTTTTTTCTCGCCTTCCGGAATGGAACATTATCAAAAGCGCGAGCCCATCGTGGATGCCGCGTGTTATTTGCCCTTGGACACACCTACGAATGCACAAGAATTTATTGCCTTGGTTCGTCCAGTGAAAGTGGTGTTTGTGAAGTACGAATTTTGGCCGAATTTTCTTCAGGCTTTGGGACGTCAACACATCGAAACAATGGCTGTTTCTGCGATTTTTCGTCCAAAGCAAATCTATTTTCGCTGGTACGGCACATTTTTCCGCAATGCCTTGAAAACGGTGCAACATTTTTACGTGCAAAATGCCGAAAGTGGACAGTTACTGAGCAGCATCGGCATCGATCAATACAGCATTTCAGGCGATCTCCGGTACAAACGCGTTATGCAGGCAAAGGTATTAGCCCTTCAATCCTCCAATGAGCGAATTGCAGCTTTTTCGCAAGGACATCCAACTTTAATCCTCGGGAGTTCTTGGCCAAAAGAAGAAGGAATCCTGAAGGAGGCCCTACCGCAACTCGGAAAAATCAAGGTCATCATCGCACCACACGACGTGAGTGAAAAACACGTAGCGTCCATTCAATCTCTTTTCCCCAATGCCATTCGATACAGTCAGCTAAACGAAGAGTACGAGGAAAGTCAACTTGCGGAAGCATCTATTTTGCTCTTAGACACGATTGGACAATTGAGTTCCGCCTACCGTTACGGAACCATAGCCTTCATCGGCGGTGGATTCACGGGTAATTTACACAACATCCTCGAACCAGCCGTTTATGGATTGCCGCTTTTATTCGGTCCTAAACACAGTAAATTTCCGGAAGCGCAACTATTCCTTCAACAAGGCTTCGCCCTCGAAGTCAATCATGCCTCGGATTTCACCACAGCATTCCATTCTTTACTTGAAAAGTCGGAAGTCCTCCGAGTGGACATGGAAGCATTTATGCGGTCGAAAGGGTGATTAGTGCCTAGTGATTAGTTCCTAGTTCCTAGTGATTAGTGCCTAGTGTCTAGTGCCGGCATCTAGATTCATTGAGGATGTGAGTTTAATCTCTACCGTCTACTTGAAACCATTTGCGGAGCGAACTGGATCATTAGCACACTGGCACTCCGCCACGGCGGAAGCAAATTAGCACATTAATAAGCTCGCTCATTCCTTTTCTCCACCCAATTAATGAACGCTTTGTTCACTACCTTGTTTCCACCTGGTGTTGGATAATCTCCAGTAAAATACCAGTCTCCAAGGTGATTTGGACAAGCGACATGTAGATTCTCTACCGTTTGGAAGACGATTTCTACTTCTGCATTTATGGTAGATGGAGTCAACAGTTCAGCGATTTTAGCGGAGATTTCCTCATTGCTAAATGGCGCATAGATTTCTTTGACGAAATTGCGTACTTGTTCTTTCGGAAGATTCACTTGCTCTAAGCATTTCTCGTACACTTCTTTGATGACAGAGTCCATTTTACGGTCGCGCAACAATTGAATCGCTGCTTCGAAGGCAATGAAATCACCCATTTTCGCCATGTCGATTCCGTAGCAATCTGGGTAACGGATTTGCGGTGCGGATGAAACAACCACAATTTTCTTTGGTGCGAGTCGGTCCAAAATGCGCAAAATACTTTGCTTTAAGGTCGTTCCGCGGACAATGCTATCATCAATAACGATGAGGTTATCCGTTCCTGGACGCACACTTCCATACGTAATGTCATATACATGTGCGACAAGGTCGTCACGTGAATCATCTTGGGTGATGAAGGTACGTAACTTCGCATCCTTGATCGCGATTTTTTCAATGCGCGCACGGCGATTGATGATTTCCGAAATTTGTTCAGCACTAGCATCGTTTCCAAGTGCTTGAATTTGTGCAATCTTTTGTTGATTGAGGTTTTCTTCGAGTCCTTTGATCAATCCGTAAAACGAAACTTCAGCCGTATTTGGGATAAAAGAGAAGACACTGTTGTCGAAATCGTAATCTACGGTTTTCAACACTTGGTCAACGATTAATCGTCCCAACGCTTTGCGTTCTTTGTAAATATCTGTATCGGATCCACGTGAGAAGTAAATGCGCTCGAATGAACATTTTTTAATTTCTCGTGGCGCGTTGATCATCTCCTCTTTGACTTCACCGCTTTTTTTAACAATCAGGGCGTGTCCTGGTTGAAGTTCGTGAATTTGATCACTCGTTAAATTAAATGCCGTTTGAATCACTGGACGTTCAGACGCTACGACACAAATCTCTTCATCTTCGTACCAAAATGCGGGACGAATCCCATTCGGATCGCGTAAAACGAAGGCATCTCCGTGTCCGAGTAAACCGGCCATCGCATATCCACCATCCCAAACTTCAGATGCTTTCTTCAAGATCTTCACTAAGTTTACCTCTTTGGCAATACGTGCATAAATTTGATCTTTCGAATATCCAAGTGACTTGTAATGTGCGTATAATTCATCGTTTTCAACATCGAGGAAATGTCCGATTTTTTCAAGAACTGTCACCGTGTCACTCTTCTCTTTCGGATGTTGACCAAGGTTCACCAAGGCATCGAAAAGCTCATCAACATTCGTTAAGTTGAAGTTTCCCGCAACGACAAGGTTTCGAGTAATCCAGTTATTTTGACGTAAGAATGGGTGACAACTTTCGATCGAATTTCGTCCAAAAGTTCCGTAACGCAAGTGTCCGAGGAAAAGTTCACCTGTAAATCCTGCGTTCTTTTTTAAGTAATCGACGTTTTTTAAATTCGCCGGATTCTCTTGTTGAATTTGCTGAAATTTCGCGTTGATTTGATCGAAAATATCTTGTGTAGGATTTTTCTTAATGGACCGCGTTCGTGAAATATAGCGGTTACCTGGTTCCATATCGAACTTGATGTTCGCAATCCCAGCTCCATCTTGACCACGGTTGTGTTGTTTTTCCATTAGGAGGTGCATTTTGTTAATGCCATACAGCGCTGTGCCGTATTTCTCCAAGTAATATTCCATGGGTTTTTTTAGTCTCAATAGGGCTATTCCACACTCATGTTTTATCGGATCACTCATGGTTTGTTGATGTTTGTGGCAAAGATAGGGATAATGTGTTAATGTGCTAATGTGCCAATGTGCCAATGTGCTAATTTGCCTCCGCCGAGGCGTAGTGAGGATAGGATTCATTGTAGGCGCAGGGCATGCCCTGCGCCTACAATTCGGTTTTTTTTAAAATTCAACCCCTACAGGGTCGGTAATTCTAGTGCTCAGTGCTGGTATCTATTCAAATGGTGAACGGTTGTTAAATTTCTACACTCAACAATAAACCTTTCGCTCCGCCGCTCCGCCTCGGCGGAGGAGCGAACAAATCATTAGCACACTAGCACACTAGCACATTAGCACATTAGCAAATTGTCTAATGTCCATTCGGTTGGCAACATTTCGGCAACTTCTCCACATCTTCTTTCGCGGCTTTCACCTCGTCAGCGTCATAGCCAATTTTGGCAATCGTTTGTTTGATCGCAAGCAAATCGATTTTCTTTGGGTCGTATTTTACTGTGACGATTTTCGTTTGGTCGTCTAACTCTGCGAATTTAATGCCTTTCGTGTAATTCAACTTGCCTTCAATACGCTCCTTGCAATCACCACATTGTGCATTGGTTTGAATTTGACTGGTCATTGTTTTTTGTCCGAAGGACAGGCTGCTCATCAGCACGAATAATAGGCTTACAATAGTTGTTTTCATATGAAATGGTTATCAGTTATCAGTTTTTTGTTTAATGGCAAATCGCATTCCTGCATAGACATTCCATCCCATAATTGGACCCCAAACGCGGTTGGCGTCGAACTGTGATCCAAATGGATTCTGTGCATCGATGATAGGATTTACTTGTTTAAAGTTCGCTAAATTTTCACCGCCAAGGTAAAAATTCCATTTTTTGTAGATATGCGTGATCTGTGCATTGACCATTGGGTAGACTGGACTTTGTTCATCGTGCTGTTCTATGCCTGATGCCTCAAGGATGACCGGCAATCGTGCGGAACCGTAAACCGTACACGTTGCATCGAATTCCCAACGTTTGTTGCGCGTGCGATAGGCCACATTGATGAATCCACGGTTCTTTGGAATCATGACCTGTTGACGCATGACACCATCGTACATGGCTTTGACATCCAAATGTTTGTACGCTAAACGCACATCGAAATTTTTTCGCAACGCATACGACCATTCCACTTGAAAACTGTTGGAGTAGGAGGAATGGGCTAAGTTCTGGAAGACAATGGCATCCAAGGCAGCATCTCGGTCGACAATCAACTGATTCTGAAATAGGGTATGATAGAAGTCCAAGCTAAGATTTCCCGGTTTTTCAAAAAGAGTAAAATCTTTCACCAAAGAAACGCCTGCATTCCACGAAATCTCTGGCTTGATTTCCGTCGGTGCGATCCACGTTTTTGAATTCGCCAACAAGGAAACATTGTCGATCATGTAATTCGGCACGCGCCATCCTTTGCCTGCTGTAACGCGCAAATCAGCTCGTTGGGTCAAAGCATATTTCGCATGAATCCGTGGGGAGAATTGTCCGCCATACGTAAGGTGCTGGTCGTATCGTCCACCGATTACGGCATTCATTCGTGCTCCGCTATACGTGTATTCAGCAAAAATCCCTGGGACAATTTCCGTGCGCACTTGTTGCAATAAATCGGCTTTTTGTTCGATCATCAGTCCGACAAAACTCGCTCCCACCTTGATCTTGTGGTCGCTTGTTCCGAGAATATCGTCGTAAATCGCATTCACATACGCTCGTTTTTCCTTTCCTTCAAACGTCCGATGGCCAAAAGCGCCATTCATTTCTTGGTACTTCAAGTTGTACACTACACCAAAGGAACGCAGTGGTTTTTTGCTGAAAAATCCTGTCTTCGCATACAGGTCGACGTGACGTGCGTTCATATGCACACCATAGCCCACAGGACTATCTCGGAAATACGTATTTTGTCCACCCAATTTTCGGTCTTGATACGCATTCACGCCAAATTGCGCCTCCATTTTTTTACCTTGAAACTGCCAGCGATTCATCAACGCCAAGTTATCGCCCATCGGAATATCTCGAAATCCATCGCCATTGTGATCGATGTTCCCAAACATGGAGGAAGCGTGTCCGAGTAGTCCAGTGCTCCATTTTTCATTGAGTTTCTTTCCGGAATTCACATTCAATTCTGACCGTCCAAAGCGGTTTTGATAGGCATTCACGTAAAGCGCCTCCATCTCCGAAGGTTTTTTGATTTCCAAGTTCACGAGTCCAGCCATGGATTCATATCCATTTACAACGTTTCCAGTTCCCTTGGTGATTTGGATGGATTCGATCCACGTTCCCGGAATGGACTGAAGTCCAAAAGAGCTTTCGAGTCCACGCAAATAGGGGATGTTTTCCAGCTGTATTTGCGTATAGACGCCATCGAGACCCATCATCTGAATTTTCTTTGCGCCAGAAACGGCATCTGTGATGTTCACATCCACCGAAGCATTCGTTTCAAAGGACTCCGATAAATTGCAGCACGCGGCTTTTCGCAATTCACCCGCATTGATTTCCTCCACATGCAGTGTTTTCATTTTAGAAATTTGGTGGGATTTTTGACGCAATTGATACACAATTTCCTGTTTGGTGGAAATTGGGATCATCAGAATGGTCAAGGAGATGAATCGATCTTCCTTGGTCACGGGAATGGAATCGGAGATATATCCCATTGCGCTAATCACCAACGTGTCTGGTAATTGTTTCGGAAGGACTAATTCGAAGCGTCCTTCTTTATTGGAAAACACTCCTTGATTTGCTCGAATCAAGCGAATTTTAGCATTTTCCAGCGGAAAGTTTTTCGTCGAATCTTGGCGTAAAACAATTCCTTTTAATTGAGCATGTGTGGTGGATGCCGTGAAGAAGAGGAGCATCCCCAAAAGATATAATTTCATATTAACGTTTATTCATGAATACTAATTTCGGCACATGGATTTCCATGCACAAAAGGCATCAATGAACTCGTTTATAGGCGAAATACACAGTGTTGAATGAGAATGTCTCGTCCGCTTTCCCTGATCGGCGGGGGATCTTCCCATGTTTGAACGATGGAAAGTTCTTTCGTTTGGGACTTAGGGAAAGAATATACTGCGGTTTTTACTGGACAAACAAACGCAAATGTTGGAACGGAAAGTGCTTGACTCTGCACGTATTTTTCGTCCAACTGTACGACTGTTTTTTCATCGTGGCAACATTTTTTCTTCTTTTCCTTCTGGCAACAAGGAGGAAGGTTTGATATTTTCTCTTGACAATGCGACTGTTGATTGATGAAAAACGATGTAAATACACCATCTTCCTCACAGGCATGTGTAAACACAGGAATACCGATGTTCCCAAAGAACAGCAATAGACTTAAAAACAAGAGTGTGAGTGTTTTCACGAGACAAAGGTAGGGATAATGTGCTAATTTGCTAGTGTGCCAATTTGTTGATGTGCTAATTGGTAGAAGTAGGCGCAGGGCATGCCCTGCGCCTACCATTGGTTTTTTTTTAAAATTCAACCCCTACAGGGTTGTGGATTATGGGTGCTTGTTTAATGTATGGAGGTTTGACCCCTTCAGGGTCGGTAATTCTAGTGATCAGTGTCGATATCTATACGAATGGTTGTTGGGTGTTAAATTTCTGTCATCAACAATAAACCTTTAGCGCAGCAAGCAAATCATTGGCACACTAGCACACTAGCAATTAGCATATTATCTAGTGAATAGTACCTGTGTCTATACAAATGGTGAACGGGTGTTAAATTTCTGCCATCAACAATAAACCTTTAGCGCAGCAAGCAATTCATTGGCACACTAGCACATTAGCACATTGAATCACACCAACGTAAATAAATCTTTCGTACCTAAAATGCGTGTCACGGTAAATCCTTCGGCGTAGTTTGCGCCTATTGGTCGTCCATATTGCATCATGCGTCCTTTGATGAATTGGAAAAATTCTTCGCCAGAGATCGGTGTGTTTGGTTCTGTGGAAGTTGGATCGTAAAATTGGGAACGGAAGGCTTTGATGACTTCGATTTTCTGTTCCATGTACGGACTCACGTCCATCACGATGTCCGGATGTGTGTAATGATCTTGAATGTAATGCAACACCAAGCGTGGACGATGAGCGGGAAGAGAAATGCCGTCGACCTCTGTTTCAATTTTTCGGAGTCCAGCAAGAAAACAGGCGTCGGATACCAATTTTCCACCACGTCCATGATCGGGATGACGGTCGCTCAAGCAATTTGCCATCACGATTTCCGGTTGATGAATACGGATTTGTTCAATGATCTTACGTTTGTTTTCTTCGTTGATTTCGAAAAATCCATCTCCCATGTTTAGGTTCTTACGAACAGCTAATCCCATGAGCTTGCCAGCAGCTGCGGACTCTGCGTAACGGTCTTCAACCGATCCACGTGTCCCCAATTCTCCCTCCGTCAAATCAACGATTCCGATTTTCTTACCAAGAGCGGCATAATGCAACAAGGTACCAGAAGCGGATAATTCCACATCGTCAGGGTGAGCGGCAAAGGCTAGGATATCTAATTTCATCTTCGTCAGAATTTACGTGCTAAACTACGTTAAAAAAGTAAAAAGTCCCTTTGGTTTCAAAGGGACTTTTTAGTGATTTATGATTGGTAACTTTCAATACTTGGACAAGAGCAAATCAAATTGCGGTCTCCAAAGGCATTGTCAACACGTCGAACAGGTACCCAATATTTCCACTCTTTCAAGTATGCTACTGGATAAGCAGCTTCTTGCGGTGTGTATGGATAATTCCATTCTTTATTGATGATGCAATCCGCGGTATGTGGTGCGTTTTTCAATAAGTTATTCGCTTTGTCTGCTTTACCGTCCTCAATTTGACGAATTTCCTCGCGGATTTTGATCATCGCGGTGATGAAACGATCCAATTCTTCTTTGTCTTCAGATTCTGTTGGCTCAATCATCAAGGTTCCAGCCACTGGGAAGGAAACCGTTGGAGCGTGGAAGTTGAAATCGATCAAACGTTTCGCCATATCAGCTACTTCTACTTCTGCCGTTCGTTTGAAATCTCGGCAATCCAAAATCATTTCATGGGCTACCGTTCCGTTTTTACCTGTATATAGAATGTCGTAGTGACCCTTCAAGGATGCAGCGATGTAGTTCGCGTTTAAAATCGCGATTTCCGTTGATTCACGCAATCCTTTCGCGCCAAGCATTTTGATGTACGCATAAGAAATCAATAAAATCAAGGCGCTTCCGTAAGGTGCTGCGGATACCGCATGAATGGCTTTTTCACCACCTGATTTAATGACTGGATTCCCGGGCAGGAATGGCAATAAATGTGCTGCGACACCGATCGGACCCATTCCTGGACCACCACCACCGTGAGGAATGGCAAATGTTTTATGTAAGTTTAAGTGACAAACGTCTGCTCCAATGTTTCCTGGATTGGTTAATCCAACTTGTGCATTCATGTTCGCACCATCCATGTATACTTGTCCACCGTTTTCGTGAATGATCGCAGTAATTTCGCGAATTCCTTCCTCGTAAACGCCATGAGTGGATGGGTAGGTCACCATTAATCCAGCTAACACATCTTTCAGTTCAATCGCTACGCGGCGAAGTTCCTCAATATTGATGTTTCCATTTTCATCACAACCGGTAACGACTACGTCAAATCCAGCCATAACTGCCGACGCTGGATTCGTACCATGTGCAGAAGAAGGAATGATCATTTTTGTTCGTTGCGTATCGCCATTGGATTCGTGGAATGCTTTAATCACCATGAGTCCGGCGTACTCTCCTTGCGCTCCGGAATTCGGTTGCAAAGAAACACCTGCAAAGCCAGTGCTTTCGGATAAATCCAAGGACAATTGTCGGAACATTTCATGGTATCCAGCAGCTTGTTCTACTGGTGCGAATGGATGCAAATTCGCAAATTGCGGATTCGTGATCGGCATCAATTCCGTTGCGGCATTCAATTTCATGGTACAAGATCCAAGTGGAATCATGCTATGCACCAAAGAAAGGTCTTTGTTTTCCAATCGTTTCAAGTAACGCATCATTTTTGATTCGGAATGATGGCTATTGAAAACGGGATGTGTCAATACGTCGTCTGTTCGTTTCAATCCTGCGGAAAGTGCAGAAGCGCCATTTCCTACTGAACTTGCGTCGAAACAAGAAAGAATTGCTGCTACGTCAGCATCCGTATGCGGTTCTCCAAAACTGATGCTCAATTCTGAGTCAGAAATGTAACGGAAATTTAATTTTTGTGCTTCTGCTTTGGCGCGAACGCTTTGGCAATCCACACCTTTGATCCAAAGGGTATCGAAATATGAATCTGTTCCTAATGCGATTCCTTTTGCTGCTAATCCAGCTGCTGTTTTTGTCGCTAATCCGTGAACGTGATTCGCAATGGCACGAATGCCATCTGGACCGTGATATACAGCATACATACTTGCCATCACGGACAATAATGCTTGCGCTGTACAAATATTAGAAGTGGCTTTGTCGCGTTTGATGTGTTGCTCTCTCGTTTGAAGCGCCATGCGCAAAGCTAAGTTGTCATCTGCGTCTTTTGAAACACCAATGATTCTTCCAGGAATGTTACGCTTGTAATCTTCTTTTGCAGCAAAGAATGCTGCGTGAGGACCACCGTATCCCATCGGAACACCAAAACGTTGGGACGATCCAAGTACCACATCCGCACCCATGCTTCCCGGTGATTTTAATACCACCATGGAGAGAATGTCTGCCGCAACCGCTACTTGAATGCCATGAGCTTTCAATCGGGAAATAATCGTTGTTAAATCACGCACTTGTCCATGCGCACAAGGATTTTGAATGAATGCACCAAAATAAGCGTCTGATCCTTCAAATTGGTCGATGTTTCCAATTTCTAATTCAATGCCTAAATTAATGGCACGTCCTAACATCACGTCAATGCTCTGTGGTAAGGCATCTTCAGCGACAAAGAATTTATTTTTTCCAGCTTGAACTTCTGCTCGTGAACGTGAATTATAAAACATGATCATCGCTTCGGAAGCAGCCGTTCCTTCATCCAATAAAGACGCATTGGCGATTTCCATTCCGGTTAAATCCAAAATCATTGTTTGGAAATTTAACAATGCTTCCAATCTTCCTTGTGAAATCTCCGCTTGGTAAGGCGTGTATGCCGTGTACCATCCTGGATTCTCTAAAACGTTTCTAAGAATCACACTTGGAACGATTGTCTCGTGATACCCCAATCCAATAAACGACTTAAACACTTGGTTTTTTCCTGCCAATTCAGCAATGTGTTCCAAGTATTCCTGTTCCGTCATTGCATCTGCAATGTTTAACTCACCGTTCAAACGAATTTGAGCTGGAATAGTGCGGTCGATTAAGGCTGAAATAGAGTCGATGCCGATTGTTGCCAACATGGCTTTTTTCTCTGCTTCACTCGGTCCGATGTGTCTTCTAGAAAATGGTGTCATGAATGTTCTTTTTTGAGTGCACAAATATACAAAGCAAAAAAAGAAACATCAATGAAAACAGAGCGTAAGTTTTGAACCGAAATATGGACTTATGAACGCTTTTGGCTCAAATAAACACGAGCCCTCAATTTGGCATTCGATTGAATGTCTTTCCAAAACAAATTCACATCCCCCGTGTGCAATGTTTTCATGGTCCATGAAACAAGTCCAAGGTAGGAGCAAGGACGTGAAATCCAAATGGCACCATCGATGACGTTCGTTTCAAAGCAATGGCAAAAAGTCTGGTCATTGGAATACAAAAATCCTTGATGCTGCTCCTTTGTCGCGCTTCCTTCGGAATACCACGTTACTGGATTTACGACCGCTTTTCCTTTATACCATCGGCGAAAAACATCTTCATCGATGTTCTTCTTAAACGTATTCCAAGTGACGAATCCACCCGTTTGTGTCGGATTGTTCATCAATGGAATGGTGGAAAATTCGGTTTTATCCATACCAATCCCCGGAATATACGCTGCTACTAATTGACTTTGTAATGGTTTATTGTCGAAAAAATCACGCAAAATCATGCGCAAATGTGTGCTGCCCTGACTGTGTCCAGCAAGAATAATGGGACGCCCATGATTGTAATGATCCAAGTAGTATTGAAAAGCATTTTTCACATCTTCATAGGCAAAAAGCAAGGCGTCGCGTCCGCCTTCTTCCAACGTGTAATACGAACGAATGTGCGCTTGACGGTAAAAAGGAACATACATTCGTCCGGCATCTGCCCAAGCGCTCGCTTGGTATTTTACAGCGGATTCGATGACTTTTTTTTGTTGTTCCCGATCTGCTAAATCAACGTTCCAACGTTCGTCTTTTTTGTCCAATAGTAAGGTTGGATAAACGTAAAAGACATCGACATCTGCCCACAAGGTGGTGTCGCTTACTTTCGATTGTAATCCACTTGGATATGCTCCCGGTAAAACGGCCCAATTTTGGGTAAGCGAATAATCTACAGCCTGTGAAAAACAATGACTTGTTAATATGTTCAAGAGGAAAAAGAAGCTGAACCTGAATTTCTCCATTAATTTTGTGCTTGATTAAATAATGCGCTCCAAAAATACATACATTCTTGCTGTTTTTCTGCTTTCGTGGACGATGATTTTTGCGCAGGTGAAAGTGGACTCCATCAAATCGTGGAAGCTCAAATCGCTTTATTCGTTGAATGGAACACAATCTTCCTTTGTCAATTGGAATGCCGGTGGACGAAACAACATATCGTTGATAGGCGCTATTGGTGCAAGCGCATATTACACGCATGATCATGTCAAGTGGACCAATGATGCCAGTATTGCTTTGGGAGGAATCAAATATTTAGATCATATCTCCGGAGTTCGCTTGCAAAAAACCGACGACCGAATCGATTTATCCAGCACCTTCGGAATGCTCTTGTCGAAGGATTTCTTTCTCACAGTTGCGGCTGGATTCAAAACACAAATGGTGAATGGGTATACCTATCCCAATGATTCCGTGGTCGTTTCGACATTCATGGCGCCTGGCTATTTGAATCTTGCACTCGGAACAGATTTGCGGAAAGGAGATCAATTCTCGATTTTTTTCTCCTCCATTGCCTTTAAATCTACCTTTGTGATGGATAGTGCATTGTCTTCCATTGGGGCTTTTGGTGTCGAGAAAGGACAAAAATACCGACAAGAATATGGGGCATTTGTGAAAATGAAATGGAACAAAAACTTAGCGAAGAACATTGAGATGAAATCTAAGCTGGAGCTCTTCAGTAATTACTTACATAATCCGCAAAACATTGATGTCAATGCTGAATTGCTCTTTGTATTTCGTGTAAATTCTTTGTTTTCGGCTACGGCACAGTGGAATTTGGTCTACGATGACGACATCAAGATTCGCGACATTTATGGAAACGTAGGTCCTCGAACACAATTTAAATCGGTACTAGGAATCGGTATTTCGTACAAATTGGAAAACAACTAACATGAAACGAAGTCGAATTTATTTCTTGATATTGGTCTTTTTCTGTGTGTTTGACACTTCAAAAAGTCATGCCCAATTCGAACAGGCAAAATGGGAATTTTACGGGAAGTACTCCTTTGGATTCGTAGATAAGACGAATTATTCTTATGTCGGGCTCAATATGGAACGTCAGTTCCATCCGAATTGGACGCTTAATTGGAATTTAGAATTATTAGGTCGACGAGACGACATTTTCCAATTGCATGGTTCCATGGGATTAATCGGTGGACCAGCCTATATGGGATATGCGTTGAATCAACCAACTTGGGGAAATGGCTACATTGTAGGCAACATTATTTTGGGACTAATGATCATGGCTGCCCCAGATGGAATCAGTTACCATTTTCCCATTGCTTACCGCTGGGATCTTTCACCCTACGCGAATGTTCTTGGATTTGATTGGGTGCAGTATAATGAAATGGAAGGATTTGCGCACCTCTTTTATTCGGCTTCCGCAGGTGTTCGCTGTTCCTATTGGATGACAGATCGCTTTTTTGTGAAGGGATTTATTGAAACGCGAAAAGCTGGACCTTTGGGTTGGAATTATGGCGGTGGTATAGCGCTCGGATGGAGTAAACCGTTTGAAAACAGCAGGGAAGAAGAGCAATAATTGGCGTTTAATTGTGGATAACCGCGACTCCAACTGTTCAAAAATCAACTTGATAGCTCCTTCAAAGAGCCCTAACTTTGCGTTATGCGCATTGGGATACTTCTTTTTTCTTGTTTACTATCGCTGTCCAGTTTCGGACAATTGAAAGCCATTTACAATCAAGCGGATTATCCTTTTTTACTGCACTTACCTGCAGATAGCATCTTAAAAAATCATCCACCCGTGCTGATTTTCCTTCATGGACGAAGCTTATCTGGTAATAACTTGGAGTTGGTGAAGAAATACGGCATCATTCACGAAATTGAGAAGGGCCGCGAAATTCCTGCCATCGTCATTGCGCCGCAAGTACCTGCAGGAAAATCATGGGAACCATCGAAAGTATTGTCCGTACTTCGTTTTGCACAAGAACATTTCGACACAGACACCAATCGCGTGTACGTAACCGGAATGAGTTTAGGTGGATACGGGACCTTAGATTTTGCTGGTCAATACCCAGAAATCGTAACAGCTGCCGTGGCACTTTGTGGCGGAGGAAATCCGAGTAAAGGGTGTAATTTATCGACCATTCCCGTGTGGATTCAACATGGAAACCGCGATAGTGCTGTTCCAATCAGTGAATCTGAAAAAATGGTTCGTTCCATTCGTGCCTGCAATGGTGGTGAAAACTTGAAGTATACGGTGGTTCCAGGTGCAAGCCATGGAGATTTAGAGCGTGTTTTCCGCACCGATGAACTATATGATTGGCTGTTCCAATTTAGTAAAGCAGATCAGCATTAAGAAAACCAAATGTCATTGATTAATTGACATCCTGCTTCTTTATTCACGCGCTCAATAATGATTTGTTTACCATTCAATAACTCTTCCCGCATCACCGAAGAATCGATTTTTAAATACAAGGTATTGTGTTTAATGTGGATTTCTTTCGTGCGGTGTGCCACAGCTGGCCCCATTAATTCGGGCCATGCAGCAATAATATCGTATTCCTTCATTTTGCCTTCCAAGGAATAAGCCTTAAGGAACTTATCGATGAGGTCCTTTAGTGGTTCCTTGTCGGAACTTCGTCGGTTGTCTTCGCGCATGGAATAAAGTTAGGATAAAATCAAGGATAATTGCTGTTCCTTCACTTGGAATAGTTTTTTCTCGGTGTGTAAGGAATCGAATAATTGCTTCATGCGTTCGGGATCTGAATCCGTAACAATCACTTGTCCGAAATAATCGGCCGTCACTAAATCAATTAAGCGCTGTACGCGCTCATTGTCCAGCTTGTCGAAAATATCATCGAGCAACAACACCGGCTTCAATCCTTTGTGCTGTTTCATCCAATCGTATTGAGCCAATCGAAGTGCAATCACAAAGGACTTCTGTTGTCCTTGTGAACCGAATTTCTTCACCGGATGCCCTTTAATCGTGAAAACCAAATCATCCTTGTGCGTTCCAGCATTGGAGTACTGTGTAGCGGCATCTTTTTTCGCATGGATTTGCAGTAACTCCGCAAAAGAATGTTCATTCAGTTGGGAACGGTATTCCAGTCCAACAGATTCTGAATCCAATCCGATTTCTGAATAAAAACGCTGAAAAACAGGAATGAATTCGGCTAGAAATTCCTTGCGTTTCTGATGGATGTAATTCCCCGATGGAAGGAGTTGTTCGTTCCACACTTCGATGGAGTCTACGTCAAATAATCGGTGCTCATACATGTTCTTTAACAAGGCATTGCGTTGCTCTAAAACTTTGTTGTAGCGTTGAATTTCTTCTAAGTATACCTTGTCCAATTGCGATAAAATACCATCCATCCACTTACGACGCATATCGGAACCATCCGCAATTAAGTCACCGTCGTATGGCGAAATAAACACGACCGGAAATTTTCCGATGTGATCCGCTAACTTTTCGTATTCCTTTTTATTGATTTTAACGGTCTTTTTACCTCCGTTTTTCAAGGCGCAATGCACATTGTAATCTTGCTCTTCCAAATGCCATTTTCCTTGAATCGAGAAAAATCCTTGGTCAAAACGAATGTTTTGACGATCAATCGCATTCAAATAGGATTTACACATGCTTAGGTAGTAAACGGCATCGAGGATGTTCGTTTTTCCACTCCCGTTTTGTCCCACAAGTCCATTGATTCCTGCGCAAAGATCTACTTCTAAATCTTCGTAATTCTTGAAATTAATGAGGTGTAATTGTGCTAAAAACATGTGCTTCAAAGGTAGTATTTATTTCGCGATTGAGACCGAAATACTTCCTTGTGAATCGTACGTTACTTTCCCGAATAACTATTCTATTATCTTTGTTGAAAATTCAATAGTTATGTCAAACGCTTTTTTTAAAACACCCATTGCCATCAATGAACCTGTAAAAGCTTACGCGCCAGGATCAGCGGAACGAAATTCCTTAATTCAAACCTATAAGGACATGTGGAGCCAAGCTCCAGTGGATGTTCCAATGTATATTGGTGGAAAAGAAGTGCGTACGAACACGAAAAAAGCGATGAATCCACCGCATGACCACGCTCATGTGCTTGGACATTTCAATGTAGGGGATGCTAGTCATGTAACGGAAGCGATCGAATCCGCTTTATCTGCAAGAAAAGCATGGGCGGAACTTCCGTGGGAAGAACGCGCAGCCATTTTCTTAAAAGCAGCAGATTTGTTGGCTGGACCATTTCGCAACAGAATGAATGCTGCCACGATGCTGGCGCAATCAAAAAATGTGATGCAAGCCGAAATTGATGCCGCATGTGAGTTGATTGACTTTTTCCGTTTCAATGTGCAGTACATGACACAGATTTATAAAGAACAACCAGAGTCTTTGCCAGGGATGTGGAATCGCTTGGAATACCGTCCGTTAGAAGGATTCGTTTTCGCGATTACACCGTTCAACTTTACCTCCATTGCTGCGAACTTATGTGCCGCACCAGCGATGATGGGGAATGTTGTCGTTTGGAAACCAGCAGATTCACAAGTATATTCGGCGCAAGTCATCATGGAATTATTCAAAGCAGCTGGCGTTCCAGATGGTGTCATCAATATGATTACCGTTGATGGACCTGTAGCTGGTGACATCGTCTTCAAACACAAAGATTTCGCTGGATTACATTTCACTGGATCAACAGGTGTTTTCCGTCATTTGTGGAAAGAAATTGGTCAAAACTTAGAGCATTACCGTTCGTATCCAAGAATCGTTGGAGAAACAGGTGGAAAAGATTTTATCATGGTTCACCGTTCAGCAAATGCAGCCGAAGTAGCGACGGCAATGTCCAGAGGGGCCTTCGAATTCCAAGGACAAAAATGTTCTGCGGCTTCAAGAGCGTATGTTCCATCCAATTTGTGGCCAGAAGTAAAACGCATCTTTGTTGAACAAGTGAATTCATTCAAAATGGGAACACCGGAGGACACCAATAATTTTGTGAACGCTGTTATTGACGAACGCGCATTCGATAAAATCGCTGGCTTCATCGATTATTGTAAAGGACAATCCGATGCAGAAATCATCACAGGTGGATCATATGATAAATCGAAAGGATATTTCATTGAACCAACAACGGTAGTCACTTCCAACCCGAAATTCCGCACCATGTGCGAAGAGATTTTTGGTCCTGTATTAACGGTCTTCGTTTACGATGAAAATCAATTTGAAGAAACCTTGGAAATGTTGGACTCAACTTCAGAATATGCGTTGACTGGTTCGATTATGTCCAACGATCGCTATGCCATCCAACTAGCGACGAAGAAATTAGTGAATGCTGCAGGGAATTTCTACATCAACGATAAACCAACAGGAGCAGTTGTCGGACAACAGCCATTTGGAGGAGCGAGAGGTTCCGGAACAAACGATAAAGCAGGTGCTGCAATGAATTTATTGCGTTGGGCATCGGCTCGTACGATTAAAGAAACATTTGTTCCACCAACAGATTACAAATACCCATTCTTAGGCTAAGATGATGCACCCTATTTTGAAAGTACTTTTATGTGTCCTTATTTCTACACAGGCAAATGCTCAGTGGAAATGGACCTTGCACGCGGAAACCGGATTAAATAAGCAAGATGTTTCCGCTGTCAGTAGTTTGGTGCAACAAAATGAATTAGATCCAAAAGTGTATTGGAAGTTTGCGGCAAGTGGCGGTGTTGAATTGAGTTATACCGTTTTGAAATTCGCTACGATTTATTCTGGATTAGGGTATGTGAAAACGAATGGACGCTATGTCACCTCTCAAAATGCCTTGAATCCAGATGGAAGTCTTCAGGGGACCTATACCAGTGACAAATTAACGACTGCGGATATGATTTCCTTGCCGATTGGACTACAATTAAACGCTTGGAAGTTACATGTTGGTGGTGGAATCGAAACAAGGTATCGCGTAGCAGGAAGTATGACCACTAGTTATTCTTCTGTTGCAGCTTTTGCGTCAAACAGCACAGACCTAGGAACAGTAACTGGAGCTAATACGAATGCGAAATTAGATTATGGATATTTTGCTTATGCATCATTTAATTTTACGAAACGATTCGGTTGCAAAATTTCGTATTACGAAGGTCAACGAGATCTGAGCAATAATTTTGAATTCGGAGCCTGGAAAGAATGGATGCAAAATGTTGGAAATTCAATCTTTTCATTGAATAACAAGCAAATGACCATTGGTCTTTATTTGAAAATCAACTAGTTTAGTTTTCCATGTTAAAGTTAGCACTTGGTATTTTTTCCATCAGTTACTTACTGTTTCCATTGAACAGTAGTCCGTCCAAAGAGGGATATGATTTAACAGTAAAGGTAACGGCATTGCAACACAGCAAAGGGTTAATCGAATTTGCGTTGTACAAAAATCCAGCTTTATTTACGCAAACAGGAAAAACACATCGCTTGGCGCGTGTCGAGGCAAAAGCACCCGAAGTAAAGTTTCAATTCACTGATTTGGAACCAAATAATTACGCAATTGTGGTGTATCACGATGACAACAGCAATAAAATATGCGATAAAAATATCTTCGGGATTCCAACAGAAGCCTATGCCTTCTCGAACAACATGCGTCCAAAATTGTCGGCGCCAAGTTTCGAAGAATGTGCAGTAAAATTGGATAAAGACAAAGTCATCTCCATAAAAATGGTTTACTAAACTTCAAGTTCGGAAAGAACTTTTTCCAATTGTTTCAGAACGGGTTGTTTACCATCATTCTCCACACAAAAATCCGTTAAACTTCGTTTTTGCTCATCTGTCCATTGACTTTGTATGCGTTGTTCAACCGATGCTTTGCTGCAATGATCGCGCATCATAACACGTTGAATGCGAACATCGATTGGCGCACAAACAAGCAAAACGGCATCGAATTGTTGATAGGCACCAGTTTCAAATAAAATCGCTGCTTCGTTAAAAATCAAGGTACTTGTTTGTTGTGCCGACCAATCGTCAAAATCCTTGCGAACAATCGGGTGGATGATCTCGTTCACTTTTAAACGCAGGTCTGGATTTGAGAAAATACAGTCAGAAACATACACACGGTTTAAAGTTCCATTGATGTAGGAATCTGCTCCAAGTAAGGAAATCAGTCCAGCGCGAATGTCTGGATGCTCATCACTTAGGTATTTTGCACGAACATCTGAATAGTAGACAGGGTAGGACATCGCTTCCAAGATTTGTGCAATACTTGTTTTTCCTGAACCAATTCCTCCTGTTAATCCAATGCGTTTTATCATGCATCGAAATTAAACAAAAAATAATTGTCGTACTTTTGTTCAATGTCGAAAAAAGATTGGTTTGTTGATTGGTTTGATACCAGTTATTATCATGTATTATATCAGAATCGGGATGAGCAAGAAGCGGAACGATTTATTCGAAACATACTGAATCACCTGAACTTACCTTCCAATGCTCGATTATTGGACCTCGCCTGTGGAAAAGGAAGGCATGCGAAATTCTTAAGTGAGTTTAACCATGATGTCATGGGGGTTGACCTGTCACCAAATAGCATTGAGCGCGCCAATGAATTCGCACATGAAAAACTGCGTTTTCAAACACATGACATGCGAGAAGTGATTGAAAATGAACAATTCGATGTCATTTTCAACCTGTTTACGAGTTTTGGCTACTTTGATGATGAATCGGAAAACAAGCGCATGTGTGATTCGATTTCAAAGATGCTCGTTCCCGGTGGTCGTTTACTCATTGATTTTATGAATGCGAAAAAAGTCATAGCGAACTTGGTTTTAGCGGAAGAGAAAACCTTAGAAGGACTACATTTTGACATTAACCGAAATTACGACGGCAAGCACATTTTTAAATTCATCCAAGTTAATGACAACGGACATGTGAGTCAATACATGGAGCGTGTTCAAGCTTTATTTTTATCAGATTTCCTAGCCTTGTTAGAAACAAATTTTGAGATTATCGGTACCTTTGGATCTTATGATTTGACCTCGTTTGATGAAGTCAACTCTGATCGATTAATCTTATTAGCACAAATAAAAGAATGAATATTTCCCTCGTTTTTGTTGGACTAATCGCCTCCGTAATTCTCGGTGGAATGGTGGTTACGTATTTAAATGCGACCAACAAAAGTCAATTCATTAAATTGGCACTTGCCTTTAGTGGTGGATTCCTACTTGCGATTATCTTTCAACACTTGATTCCAGATATTTATGCAGATGGGAAAGCAAAAATGGGCATTTTTATCCTTCTCGGATTTTTAGTGCAATTGATTCTTGAGTATTTTTCCGGAGGTATTGAGCACGGACACGTACATGTACACAAAGGACAACCACTTCCGTGGGTGCTGTTCATTTCTTTATCAGTTCATTCCATTATTGAAGGAATTCCATTGGGAAATGAATACATGGGCATTGTCAATACGCATGATCACGGACACGGTTCTTTATTTTGGGGGATTATTTTTCACCAAGTCCCTGTTGCCATTGCGTTAATGACTTTGTTGATCAACACGAAATTAAGTCAAATTCAATCCTGGTTGGTATTGCTTTTATTTGCCATCATGACGCCACTAGGTGTCCTACTTGGATTTAACATGTCTCCCGCTGAACTAGGGTTGGATGTCCATGTGATTTTAGCCATTGTGGTCGGGATGTTCTTGCATATTTCCACCACCATAATTTTTGAAACGACGGAGAACCACAAGTTTAATTTGATGAAACTCATGAGCATTCTAGTTGGTTGCAGCCTTGCAATGTTGATGTATTAACCCACGAAACTTAAACGCATAAAAAAAGGTCCTGACAAATACTTCAGGACCTTTTTGATAGATGCTTTATTTAGAACGGTAAATCGTCATCTTCTTCAGCTGCAGTAATTGGACTACTTGTTGCTGCAGCAGGAGCAGATCCGCCTAATGACATTGCAGAAGGTCCTCCAGCTGGCATTCCAGCGCCTTGTCCTGGACGTTCAATTCTCCAAGCTTCAATCGTATTAAAATATTTGATTTCACCTTGTGGACTTGTCCACTCACGTCCACGAAGGTTGAATGAAACTTCCACTTGGTCGTTCACATTGTAACTATCCAACATGCTACATTTGTCTTGTGTTGCTTGAAACAAAATATCTTGTGGATACATCGAAGTTGTATCAGTCACGACGAATTCTCTTTTTGCAAATTTCTCAGTGACTTGTTGTGTGGGTTGGATAACCTTAATGGTTCCGGTGAATTTAAACATTGAATTATATTTTAATTGTTAAATGCTAATAAAGTAAGCCAAGCTTCTTCTAGTTTGTTTTCCGCTAAAAGTGCTTTTGCTTTTCGATGGAGTTGTTTTTCCAATTCGACCGCGTCGTTTTCTAAAGATACAAATAATTCGCTTAATTCAATCAGCTTATATTCGTTTACATCTGTTTCATTCGGCACTTCTTCGATTCCTGCTAATTGTCCTAAATCATTTCCCGTCAGAACCGTACTATTTTTTACATCAGCCGGCAAGGCATCGAATCCAACACCACATGTCGTGATTGGTTTTTTAATTTCAAACATGGACTGGACATCTGCTCGACAATACCAATCTCCACCCATGCGCGAAACCAAATCTATTTTATGTTGATCGATTAGTCCATTCGCGTCGATAAGATCTTCACGTACATGAATGCGCAAGACTTCACAGATAATTAAATTTCCTGCTCCACCTTCGTGCCCAAGTTCTTTCACTTCGATCACTTTACATTCAAATTGGACAGGCGCTTCACCCACGCGAAAAGGTTGAATCGTTTCGGATGGAATAGCCGTTAATCCAGCTTTGTCGAATTCGCTAACCTCTGGAGAATACGGTGAGCTGGCCAAACTCATTTGATGCACTAAATCATAGTTGACCACATTGATGACTACCTCCGGTACGACCTTCACATTCTTATACGTATCCTTCGTTTCATTCGTGCGTCCTGAACGTGCAGGTGAAAATATGAGAATCGGTGGATTCGCACTAAATACGTTGAAAAAACTAAAAGGCGCCAAATTTGGCTGTCCTGCTTCATTTACAGTAGAAGCAAAAGCAATCGGTCTTGGACCAATAGATCCAAGTAACAACTGATGTACACGCTGTACCGATATTTCTTGTGGATTAAATGTCAACATATGCAGTTCAAAATTACTTTTTTATCCCTTTTCTTTTGCGTCAATTTTTCAGGAGTTATTCACAGATTTCATCCTTCTTTTCATACATTTACACTAAGTTTTACATATGTATAAATCCTGGTGCCTCCTTCTTGTTTTGTTCACTTCCGCTGTATCCTTTGCACAGAATAAAAAGGATACGCATGGTAAACGCACCGGAAAATGGGTGTATACAGGCGCTGACAAACCAAAATCTGGCATTTCCAAAACGGGAAAAGTAGAGGAGGGAATTTACGTCGATGGACGCAAAGAAGGGATTTGGACAAAATACCACAAAGACGGAAAAACACCGAAATTAAAAGGAAATTATACAGATAATCGTCCCGAAGGAGCCTATACACGGTTTTACGCGAACGGTCACATCATGGAGCAGGGTAGCATAGGAAAAAATGGTTACAAGGGAACCTTGGTTCGCTACTTTGAAAATGGACAAGTATCTTACAAAGCGAGTTATAACAACGAGGGACAAGAAACAGGAAAGGTCGTTTACTACCATGAAAATGGAAAAATTGCCCTGGAATATACGATGAAGAATGGCACACTGATGGGAAAAGTGAATCGCTACAGTACGCAGGGCGTTTTAACAGAATCCTTTGAACTTTCCGCGAATGGCTCCATTGTCAATCTTAAAAATTTCACCAACACTCCAGTTGTTACCCAAACGACCCGACCTTCTGAATCGGTTATTTATCCACCTAAAATTGCGAATCCACGCATGAAAGGACTCAAATTTGTCGCAAATGGATACAACAAAGTATACAATGATAACGATGAAATTTGGATGGAGGGAGAATTTAAAAACGGTCAACTTTGGGATGGAAAAGTATACGATTACGACAACGATGGCATCCTTCAAAAAGTGCGTATTTTTAAAGCTGGACGCTATCACTCCGATGGACAGTTATAAGATTCAGAAGGAATTCTTAATTTTACACCCAAATAAAAAACTATGAAAGCATACGTATTTCCCGGACAAGGTGCACAATTCACCGGAATGGGTAAAGATTTATACGAACATTCTGATTTGGCAAAATCAATGTTTGCAAAAGCCAATGAAATTCTTGGCTTTGATATTCAAAAAATCATGTTCGAAGGGAGCGAAGAGGAGTTGAAACAAACAAAAGTGACACAACCTGCGATCTTCTTGCATTCAACCATTCTTGCAGCTTGCCTTGGTGAGTCGTTTCAACCAGCAATGGTAGCAGGACATTCACTGGGTGAATTTTCAGCATTGGTGGCCAATAAAACCTTAAGTTTCGAAGATGGACTTCGCCTAGTTTCACAACGTGCTTTGGCGATGCAGAAAGCTTGTGAAATGCAACCTTCTACCATGGCAGCGATTCTCGGATTGGAAGATGAGGTCGTTGAAAAAATATGTTCGGAAATTGATGGTGTTGTTGTTCCAGCAAATTACAACTGTCCAGGACAACTCGTTATATCAGGTGCCATTCCAGCGGTGGAAGCTGCTTGTGCGAAATTGACAGAAGCAGGAGCGAAAAGAGCCATGATTTTGCAGGTCGGTGGTGCATTCCACTCTCCATTAATGGAACCAGCTCGCGAGGAATTAGCAGCTGCAATCGAAGCAACTCATTTCTCACAACCGTCTTGTCCGGTTTATCAAAATGTCAATGCGCAAGCAGTGTCTGATCCATCGGAAATCAAGAAAAACTTGGTGTTGCAATTAACGGGGGCCGTGAAATGGACACAAATCATGAACAATATGCTCGCAGATGGCTGCGCAGAAGTGGTGGAAGTAGGTCCAGGCAAAGTATTACAAGGATTATTTAAAAAAGTAAACCGTGAATTGACGACCAGTAGCGCAAGCATGGAAGCTTAACTAAAATCTTTAAATGATGGAAGGCTCACAGAAATGTGGGCCTTTTTTTATGCATGTTTATGGAATGTTAAACAGGACTACATCTTTAAGGAAATTCAAAAACCATAACTATGAAAAAAATCTTTGCGGTGTGGATGCTAATTATTGCAGGAAACACGTTTGCTCAATCTGTAACTGGTGACATCATTGGTAAGGTGATGAATTTCAATGACGATAAACCGTTACCAAATGCGAAAGCCATCATTGAGGATCAAGGTCGACAGTATTTTGCCATGACGGGTGAAGATGGACGATTCAGAATTTCGAGTGTTCCAGTGGGGAAATATACCTTGAATATTGTTTACAGAGCAGATTCCCTCAAAGGAATTCCAGTTGATGTTCCAATTGAAGCGTATTGTAATTTGGGCGTGATTCTGATGAATACGAATGCTGTTCAAACCATGAAAACCGTTGCCGTTGGAACCGAAAGAATTCATTTGGTTTATGGAGAACTACCAGTGAAAGAGTTGACGCAAAAGGACCTCATTCACAATCCAAATAAATTCGACATCAAAACACTGGCAACGTCAATGTCCTCTGAAATTAAAGTGGATGACGATGGACAATTAATGTTTCGCGGCGCACGCAAAGGAGACATGATTTATGTCCTTGATGGCATCAAATGCAACGAAGTTTACAACGTACCAAGTTGTGCCATTGGTAGAATGATGGTGTTCACAGGTGGATTACCAGCGAAATACGGCGATACTTTGGGGGGCGCAATCGTGGTGGAAACGAAAAGTTACTTCGATTTATACCGTGCTTGGAAAGCAGATCAAGAATAAAGGCGCTAAAAGTTCTTTATGGAAGGCGGCAGAAATGTCGCCTTTTTTTTATTTGCTAAAGTACTGCGGGTAGTCTATTTTCCACAGAAACAATCCATGTGCTGGAACTGAAACAGCCGCCTCGCCACGGTCCTTTGCTTCAATGATTGCATCAATGTCAGCCACTTCGAGTTTCCCCAATCCAACTTCAATTAACGTTCCAACGATCGCTCGCACCATGTTGCGCAAAAAGCGATTAGCTGACACTTCAAAGTATAGTTTTGTGCCTTCTTGTACCCACCTTGCTTCATAAACGGTACAAATGTTCGTTTTGACATCCGTGTGTAACTTGGAAAAGGAACCGAAGTCCTTGGTGCCAAGTAGACGTTCAGCGGCAAGGTTCATCGCAGCAATATCCAAGTTCTGTGGATAATACCAACTTTGATCTTGTTCGAACGGATCTTTTTGTTGATGGATAAAATAGCGATAAGTGCGTTTATTTGCGTCGAAGCGCGCATGAACATCAGCCGATACTTTGTATGCGTGATATGCACTTATGTCTGGAGGCAACATGCGGTTTAACTTGAAACACAGTTGATTTTCGTCCCAATCTTGTGGTAAATCAACGTGAAAGAAATACGATTTGGCATGGACACCGGCATCGGTTCGTCCACAACCAACAATGGGAATTTCGGTATTGCCAAATAACTTCGATAAACAGCGTTCAATCGTTTCTTGCACACTGGGAGCGTTCGGTTGTGACTGCCATCCATGATAGGCAGTTCCTCGGTAAGCGATTTGGACAAAATAACGTTGCATAAAGAAGCCACCAAGTTACAAAACATTGGTGGCTCCCTCAAACTGCTGATAAAATTTATTCTAAATAAAGCTGAATTCCATATTGAGAATCCACGCTATAGTCAAAAGTGATGGTCTGACTTCCAGAAATTCCTTTCAAGAAGGTCCAGGTGATGATGCCTGTTTTTTCATCGACTTTACCATCCACTAATTCGCCTTGCTTCACTTTGATGTCCTCTTGATTGGAAACTGGATACTGGTCCTTCACAATCAATGGAATCATTGCTCCACCATTATTTTTGATTTTAATCTCCCATGTCACATCGAATTTTTGACGGGAACCAATTGTTTTAATTTTTGATTTTTCCTTCACTCTTGTTCGTTCCACACTCACTTTACTGTCTTTTCCGAAGGAGAATGATAGGGTGTCCTTGGTGGAGTTCACATCCAAATACGATTTACCCATGAAGGTGCCATCGAAATAAATGTTGGATTCTCCGCTCAATAAATTCAACTTCTCCCATCCAACGACTTGTGCGGACAAATACACACTTGGATCAATTTTCGGAATGACATGGTACTCATACGAAGCAGGTAATTCATGTGTCGCAATACTTACTCGGTGATCCATGCCATCGGAAGGAATGGACATTTTCGATTGAATGGCGTATTCCACACGCAAATCTTTTTTCGTGATGGTCGTTGCCACCGTGTTTGACTTATATGCAGCTGTTTCATTTTTAAATTCCATTTTGCGTTTTCTTGCAGTTTGGACCCCAGGAATAGATTTCGCCATATCTGCCGATCTCATGGGCATACGAGCAATGTCCTCTCTTGTGATGGTGGCGCCAGAAGCATCAGATTCGTATACGCCATCAATATAATAATCACTGGCTTCAGCTCTTGCCCCTCGTACCATCACTTCTTGTAAAACGACATCTTGAGGTTCTAAGAAAAATTTCAAATATGTCGAAGTGATTTGAAGTTGGGCCGTGTTGTATCCCACGAAACTCGCATTCACGTAGTTTTCTCCTTTTGGAATGGTCAATTCAAACTTCCCATCGAAATTGGTCACTGCCGCAATGTTTGGATTATTGGCAAATTGAACTCGTGCAAAAGGTAATGCTTCACCTGTTGACGCATCGATGACTTCTCCTCTCAATTTTTCTCCATCGTAACTCATCTGTGGAAGGCTGCGTGTGCTCTGCGTTTTTTGCTGTGGATAATTGTTGTAATAGATAATCCACGGTTGCAAGGTTGGTTCTTGTGCATTTTCATAAGGATCATTCGTTGAAAGAACTAAGTCCACATTTTTCCATTCAATACCGGTGGTTTGACTCACATTCGCTTTGGCCTCTAAACGCACTGGTTTACCGATTCCATCGCTGCGCATGTCGTAATACGCTTTCCATGTCGCATTTGGACTAATGTAATTAAACTGGAATCCAGCAGTGCACGATTTCGTCACATCGACTTCTACCACCACTTCAGAATAGTTAATTACCGGTTTCGAACGTTGACTAATAATCTCCTGCTCGATTTGATTCATTTTCTTTTGGAGGTCCTCCAGCTCTGCGTATATCGCTGTTTCACGCGTGATGACTTCGGTGAGTTTCGTGTGCATGAATAAGTAGGCTTCCTTCAACTCGGTCGTTTTTAATCCTTGGTCTTGTCCTTTCAAATCACGGTTTTGCATCAACAGATTTTTATCCATCTCCAGAATGACATATTCATCGCGTAAGGCTTGATCTTTCTTATAAAGAAGGTCTTTTTTCGCATTCAAGGCATGAATTTCTTCGTTGCTAATTTTTAGATCTTCGTAGTTTTTACGCGTGCGCACCGAAAGAATGGTGACATCGCCCTGCGCCTTGACTTGAACGGTATTCGGATCAACAAAATCGGTGAGTTTTTGAAAAACGATGTCTTGTCTTCCAGATACCAAGTCGATTTTCGTTTCATGTTGTACTTGGGCTCCAGTAAAGAACACCGTGACTTTTTTAATGGGAGCAACCGAACTTATTTCTTTTTGAGCGTTCGCGCTAACGAAACTACATCCCACGAGGATGCTGGCAATGATTCTTTTCATAATTCGTTGTTTAATTCCTTTCATAGATGCAGATACATTTTGGATTCCACAAGGTTCATTTATTTCATAAATGGAAAGGATTTCCCGTTTAAGTCAATTTGGAAAATGTTGTAATTAAACAATCCATCCAGCTCACTGATACCAGCCATCACCGCTTTTCCAAGGGCTGGATAATATTGAAAATGTGTGTCGTCATTTACCGTATTAAATGCGGCTCCCAAGTTTACCGGCGCGGACCATTGATTTCCATTTCGCTTGCAGAAATAAACGTCGTATCCGCCCATTCCTGGTAAAGCATCAGAGCTAAAAAACAACAGGGTTCCGTCCTCCGTGATGAAAGGTGTCGTTTCTCTTCCTGTTGTATTGATCGCTGTCAAAGCAACAACGGATTCTCCCCAAACGCCATTTGTTTCGGTAGCAACAAAAATGTCCGTTAAACTTTTCTCTGCTTGACGATCCGACACAAAATACAATTCGCGTTTGTACGTGTAATCGTCCACAAAGAAGGTGTCGCTCATGCATGCAGCACCATCGAAAAAACTTGTATTTACACCGGGGATTTTCACCATTTTTTGTTCATCCCATTTGAAAGGTATCTCAGCGGTTAATTCAAAAATCTCAGAACTTTCTGTTGTTTTTTCTTTAGAGGCAGAAGTATTCAATGTACCATATGCCAGTAAACCGTCTGACATAACGCAGTTAATGGCATCAAATCCTTCCGTATTCCAATCTTGGTCTTCTGAATAGGTGATTTTATACGATTTTGTCGTGTCGTTCCAGAAGGAAAAATAGATGTCCTCAAAATAACTTTGATCATCTGGATTCATATTGTCTCCCTTCGCATCTGGGTTACGCGCTGTGAAATACAATGCTTGTCCGCCTTGCGTTAAAATGGGACCATACTCATCGTATTTTGTATTCAACTCGGTAAAAGGGGTGCGCAAATTCATGATCCCTTTCTCTTGCTCTTTTTTTGCATAGGTGCTTTGCTCCAATAATACGGGAACACTATATTCCTTGGCTAATTTTTCTCCGATGATTTTCGTACAGGCATGGTAATGCGCAATTGCCGAATCTAAGTGATTCAAGTTGTGGTGAATTTGTCCAGCAAGCAAATGTAAATCTCCGTTCAATTTTTTGTCGTTCAAACGCAAAGCCGCAGAGGCGTGTGTTTCCGCTTCATTGTAGTTTTTTAATTCAAACTCCACGGTTGCCAAGTAATACAAAGCACGGGCAGAATTTGGATTGAAAACACTGGCTTGTTTAAATGTCATGTAGGCATCACTGGTTCCACCGAGGTTATATTGCTCAATGCCTTTTTCCACCTGACGAGAAGAGCTAAGACGTTTGAAAAATCCAACCTTTGATTGTGCAAATGAAAGGGTGGACAAAAAGGTTAAAAGGGTAAGAGTTCCAATTTTCATAAAGTAAGCTTTGCTACAAATGAACGCATATTGTGGAATTACAATTGTCCAAGTGCGGTCTTCTTCTCAGCGCTTGATTGTTAAAAACTTACAAAATCGTCGTTCGTACTTGGGAGCAACGGAATGGATGATCATTCAGTTGTTTGATGTATTTTTGTTTCCTATTCTCTCATATGCGTAAAATTTGGAAATCGAATTGGTTTCGTCTCCCGTTTTGGGTGCTTGTATTTGGCTTTGCGGCCATAGGATTTTTCCTAACGGCTTCTTACGTCGCAATAAAATTTCGTTTGACCGATGAAAAAGGAAGCGTGGATGCCAATAACCGTTATTTCGAGGGGATGGAGGATAAGTACAATCAAGCCTATAAACTAAATAACGAGCAGTTAAAAGCGTTGCATTTTGAATCATTGGACCGCATTCTACTCCTGAAAAAATTCTATCCAAAAAATGCTCAATATATTCTAGATGCTTGGAAAGTATCGAATAATGAAGTGGAAGTAAAACGCATGTTAGATGCCGTGGATATTCAATTGAAGTCCAATCGCGCTTACCAAACACAAAAGGCAAAACTGAAATTCAAGAAATCTTCACATAGCAGCGAAAACACGTTGAGTGCTTTTGAGTGGATGAATATTCAAGAATGGTCGGATTTCAAAATTGCTGTAGCCAAAGATGTTGACTTAGTGGATAGCGTGGCAAAGCAAACAGGAGTGGAGGGTCGTCTCATCGTTTCGTGTTTAGTCGGTGAGCAAATCCGCTTATTCAATTCGGATCGTGAGGCCTACAAAAAGTGGATTAGTCCCTTAAAAATCCTTTCGGTGGAATCGATGTTTTCTTTTGGTGTCACTGGGATTAAAGAGCAGACAGCGATGCAAATCGAAGGGCATTTGAAAAATCCCCAAAGTGTGTATTATTTGGGAGAAAAATACGAGCATTTGTTGGACTTTAAAACGGCCGATCCGACGCAGGAACGCATCAGTCGCTTAACGGACTTTCACAACCATTATTATTCTTATTTATATGCGGCTATTTTCTTGAAACAAGTGAAAATGCAATGGGAACGAGCTGGATTCCCAATTGACCATCGTCCAGAAATTTTAGTCACATTATTCAATGTTGGATATCCCCAATCTGTTCCTAAAGCACATCCAAGAGTGGGTGGATCAACCATTAAAATCAAAGACAAAGCCTACACTTTTGGTGCCGTGGCTTATCAGTTTTATTACTCCGGTGAACTTTTTGATCTGTTTCCATTTGAAAGAAGAAAATTTGACTGGGAAGATATTGCCTTGCGATGAACATGAAAACAATTTTATTTAGCTTACTGATATCCATTCTTTTATCCTCTTGCGGCGGTGGAAAAGCAAGCGCTCAAGACACGGTCGTTGATTACTCCAATTGGACCACTCTAACAAAAGGAATGGAGTACCGTGAAATGGATGCGCCAACGAAATCGTTTATTGGCGATTCGAAAATATCACTGTTGCGCATGGATCCTGGGCTTTTTGACTTTAATATTTTTAGTGCCTCGAAATACGACAGCATCCCTCGTGATTTGCATGCATGGGCAGATACCTTTCACTTAAATGTTGTATTTAATTCAGGAATGTATAGCCAAATAAATCCCTTGTCAAGTCGTGCGTATTTGAAAGTAGGATCTCACGTAAACAATGGAACATTATTGGAAAATTTCAACCTCATGATGGCCATGAATCCAACGGTGAAACAACGTGATGAAGTAGAAATTCTTGATTTGACTTGTGAGAACTTCAATGAAATGAACGATCAGTTTTCCTGTTACGCACAAGGACTCCGAATGATCGATTGCAATGGAAGTCCAATGTATTGGAAAAAGAAAATTCAATCGTGTAGCATGATCATTGCAGCGGAAGGTGGAGATGGAAAGTTCTATTTGATTTTCTGTCGTTCGCCGTACACACACAATCAGATGATTGATTTCATGATAGGAATGCCTTACAAACTACGCAATGCCATTTACCTCGAGGGTGGACCAGAAACAAGTTTGTTGATTGACGTCAATGGACACTGCATCGAAAAAGTAGGGAGCTGGGTTTCGGATACCTGGGAAAGTGACAAGAACGATCATTTTTGGCGCTTGCCGAATGTGGTTGGAGTGAGAAAAATAGAACCTACGAGATAATTTGAATTTCCCATTTACTGATATCAATCAGGTTTTAAATTGACCAACCTCATTCTATTTTCTTCCATACTTGCGCACCTTTGTTATGTTCAACGGAGCAATAGTAAATAGTGATACTGAATACACTTGTCAAACAATCGACAGAAAAACTTCACATCACAGAGGAACTTAAGAGCATGGGTTTAGTAAACAATATCGTTCCTCTTTATTCAGTAGATAAAAGCCATTCTTCGGAATGGCTTTTGTTTTTTATGCCATCATGTCTGCATAGCGAAGGACATGTATTCCTTCTTTTTCTTTGCCCAAATTTTGACGCATCGATGCTGCAATTTGGGTGGCTTTGATGCTGTGGTAATCCTTCATGGATCCTCGCATGAATAAATCAAAAAACGGACAAAGTTTTTGCGCAATGAATTCCATTCGTCTTGACTCTGTTCGTGCTCCTATTAACATCGATGGTTGATAGATGTAACAATTGGTGAAGTGTAATTCTTTCAAGGCTTCTTCGATTTCTCCTTTTAACTTGGAATAAAAGATGCGTGCGGTGGTTGATGCGCCCATTGCACTTATCAAATGAACGGTTGAAATGCCATTTTCTTTTGCCAATTTCGCCATGCCAATATTGATGCCGAAATCGATGTTTCGGTAGTCCGTTAAATCGGGTGTTTTTTTGCGCGTTGTTCCGACACAACAGTAAATGACATCGCCAACAACCTGTTCTTTGATCACTGCGAGGTCCTGAAAGTCTGTCACAAATTGCTTCACTTTCGTTGGAAGTCCTTCGATTTGACGTCGGACAAAAATGCGGATTTCACTGACTTTAGGCTCTTGAATGAACTCGTGCAACAAGGCATTGCCAATCAATCCGGTGGCGCCAACAATGACTACTTTCTTTTCCATTACTTCAGGTTTTGAATCCACGTGAGTATATCGTGCATGACCTGCGGACTAAGACTGGTCTCAATCGTTGCATATTCCATGATATCACATTTCACGCAGGGTTGTAATAAGTGATTTAAATCTTCATATGCGATGAACTTCGAATGAGCGAGTGATTTAGGACTCATATGTTGTTTAAATCCATGCTGACTTTCACTCCAACGTACTTGGATGTCTTTTTTTCCATTGATAACAAGGATGGGTAATTCAACATCTTTTAGAAAATCCGCTGCTCGGTAAGTTAAAAATTCTCGCGCCCAATCATTGTTCATAAAGGCACTCATCTCATCCGCCATTTCCTTTTCCGTTTTTCCTTCCTTAATGGAATCCGGGAGTTCTTTCCAAATGGTATTTAACCAAGCTGAATAGCTGGCGATAAATGTTTTAACTTCTGTTTTCAAGGTAATTTTAGCTGCTTCATCAAACAAACGTTGATTCCAAGTAGATAATTCCTCACTCATTCCACTCGCAAGCGGGATATCGTATTGTTGATGAATTAAGACTTCTTTACCTGTTGTTCCAACGGATGCAGCTTCGATTAAAAACGACAAATCCTTGAACTGTGTAGCTGCGCGAAGGCCAATCATTCCTCCTTCAGAATGTCCGTAAATGCCAAGCGGATGTCCCGGATAGGTTTTCTGAAAATGTCGAAGGATCACCAAAACATCGGAGCTAAAATCCGTCTCAGTTGAGGATGAGAAATCTCCGGTACTTTTGGAAACGCCGCGGTCATCATAGCGAAAAACGCCTATTCCGTTTTTTGATAAATAATCCGCTAGGACCCAAAACGGTTTGTGCCCCATGATTTCACAATTGCGATCTTGCGCTCCGGAACCGGAAACGAATATAACAATGGGATAGGTTTCATTTACACCTTTGGGATAGGTAAACGTCCCGGCGATTTTTACTTTTTTATTTTTAATAATGAGTTCGCTTTCGGCATAACTAAAGGGTCCAACGGGATCTTGTGGACGTCCTTCCGAAATGGCATCCTGCGCTGATTGGGTAAACGTTACAGGCCAAGTTAATCCGCTTTGACTCATGCTTCCACGCAAACTATCATTGTTCAATTTACCGGAAAAACTCAATCCTATTCGCGTCCAACGGAAATATAAACTATCCTTGAAAATCGCATACTCACTCATTTCTTCGGGTTTCATTTTTGGCTGATCTGGAATGGAAACGGTCACTGACCCATCTCGGCCAATGCCCTTGATGTCCAAATCCATTAACAAGGATTTTCCAGCCACCTTGAAGGAACTATGCCAAATGCCTTCCAATTGTCCAAAAGCAACATTGGAAAGCAGGATAAAAAGTACACTTAAGAATTTCATGCTTCGTTGTATTCGGGGAACAAGGATAAAATGCCCGCTTCATTTGCCGGACAAACGCCGCGTTCGGTGATAAGTGCGGTAACTAATCGAGCTGGTGTCACATCAAAACCGTAATTCGCTGCTGGTGTTGTTTCGGGACAAATCAACACGCGGTCAATTTGACCATCTTCGCGTTTTCCTTGAATGTATTTTACTTCGTTTTGATCGCGCTCTTCAATGGGAATTTCGGTCAATCCGTCGCGGATACTCATGTCTAAGGTCGTCGAAGGCAAGGCTACGTAAAATGGAATGTGATTATCATTTGCAGCCAAGGCTTTCAGATAGGTCCCAATTTTGTTTGCAACATCTCCATCTCGCGTGGTGCGATCCGTTCCAACGATGACCATGTCGACCATTCCGTGCTGCATCAAGTGTCCACCGGTATTATCTACGATTAAGGTATGATCAATTCCGTGACGCGTAAGTTCGTATGCAGTTAAGTTGGATCCTTGGTTACGTGGACGCGTTTCGTCTACCCAAACATGAACCTTGATGCCTTTTGCTTTGGCTTGATAAATCGGTGAGGTAATTGTTCCCCATTCAATGCATCCAAGCATGCCCGCATTGCAGTGTGTTAAGATGTTTACGGTTTCTCCATTTTTGGCTTTCGAAAGTTCTTCAATGATCGGAAGTCCATGCACACCAATCATGCGACATGTTTCGATATCTTCTTCAACAATGCGTCCGGCTTCGTCCCAAGCGGTTTGAAGAAAATCGTCTGCTTCATCCAAGGCTGTACGCATGCGATCCAAGGCCCAGAATAAATTTACCGCAGTTGGACGCGAAGCGCGTAAAACTTCGAAGGCTTCATCCAAGAATGCACCGTCGTGTTGTGCTTCGATCAATTCACGTACCGCCAGGTAAATTCCGTAGGCAGCAGTTGCTCCAATAAGTGGCGCACCGCGAACGGTCATATTGCGAATCGCTAAATCGGCATCGCGGTAATTCATCAATTTTACATGGACTAATTCGTGCGGTAACACGCGTTGATCGATGACTTCTACAAATCGATCTTCTGTGGTCCAAATGGTTCTAAAACTTGACATCTTTAAAAAGGTTTAATCGAAAAAAAATCCCGATTCAGTGAACCGGGATCTTTATATGTTACAAGCCAAATGCGGCTTTTACTTTATCTACGTAGTCTAATTTTTCCCAGGTAAACAATTCTACTTCTTTGGAAATAGTTGTTCCGTCTGGTGCTTTAAACGATTTCGTTACGATTTCGTTTTTACGCCCCATGTGTCCGTATGCTGCAGTCTCTTGGTAAATTGGATTTCTCAATTTCAAACGTTGCTCAATGAAGTAAGGACGCATGTCGAAGATTTCGCTGATTTTTTCAGCAATCTCTCCATCCGTCATATTTACTTTAGATGTTCCATACGTGTTCACATATAAACCACATGGTTTTGCGACACCAATCGCGTAAGAAACTTGCACGAGGATTTCATCGCAAAGTCCTGCTGCAACGACATTTTTCGCAATGTGACGTGTCGCGTACGCTGCTGAACGGTCCACTTTTGATGGATCTTTTCCAGAGAATGCACCACCACCGTGAGCTCCTTTTCCACCGTAAGTGTCCACGATGATTTTACGTCCAGTTAAACCTGTATCTCCGTGAGGACCACCAATCACAAATTTCCCTGTTGGATTAATGTGATACGTAATTGCGTCGTTGAACAAGGCTTGAAGCGCTGGAGTCAATTTCGCTTTCACGCGTGGAATCACGATTTCCACGATGTCTTTTTTAATTTTCGCCAACATCGTTGCCTCTGTATCGAAATCGTCATGTTGTGTGGAAACAACAATCGTATCGATGCGTTGTGGAACGTTGTCGTCAGAGTATTCAATGGTAACTTGAGATTTTGCATCAGGACGCAAATACGGAATCAAGTTTGGTTCGTTGTTACGAATGTAAGACAACTCTTGCAAAATTTTGTGTGCAAGGTCCAATGCCAATGGCATGTAGTTATCTGTTTCAATCGTTGCGTAACCGAACATCATTCCTTGGTCACCCGCACCTTGATCTTCTGGATTCGTACGCTCAACTCCTTGGTTGATGTCAGATGACTGTTCGTGCAATGCAGAGAAAATTCCACATGAGTTCGCATCGAACATATATTCTGATTTTGTATATCCAATTTGACGAATCGTTTCACGTGCAATTGCTTGTACGTCTAAGTAAGAAGTAGATTTTACTTCCCCAGCCAAAACGACTTGACCAGTCGTAACCAAGGTTTCACAAGCTACTTTTGAACTTGGATCAAAGGCCATAAAATGATCGATGAGTGCATCAGAAATTTGATCTGAAACTTTATCTGGGTGTCCTTCAGAAACGGATTCTGATGTAAATAAGTAAGCCATTTATAATAATTTAGAGTGCAAAAATAACAATATTCAATGGGAAAGTAAAGTGTTTAGCGTCTGACTATGAATAAAATTTACGACCGGATTTCACCATGCGTTTCAAGAGGGCATTTGGACGATAACGATCTTCACCGTATTCCTCGAAAAGCGCATTGGATTTATCCAAAACCCAGTCTAGTCCGAGTTCATCAGCCCATGCCAATAATCCTTTTGGATAATTCACGCCTTTTGTCATCGCTAAATCGATGTCTTCTATCGATGCCACTTGCATGAACACGGCGTCAATGGCCTCATTGATTAACATGACCAAAACGCGTTCGAAGAGCTGTTTCCCGAGGGCTTCATTCATGGTTGGACCAGGAACAACGGCGTTTTCGCTGTAATCATAGAATCCACGTCCCGTTTTGCGACCATAAAATCCGGCTTCACTATGACGCTTTTGCGTGAAAGATGGTTTAAAACGTGGATCGTAATAAAAGGCTTGAAAAACAGATTCAGTAACAGCGTAATTCACGTCGTTTCCAATGTAATCCATCAAGGTAAATGGACCCATTTTAAATCCACCGAAATGGGTCATCGCCCAATCGATCGTTGCAAAATCAGCCAATCCTTCTTCGTACATGCGCAAGGCTTCTCCGTAAAATGGACGCGCAACCCGATTGACAATAAATCCTGGGGTATCCTTACAAACCACCACGGTTTTCCCCCAACTTTTGATCAGGTTTACTGCTTGATGGGTTGTTTCTTCATTCGTTTGAACGGATGGAATGATTTCCACCAATGGCATAATCGTCGCGGGATTAAAAAAGTGAATGCCAATGATGCGATCTGACTTTTTCAACGACGAACCAATCGATGCGATGGATAGGGAAGAGGTGTTACTCGCAAGAATACAATCCGGCGAAACGATGTTCTCCAAACTAGAAAAAACACGGTGCTTCACCTCCATCTTTTCGACAATTGCTTCGATGATTAGATCACATGAAGCAAGTGAATCAAGCGCACTGACATAGCTCACGGATGCTTCTATGGATTTTTTCTGATCCTCGGTAAACTTTCCTTTCTCTACTAATTTCGTCAAGGATTTCTCCAATCCTGATTTGGCACGCTCGAGTTGTTCCGTGTTTGCATCCATTAAAAAAACGGGATGTCCACATTGAGCGGCTACTTGAGCAATACCTGAACCCATCGTTCCGGCGCCAATAACTCCAATTATTTTACTCATCTTCCTTTAAATTCTGCTGGACGCTTTTGAATGAAGGCATTTACTCCTTCGGTGAAATCGTCTGTTTCGCCAGCTTCTGTTTGTAAACTTTCTTCTAAATCTAATTGATCTTCCAAAGAATTGAACAAGCCCAAATTCACGGCTTTTTTCGTTAATCCAAGTCCGCGTGTAGGCATTTTAGCTAATTGCTCCGTTAGTTTGATGGACTCCTCTTCGAAGAGCTCGTCCTCGAAAACCTTGTAAATCATGTTCATGCGTTCTGCTTCTTCTGCTGAAACTTTGTCGCCTGTCATCATCAAGGCCATGGCTTTTTGCATCCCGATTAAACGCGGTAAAAAATACGTTCCTCCGGAATCTGGAATGAGTCCAATTTTGGAAAAGGCTTGAATAAACGATGCCGATTTTTTTGCAACTACGATGTCACAGGCCAAAGCAATGTTTGCGCCTGCACCTGCGGCAACGCCATTTACTGCGGCGATGACCGGTTTTTCCAATTCGCGAATTTTCAAAATGATCGGATTGTAATGATCCTTTACAATAGCGCGTAAGGCAGGTCCTTCCGGATCAATAGCTTCTGCCAAATCTTGTCCAGCGCAGAACGCTTTTCCTTCACCGGTCAGATACACGGCACGAATGTCTTCATTGATAGCACAATCGTCCAACACTTCTTGCAATTGCAAGGCCATTGTTTTATTGAAGGAATTAAAGACACTTGGTCGATTTAAGGTAATTCGGCAAACGCCGTTTACAATTTCTTTACCTATTTCCATGAGTTTTCTATTTATTCTTTTTGTACAAATTACTTAATTGAAGGGCTCGTTCTCGAATGGAAGTCCTTAAACTTTTTGGCTCGAGGACCTCTATTTCTCCTGCGTAACCGAGTAAATTTCGGATAAATTCCTCAGATACCAATACCTTCAGCTCAAAGGTGCTAAAATCTGCTTTTTCTTCGATGAGCTGCTGTGACTGATGAAAGGGTTGAGAGGAGATGTATTTCGCAGCAATGTGATTCGCTTTGAGGACAATCCGTTCGGTTTTTCCTTTGTAGGATGTGATCCCAACTGTATCTTGAAAATACGATGCTGGATCAAAGTCCACCGGTAGACTTGCTTCATCTTCCAACACCCTCGGCTCCTGCATGCGATCTAACGCGTACGTGATGATGTCATTTTTTAGTTTATCGAAACAAATCAAGTACCAACGATTGCGGTATTCTTTCAGAAACAAAGGTGAAACTTTTCGGGGTTTTTCAACTCCTTTAACGAAACTTGCATAAATGAACCAGAGCATTTTCTTGCCGCGAATGGCCTCCAAGATAAGTGGCAAATATTCATTTCCACCACTCGAAACTACGGACTCAAATTGCACGTATTTTTGAATGTCTTCATCCTCTGGATTTCCGCCAATGGAAACGCGGTCAACGATTTTATCAATGGCATTTCCAAACTGTTGAAAGAATGGCACTTCTTTAAATTGCTGCAAGGTTTTTACGGCAAATTTGATGGAACTCAATTCGTCCTCCGACAAAGGAATGTCGTTGATGCTGAAATCTGGATCTTCGTAATAATATCCTTTGTGACGTTTGCTATATCGAATAGGGGCATCGTGTTCCATTTTCATGTTGAACATATCCTTTTCAATCGTAGAATCACAAATATTGTTGCCGTCATCCGTTCCATAAAGGGATTCTTCACAAGCGGCACGCATTTCTTCTTTACTGGGAAATGGTTTGTATTTGTTGCGCAACATCCGGTCGATGATGCGGAAACGAATCAACGCATTTTTAATGTGAGGCATTAGTTCAGTACCGCTTTTTTCTGGTATCCAAATAACTCAAAAAACTTGATGGCTTGCACCACTTCATACGGAACATCGTCCTCCCAACTTGCTGCACCTGCTTTGATTTTACTCAATACATCGTCTGATAAAATGTGCAATAAGCGCTCGTCGTATTCTGGAATCGCCGCAATTTTATCATTTGCTTGCATGTAGGTCAAAAGTCCCGTTAAGTTTTCAGGTAATTTGATGTTATGAAGTCCATATAATTCACCACTGTCCACATTGATCGCAGGATAAACATACAACTTCACATTGTGTCCGAATCCTCGTCCAAATGCTTCCAAAAGTCCGCCCGGTAAATTATCGTAATACTTCTCATCGAAAATAATGTGCAGGTTGTATACCCCCATAATGACGCCAACTAGATTCCCTTTCGCAATGGCGGAAAGGTATTCGAGCATTTTGTAATGTTTCAAATAATTAGAAATCATCACAGTATATCCAAGCGAACCTAATAATTCCGCTCGATCGAGGAAGTCTTTATCCGAAATTTTTCCATCCGCCGTTAAATCTTTCAAGGTCAATTCAAAGACAACTTCTAGGTTCTCTTCTTTCACACGGTTTTCTTTTAGGAATTCCTTGCGTGCTTTTTCAATCATGTCGATGTGTACTTTCGTCACTGGACGAAATCTTCCGCGCATCAATAAGATGTTCTTTTTATAGAGCGCAGTTGATGGTTGCATGACATTTTTCGCTAAATCAAACATGGTCGCATTGGTGATTCCACGACGCACTAAATTCAAGGCGATAATGCGATTATCCATTTCCTCAAAGTCAGGACCAGAGATGCGTAACATGTCAATTTCCATGCGGTCTCTTGGTAGTCGATGCACAATTCCATCGATGAATTCATCAATGCTTTGCGACTGGAAATAACAAGCGTAAACAAGGTTTACACCGAGAATTCCAAGTGCTTCTTGTTGTGCTTTATGGCTATTGTCATGCATTTTGATGTGCAAAATAACCGTATTCGGCTTGGAATCTAATCCCAATTGGAAGCGCATTCCAACCCAACCTTGTCCTTGGTTTGTTTTGTGGTAATTCAGTGATTCTACCGTATTACAGAAAGCAAAGAATCGCGCTTCTCTATTTTTCACCGGTAAAATTTCCTGTAAGTGTTGGAATTCAGTCTCCAACATGGTGGAAAGTCTTTCTTCACATACGTAACGCACCGTTTCACCGTACATGGAATCAGATACTTTCATGTCGTATGCAGACTGCGTATAGGCAATGGTCCCTGAGCTACCTCCAGCTTTAAAAAAATTAGCTGCCACTTCTTGTCCAGCACCAATCTCTGCAAAACACCCGTAAATGTCAGGGGTTAAGTTGATTTTTAAGGCCTTTTCCTCTGTGGTTAATCTCGTACTTTCTCCCATTAATTTGGATCTTTAAATGATGGATTCGTAATAAAATTGTAGTCGCTTAGGGTTAATAGGAATTTCTTTAATAAGTATTTTTCTTGTGTGTCTAATTGAACACCGCCTTGATTGGCGTATTCAATTTTTGGATCAATTGTCGGACTCATGTGGATGCCGCTCGAATAATGTTCAATCACAGCGTCCAATGTGGCGAAACGTCCATCATGCATATACGGAGCGGTGAATGCAATATTGCGCAATGTGGTCACCTTGAATTTTCCATAATCTTCTGGATTCTGGGTAACTGCTCCACGTCCCAAATCAGTAAACGTCGCATCGAGTCCATTGTTACTAAATTTCTTCACGCGCATCAATGGACCATTATGGCAATGGAAACAATCGGCACCATTCAAACTTTTGAATAAATCATAGCCAGCCCACTCATCTACGTCAATGGTCGCTAAAATACTTTGTTCTGTTGCCGTCATGGCCATGTTGTTTTCGAATTTGTACATGACATCAAACTTCGATTCACTTGAAATCATTGTACGAATGAACTGGGCAATGGCTTTTGCTGCTTTGATGGAATCTACCCCCTCTTCACCGAAGGCTTTGAAAAAACGGTTTCGATAAGTGACATCGGAATTAAGTTTGTGAACTGCATCTTTCCAAGATTGATGCATTTCAATGGGATTAATCACAGGTTCAATAATCTGTTTTTCCAACGTGGTTCGACGTCCATCCCAAAAGAAATAATCCTCCCATCCTAAGTTAATCAAGGCCATCGACTGACGATTTCCGTAAACCCCATCGATGCCAACAGAAAACTGACTGGAATCGGAGAAGGAATGTTGCGGCATGTGACAAGATGCACATGAAATCGAATTGTCTCCACTTAATTGTTTTTCATAAAACAAAAAACGCCCCAATTCAACGCCTTCGACCGTCATCGGATTGTCCGATGGAATCAACATATCCGGAAAATGTGATGGGATTTTAAGTTGATAGGGAGTAGGGGTATAGTCTGCTTTATCCTTACGACAAGCAGTAAAAACGAATACAACGAAAATTGGCAGAAGGAATTTCATCAATATACCGTTAATGCATTTTTAAAATTCTGAATGACTTTTTGCGTGAGCGACTCTTGTCCGGCCGCCGTATGTGTTAAGTGCTCCGTTTTTAAGTCAATCGGTGTTGTTGGATTACCTAAAAAGTAAGCCAAGTCCAATTTTAACGGAAGCTCCCAAACTTTATTGCCTTTGTCTTGCCAAGTTACATTCGTAAAGTTGAAGTCCTGCAAATAGGCATCTGTTCCGATATGGAAACTGAAACTTAAGTCCAGGTTATCGGTTCCGTCCACAATCGTATCCACTTTACCTTCTAGGTTGACAAAGATATATCCTGGATTCCAGCCCCAGTGCATAGGACCAGCATTGCTAATATTTAATGGGCTACTATTTGCGAAAGCAGATGGATCCAAGTGATTTAGACTTGAATCTACACCAATTTTACCGGAAAGATTGGTGAATTTTGTGTGATCACCGTTTTGACTCACTAAGGTACTTCCCGTTTCTCGGAAGTCGAACAATGCAGCTTCAATCAGGTTCGCAGTTTCACTTTTAATCAACGAAAAATAGCAAATCAATTCGGTGAATTTCACTTTATAACCCTCAGATGTGGTATAAACGGAATCCATCCAAAAAGTTTGTGCGCCATACGTTGGTGTGATGCTCACTTTGACTGTTTCAGCTACCGGATCAACTGGTGTTGGCTTATCTGGTTTACAGCTCCACATCAAGGGAAGCAAGATGAGTAATTGACCGATTTTCTTCATAAAACAAATTTAACCCAAAACAATCAAATTTTGTTCTTAATTTTAAAAAATCCACAAATAAACTTTCAGTAAAAATTCAGCGTCCAAAGACATGATAACCATGGATCGAAATATACACCCACTAAAGATATTAAGTGCCTCAGCGGGATCGGGTAAAACACATCAATTGGTGCTGGAATACTTGACAATTTTACTGAAGGATCTTCAATACAAACGAAAGTACAAGAGCATTGTTGCCATGACCTTCACCAACAAGGCGGCAAGTGAAATGAAAGAACGCATTCTTTCCACATTATTTGGCCTTGCTTACGAAGATCCATCCAACACAAAAATTGCCCATATGAAGGCTGAGTTGGAAAAAGAAACTGGACTTTCCTCTGTTGAATTGGCAAAACGTAGCAAGTTAGCGTTGGAAGGAATTTTACATGCATATGAGGACTTTCATGTGTCCACGATTGACAAGTTTAACTTGCGTCTCATCCGCTCTTTTTCTAGAGACCTGGACTTGCCAGCTGATTTTGAGGTGATTTTAAATGAAAAACAAGTCACTGAAGATGTCGTTGATTTACTCATGAATCAACTGGGGGCTTTTGGTTACGACGACTTGACAGAATGGATGTTTCTCTATGCGAAAGCGAATTTAGAGGAGGGGAATAGCTGGAATTTTCGTCATCAATTGGTTCAATTTTCGACTGTATTAAGTCAGGAACGCAATGCGGAATTAATTGATCATTTGCTTCAATTGGAATTGACTAAGGACAGCTACCATCGTTTAATCGAAGACCGAAAAAACATCGTTAAACCAATCGCAGAAGAGAGTAAACGTCTCCACGACGCGTTCTTTGCATTGAGTCTAGATGAATCACAAGTGCCTGGAAAATCACAAACCTTGAATGCGCTTCGAAAACTCAATGTGAAAGATGAAATGCCTCCATTGAATTCGAATGGTGATGGACTCTTCTCGGCAACCTTGGTGAAGAACATGGAAATTGGTTCGAAATTGCCCATTCCGGATGAAATGAAAAGAGATTTTCTCGCCTTGAATGATCGTTTCATGGGTGAGTTGGCTAAATACAATTTGATCGAATTATATCGCAAAAACTTTTTTAATATGGCGCTGCTTCAATATGTTGGAAAACAGTTGAAGAGCATGATGAACGATGAGCAATTGATTCGCATTTCAGAATTTAATAAGTTGATAAGTCAACTCGTTCGCGATGAGGAGGCTCCATACATTTATGAGCGATTGGGCGTCCGCTTTGAACATTTTTTATTGGATGAATTTCAAGATACGTCGCGCCTGCAATGGTTAAATTTAATTCCGTTGTTGCTAGAATCCTTGGGACATAACCGATGGAATTTGATTGTGGGAGATGCGAAACAATCGATTTACCGTTTCAACAATGGACTAGCAGAACAATTTGTGAGTTTGCCCGCCATTTACAATCCGGAAAATGATGCGCAATTAGCGAAGAAAAGTGCAAATTTGGCTTCGCGGGGTAAAAAGAAAAACTTGGAATCAAATTTTCGTTCTTCTCCAGTAATTGTAAATTTCAACAATCAATTATTCGAGACCCTCCGCCAAAAACTTCCGTCAGAAATGGCGCATTTTTACGAAGGATTGACACAAACTCCGGTTCAATCCAAACCGGGATACATCCGCATTGAATCTCAAAGCGAAAAACTGGACTTCGATGCGCGTTTAGAGAAGGTCATTGGATTTATTGAACAATGTCTTGCAGATGGATTCCAAGCCGGGGACATTTGTATTTTAACAGAAACCAATCGTCTAGGAAATGATTTAGCCATTGGATTGACCGAGAGAAAATACCAAGTGGTCTCACAGGATTCCTTGTTGGTACACAAAGACATGCGAGTTCAGCTGATTCTATCGTATTTAAAACGTCGATCTGCACCGAAAAAAACAACGGAAATGAAGCGTTTTGCTGAGTTGTATTTTCGCATGCATGAGTCCTTGAACACCTCTGATTATTTATCCTATTTTGAACAAATTCAAACGCCAGATAAAACAACGAGAATTTTTAATGATAAGCGATTTTTAGCGGATCATTTCGGCGGTGAGTCCACCTTTTTCACATCGTATGAAAGCGTGTACGACCTTGTTCAGAAGTTCATGCTCCTCATGGGTTGGAAAGAAACGAAGGAGCCGTATTTACATCACTTTATGGATGTAATTTATAGTTTTCAATTGGCGCGTCAGGCCGACATTCATCATTTCTTGGAGTACTTTGAAGCGCAAAAAGATAAACTTGCCTTACAAATGCCCGATACGCAATCAGCCATTAAAATCATGACCATTCATAAATCCAAAGGATTAGAATTTCCAGTGGTTATTATGCCGAGTTTTGATTTTACCATTGCACTGAAACCAAACTCAAAGTTTTTGTTTGAGGCGAGAGATAAAATCGTTTATGCTTTTCCAGCAAAAAGTCTGAAAGTTCCGGAAATTGATGACTTTGCAAAAGCAGAAAGCAATGCCGTTCGATTGGATAAAATGAATTTGTTTTATGTAGGAATGACTCGTCCAGAATTGCGGTTATATGCCATAAACGATTTCGATCCGAAGAAATTTGGTGGTATGATTCACGAGCAACTGCAGGACTTCTTTCCGACGATGGGGGAAGATGGTATTCTTGAATTAGGAGAAGCTGGTCCAATTTCATCCAAGCAAGTCAATAATGGCGCCTTGTATGAACCTGAAGATTTTACCAATTGCCTGTGGTATCCGGACATCGTTTTTAGAAAAATTCAACAGGAAGAATCGGAAGAACAATTGGAAGAACAGCGATTTGGCAATGATTTCCATTTGTTGATGTCGAAAAGTGCGAACGCTACGGACATCGATACTATTCTGAAGGAATTGCTTTCAGATGGATTAATTGAGGAAAAGAATGAAAGTCCTTTGCGTGAAATAGCACATTCGTTTTGGAAAAAAATGTCAGAAGGGAATTACTTGGAAGGAAAGGAGAAAATCCTGAATGAACAACTGATTTTAGCTGGAGAAAATGAGTTAAAGAAACCAGACAAGGTATTTATCAAAGCAAATGAGGTCTTGGTCATTGATTTCAAAACTGGAAAGGTGGACCAAAAACACATGGAGCAAATCGTAGCTTATGGAAACCTTTTGGAAGAAATATATGCAAGACCAAGCAGGTGTTTACTTTATTACAGCAGCTTAAACCAATTGACTGAACTTTGATTTAGAAAGCTCAAGTGCCATTTTTAGGAACGTATAGATTAAGGGATGTGGCAAGTCACGTGTGGAGGAGATTTGTGGACAAAAACTACAAGCCACGAAAAACGGGTGGTTTTTCAGCGAAACAATTTCTGGGTCATCAAATTGGTTTGTTGCTTCAATTTCAATCAAGTAACCCGTTAATTGTTCCATTAATTGCGGATATAAACTAAATCGTGCAGAACTCAATTCTGTTGAATTGCAATTCTCATATAGTTTTTCGAATTCTTTGGTTTGAGGAAAAATCGTTACGCGTTCAAATTGACTTCCCTCAATGAGGTTATCTGAGATCAATTTTTCACCATAAGGATTCAGTTGATGCGTGGAAATCAAATACTCAAAGAAGTATTTATATCCTTCTCCCGTTAGTAACACAGGAACATTCGATTCCATGACTAACTTATAAACGCCATTTAAAAAGAAATGATTCAGAAAAGGTCCAGGAGCAATCCAAATACCATCAAACTGTTCGAAATAAACGCGTTTGTGCTGAATCGCTTCGTTGATTTTTATCCAGTAATAATTGACTTCAATTTCTAGAAAATCCGAAGCATGGTCCAACGATAAATTTGTCGCGTGATGCGAATTGTAGGTGAAGTTGTAATCGCCAATAATAGCTATTTTAAGGACTTCACTCATCGAGTTGGCTTACCTTTTAAACCAAGCTCTATACTTGGCGTTGGTAATGTCTAAAGAGGTTGCGGCACTGGTTTGAGGATCTACGTACCATACTTTACATGAAAATGTCGCTTCAAATAAAGAGTAGTCACCCGTTCCGTCTGAAGCTTGCTTCAAAATCGTGAAGTTAGCCACTTGTCCAGGATCTGTTTCGCGAGAGTACCAAACCTTACCAGTATTGTCTGTGTAAGTCACTTGAACACCATCGACACTTTGAGCAACCATGGTCGCTTGGTCTTTAAATAAGATTGGTGTTCCAGAGTTGGTCATGTGCCAATCGTTAAACATTGCCAATGTTGGCTCTGTGTTTGCCGTCGCATCAAAATCAAGCGTTCCAAAAGTCAATGTTAAGGATTGAGCATTTTGCGCTGAATAAATAGTGGAGGAATAAATCACTTTAGATAAAGCTGGGGAAGCCAAAATCACCGTAGTATCGGATGTGGTTGCTTTGTAACCGTTTACGTTTTGAGTCAACTCAAATTGAGTTCCATTCACGTATCCGACCAAACTTGCGTTCAAGTCAACTTTATTTGTTGGTGGTGGAATCACTTCATGCTCAATGCAAGAACTGAATAAAGATACCAAAGCAAAAGCAATAACGGCGAACTTGAATGTTTTCATAGTTTACAATAGATTAGGCAATTTATGAATCAAATTTATGTTTATTAACGGAGAAAAACAAAAAAAGATGCCTTGACCGTTTATTTTATTTCAAATCAAAGGCTTGAGCGTAATGATTAAAATACGTTTCGTCGCATTTTTGACTCCCTTTTTGAATTAAATCCCAGACCTCTTCCGCTTTGTTTTTGATGCTGTTTTTTTGTCCTTTGTAAAAGGATAATTTGTCTGAATGTTGAATGAAAGCTTCTTTCAATGCCACTTCATTTTCTAATGAAATACCGCTTGGACTTTGGATGTGAAATGCTTTCAATGGATCAAATCGGACATCGAAAAATGAAACGAGGTTGTCGCTGAAATGCACTAAATAAGAAAGTTCATTGAAGATTTTCTCAAACACCACTTCACTAAATAATTCGATGAACTTTTCTGCTCTATCCGGTTCTTCCTGTGCTAGTTTGCGCCATTCTTCATCGTACAATTCATGGATAATCAGGAATTGTTTGAATTCTGTTTCTAAGGATAACAACTCCTCTGTCGTCAAACGTCGAAAACGCATGTTATTCAATTGCTCGTTTGACTTCCATGGAAATATCGAGCACTTCATCCACTGTTTTCTGTGTGATGGCTTGCTCAAAAGTGAAGGTATAAACTCCTTTGTACGGAACTTTTCGACGCTTGAAAACCAATTGATGTTCGACAACGGTTCCGGTTTTATTACCTATCCAATTTCCATCGGGATAAGTCGTCTTAATTTCATACGGCTCGCGTACTTCTTGTCCGTGTGGTGGTTTTGTATTTAAAAAGATCCAGAGATTATTGTACGCGTAATCCGTAGTGGTGCGTACCGTCACAACAAAGTCGTACAAAACACTCGTATCTTGAATCGATACTTTAAAAACCGGTTTAACATCTTGTTTCCATACTTGGTGTGAAAATGAAAACGATTTCGTGTAAAAGGAATCATCCTTACACGAAAAAAGCAATAAGCCTAAACATAAAAATAAACTAGCTATTCGCATTTTTATCGCCTTGTGGATTCGTGTTTTTGTTTGGTCCTTTCTGACCGTTACCTCTTGGTGGATGGTTTCCTTTTTTCTGTCCGGCATTTGCGGGATTCCCACCTTTCGGTGCTTGATTCGGATTTACCGCTTTCGGCGCTTGATTTGGATTCGAAGCTGGTTTCACGCCTTGTGCCGTTGGTGCTGGATTTGCATTGTTGCTCGGACGTTTTTTGTTTGGACGTTTTTTCTTCACAAAACTTTTTTCGAAACGATTCACGCTATCTTGGCCAACCACATTTTGGTAGCCAATTTCCACCACTTTTTCGACTTTTGTGAATTCCAACAAATCTTTCGGTTTAACACCGTCTTTGTTCAATTTTTTAATTTCTGCCACACGTTCTGGACTCAGGGCAATTGTCCCCATTTCGCCTGGGTATGCGTACCAAATAATGCGTTTGAATACATCCGTTTTAATGTGGAAAGCATCTCCTTTTTCTGTGTGTAACTTGGTGTCTGTTTTTGGAAAGGATTTAATCGCATCCAAATACATATCTAGTTCATAATTCAAACAACACTTCAATTTTCCACATTGTCCAGCAAGTTTTTGTGGATTCAAGGAAAGTTGTTGGTAGCGTGCTGCTGACGTAGAAACAGAACGGAAGTCTGTCAACCAAGTTGAACAGCACAATTCACGTCCACAAGAACCAATACCGCCTAAACGAGAGGACTCCTGACGAGATCCGATTTGGCGCATTTCAATGCGGACTTTGAATTTATCCGCCATGTCCTTGATTAATTGACGGAAGTCCACGCGTCCTTCAGCCGTATAATAAAACGTTGCTTTACTTAAATCACCTTGGTATTCCACATCGGAAATTTTCATATCCAAGTTGAGGTTCATAGCCAAGGTGCGTGATTGAGACATCAAATCTTTCTCAAGGGAGCGACCTTTAATCCACTTGTCAATTTCTTCTTGATTGGCAATGCGAAGAATTTTCTTTGCTTCCATCGCCTTGAAATTTGGAGCTTTCTTTTTTACTTGAATACGCGCTAATTCACCTGTTACGGAAACAACCCCCACATCGTAACCTGGTGCTGTATCGACAATAACTAAATCACCAATTTGCAAGGATAGATGAGATGCATTTCGGTAAAATGCTTTTCTGGAATTTTTGAATCGAACTTCTACAATATCGTATGGGGCTTGTCCGGCTGGTAAGGCAATATTCGCTAACCAATCGTACACTTCTAATTTATTACAACCGCCGCTGCTGCAAGTACCATTGTTCTTACAACCCTTCGGTGTTCCACCGCCACTACTGCATGATGAGCAACCCATAATTTAATTTTAGGTAAAGTTAATCATTTCAGTTAAACGAACTTTAAGCTTGATGGATGAAACGCATCGTCTGAAAACACATCTGTGTGAACAAAATGCGGGAATTCGCATTGCGGTCAATGTGATAGTACGCATCATCAAAGGTTTCGATGAATTCACGAATGTTATTTCCAGAGATAAATGGTGCGAAATTCTTTAAAAATTGTTCCTCTTCAGTTGAAATCCGCAGCAGAACATCTCCCATGTAATTGGAAAGCAAACTTTGACGAAACATGTGCAAGGCATATTGAATGAACAATTTTTGTCGTTCTTTTCCTTCCGCTGCCATGCCATCCGCCCATTGCATCATTCCCAAAACGTCTTTCTTGTATGAAGTCCGCATCAATTGAATGAAATGTTCACGGTAAATTCCTTTGTCGTCTGAGGCATTTAAAAAGTCACAAGCTTGAATGAAATTCCCCTCGGAAAATGCCGTAATGGACTCAGCTTGCGTTTTATCTAACTTAAAGCGTTCACTTAACTCTCTCGTTAAAAAATCGCTTTCAATTTTCGGTATTCGCACGAATTGTGTGCGTGATTGTATGGTCACCAAAAGTTGTGATGGATTCTCAGAAACCAATAAAAACAAGGTGTTCTTTGGCGGTTCTTCTAGAATTTTCAACAGCTTATTGGAACATTCCGCGTTCATCGCTTCGGGAAGCCAAATCAGCATCACTTTGTAGCCACCCTCGTAGGACTTCAAGTTCAACTTGCGGATGATTTCCTTGCTTTCTTCCGTTCCAATAATCGGTTTTCGTTCCTTGGAATCGATGCGTTTTGTCCATGTGTAAGCATCAAAGTATGGTTCTTCTTTGATCTGAGTTCGCCAATCCTCTAAAAAGGAATCGGAAACTTTGCTAATCGCTTGTACCACTGGATAGACAAAATGTACATCGGGATGCTGTAAATCTTGAACTTTCAAACAGGATGGACAAACGCCACAACTGTCTTCATCACTTGGATTTTTACAAAACAAATATTGTGTAAATGCCAACGCTAATGGGAGTCCACCAAATCCAAGTTGACCCATAAAAAGTTGCGCATGGGCAATTTTCCCATGTTTGATTTCTTGGATGAAATCCTTTTTTAGTTCGGTCTGACCAATAACGTTTTTGAAAAGCACCCTCAAAAATAATGGAAATTGCTCGGATTTTAGTCCTCTGAACCCCTAATTAATAAAACGATTTCTCCTTTGGGTGGATTTGCTTTGAAATAGGCCAACTGTTCCTGCACATTTCCTCGGTGATACGTTTCAAAATGCTTGGTCAATTCACGCGCTACGACCACTTGACGTTCCGCTTCAAAAAAGTCAAGCATTTGCTCCAAGGTTTTCACCAAACGATGTGGGGATTCATACAAAACCATGGTGCGTGTTTCTTGTGCCAATAATTTTAAACGCGTTTGACGTCCTTTTTTATGTGGTAAGAATCCTTCGAAAATAAATTTATCACAAGGAAATCCACTTGAAACCAAGGCAGGCACAAAGGCTGTCGGTCCGGGTAAACACTCCACTTCAATGCCGCGTTCAACACAAGCTCGAACCAAAAGAAAACCTGGATCCGAAATTCCCGGTGTTCCTGCATCTGAGACCAGAACGGTACACTGTTGCTGTTCGATGATTTCAATGCTTTTTTCTAAAAATCGGTGTTCATTGTGGGCATGAAAAGGAAGTACTTTTTTCGAAATCTCGAAATGCTTCAATAATTTGTGTGTTACTCGGGTGTCCTCTGCAAAAAGTAAGTCCGCTTCCTTCAAGTAGCGCAAACTGCGCAGTGTGATGTCTTCTAGGTTTCCTATAGGTGTTGGGACAAGTACTAATCTAGGCATGATCTTTTTTCTTTTTTAGGCAAAAACTGCACGAACAACTTCTTCAATTTTTGCACAAGGTACAATTTGTATGTGCTTGTGTTTCTTTTCAATTCCTTTCGAATAGGAGGAAACGATGATTTTTTCATAGCCCATTTTTTCCAATTCAGAGAGGCGTTGTTCCAAGCGATTTACAGGACGTAATTCACCGGACAAACCGATTTCCGCCGCGAAAGAAACCGTTTTCGGAATGGCTAAATCTGCGTTAGAGGATAGAATGGCCATCGCTACGGCTAAATCGATCGCTGGATCGTCTACTTTGATTCCACCTGCGATGTTTAAAAAGACATCCTTTGCCGCCAAGCGGAAACCACATCTTTTTTCCAATACAGCGAGCAACATGTTGAGTCGTTTGACATCAAATCCGGTCGATGATCGTTGAGGTGTACCGTATGCAGCAGAACTAACGAGCGCTTGGACCTCGATTAAAATGGGACGAATGCCATCTACCATGGATGCCACTGCAACACCGCTCAAATCCTCGTTGCCGGAAACCAGCACTTCGGAAGGATTTTCCACTGGGACAAGTCCTTGTCCTTGCATGGAATAAATTCCCAATTCGTTTGTTGATCCAAAACGATTTTTAATGGAACGCAACAAACGGTAAATGTGATGACGGTCACCTTCAAACTGAAGTACGGTATCAACCATGTGTTCGAGTACTTTTGGACCAGCAATCGTTCCATCTTTTGTGATGTGTCCAATCAGGAACACAGGAATATTTGTTTGTTTCGCAAAGCGCAGCAGGTTCGCGGTACATTCGCGTACTTGAGCCACACTTCCAGGTGAACTTTCAATCGTATTGGTATGTAAGGTTTGAATGGAGTCAATCACCAACAATTGTGGTTGAACTTCATTCGCTTGGACAAGTATCTGTTGTAAATTTGTTTCGGTCAGTAGGTAGCATTGGTCATTTTCAAGTCCTAGTCTTTCCGCCCGCATCCGAATCTGTTGATCACTTTCTTCTCCAGATACGTAAAGAACTTTCAAACGTTCTTTAATGGCAAGTTGCAGAAGTAGGGTGGATTTTCCAATTCCGGGATCTCCACCTAGTAATGAAATGGATCCGAGTACGATGCCTCCTCCCAAAACACGGTTTAATTCAAAATCCTGTAAAGTAATGCGACTTTCCTCACCTTGTTCCACATCTTGAATAAGCAAAGGCTTACTTGCTTTCGTTTCTTTTGAAAACGAAACAACGTGTTTCGTGGTTTTCTCCAATACTTCCTCTACGAAGGTATTCCATTCTTGACATGAGGGACATTTTCCAAGCCATTTCGGGGCTTCGTGACCACAATTTTGACAGAAAAATGCTGATTTTGTTTTGGACATGCTTAAAGATATGGATTCAGATACAAATGTAGGAACAAGTTCTCATTAATTTTTCTACCGGAAAAATATCGCTTGTTTATTCAATAACAGCGGGTTAAAAATTTCTTCAGATTCATCTTGAAAAAATATTTTTAATAATTTAGTCGAGATTGATTCTTGGAAAAACAAAAAATTTAATTTTGCCCTATAATTATTCATCAAACTATGTCGAAGAGAAGAGCCATTATCAGTTACGATAAATTATCAATTGACCAGAAAAAACAGATTCTCAAGGATTACCCAGATGGGTACATAAACCATTTGACGACCATTAAAACGCCAACGGGTGAAACCTTGGATGCGTTAATTTGGGAGACGGATGAGGTCATCTATTTGGTAAAAGTCAATAAAGTGATGCCAAAGGCGAAACCGGTTTCGGAGGATGATGAAGATGATTTCGAGGATGACTTCGACAAAGTACCTGGCATCAAGGATGATGAAGAGGAAGAAGAGGACGATGACTTCGATGATTCTTTTGACGACGATGCGGATGCAGATGACGATGATTCCGATGAAGAATAAGTAGACACCTTCGTTCTTTTTTCTACTTTTGAGCTAAGGAAAATACATGACAGCTCAAAATACTCCATATTCTACGATACCCACTTCACCAACCATCGATAAAGTTGGTGTGGAAGAACGTGTGGCACGATTTCAAACACGCAGCATTAAAGGTCCGGCAAAAATGCAAGGACTTTCCATGGTGCTCTCGATGATTGATTTAACCACTTTAGAAGGAAAGGATACGCCAAATAAAGTGCGTCAAATGTGTTACAAGGCACAACACTTACATGATGTTCAGGAAGGATTACCTACTGTTGCGGCTGTTTGTGTTTATCCAAGTATGGTTGCAGTAGCACGTGAAGCATTAAAGGATAGCTCCATTAAAATTGCTTCTGTCTCGACCGCTTTTCCATCTGGACAGGCTCCTTTCGATGTAAAAAAAATGGACACGCAATTTGCCATCGAATCTGGAGCAGATGAAATTGACATGGTTATCTCCAGAGGGAAATTTTTGGCAGGTGAGCACAATTTTGTGTTTGATGAAATTGCAGCCATCAAAGAAATCTGTGGTTCAAAGCGTCTAAAAGTCATTTTGGAAACCGGGGAATTGGCTAGTTTGGATCAAGTACGTCGTGCAAGTGACATTGCGATTCATGCAGGAGCAGATTTCATTAAAACATCCACTGGAAAAATTCAGCCGGCAGCGACAATGCAGGTCACCTATACGATGTTAATGGCCATCAGAGATCATTTTGACCGAACTGGTAAAATGGTTGGAATGAAACCAGCGGGTGGAATTTCTACTTCCAAATTGGCCTTGCATAATTTGGTTATGGTGAAGGAAATCCTTGGTGATGCTTGGTTAAGTAACGAATGGTTCCGATTTGGAGCGAGTAGCCTTGCCAATGACGTATTGATGCAATACATGAAACAAGTGACAGGAAAATACCAATCTGTTGATTATTTTACGATCGATTAATTATGACAGAATCAAACAATAAATGGGAATATGCCCCCTCTTTAGAAGGGACTTCACATATTCAGCTTAAAGAAAAATATGATCTTTTCATTGATGGAAAATGGGTCAAACCAAGTGATAATCGATATTTTTCATCCATTAATCCAGCAACTGAAGAGAAAATAGCCGAAATTGCTTGGGCTTCCGATGCGGATGTCGATTTAGCCGTGAAAGCTGCGCGCAAAGCATACACAGAAGTTTGGTCGGTCATGAAACCATCAGAACGCGCGAAGTACATTTTTCGCATCGCTCGACTCATGCAGGAAAAAGCCCGCGAATTAGCTGTGATTGAAACCTTGGATGGAGGGAAACCCATTCGTGAGTCAAGGGACATCGACATTCCTTTGGCATGTAACCATTTTTTCTATTATGCGGGATGGGCCGATAAATTGCAAGATGCTTTTCCAAATAAAACCATTCAATCCATTGGGGTTGCTGGACAAATCATCCCTTGGAATTTTCCATTATTGATGGCTGCATGGAAAATTGCACCAGCACTGGCTGCGGGAAATACCGTGGTATTGAAACCAGCTGAGACGACTTCATTAACAGCATTAAAATTAGCAGAAATTATAGATGCTTCCGGATTACCAGCAGGAGTAGTAAATATCGTGACAGGTCATGGCGATACAGGTGCCGCGATTGTCAATCATCCAGACATCGACAAAATCGCATTCACAGGTTCAACTTCGGTTGGTAAGTTGATTCAAAAAGCGGTAGCGGGAACAGCGAAAAAAGTGAGCCTAGAATTGGGCGGAAAATCTGCAAACATTGTCTTGGAAGATGCGCCAATTGATCAGGCGGTGGAAGGAATTGTGAATGGGATCTTTTTCAATCAGGGACATGTTTGCTGTGCGGGATCACGCCTATACGTGCAAGAATCCATTGCGGATGAGGTCGTTCGAAAATTAAAACAGCGCATGGAGAGTTTATACCTTGGAAATCCATTGGACAAAAACACGGATATCGGCGCCATCAATTCAAAAGAACAATTGCAGAACATTGAAAAATACGTGGAAATCGGTAAAAAAGAAGGTGCGGACATGTATCAAGTTACCTGTGAATTACCTGCGAAAGGGTTCTATTGTCGACCGACTATTTTTACGAATGTCGCACAGTCCAGCGTGATTGCGCAAGAAGAAATCTTTGGTCCTGTGTTGACCGTTCAAACGTTTAGAACCATTGACGAAGTGATTCAAAAAGCGAATAATTCTCCCTACGGACTCGCAGCGGGTGTTTGGACAGACAAAGGATCGCGTATTTTTAATTTGACTTCCAAACTACGCGCTGGTGTTGTTTGGGCGAATACGTACAATAAATTTGATCCAGCTTCACCTTTTGGCGGATACAAAGAAAGTGGTTTTGGACGCGAAGGCGGACTCCATGGTCTAGAAGCGTATTTGAGGTAATTCAAAATAGTTAAATGATTTAATTCAAAATATTCAAAACAATTGGCGAATAACAATTTTGAATTAAAAACGATCTACCATAAAACAACAAACAATGGTAATTGAACAATTTTGAATTTAATTAACGGGAATACAAAATAGAATGAATGATTTCGTCGTTTTAAACGAAAATCGAAAAAATGAAAAAAACATTCGACATTTATCAAAGAACATTTGAGTTTGCTGTTGCAACTATAAAATTATGTAGGAAAATCAGTAAGGAAGAAAATGAATACATAGTCACAAAACAACTTTACCGGTCTTCATCTTCAGTTGGGGCTAATACTAGGGAAGCAAAAAATGGCGAAAGCAAAAAGGACTTTACGCATAAACTCGCAATTGCTCAAAAAGAATGTGGCGAAAGTATATACTGGTTTGAAATTTTGAAAGAAGTTTTTACAACTAACCAGAGAGAAATTGATAAAATGATTAAGGAAGCAAATGAAATACACTTAATTTTAAGTTCTATCATAATAAATACCAAAAGAGGCATGAATATTAGTAAGTAGGATGAATCGATTAAATTTAAAATAGTTACATGATTGAATTCAAAATTGTAGAGTGAATCAAACTCAAAATATCCAAAAAATCAATACGATAAACGAATAACAATTTTTGAATTAAAAACGATTTTACATAAAACGACAAACCATAGTATTTAGACAATTTTGAATTAAAAACGATCTACCATAAAACGATAAACAATGGTAATTCGTCAATTTTGAATTAAAACGATGAACATGACACAGTTAACCATATTGAAAACATACAAAATCTACATCGGCGGACAATTTCCAAGAACGGAATCTGGACGCACGTATGTCGTAAAGAACTCCTCGGGAGATCCCATCGCCAATGTTTGTCAGTCCTCGAAAAAGGATATTCGCAATGCCGTGCAAGCGGCTCGAAAAGCCTTTGGAACTTGGTCCGAGCGTAGTGCCTTTAATCGAGGCCAGATTTTATACCGTATGGCAGAAATGTTGGACGGACGAAAAGCACAGTTCATCGAAGAATTGATGCAGCAAGGTTCATCTGCGGATGCAGCCGCTCAGGAAATAGAACGATCCATTGATCGTATCGTTTATTACGCAGGATGGTGCGATAAATACCAACAACTTTTGAGCGCTGTGAATCCCGTGAATTCATCGCATTTCAATTTTTCGGTGTCTGAATCAACAGGTGTTGTTGGAATTGTAGCAGATGAAGCGTCCAGTTTAATTGGAATCATTTCTCAACTGATGCCGGTTATTGCTGGTGGGAACACGGCTGTATTGATTGCTTCGGAATCACTTCCATTATGTTCTATCAGTTTCGCTGAAGTGTTGGAAACATCTGATTTGCCAGCAGGAGTGGTGAACATTTTAACAGGATCTGCCGACGAAATGCTTCCGACTTTAGCGGAGCACATGGATGTTAATGCCTTATTCCTTTCAAATGCTTCCAAGGAAATGGTAAAATCCACACAGCTTGCAGCAGTTGATAATTTGAAAAGAGTGTTGGTTTTAAACGAAGATTGGACCGATGAATCTGCACAAGGAATCAGATTTATTTCCTGTTTTCAAGAAATCAAAACAACATGGCATCCCATTGAACAGATTGGCGGAGCGACAAGTACATATTAATGATGCGAAAGAATGTTGTTTGACAATAATTCTTATCTTTAGTTAAACTTTAAAACTATTTACAATGAAGAAAGTATTATTATTATCAGTGAGTGCAATGTTTCTAATTGCCTCTTGTACCGTTGAGAAAAGACTTTACAGAAACGGGTTCAACGTTCAGTGGCAAGCAATGAACGGGATTTCCAAAAAAGACAAAAATGTAGAGGTAGAAACACCTGCTGATGAAATGCTTGTTGCTAAAACAATCCTTGCACCAAAAACAATAGTAAAAACGACAGAAGCGTATGTTGCACCTGTTCAAGAATCGAATTCAGTTGAACAAACATTGGATGTTGCTTCCGTTTCTGTTGCTCCTGTATCCGCAGAATTGAATCAAGTAACAGCAAAAGTGACAGGAATCGCCGCTCAAACCATTTCGAATCAGCATAAAAATCACCAAGCGGTGAAAAAGGCAAAACAAGAAGTGAAAGCCTTGAAAAAAGAAATGAAACAAGAAAAGAGCGATGACGTTCCAGTTGGATTATTGTATGTATTGTGCTTTTTCATTCCTTTTGTTGCGGTTGGACTAGCGACAGATTGGGATATTACAACTGTTCTTATCAATATCCTTTGGACGATGTTGTGTGGAATCCCTGGTATTATTCATGCATTTATTATTGTTGGTAGAAATACTTAATCCTTGAAATATATTGTTTTTAGCGGGTTAATAGTCATGCCAATTGTGCTGTGGTTATTGCCTGCTTCTTTTTTTGATTACGGACAATCACTCTGTTTGTCGGTACTATTATTTGACAAAGAATGCTTTGGCTGTGGAATCACAAGAGCCATTCAACACGCCATTCACTTTGATTTTCAAACCGCTTGGAACTATAATAAATTGGTGGTAATTGTGGCCCCAATTCTGTTTTTTGTGTGGTTGAAATGGGTGAGGGATGCTTGGAGAAAAATGAAAGGCACATTCATTTCTCATCAAAAATAATACAAACGTATTCAAGAAAAACTTCCTTAAATTTAAACGTTTGAAACTAAATTATATGAAAAAGATTTTTTTAGGTCTGTTTGTTTTAGTTGCACTTACTTCTTGTATGATGACTAAAACTCCTGTTGGTGCCTACTTAGAAACCCCGGGGAAAGAAGTAACCTTTGATAAGGGAAAACAATTTTGGGTGTTTTGGGGATTGATTCCGGTTGGAAGAACCCACGTAAATACTCCAAGTAATGGAAATTGTCAAGTCGTGACAAAATACAAATTTAGCGACGTGCTAATTACTGGTTTAACTGGAGGTATAGTTTCCTGCTACTCCATTAAAGTAGAAGTGAAAAAAGAAAAATAATGAAAGAGGCTTCGGCCTCTTTTTTTTGCCTTAAAGTTTTTCCTTCATCTCACTCCATTCCTGCATCGCAGAATGAATCATATCGGAAGCATTCAATTCAAATCGAGATAGTGCATAAGTGCCCGTTTCAGTTGGACGCAATACATTCATGCGGTTGAAGAAGTCAATGGAGAGTTGACCTCCAGCATCTTTCACAAAATGATTGATTTTGTCCATCGAACATCCAGAAGCTTTCACAGCATGTTCGTTGGCTACAATTGCAATCGCCGCATCGTGCAGCACGAATCCAACAGCATCCAGCGATTTTCCATGTGTTTGCCACGAAGAAACGAAGCTGGTTAATGCCTCATTCAACCAAGAGATTTCGGTAGCGGTCATGCTTCGGTCACCGACAAAAACCCATAATCGGGCATCTTGTGGGAAATGAGCGGGAATATTATAGGTCTGCTGCATGTGCAATCAATTCAGCTACATCCATCACTTTGACTTCACCTTCTTTTTCGAAGTTTTTCACGCCATCTGTCATCATGGTGTTACAGAACGGACAACCAGTAGCAATAATTTCTGCTTGTGTTCCCAAGGCATCTTCTGTGCGCTCCACATTGACCTCTTTGTTGCCTTTCTCCGCTTCTTTGAACATTTGTGCACCACCAGCTCCACAACAGAGTCCTTTGGTCTTACAACGTTTCATTTCCACTAATTCTGCATCCAATTTTTCAATCAATGACCTTGGTGCTTCGTACACATCATTTGCACGTCCCAAATAACACGGATCGTGGAAGGTAATTTTCTTTCCTTTGAATGTTTCGCCACCTTCCAACGCGAGTTTCCCTGTATTGATTAAGTCTTGAATCAATTGGGTATGATGGATTACTTCGTAGTTTCCACCCAGTTCAGGGTATTCGTTTTTCAAGGTGTTAAAACAGTGCGGACAAGCCGTCACGATTTTCTTTACTTCATACGCATTCAAGACCTCGATGTTCATCATGGCCTGCATCTGAAAGGTGAATTCATTTCCAGCGCGTTTTGCCGGATCTCCTGTACAACTTTCCTCGGTTCCAAGTACCGCAAAGTTCACCTGACACTTGTTTAATATCTTCACAATTGCTTTGGTGATTTTTTTTGCACGGTCGTCAAAACTTCCAGCACATCCGACCCAAAATAAAATTTCAGGTGTCTCGCCATTTGCCATCATCTCGGCCATTGTAGGAACTCTCATAATCAGTTTTTTGTGCGAAATTAAAATACGATTAATCTTCGTTTGCCCAATTCAATCGTTCCGTTTGAGCGAATTGCCATGGGGCGCCATTGTTTTCAATGTTCGTTAACATGCCTGCTAATTCACTTGGGACTTTCGATTCTTCCATTACCAAATAGCGACGTAGATCGACAATAATGGACAAAGGATCGATATTCACGGGACATTCTTGCACACATGCATTACAACTTGTACATGCCCAGATTTCTTCTTCTTTGATGTAATCTCCAAGTAGGCTTTTTCCATCATCAAATCCTTTTCCGTGCTTGCGGTAATTTTCACCGACCTCCACCAAACGATCTCGGGTGTCCATCATGATTTTACGTGGAGAAAGTTCTTTTCCAGTAATGTTCGCTGGACAAGAAGAGGAGCAGCGTCCACATTCTGTGCAAGTGTACGCATCCAATAGATTCTTCCATGTAAGATCGGTCACATCTTTCGCACCAAAACGTTTTGGTGCTTCATCCGGATTGGCAGGAGCAGCGTAAGGATCTGCATTTGGATCCAACATCAACTTGACTTCATTTGTCACAGATTCCATGTTGGTGAACTTTCCTTTTTGTTCTAAATTGGAGAAATAAGTATTCGGGAAAGCCAACAAAATATGGAAGTGTTTGGAGTAGGGTAGGTAGTTTAAAAATGCAAATACCATGAGAATGTGTCCCCACCAACCAACGCGCTCAATGACATGCAAGGCATCAATGCTTAAATCGTTAAATAATAGTGGACCTAAACAAGAAGAAATCGCGAAATCGAAGTGTCCTTTGGCGAACTCCACATGTGATCCACCGCGGCTATACAAAACTTCGTCTGCTCCGTTCATGCTGAAAATACAGCAGATTAAAACGATTTCCATCAATAAAATGAAGTTCGCATCCTTCGTAGGCCAGCCCATCAATTCTTTCATGGTAAAACGTGGAAGTTTTAGCAAGTTGCGTCGTGCCAAGAAGGCTAAAGTTGCGACAAAAGCAAGCACAGATAAAATTTCAATGAAGCTAATCATGAAGGTATAGAATCCACCTAGTTTGAAATAGAAAAAACGGTGATTCCCACTTAATCCATCAATGGCGATTTCAATCAACTCAATCTGGGTGATGACAAATGCCACATATAAGGCCAAATGCAGTAATGCTGGAATTGGACGAGTGAACATTTTCTTTTGTCCAAATGCGACCAAAAGCATCGTTTTGATGCGTTCTCCTTTACGGTCTGAACGATCTAGGTCTTGTCCAAGTAAAATATTGTAACGCACCTTCCAAGCGTTATACGCAAAGAATCCTAATCCAGCGCTTAATAGAATGGCAAATAATATGATTTCCATGAATGTCTTTTTTAGTCAGGAATGGTGTCCAACCATTTTTTGAATTTCACTTCTTCTTTTTCACTTAAGATCAATCCTTCCGATTTGCGTCCAATGATGGAGAAATGAACATAGCGACTTGGATTGGCTTGTAAATCGGTTACCAAGTTTTGCAATTCGTTGTTCGTTTCTACCAATTCATTGTAGAGTTTTTCGTCGTGGATTAATTTACCCAAGGTTCCATGTCCGTTTTCCACGTCCTCTAAAGTCAAATTGAGTTTTTTCACGGTAGTTTGAGCGTCAAGTAGGATGGACTTGAAATCTGCGCTTACGAAGTCATCCGTGATTTTACGCGTATTCCCAATGATTTTTGATAATTCATCGTTACTACGACGAATATTCAAGGTAATGGATTCCACATTCGTCATGATTTTACTGAACTGTGCACGCTCTGCCGCCACGAATCCTTCAATTTCATTGGCAACTCTTCCCAAGCGTTTAATCGTTGTTTTGACTTCTCGCAAACTCCCTTCGATTTCAGAAGTAGCTGTCGTGTCCCAAAACGAGGACAAGGAGATCACCATGCGATCGATGGAACTCATCATTTTTTGTAAGCGTTGAGAAATGGGATCAGCATACGCTTTGACCTGTGTCACCATGTCAATCGATACTTTTCCTGGAATGACACTTTTCGGTTTGTAGTAGCCTTTTGAAATGTCTAACGGTGTGTGAATAATTAAACATTTATTAATAAAATCTAAAGATCCGATTTCCACAAATGAGCCCTTTGGCAGTTTGATCCCTTCTTCTTGAATGTTGAAGGTCATCTTTACTTTCTTGTTGACGGGGCCATTTGGCACCGATTTTATCCCAGTAACTTTTCCAACGGTAACACCATTCAAGGTTACATTGCTGGAAACCATAATTGACCCAGTATTAGGGAAATACGCAGTGTATTCCGCATCTCCACCAAGAAAACTATTGCCTTTTAAAAAGTTAATTCCCGTGTATAAAACAGCGATGGAAGCGATGGCAATGAGGGCGGCTTTTATTTCTTTTGTGAACTTCAAACTACTTTTTTTCTGCTAATTTAATAGCTTTTTCGATACTAATTCGCTCTCCATTCAGGAAGGCAGCAACGAAAGCATGATTAAATCCTTTTTCGATGAGTTCGTTTTTATAGTTTTTCGCTCCCGCTAAGTCATTTTTGAAGGTCCCTGTGCAATATTTGAAAATGCCGTTTTCTTCGTATTCGAACATTTCTAATCCTTTGAATCGAGAGGAATTTAAAGCGATTTTACGATCAGATGTTTCTACCTGCACGCGAAAAACCAATCCAGAGCTATCTGCCACCTTTGCAAGGTCCTCTTTCGGTTTGGGGTCTTCCTTTGGTTTTTGATCTGTTTTTTCTTGAATTTCGGTTGCGCCTACACTGACTGCTTTCCCTTCCATTTGACTTTTATAATTTTCAAAGGCACGGAACATAGCGGAGGCCATTTTTTCTTGTCCATCTGCTGAACCAATGAATTTTTCCTCCGTTGGATTCGGTAAGAATCCAGTTTCAATTAGGACGCTTGGCATCGTCGTTTTGTACAGTACTAAAAATCCAGCTTGCTTCACGCCTCGGTCATATCGACCAATTCGCTTGAATTCCTTTTGTAAATACTCCGCAAATTCGATGGAGTGATTCAAGTAAACGGCACCTTGTAATTGCAACTGAATAATGGCATCAGGTGATAAGTCAAAGTCTTTGTACTTCGCTCCTTTGTCGTCCTCCAAAGCAATAATCGAGTTTTCTCGTTCCATGACACGCTGTTGCGCTTCTGTTCGATGTAATCCAAGTACGTAGGTTTCGGTTCCATATGCGGAACTACTTCCGGCATTGGCATGAATACAGATAAACAAGTCAGCATTTGCTTTATTGGCAATGTTTGCGCGGTCAATCAACTCAACAAATACGTCGGTTGTACGGGTGTAGACGACATTAATTTCTGGATATTTCGCTTTGATTTTCGCTCCCAGTTTCAAGGCCATTTCCAAACAAACTACTTTCTCGTGCGCATATCCACCATGACAACCTGGATCTTTTCCACCATGTCCGGCATCGATCACCACTGTTTTTATCCCTTGTTTTAAGCCATTTTGTCCAAATGAATAGAGTGAAAGTAAGCACATGAAAAACGCACTCAATAAATGGAGTTTTATTTCGTTCTTCACAAACAACTTGAATTTTGGTAGCTTTGTACGTTTAAGGCGCATGTTACAAAATTAAGAGCCAACTTTGACCATTAAAGGATTCATACAACAACTTTTCTTCGTTGCATTGTTAATAATGTGCGATTCTGCCGTGGTTACAGCGCAGGACACCCTGATTGTCAGTGATTCGAGCATGAAAAACATCATCACTTATAGTGCGGATGAACGCATTTACAATGATGTAGCTAAAAAACAAGTGCATTTATTTGGAAATGCAAAGGTTCAAATGGAGGGCTTGGAAATTACAGCTGGGTACATTCTGTTGGATTTAGAAGCGAATGAAATTTGGGCACAGTATCGCTACGACAAAGACAGCCTGAAGGTTGAATATCCTGTTTTTACAGATGGTGGAGAAACGGTTACATGTCATCGTCTCAAGTTTAATACAAAAACCAAAAAAGGATTTCTCGAGGAACTTTCCATAAAACAAGATGAATTTTATTTTCACATGGAGACGGCAAAACGTCAAACCAATGAGGAAATTCATTTGTTGAAAGGTCGATTGACAACCTGCGATTTAGAAGAGCCACACTATCATTTTCAGTTGAGTAAAGCAGTCATCGTACCAAATAAACGCATCGTTTCTGGGCCAATGAATTTATGGGTAAAAGGCATTCCAACGCCACTCGGCTTACCTTTTTCGTACATACCGAACCAAGAAAAAAAGACGTCAGGATTATTGTTCCCTGAATTTGTGCCGATGTCCAATTATGGATTCGGTGTGCAAAACCTCGGATATTTTATTCCAATTAACGACCGTTTTCAAACAGCGGTGTACGCCAATCTTTATAGTCGAGGTTCTTGGGGACTAAGAAACGATTTGGATTATTCGAAACGGTATGGATTCTCTGGTAAATTATCGATTGGGTTTCAGCAATTCAATGTTGGATTCCCGACGAACGACAAGAAGAACAAATTGAGCATCCAATGGTCCCACAGAAAGGCGACTAAATCGAATCCATACTGGAATTTTTCTTCCAATGTCAACTTTGTTTCGGATAATACCGCCAAAAATAATTTAGACCCGATTAATCCCGATTATTTCAAGAACTCGTTCAACTCGGATATCAACTTGAATCGATCTTTCCCAGGAAAGCCGTTTAACATGGGAATGAAAATTTCCATGCGACAGAATGCGCAAGCAAAGAACATTGCTTTGATGAGTCCAATTATGACGGCGAACCTAACGCGTATTTTCCCCTTCAAAAACACCTTCAAGACAAGCGACAAAAATTGGAAGAAAACCATTGAACGCATCGGTTTGACCTACAACTTCGAGGGGCAAAATCGTTCCAATTTTTCCGATGCGCTGTTGGCGAAAGGAGACATGTATGGGATCTCTCAGCAATTTATGAATGGAATTTCGCAGTCCATGACCATTCAAACTACGACTGGACTTTTTGGTAACGCCATTAAAATCAATCCAACGATTAATTATGGAAATAAAATCAATTTCCAACAAATTGAGAAATCATATAATTCAGCGACAAATAGCACAAAAGTTGATACCTTGCAGCAAGTAGGAATGTCACATGAAATGAATGTGAATGTCAATTTAACAACCGTGGTTTATTCGTACTATCAATTCGTTGGAAAAAACAAACCCAAGCTTCGCCATTTGATTACCCCATCTGTTGGATTCAGATACGTTCCAAAATTGAATCAGCTCATTCAGGCCAATGCCGGAGCGAATCAAACGTCGATTACCTATTCTCCATTTGAACGATCGATTTACACGGTCAGCAATACTTCTCAAGCTACTTTGTTAAATTTCGGAATCAATAACACCATGGAATTAAAAGTGAAATCTGAAAAAGATACGGTAACAGGTTATAGAAAGATTCGCTTAATTGACCAACTTTCCTTGAACGGAAATTACGATTTCATGAAGGACTCTATGCGCTTATCCAACCTTGGATTGAATTTGCGTATCAGTCCGGCTGACTGGATTAATTTCGTTTCAGGGGCTACTTTTAGTCCATATGCTTGGAATACAACTTCGGGTAAAACGGTGAAAGAGTATGCGTTCAATAGTCAGCAAGGAATCGGTCGCTTCCTAAGCACAAATTTGACTACGACTGTGACCATCGCTCCAAAAAAATCACGTGAAAAGGTCGCAAATTCTACTGTTCAATCCAATGAGCAAAATTGGAATGCTGATTTTAACTATTACGCTTTGCATCCAGAGCGTGCGATATATTTTGACATTCCTTGGAAAATGAACTTGTCACATGTATACGCGATTAATACCAATCAAGCCATTACAAGTACAAATGCAGCAAAGCATCTTTTTACGCAAACATTGGTTGTAAGTGGTGACTTGAGTTTGACAAAACGTTGGAATATTTCTGGTAATTTAAATTTCAACGTACAAGACCTCCGTTTGACAAATGCTTATTTTTCACTCAATCGTAACTTACATTGTTGGGCACTTTCGTTCTATTATGTTCCGGTGGGTGGGAATAAGAGTTTCTTGTTTAGTATTCGCAATACATCATCCATCTTTAAGGATGCCAAAATCGAAATTCGAAAACCGCCATCCTTCCTTTAAGACTACTTGATTCCTTGTCCCGTCATTTTACCGACAACGTAGGTAAACTTTGCCCCTAAGAAGACGATTTGTGCGGAATAGTGCACCCAAGCAAGGGTCACAAATAAGGAGTTGGCAATGCCGATTTTCCCTAAGACGAAATAATGATGTAAGTAATAGTTAATTAAAAATTGACTGATCACAAGTAAAATAGAGGTGAAAATGGCTCCTTTGAACGCGACATTCCATTGTACTTTAGCATCCGGAATGAACTTAAAAACGAGGGTGAAAATCATTAAATTACTTCCAATGGTCAGGATGTTTTGAAGAACGACCAACGAAAAATCAATGAGGCCATTGTTGTAATGATTCCATTGTTGTATGCCAGAGAAAATGAAAACTTGTGCAAAATAAAACAGAATGATAATCAATGCGAAAATCGCTAAAAGTCCAACCGAAATAAACCGAAAGCCAATGATGTCCATGAATAAATTCTCTTCATGACGATTTTTCTTGGTGACATTAAAGAACTCATTCAAGCTGCGTTTCAAGGATACAAAAAATGCAGAACAACTGTAAAGTAGGACTCCAATGCTGATCATTTCCAGAAAGAAACTCGGTTTATGTAAGGACATTCCATTGACAACCTCCATGATGGATGAACTATCCTCCATTCCCATTTGTTTTTGTAATAATTCCGTGACCATTTCTTTCATGTTTTTTGGTCCAACGATGCGTCCAAAAATGGAAGTGGTTAAATAGAGAATGGGAATAAAGGCAAACAAGGTGTAATAGGCAAGCGCTGCTCCATGGTAGAAAGCGCCATCTTTGACATAGGTAATGAGCGCTTCTTTAAATGCGGTAAATCCCCAATACCATCTGAGTTTACTGCGCTTTTTTAACGATTTCGATTCCTCTGGTGTCATGTAACGATTGAAATTGGTAAAGAACGATTCGTTCGCCATTTACCGATTGAAAATAATTATGGTAAAGTCCGCCTACAAATATACTTCGGATAAAAGTTACCGGGATGGCTGATTGAGCGGCGCTTACTCGGTACTCATCTGGACGAAAAAGCACCATGGAATCTGCCGTCTTTAGGACATTCACCGGGCCAAATAGCCTGGCTTGTTGTACATTCGAATAATGATAATACAGAAATTCCGGCTTATATTTTTTACTGAGAATGCCATTTTTTAAAATGCAAATGGAATCACACAAACCAAGGACATCCTGCCCTTCATGAGAAACCAGAATGATAGTGGTGTTTTCTTCTTCACGCAAACGAATTAAATGTTCCGTCAAACGTTGACGTAAATTCGCATCAAGGTGTCCAAAGGGCTCATCTAACAACAAGAGTTCAGGTTGATCTGCAATGGCTCTGGCAATGGCAAGTCGTTGTTGCTCACCTCCTGAAATGAGGTGTGCTTTCGTTTGTGCAATGGAAGTTAAATCGAACAGGCGTAATAGTTGTAGCACCCGTTTATCGCGTTTATTGTTCGGTAAATGAAGCACTACTTCGCGAAGGTTCTCTTCAACGGTATGGTAAATATCCAATTTAAAGTCTTGGTTGACCATCGCTACACGCTTGAATCCTGGAATTAATAATTGGTGAACGCGCGGCATCAACTGTTTGTCAAGGTACACTTCTCCTTCATTCGGATCGATGAGTCCGGCGATTATTTTTAGCAAGGATGATTTTCCAGCACCACTTTTACCAACCAATCCGAGAATTTCTCCTGAATGGACGGTTAAGTTCGCTCGTTTGATAATGGGCTTTTGATAAGAAAGTTGTATGTTTTTCAATACAATCATAAGCGAATTAGTTCTTTTGGAAAGGACTTTGCAGCAATGAATATTCCTGGAATCGGATTGGACATTGGTTCGTAGTCTTTTAACGTAATTTCAATGATAAATCCATCTTCATCTTTTGTCATCGATGTTGAAGAGATAATGCTCTCTGATGCCCCGACATACACCAATGGCGCATCACTTGATTGAATTTCAAACAAATGCATATGAGGAATATCATATTGGAATGCTTGATCATTTTCATCCATTCCAGCAAGTGGATAAGAAGCATCCGTGTGCTCAAGCACGTTCGACACATCGCTAGAGATGGAAAGTTCATCCTCCCAATCGTATTTTACATTGTCGATAGATGGATTCCCCTCGTGATGTTCATCGGCAAATTCTTGTGAGTATAAGTCGTTTAATAAGTAAATGTGGATTTTACACTTCATGGATTCTTTTTATTTTTCTCGATTTCGTTGACTTTGAACGATGATGGCATCAATTCAGGGACAAGTTTAAGAATTAATGGAAGAAGTAAGCTACCTCCAGGTAAAAGAAAAAGCGCCAGTGATGGCATGGATTTCAACAAATCCAAAAACTGAGTACGTACTTGTTCCTTTTCTTCAGCGCTCAACTCTTCCTTTGTTGACTTTTGAATCAAGGCCATCAATTCCTTGCTTTCGCGCATTTCTTGAATCAATTTGTCCTTGTTTCGACCAAGAATACGAATCCAACGTTGACTAAAGGATTTAAACACCAATCCTGTTTCGGACACTGTTTGAAAAGCCAAGATTTCATTTTGATTCTGTAACATATACGCATGGCACATTTCACGGGAATCTTGAATTTCTTTGTCGGTTAAATCCAACGCATGACCAAGAGCGTTTAATTTTTTCAATTCAGCAGCAGTCAATTGATGGGTTCCTTGAATTAAGAAAAGCCCGAGCTCCATAGTGAACTTGGATAAAAGTTTATCTGAAACACTTTCTTTTTTTAACACCCGCAGCGTAACACCTGTTAAAATGCGATTTTCAAACCGTGACTTAGAGGCTTTGTCCAATTCGGTGGAAGCTAAAAAATGCCAAAGCACACGTTGTTCTTTGTCCTCTGCATTGTTGTCCGTATAGGCCGCGTAAATCACGCCGTTCATTAACGAACGGGCATAGGAAGGATAGTGTGTGGAAAAAGAGTGAATGTGTCCGTCTAAAAATGCTCGATACAGTACGACATCTAAAAAAACAAACGCATTGGATAAGTGATTTAGCCAGTAGTTTGCTCCGAAAAAAGGACTTTTCACGTGAATGCGTTCGGCTAAAATTTCTTCAATATTCAAATTGGCACTACCCGTAAAAACCCGGTCAAACCATGCAAATACACCCCCTTCTTTGGTGTTTCCGTAAAAGGACACAAGGTTGTCGAGAAATGCATCTGGATCAAAGACTCCTTGATTTTTTCGCAAATACGTAAACAACAGTGTTTCGAATAAAAGCAACTTTAATTTCTCGTCATTCGTGTATTTGGAAGTGTCTAAATGATTCGAAAAAAGCAAGTGCAGAGCGTTTCCGTATACAAGTCCGGTCCGATGCGAAACAAAATGAGTTAAGTCTGTTTCGTTATTCTGAATGAGTTCCAAATCCAAGGAAATAATTCCTTTCTCCAATAATTGAAAAAACTTTGGAATCCAGTTTTTAGATCCAGGTGATAAGGTGTTTTTAACGGAGGACATATCTCGCGGCAATTCCAAAATTCCAAGCAAGTCTCACGTTTGGAATGACCTGTAAATAAGGTCCAGTTTCTAGAGAGAACGTAAATGGATGGTCTGGGAGCATATATTCCACTCCAGCAACTGCATTCGCACCGAGCATAAATCGACTAGTCGAGGAATTACCTAAAATTGGATTTCCAGAAACAAGCCCTAAGCCCGGTCCTGCGCCGAGGTAGTAATCGACTTCTTTTGTCAAATGATACTGAAGTTCAAAATTACCTTGCAACCAAACATAGTTGGAATTCCCACCAATATTCGCTTCGATGGCGGTATTTTCACTGGTGAAGTGTTTCCCGTTGATTTGAGTAAATCCAAGATTGGCAAACCTTAATCCAATCGCATCGGTATAGCGCTGTGCAAACAGTGAACTGATGCTGAAGAAACTGATGAGTAAAATATTGAATTTCATGGCTGAGTTTTTTACAAAATTACAATTTGCCAGCTAAGGTAAACGCTAATTTTTTTGTAAAAATAACACGGCCATTTGTTGAAAACACTTCCATCCACAGAATGTAAACCCCTACGGGTGCTTTCGTTTGATTATTCGTGACACCATCCCACGTAAAAAAGCCTTTGGATCCTAACAATTCATTCGAGAAAAGGGTTTTAATTTCTCTTCCCATGTCATCGTAAATACACGCTTTTCCGAGGTTGCCTGGATTTGAAAAGGCATAGTTAATCAGTAATACATCTTCAAATCCATCTTGGTCTGGCGAAAAAACATCTTTCGACAAACTCAAGGATTCACTGTCAGAACCATATTGAAATTGTGAATTTACGATTCCTGGTGTGGCAAATCCGATGGCTTCCGCAGCTGAATGCCAATTGTCCGGTTGATTCGATGGTCCATTTGGTAAGATGCGCTCCAAGGAAACACCATCTGAATTATCGAGTAAAGAAAATTGCCAATCAACGGAGTAGGACACTCGGTCGATTTGCGCGCTATTCAGCATTAAATAAACGGTCCCGGAATCGATGTTATAACTGGGCATGTCCATTTCAATGAGCCGTCCGCTTGCAGTAGCTGGATAATTTTCCAGTAAAAAACTGGTGTCTTCACTAATCGCCACAAATTCTCCAGGCGCCAAAATGTAATGGTTGGCGATGGTTTTGATGTTTGAAATCGTGTCGTTGTAAAAGTTGGCTATTTGCCAATCCTTTAAGTCAACGACTTTTGTAGATTGGTTATATAATTCAATAAAATCTTGTCCGCCATTTAGGGGATTCGCTAAGATCTCATTGATGACAATGTCACCCGCAACAGCCTGTTCCGGCAAAGTAAAACTCCCAATCAGGGTGGTGTCATTCAGCCAACAATCACTCACAGGGCCAAGTTGAATGGTATAGGTAGTGGACGGAATAAGGTTTTCGTTGAATTGTAATATGAGTTGAGGTGGTCCGTTTGGATTATCATCAATGGCTTGAATATACGTTTGCTGAATACTCAACGTTGGATTAATCGAATAAACGGCATTTGCTAAACTACTCGAATCCATTCCTTCGGAAAAAGAAAGTTCGAGGAAATTTGGACTTAAAGCAATGGCTGAAAGCAAACTTGGATTGATCTGGTCAGGCGCTGCACTAAAAACAGCGTTAATGGTTCCAGGTGAACCGCCAGTAATATCTGTGGATGCCGTCCAATTGTCATAGGTAGAACAAGGATCATTTAATTGAATTCGCTCCAAGCTGTATCCACCATTTTTCTTCACTGCATCTTGATACCAGTCATCCGTGTAGGTCAAATGATCTAAAGTCAAACCACTGTTATCCTTCAAAATGAGCTGATCACCGGCATTGTTTAAACTTGGAAAACTTGTCACACCAGCTACGTTTGTAAACAAAGCAGTATTCGCATTGGCTGTTAAGACGATATACGAACCAGGCAAAAGCCAATAATCGCCAATCGTTCCGTTCGAAGACCCATCGGTGATGGACCAATCTTGTAAATGAAAAACTTTCCCACTTTTATTGAAGATTTCCACGTATTCTACTTCGGGCAATCCAATCACGGGTGTTGGATCCGGAAGAAACTCTGAAATAATCACGTCCCCTTTCAGCGCAGTTTCGGCGATTAAATAGGAGAAATTGGCCGATTGATTTTGAGAAATGTTGCCTGATAAATCCTGCAAATTTGCCGTTGATACCGTATACGTATTCCCATTCACCAATGGAAAGGAAACTTGGAGATGAACCAAGGCCGAATTAACATTGTCCTGCGTGGCAGCAGTAAATGAATTGAAAGGTAGAATGGCGTAATTGGCGATATTGTTTGCTGTTGAAGGACTCAGTGCTTCATCAAAAAGTACATCCACTTGGGTTGATGAAACGGCACTTGCTTGGACCAAATTCGGTGCTTGTGTATCGAGAATTGGCGCTCCGATGTAAAAGTCGTCGTAGTAGAATTTCGTTGCGTTGCTCGCCGTGTAAGTACAGATAAATCCAGTGTGTGTTCCATTGATAACAGAAGGGTCGTTTGCACTTCCTTGTAGGATAAAGCTAGAGGAACCACTCAAATCAGCGTAAAGATTCCAGGTGCCACTTGCGGAAAGAACCACTTTAATTCGTGTGACAAAGCTCGCTGAAATTTGTCCGTCAACTCCCGCGCAAAGTTGCGTTGAAATGCCATTTTCCAGTTTAAATAAACGAATCGCATCTACGGCATTTGCCTCGCCGAATAAAAGATAATATCCGTTCTGAACACTGTTTAAATCTGCGTTATCTGCGCTGAGGTAAATTTTTCCAAAATTACTTGAAGAGGGAGAGAATACTTGTTTTACCCAACATTGCCATTCGTGGTTCAATAGATTGGATACGCCATGAGGACTTGATAAGTAAGAAGTTCCTGCAACCGTATTGTTCAACTGTACTTGTTGACTCGTGTTCACAACGAAATCGGTGGAACTACCTGTCCAAGAAGGATTTAATGTAAAGTTGCCGTCCGAAAAATCATCACTCAGTTGGGCATGGACGAAGAATGAACTCAGTAGTGAAAAAAACAATAAAATTCCTTGAATTGATCTCATAGCTATCAAATATATTAATTTTACGGGCTCAAATAGGTGAATAACGAATGAAAGTAGCAGTTATTGGAGCAACAGGCATGGTTGGACGTGTGATGTTGCAAGTTTTAAAGGAACAGAATTTCCCGATTACCACATTAATCCCAGTTGCATCGGAGAAATCCGTTGGAAATAAGATTGAATTTGGTGGACTAACATTTGATGTTGTTGGACTCCAAACGGCTGTTGACATGCATCCTGATATCGCTATTTTTAGTGCAGGTGGTGAAACTTCATTGAGTTGGGCACCGAAATTTGCCGAAGTAGGAACGGTAGTTATAGATAATTCGTCGGCATGGCGTATGGATCCAACTAAAAAATTGATTGTCCCTGAAATCAATGGCGCACAATTAACCAAAGAAGATAAAATCATTGCCAATCCGAATTGTAGCACCATTCAATTGGTCATGGTGTTAGCGCCATTACACAAACGATACGGAATCAAACGTGTCGTTGTATCGACGTATCAATCCATTACAGGGACAGGTGTAAAAGCGGTTGAACAAATGGAAAATGAACGCGCTGAAATGTCCGGAGAAATGGCCTACAAATATCCCATCGATAAAAATTGCATACCGCAATGTGATGTTTTTGAGGACAATGGCTACACAAAAGAGGAAATGAAACTCACCAATGAAACGAAGAAAATCCTCGATCCGAATATTTTTGTAACTGCGACGGCAGTCCGTGTTCCTGTTGTTGGTGGACATTCAGAGGCAGTGAACATCGAGTTTGAAAATGATTTTACGCTAGAAGAGGTGCGCAAATTGTTGCACGAAACGGCAGGGATTACCTTGCAGGACAATCCAGACACCTACACATACCCAATGCCGAAATATGCGCAAGGAAAAGACGATGTATTCGTTGGTAGAATCCGTCGCGATGAAAGTCAAGCCAACACCTTAAATCTATGGATTGTTGCTGATAATTTGCGCAAAGGGGCGGCAACAAATGCGGTGCAAATTGCAAAAATTGTGGAGGGATTAATTTAATCCAGACTTTTCCGTTCTGTTTCAGATTCTTCATTAACTTTGTCCCGTCTCTAAGGGGTGCCGAAAGGCTGAGATTATACCCATTGAACCTGTAGGATAATGCCTGCGCAGGGAAGATGACCGAGCTAATTGTTATTTATTCACCAAGAATTAGCCCCTTGTTCTTGTTTAATTTTTTTAAAATGAAAACAAGAATTTTTACTTTTTTTACTTTTTTGTCCTTGGCCTTTGTTGGATTTTCTCAACAAGTAGTGGAAGGTGTCGTGGAAGATCGCTCCGGATCAGCCGTTGTTGCCGCTGATATTGAAATCAGCAGCACCAATATGCATACACGCACGGACGAAAACGGTCATTTCAGCTTCGATCAAGTGATTTTTTCAGGTAAAACATTTATCCTGAATGTAAATAAACCTGGATTTTTACCCCAATCATTTGAGTTTTTCGTTGATCAACCAACCGGATTAAAGTTATTGTTACGAACAAGTACTCAAACGTTGGAAGATGTCCAAGTGAGTACAACACGTATCTCAGATAAAAGTAGTTCTGCTATTATGGTCCGCAAAATCAATCCGCTGGAACGCAAGAACTTTGGACAAGATTTACCCATACTGTTAGAAGCAACGCCATCGTTGGTGACGACTTCGGATGCAGGAACGGGAATTGGATACACTGGATTACGCATTCGAGGTGTGGACGCTTCGCGCATCAATGTGACCATTAATGGAATTCCAGTAAATGATCCAGAATCACATGATGTTTACTGGGTGAATATGCCTGATTTGGCGTCCTCTATTGAAAACATTCAAATTCAACGTGGTGTCGGATCATCCACCAACGGAGCAGCCTCCTTTGGCGCTTGTTTGAACATCAAAACACAGGACATTTCCGAAAAAGCTTTCGGTTCTGTTGATCAATCCATCGGTTCTTTTGGCACACATAAAACGACCGTTAAAGCGGGAACTGGGATTTTGAATAATCACTTTTCATTGGAAACAAGAATGTCGAGCATTCAATCCAATGGATACCTTGATCGCGCCAGCTCAGATTTGAAATCCTATTTTATTTCAGGTGCTTATATTGGAAAAAAATCCATCTTGAAAGCCATTGTTTTTAGCGGAAAAGAAATCACTTATCAAGCGTGGTATGGGACACCGGAAAGTCGCATAAAAGGAGACACTGCGGCCATGAATGCCTACGCAGATCGAAATGGATTAAGTGCAGAAGAACGGGAGAATTTGTTGAACGCTGGACGAACATACAATTATTACACGTACAAAAATGAGGTGGATCATTACCAACAGGATAATTATCAATTGCATTTT
>Ga0228701_1000104_pt1 | contig 103635 bp, 79 predicted proteins | sample McNCre117_Aug_MG_2_FD_178017 | JGI IMG/M metagenome (GOLD analysis project Ga0228701, IMG submission 178017) | Freshwater microbial communities from McNutts Creek, Athens, Georgia, United States - 11-17_Aug_MG | ecosystem: Environmental > Aquatic > Freshwater > Creek | place: USA: Georgia...
TGGTTGCGAAGATGCGCTTTGGCAGAACGCCATCGCGGCCCATTGCAAACAACAAACGTGATGCCGATGCCTGAGCTGCTAGGCCAGAAGTGAACTGAGCAATCACAAGCGCCGCGAGGAAGACTGCGCTAAAGAAAGCCCCACCAATCTGGGTTGCGATGTCGAATGCGGCTGAGGCCGAGTTCTTGAAATCTCCTCCAGGGTGAACCAGCTGAGTCACATAAGAAACGACTACGAAGATTCCACCACCAATGATTGCAACCAACATGATTGCCTTTGGAACTGTGACGCGAGGATTGATGGTTTCTTCAGTGAACGTAGTGACCGCATCAAAGCCTAAGAAACAGTAGGCGGCAATTGCGGCACCCGCTGTGACATTGCTAAAGCCTGCGTTTACACCGGCAAATGGGCCATTGTTCACTAGACCGCCAACGCCGGCACTGCTGGCCACGAAAATTATGGCAAGAGCGACGAAGAACACAATCACAAGAATCTGGAAGACCATCAGGATGAAGTTGGTGCGATCGGCCACCTTGATGCCCACGATGTTAAGAATGGTGGTGATTGCAATAAAACCGACGATCCAAACCCAGGACGGCACTGTCGGGAACTGCGCGGTCAAATATGATCCACCAATCAGCCAGATGACCATCGGCAAAAAGAGGTAGTCGAGCAGGATCGCCCAACCGACTAGAAAACCGACTCTCGAGTCAATATTTCTGCGCACGTATGTGTAGGCCGAACCCGCGACCGGGAAGGCCGCGGCCATGCGACCGTAGCTCGAAGCGGTAAATATCATGGCTACCAAGGCAACCAGGTATGCTGAGGCGCTGGCTCCCTTGGTTACTTCGGCAACGACGCCAAAGATTCCAAGAACGATAAGCGGTGTCATGTATGCCAAGCCGAACAAGACCAAAGAACGCAGCCCCAGTGTTCGATTCAATGAATTACTACTCACTTTTATTTCTCCCTTACTTTTGTTTAGAACCTGGTTCCCAGGTCTTTGGATCGATGTAGCCGTTGTATAGCGGAAGTGGGATTTTCGAATCTTCTGGTAAAAATTGGGACCACATACGATTGGTTCCAGCCGTGCCAATCTCTCGAACGCGAGTGACGTGGTCTAGGTCGATGTCGTGAACTAGCACTTCAAAATCATCGTGGTCGGCGGTTTCAAGAACCTGACCCTCTGGGTCGACCATCATGCTGTGCCCCATGCCAACCGGACCAGCGCAATTCACGCTGATCACGAAAGTTTGATTGAAGATCGCGTTGGCCCTGACCAATACTTTTTCTTGGGCGCGGTCTGGAGTTGTGGTTTTAACGACATTCAAAATCACCTCGGCGCCCATCCAAGCCAGGTGACGCTGAACTTCAGGGAACCAAATGTCATAGCAAATCGACCAACCGAAGCGGCCAACGGCTGGAATGTCAAAAACCACAAACTCTGTTCCCGGAGTGTATGGCTCATAAGGTCGCCATGGGAACATCTTGTGATAGCTCGAGATCAACTCACCATCCGGGGAGAAGATGACTGCCGTGTTGAATAGTTCTCCATTTGGCCCTGTCTCGCAAATAGAACCCGGTGAAAGCCAAATTCCGAAGGATCGAGCCAGTTCGGCTAGCTGTTCAACCAATCCTGAGTTGAGCGAGACTCCTGATGCGCGAAGCGCTGCGTTCCGAGGTTCGTCGTCTCGGGCGCTTGAGTGAAACAGTTGCAGTTCCGGAAAAATCAGAAGCTCGATGCCCGGATGTCTTTGGATGATGCCGGTCACTTGCTGCTTGAAAAGTTCGAAATCCGTGCCGATTTCTGCTGGCCCGGATTGAACCGCTGCAATTCTCATAACTCTTGCCATACTTGGCCTTTCCGCAGCTGGGCTGTGATTCAGAACCTATCACTTTGTGCAGTGTTCGCCGCGAATTTGATTCGGGAGTGCCTAAACCGCTGAGCAACTATTCTTGAGGTATGACTCACAGTTCAATTCGCGTGCGCCCGGCCAATACCGGTGACGTCAAGCAAATCCAGGCAATTCGCCAGTCAATCGATGGTGCCCGGGTTCTGCTTGGTCGCGAGTTGGTTGACCTGTACGAACATGTCCCAGAGTTTATGGTCGCCGTTGACGAAAACGATTTTGTGGTTGGCACAGGTGCACTGCACGTGATGTGGGAAGACTTGGCCGAGGTTCGTTCGGTTGTGGTTGCAAATCACGTTCGCGGTCACGGCGTTGGAAAACTGATTGTTGAGGCGCTTCTTGAGCGTGCAAAGACCTTTGGCATCAAGCGCGTTTTCTGCCTAACCTTCGAGGTTGATTTCTTTGGAAAATTCGGTTTTCAAGAAATCTCAGATGTGCCGGTTGATGCGGAGACCTACGCTGAAATGGTGCGATCACATGACGACGGTGTTGCCGAGTTTCTAGACCTTGCCCGGGTTAAGCAAAACACCTTGGGCAACACGAGGATGCTTCGCACACTCTGAGCCGCTGGCTAGTTAACCTAGGGGTATGAGTTCGCCACGTTCGTCTAACCGTCCATCTGCCAAGACCTACCGCAACCGTCGAATCATCGCGTTGGCCGTCTTGGTCATCGCCGTTGTAATCATTTGGAATGTCGTTGCCGGGGTTGTTGGGTTCTTCTCAGGCATTTTTCACGGCGGGGCTGCAAAGCCGGTTTCGACCTCGAGCCCAACCGCACTGGCTAGCCCGGGAGCTCTTGCCGATTGTGCTGCCGGAACAGTTGTGGTCAAGGCAAACGTTGGAATCGACACCACACCGCAGTCGGTTTTTGCGACAAAGATTAAGCCATCGTTCTGGTTCACGCTCACCAACACCGGCAGCAAAGCTTGCAACTTTAACGCGGGCACCAAGGTTTCGTTTTTCACGGTCACCAGCGGCAGTGAGGTGATTTGGGATAACAAGGATTGCAAGACTCGGGCAACCTCAGATGTCGACTACATCATGCCTTTGCAGCCCAACCAGCCGGTCTCTAGTAACCCGTCGACCTGGGATCGGGTTTATTCCAGCTCAACCGGGTGTGACGCCACCACCGAGAAGGCGGTTGCTGCCGGCGGCGCCTCTTACCACTTGGTTGCCACAGTCAACGGCGTGAAGTCAACAGACGTTCAATTCATTCTGAACTAGCCGCCGTTAGGGCTCATTGCCGAGCTAGTATTTGACGGCCTGGGCCAGATATTTGCGCATGACCTGTGGTGCTGAAACCGGCTCATACTTGGAAGCGATTTCAATCTGCCATTTAGGCCGGCGCCCAGTCAGAGCCCACGCAGCCTGAACGGCAGCGCCATCAGCCACATACTCGCCTGGGCTTGGCAATTCGATTGGCAATTCAAAGATTGTTCTTGCAATCTCTTGAACAGCAATGTTTTGCGCTGCACCGCCAATCAGAAGAATGCGACGGCCAAGCACACCAAGTTCTGCCAGAGAATTCAAGCCAAAATTCAAACCGCAGAGCATGCCCTCGATAGAAGCTCGCGCCAAATTTTCTCTAGTGGTCGAAGCCATGGACATACCGTGAAGTGACGCCTTAGCCTCGGGAAGGTTTGGGGTTCGCTCGCCCTCGAAATAAGGAACCAGAACCAAGCCATCTGAGCCAACCGTGGCGGCCAAAGCCAAGCGCGAAAATTCATCGAAATCCACACCCAGCAAGGATGCCGTGGTGCTCAGAATTCTTGCCGCGTTCAGCGTCACTGCAATTGGCAAATAGATGCCCGAGGCGTCGGCAAAACCCGCAATCGTGCCAGTCAGGTCCTTGGTGTGCCTGCTGGTAACGGCAAAGGTGGTTCCACTGGTGCCAAGCGACACCACGATGTCACCATCTCGCGCACCGAGGCCTAATGCTGCACCGGCGTTGTCTCCGGCGCCACACGCGACGATCGCATGGCTATTGCCGAAGACAACGCGGCCGGCCGCTTGGCCTGGTGCTACTAGGGTTGGAAGAATTGGTCTAAAGCCAAGTGCGGCGACGATGAGTTCCTCGTCATACTCGTTGGTCTCTGGATTGAAATATCCTGTTCCCGAGGCATCTGAGCGATCTGTGATTAGCTGGCTCAGATCAGGCCCGAGTTCGCTTTGGCCAACCGGGCCATAGCCGCGCAGGCGCCAAGTTAGCCAGTCGTGAGGCAAGGCAACTGCGGCCACTTTTGCAGCATTATCCGGCTCGTTGTCGCGCAACCATCGAAGTTTAGTAATGGTTAAGGATGCCACCGGCACGGCTCCGGTCCGGGTTGACAGCGCCTCTTCGCCAAATTCAGAAATTAGGTCACTTGCTGCGCCGGCGCTTCGGGTGTCATTCCATAACAGCGCAGGTCTAACCACCCGGCCTTCGATGTCCAGGGCAACCATGCCATGTTGTTGGGCTGCAATAGATATCGCTTCAACATCATCGATGCCTCCGGCGGCTTGGATTGCCGAATTCAGCGCGGTATACCAAAACTCGGGATCCACTTCGGTGCCATCGGGGTGTTTGGCTGAACCAGAGCGAATCTGCGCACCAGAAACTAGATCTCGAATGACAACTTTGCAAGATTGCGTTGATGAGTCAACGCCGGCGACAAGTCTCATTAGCGCCCAGGGTTGACGATGGCCTTCAAAGCACCGGGAAGCTTTCCTGAGTTGAGGGCTGCCTCAACCTCATCCAAGCCAAAGGTGTGGGTGACAAGAATATCTAGGTCAACCTTGCCACTGGCCACCAACTCGATGCCCGTAGGCCAGGTGTTTGCATAGCGGAACACTCCAGAGACCCAAATCTCTTTGTTTTGAATGTAGGAAACCGGTAGTGTCACATCGTCGTTTCCCATACCAACCAAGAGCACCCGGCCTGCCGGCCCAACTGCCTTGATTCCTTGCACCACGGCACCGGCAACACCAGAAGCATCGATGAAGGCATCAACTTCAAGGCCCTCAACCTGATCGGTGCGAGGGTCGAGACCGTGGGTGGCACCGTGCTTTAAAGCAAATGCGCGGCGGTCTTCATTGATGTCTGTGATGTAGATCTCGCTCGCGCCAAAGGCTCGGGCAACCTGCGCCATGATGAGGCCGATTGGCCCGGCACCGGCAATGAGAACGCGTGACCCAACCTTGATCTCGGCTCGCTGAGCTGCCCAAATGCCAACCGAAAGTGGCTCAATCAAAGCCGCCGCATCAAAAGAAACACTGTCTGGAATGTCATATGCGAAGTCAGACTGAATCTTCACATACTCGCTAAATCCGCCCTGAATTGGCGGCGTTGCATAAAACTCGATGTCAGGGCAGAGGTTATAGCGGCCCGCCTTGCACTGCTTGCAAACGCGGCAGGGGCGCTGAGGTTCGACCGCAACGCGTGAGCCGATTCGCGCCGGGTCAACATCCGTGCCCACCGCCGTGATCGTGCCCGATAGCTCGTGACCCAAAATTAGCGGGTGGTCAACGATGTATGGACCAATCTTTCCGTGCTGGTAGTAGTGAACGTCACTTCCGCAGACGCCAACCGAGGCGACTTTTACCAGAACCTGATCGGCATCCAGAGCGGGAATATCAATCGTCTCGACGGCAAGTTCCCCCTGTTTAACCAGGTATGAGGCGCGCATAGTGGAGGTCATTATCGTCGTTTCTCTAAGCCAGCGACTGGACGGTCTTGTGTGCTCCAACCTCAAAAATTGAGTTCAGGGCCGATAGGTATGCGGTTTTGAATGTCTGGTTCTTGGCAAGGTCGCCAAAAAGACTTTCATTCTCGATGAAGGCTAGCGGATTCTGTCTCTGAGATTTGGCGATTGGAATCAACTGATCTTTAAGTGGGTCCACAACAACAATCGCATTGCCCTGTTCATCCACGCCCTCGGCATAGCGAGCCCAACTTGCCACGATTGCCGCAGAGCGGGTCACATCTCCGCCCTTGGCAAGTTGTTCGCGAATGACCGGAACCAGCCACTTTGGAATTCGGTCTGAAGATTCAGCGCAGAGGCGCGCTAGGGTGTCGCGAACCTCGGGGTTTGAGAAGCGCTCGATCAGCATGTGCTTATAAGCTGCGAGGTCGATTCCTGGAACCGGTCGAAGGGTCGGGGTAGCTTCGTTATCCATGTATTTCAGAAGGAAGTTTGCGATAGCTGGGTCGCCAACGGCTTCGTGAGCGAATTGATAGCCGCTTAGGTAGCCGAAGTAGGTGAGACCTTGGTGGCTGGCGTTAAGCAAACGAAGTTTCATCAACTCGTATGGCTCAACGTCGTCAACAAATTGAACGCCAACCTGGTCAAAGTCGGGGCGGCCAAGAGTGAAGTGATCTTCGATGACCCACTGAAAAAATGGCTCGGCAACTACTGGCCAGGCATCTTCAAGGCCAAGCTTCTGCTCGGCTTCAACGATGTCCTCGGGCGAAGTGACCGGGGTGATGCGGTCGACCATCGAGTTTGGAAACGCAACGTGCTCGTTGATCCAAGCGCCGAGGGCTGAATCCTTAAGATTTGCGAAAGCAAGGAACATCTTTTTTGCGATGTCACCGTTGCCCTGAATGTTGTCGCAAGACAGCACGGTGAAGGGTGCAATTCCACGGTCACGACGACGGCGAAGCGCTTCGGTAACAAAACCAAAAGCCGTCTTAGGCGTAGCCCCAGTGGCGAGGTCGGCAGAAACGGCAGGGTTGCTGGCGTCGAATTCACCGGTCACTCGGTCGAAGTTGTAGCCGCCCTCGGTGATGGTGAGTGACACTATTTTTGTGGCAGGATCTGCCATTTTTTCGATGACCGCTTCGGCGTCGTCAGGTGCATAGAGGTACTCGACAATGCTTCCGATTACTCGAGACTCGCGCTTACCATCCGGGTGCTTAAGGGTAAGGGTGTATAGGCAGTCTTGACCCTGAAGGGCGTCCTTCATTTTGCGGTCAAACTCCATGAGTCCAACTCCGCAGATTCCCCAGTCCAAAGCCTGACCCATGTTCATCAGATCATCCAAGGCCATTGCCATGTGTGCCCGATGAAAACCGCCGACTCCAAAGTGGACGATTCCGGTGGTTACTTTGGAGCGATCATATTTCGGAACCGCTACGCCGGCGCGAATTGCTCCGATAGAGGCATTGCTCAGGCGAGTCATTTACTTCACCGCACCCATTGCAAGACCCCGAACAAGCTGCTTCTGGGCGATCCAACCGGCAATAATCACCGGCAGTGCGGCAACCGTTGACGCAGCCGAAAGAACCGAGAGGAAAAGACCTCGGCCATCGACAAAGCTGGCTAGGAATGGAGGGGTGGTCTTGGCGTTGTTGCTAGTGAGCAACGTTGCCAAGAAGTATTCATTCCACGAGAAAATGAAGCAAATCAATGCAACTGCGGCGATGCCAGGAATCACAATCGGCAAGACCACGCGGGTTAGTTCGGTTCGGAAGTTAGCGCCGTCAATCTGAGCGGCCTCGACTATTTCCAGAGGCACTTCGCTGAAGAACGAACGCATCATCCACACCGCGATTGGTAGGTTCATGGCCGCGTAAACCAAGGTCAAAGCAGAAATGTTGTCAAGCACATGAAGGGTTTTGAAAATCATGTACAGCGGCAGAATCGAAGCCGCTGCCGGCATGAAGCGAGTTGAGATGAAGAAAGATAGCGCATCCTGAACGCTCTTAATCGGGCGAATGCTCAACGCATACGCAGCCGGCACAGCAAGCAGGATTACCAAGAGGGTTGAGCTAAGGCTTGAAGCAAGAGAGTGCTCCAAATAGCTCATCATCCCGCGATCCATCAAACGCTGGAAACCAGATAGGTCGATGTTGAAGAAGATTTTCGGGACGATTGAGGCCGCATCGTTTTCGCTCTTGAATGAGTTCAAGAACATCCAGCCGACTGGGAAGAAAAAGATCAAGACTAAAACCCAGGTAAGGGTAGTGGTTAGGTTTGCTTTGATTTTGCGCATTAGCGGTTACCTCCGGCCATGAAGACCTTGAAAAGAGTTTTGAGAGCGATAGTCGCGACGATCAGGGTGAGAATCACGGTGACCACACCATAGGCAGCTGCCTGGCCCACATCCAGGCCGATAAATGCGCGTTCATAAAGCAGATAGGCCAAGGTCTTGGTTCCACCGGTGCCCTTGGTCATGATTGCAACTGGGTCAAAGACCTGAAGCAACATGATGCTGCCCAGCAAAACAGCGATGTCGATGTATTGGCGAAGGTGAGGGAGGGTCATCCACTGGAAGGTGCGCAGTGGGCCGGCGCCGTCCACCGATGCCGCTTCGATAACTTCGCGACTCTGGCTCTGAAGACCAGCAAGCAGAATCAGCATCATGAATGGGGTGAACTGCCAGGTCAAAACGATGATTACGGTTGCCAGTGGAAAATCGGTGCTCCACGCGATTGTTGGCAAGCCAAGAGTTGTGGTTACCCAGTTGATAACGCCGATGTTGGTGTCAAACATCGAATATTTCCAAACCAATGAAGCCGCCGCAGGCATGATCAAAAACGGGGTAATTACCAGGGTTCGCGCCAAAGCTTGGCCGCGAAACTTTCTGTCAAGCAGCACTGCAAAAAGAAGTCCGAAAAGTAGGGACAGAATTACCGAAGCCCCGGTGATGCCCACCGTGGCAATAATCGCCGGAACAAGGTCGCCGGTGGTGAAAACCGAAATGTAGTTCTTGAACCATGCGAAACCGATTTCACCTGGCTTGAGCAGGTTCCAGTTGAGAAGTGAGAAGTAGATGGTTACTAGGAACGGAATCTGAGTCATAACGATTCCGAAAGTCAATGCCGGCAAGATGAGTGAGCGTGAGAGCCAAACGTTCTTCTTCGCTACTTTGCCCATAGAAGGGGCGACTGGGGTGACTGTAGTCATCATGCTTCCTAGTTAGTTTGTAGAGTTTGGGGCCGGCCGGCAATCTGCCGACCCCAAACTCGTTACAAGGTGATTCTTATTACTTTGTTTTGTGTGCGTCGCCAGCAACCTGTGCGATCTTCTGGCCTTCGTCAAGAGCTTCCTTGACAGTCTTGCGACCGGCTAGAGCGTCAGCTACAAGCTGTGCAACCTGGTTTCCAACATCCTGGAACTCAGGGATTGCAACGTACTGGATACCAACCCAAGGCTGAGGGTTTACACCAGGCTGTGCTGGGTTCACTGCACTCATTACCTCGAGGGTAATCGGTGCGAATGCTGCAGCAGCGGCCTTGTACTCAGGGATTGAGTAGGTTGAGGTGCGGGCGCCTGGTGGCACCTTTGCCCAACCAAGCTTGGTTCCGACTAGCTTGTCGTATTCCTTGCTGGTTGCCCACTTGATGAACTTGGTAGCGGCATCCTTGTGCTGGGTGTTTGCAGGGATTGCAAGGTTCCAGCTCCATAGCCAACCTGACTCCTTGGTCTTTACAACTGGAGCGTGAGCGTAACCCATCTTGCCCTTTACAGGCGAGTCATCTGCCTCAAGCATCGAAGCTGCAACTGAAGCGTCAACCCACATAGCGGTCTTGGCTTCCTTTAGAGCAGTTAGACATTCGTTGAAGCTGTATGAAACAGGGTCCTTCTCACCAGCAGTGTCAAGAAGGTTCTTGTAGAAGGTGACTGCCTGGGTGAACTCTGGTGAGTTGACCTGTGCATTCCAGTTCATGTCGTACCAGTTGCCACCGAAGGTCTGAACCACGGTGGTTAGAGGTGCGAACAAGTCGCCCCAGCCAGGCTTTCCACGCATACAGATACCTGAGTGGTCCTTGGTGTTTACCTTCTTGGCGATGTCAGCAATTTGCTGCCAGGTTGGGTGAGCTGGGATGGTGATCTTTGCAGCGTCCATGATTTCTTTGTTGTACATCAAGATTGATGACTCACCATAGAAAGGAACTGCGTACTGCTTGCCATCAACCGAAAGGGCAGTCTTGATCGGAGGCAAAATGTCGCCAACGTCGTATGCCTTGTCGGCGGTTAGAGCAGGGGTTAGGTCGGTTAGCCAACCGTTTGCACCCCACTGTGGAACTTCGTAGGCACCAATGGTGACGATGTCGTACTGGCCGGCAGCGTTAGCAACGTCGGCAGTAACAGCGCTACGAAGGTCGCCTTCTTCCATTACCTGGAAGTTGACTTTGATGTTTGGGTTTGCCTTTTCAAACTCACCCTTTAGTGATTCCATGTCCTTCATCTGGCCGTTGTTTACGGTTGCAAGGGTTAGGGTCACAGGTGCATTTGCGTCGGTAGTTGAAGCTGAACAACCTGATAGAGCCAAAGCGGTTACAGCCGCCATAGCTCCAAAGGCTGCAATCTTTTTATTCAAAAGCATTGATACTCCTTTGTTTTCGTTGCTAGATGATTTTGTTCTTCGTTGAGTCCGGCGTTTAACCGAGTGAGAGGGCATTAGTTTGGGAACCATTGCTGCTCCGTGTCTTGAAGTTACCCTTTGAATGCCCCGCAATCCAAATAAAAAGGGGGTATAAAAACATCTATTTCTGATACTATTTTTCCAAGCTCAAAAGGCTACTTTTCAGAAAATATTTAGGCAAAAAAGTATTAGTTGCTCGCAATCCCTATGAATACAGGGATAAATTGAATTTCGAAAATTTTGTGAACAGAAAGCAAAATCTAAGCGAAATCGAGGGTTGGGAAAAATAGAGTTATGAATCCGTTACCAAAAGAGTCGCTGAAATCAGCGAAATCTCCCCAGCAATTTCTGGAATTAGACCCCTATCTTGAGGTGATTCCTCCTCATCCATCGCGGTCATTTAGATGGCTGGAACACGACTATCCAAGCGAGATTGCGCGTTGGCAATATCACCCTGAAATTGAAATTCACCTAATTCGAAAGAGCTCGGGAAGCCTGATCGCGGGTGACTACATCGGCGCCTTTGAGCCGGGGCAAGTCAGCATTATGGGTTCGAATTTGCCGCACGACTGGATGAGTGACCTACAACCGGGTGAAGTTTTTGTGAATCGAGATGCGCTGATTCAGTTTGATGCGGATTGGTTCCTCCGGGTGAGCAGCGTGATTCCGGAGCTCACCGGGGCCAGAGCTTTTCTTGATGAAATTAGTCAGGGGATTATCTTTCACGGTGAAACCAGAGCAAAGGCCGAGCAGATTCTTGAAGAGGTCGGTCGAAGTACCGGCTTAGGGCAAATATCTGGCTTTTTCGCGCTGATCGATCTGTTCATGAAAGCCCCAGATGCTGACAAGCAATATCTTTCAAGGCGATGGGTGCACGAAAATGCCAGCACCGAGGGCAAGTTGGCTGTGGAATCTGGAGTCAAATACATTTTTGAAAATTTGACTCAGGACATCAAGATGTCGGAAGCGGCCAGAATTGCTCACATGTCTGAGCCATCATTCTCCAAATACTTTAAGAAAGCCAGCGGGCTGACTTTCAGTGACATGGTTCGAAAACTTCGCATCGCTCACGCGTGCCGCTTGCTTGATCAAACCGAACAGTCAATCGCCTCAATCGGGCGGGCTAGTGGCTATGGAAATTTGGCAAATTTCAACCGCAAGTTTTTGGCTGAAACCGGCATCACGCCATCGGCCTATCGAAACATGGATGCCGAATCTCGGCCAGAGGCAAAGCTCTTGAGTCTTGGATTGATCAACCCAAATCGTTAGAACCAGAGGCAATCTCGACGGTTGGGGCCAGGTTTACCAGTTCAACCCGAGGCTCAGTGCCGCGCGCAAATCGCCAACTTCCGAATCAACCGAGCGGATAAAACCAAGGCGAGTTGCCTCATTCGCGCGGATTTTGCCGTTAGACACTTTGCGGATTTCACCGGCCAGACTTATTTCACCAAAGGCCACCAGGTTGTGGGCAATCGGTTTATCCTGAACCGCCGATGCGATGGCAAGAGCGATGGCGAGATCGGCTGCCGGCTCGGTGAGCCGAACTCCGCCAACCGTCGAGACGTAGACGTCTGAATCTCCAACGCGAAGGCCAGCTCGACGTTCCAGCACGGCAAGCAACATCGCCACGCGTGCAGAATCAACTCCGTTGGTGACCCGGCGTGGTTGTGGTGTTGATGATTTGACGACGAGAGCTTGGACCTCGGCAATGAGTGGCCGTTTGCCCTCGACGGTCACGGTGACGCAGGTGCCAGACACCGGGGCATCGCCACGAGAAAGGAACATTCCACTCGGGTCGGTAACCTCGCTGATTCCCTCGCCAGTCATCTCGAAACAGCCCACCTCATCGGTTGGGCCAAAGCGGTTCTTCAAGGAACGAACAAAACGCAGGGAAGTTTGCCGGTCGCCTTCGAAGTGGCAAACCACATCAACCAGATGTTCCAAAGCGCGTGGCCCGGCGATGGAGCCATCCTTGGTGACGTGCCCCACCAAAATCACCGGCAAGGCACGCTCTTTAGCCACGCGAATTAGGTTGGCAGCAACTTCACGAATTTGCGATGGCATTCCCGCAGCCCCGTCGATCTCACCGGCCGCAATAGTTTGCACCGAGTCAACCACCAAAAGCTCGGGAGCAACCGCGTCAATTTGACCGAGCACCGTGGATAGATCGGTTTCGGCTGCTAAATAAAGGTTGTCGGTCATGGCCCCGGTTCGCTCGGCGCGCAGGCGCACCTGCCCAACCGATTCCTCACCGGTCACATACAAAACACGTTTGCCAGACTTAGCGGTGTTGGCGGCCACTTCAAGCAGAAGTGTTGATTTGCCAACCCCTGGCTCGCCCGAGAGCAAAACCACGGCACCTGGAACCAGCCCACCGCCAAGGACGCGATCGAACTCGCCGACTCGCGTGGACCAGGCGGCAACCCGCTCAGTTGAGACATCGGTGATTGGCTTTGCCGCCGAGGATTCCACCAACTTCAAGGCGCGAACCTGTTTTGCCACGCCTAGGCCGCGGCCGCCACCGGCTGCACCCTCTTGCATTGAGTCCCAAGCTTGGCACTCGCCACAGCGGCCAACCCACTTTGGGGTTGACCAGCCGCACTCGGTGCAGACAAAGTTGGATTTAGGGTTAGCCATGTCTCAAAACTATCAACCGCCACAGACAAAACCCCTCGCCTAAACTGAAGTTGTGAATATCAATCGCATTGCAATCCTCGGTTCTGGCTCAATGGGCGGAGCCATCCTTGCCGGCCTTTTAAAGTCAGGTTTTGCCGCCGAAAATATTGCGGTCAGCACCAAGAGCGCAGCAAGTGCAGAAAAACACATCGATGAACTCGGGGTGCACGCCTTTGCGCTTGAAAATGGCGATGACGCAAATGTGATGGCAGTTGCCGGCGCGGATGTGATTTTGGTTGGCGTGAAGCCTGCCTATGTGACTCAGGTTTTGGCCGAGGTTGCCGACGCGCTGAATGACAACGCCTTGGTGATCAGTGTCGCAGCTGGCGTGACCACCGCATCGATGGAGGCCGTGCTGCCGGAGGATGTTGGCGTGGTTCGCGCTATGCCAAACACCCCGGCAATTGTGGGCCGGGCAATCACCGGGATTGCGGCTGGCGAACGAGCCACCGATTGGGCAATCGAAACCACGGTTCAACTCTTTGAAACCGTTGGCAAAACTCTGGTTCTTGACGAATCACGCATCGATGCGCTCAGCACCATCTCTGGGTCGGGCCCGGCATACGTGTTTTATCTAATTGAGCAGCTAACCGCGGCTGCCAAGCACCAGGGTTTCAATGACGCCGAGGCGGCGCTTTTGGTTAACGAGACATTCTTGGGTGCGGCCGAGCTCTTGATTGCTTCTGGAAAAAGCCCAGAGGCGCTGCGAAAGCAGGTCACCAGCCCGAACGGCACTACCGAGCGTGCAATCGCGCGAATGGGTCAAACCGATTTGGCGTCGATGTTTGCCGAAGCCACAGATGCGGCTTTGGCCAGAGCTAGAGAACTAGCCGCGGGTTAAACGTTCAGCTGGTCATCGAGTGTGAAAAGGCCACCAAAGGCACTGATCATCGCCTGGTTCCAGTCCTGTTCATTCACCGGGCTTGTGTCGATCTCTGCAACGATGCGGCCGTGAAGCATGCCAAGAACCAAAACCGCAGCCGCTCGTGGCGATAGGTGTGGCTTCAACATTTTGCGGTCTTGAAGAATTTGCATGACCTCGGTTAGCTGCTCAGTAAGTTCGTGTTGAACTTCTGCGAGTGCAGCCCGAAGCAGTGGGCGCCCCATCGTGTTGCCAATAATGCTTGCCCGCTTGTCTGCCGGCAGATGCTTGAAGTGGTCAACCAGGAACGCGATCATTTCGTCATAGTGTTCTGCAATCTCATTGGTTGAGTGCATGTTTTCCATGAAACGCTTCACGCGGGCAATGTCATCATGGATGGTCGCCGCAAAGTTGTGAACATAGGTTGCGCGAATCAAACCATCCCGGTCACCAAAGTGGTGATAAATAGAACCAATTGAAACGTTGGTTTTTGCAGAAATATCCTGGATGCGAACCGAGGATTCTCCGCCCGATTCCATGGCGCGATTGGTTTCGGCAATGACCAGGCTAACGGTGTCCTTTGCGCGAGCTTGCTTGGGCTGCGGAGTTGTTTTGTTTCTAGTGGCCATAGCAACCTTCCAATCTTTCTAGAAAGTATTGCAGTTATTTTCCAATCCGGCAATGAAAAATCGGGGCCCAGGCGAAAGCCCAGACCCCGATTTTTTGGTTTCTAAGAAAGGTTACTTTTTAGCCGACTTCTTGGCCGCAGCCTTCGGCTTTGATGGCTTTGCAGTGAAAACCATCAGGCCTAGGATTCCGGTGATTAGACCAACCAGTTCAGCCAAAACAATCCAAGCGGTCGCAGAGACGCTCTGACCATTAAGCAATAGGCCAATTGTCACTGCCGGGTTCGCCTGAGCACCGCTCTGGGTGAAGCTTGCTGCTGCAAAAACCCAAAGGCCAACTGCCACTGGGATGATGTTTGCGCGCTTAGTGGCAACTAGGTAGCCCACCAGGAATACTAGGCCGCCGGTGGCAACCCACTCGCCTAGAAGGACTGCGATTGACGGAGTTGATCCAGCCTGAATTGCAGGAATCTGGCGGCCCCAAATCTGTATACCGATGAAAGCACCGAATAGACCACCGGCAACCTGTGCCAAGACATAGAGTGCAAACTGGCCAAGGGTTAGCTCTTTGCGTGAATAGAAGAACAGTGAAACGGCTGGGTTCAAGTGACCACCGCTGATCCCACCGGTGATCAAGATTGCGAGACCCAGGGTGACGGCCAGTGAAAGCTGTGGAAGCGGAGCGTGGCCCACGCTGCCAACGATTGCGGTTAGGAACAGGGTGACGCCAAGAAACTCAGCGATGAGTTTCTGGAGGGTGGCGTTGATTTTCATCTACTTGCCTTTCTTTACGTTGATTAGAACTTCGTTGCGCTTTAGGAAGCCAGGCTTCCAAGGTGGATCAAATCTTGCCCAGTATAGGTTTCCGACAGGCTCAAACCCCTCACGAACCACCGCGTTGAGTAAAAGTTCACCTTCGGCCTTAAATCGAGATTCATTCCAACCACCGCCGAATTTTCGAACGGCGGTCAACTGTTCTGGAACAGATTTCATAGTCACCAGCGAGTTGGTTGGCACCGGCACCGATTTTGGATCAGTCCCATTGGGCAAAACGAAGCTAACAATGTGACTGTTCGTTTCGGTTGGTTCTTGAATCACCGGCGCCGTCATGGCGATCTTTTGACGGGCAACATTATTGCCACTGATGTACCCGATCAGGGGGCCGAATGCGATGTTTCCGGCACGCATGAAGTCGCCTTCGACCTCCACCTGCATTAAGACGTGAGCCGGATAGTTGCGAATTTCAAATTCGCCCAAGTCGCTAACCAGATCAAACTGCTGTTTTTCGGTCATGGTCTGAGTGTAGACTGGAGAAATCGTTTTGTTCACTGACTGTTCTTGTCGGTGACATCCACAAACTGTGAGGTCCCTATGGGTTCAGTAATTAAGAAGCGCCGCAAGCGTATGTCGAAGAAGAAGCACCGCAAGTTGCTTCGCAAGACTCGTCACCAGCGTCGCAATAAGAAGTAAGTCTCCTCGACTTACCCAACAAAAATCCCGCCAAGCGAAAGCTTCGGCGGGTTTCTTGTTTAATCGGGTCTTTTTTACCGATCAAGGCTTGCCGGTTTAGGCAAAAGTGCCAGCTACTTATTGGCGCGCAATTCACGCTTTTTGAAGTCGAGAATTCGCCAGTCTGCCGCCTTGGCATATTTGGTTAGTTCCTTATCAGGGTTGATCGCGATGGCATGGCCAACCGCGGTTAACATCGGCAGGTCATTGACGCTGTCGCTATAGGCATAGCTTCGCTTGAGGCTGATGTGACGTTCTTTGGCAAGTTTGCGAATGGCGCGACGTTTAGCTTTCCCGTGCAGTGCTTGCCCAACAAGCTTTCCGGTAAAGATGCCGTCTTTGCGGTCGATTATCGTTCCAAGACCGCCAGTTAGACCCAGGCGTTCGGCAATGACTTCGGCAATCTCCTGCGGGGTTGCGGTAACCAGCCAAACCTCACGGCCTTCAGCGATGTGGTGCTTGGCAAGACGAACCGTTTCTGGCCAGAGCTTTGGGCAGATGTACTTGTCGTAGACCTCATCGGTTAGTGCAGCAAGATCATCGGCTTTGTGGCCGGTGATGAGCCCAAGCGCTCGGTCTTTGATATCGGCCACGGTGTTCGCGGTCTCCCCGCGAGCGATGAATCGGGCCTGTTGCCAAGCGAACCGCCAGAAGTCTTGGCGGCTGAAGAAACCTCGTTTGAACGCGGCCTTGCCAAACAGGAAGCTGCTTGATCCGCGCAAAATGGTGTTGTCAACGTCGAAGAATGCTGCCTCGATTTTTTTCGAGGAGTTCTTCGCGTCGGGCTCCGAGGATGATGGCACGAAGTCAGTTTAGTCTTGAGTCGTGAACATCGAACTGACCCTCATCGGCAAGCCTGGCTGTCATCTATGTGAGGACGCCCAAGCGGCAATCTCCCGCGTGGTCGGCTCCTTTGAAACCGCAAACCCATCGGTGACCATTTCAATGGTTAAAAAAAACATCTTGGCCGATGCCGAACTCGCCGCTCGTTACGCCGAGGAAATTCCGGTCTTGCTAATCAACGGCAAAGTGCACAACTATTGGCGTATCGACGAAGTTCGCTTTGCGGATGCACTTAGCAATTTGGTCAAAGGTTAAGGAGTAAGAAATGCGTTGGATTCTAAAGAGGTTCTGGTTCCCAATCTTGATGATTGTTTTGTCATTGCTGGGACGAAAATATCCTTGGGCCGCCAAGACTCACACCGCAATCACACGTGTGGCCGACCCGGTAAAAAAGGTTCGCAACGCCACCAAGAAATAGGCCCTTCGGGCTATGGACAATTGTCCTATTTCAGACTTATTCTTTAATCGTCGGAGGCATTAGCCCGAGAAAGAACGCCCAAGACTTGTCCGGACGGACTCATCTTGGGCGAACGTATTTAATCTAAGGCGCAACCACGTGTTGAACGCGATCAGAAATCGCATCACGCCAAACACCACCTTTGGCAAAAGCCCAGACAACACCGTCAGCTGCCCAAAGTCCTGGATCTTGAGACGGCTTTTTGAATGAATATCTGAATTGGTGAGCGCCGTTATTCATAAGCCAAGTCAAGGTTTTCCGATCCCGGAGGCTGTCAGTAGATTCTTCAACGACCAGCTCCGCGACAGATTGCCATGCCTGATGCTGAGCCATCAACAAAAACAACTGTTGCCTGGTTTCCGGGGTGACCTTACTGTTTTTGTTTGACTGCAACACCAGGGCATCCCAATCTGGAAGTGAATTCAAAGTGCTCAAAATTTCACGTCGCCGTTGATCGCTTTCATTCTTCATGTGAAAACGCCTTTGCCCCTTTAACCTGAGCGACAGCATCGTTTTTCGAAATTCAACGAGGTTTGCCGAGCTCACGCGCAAGAGACAGAGCGTGTAGCGACCATTGCGAGACTCATCAATAAATGCAAAATATCTGTCCATGCGTTATTTCAACACTCGGCACAGACACTAAATAAAAACCTTCGGTATTCGCACACTTGGTTTGCGCGAATACCGAAGGAGTTTTTTACTGCACCTTGTGTGCGATTGTGGTTGGTTTTCCCACCGTCACCAAAAGGGTGCTGGTCGGATCAATCCAATAACCTGCGCCCGGTTGCGTTTGTTGGACGACCACTTCGGTATCAAGGCCATCATCTAAGCGATTGAATTCCACATTATTGATACCCAGATTTGTTAGCGCTAGTGGAACTTCGGATAGCGGCATACCTCGGAGATCCGGAACCTGGATAGCGCCAGGAGTGCCTTCAGACGGCAATAGTTGGTTGCCCGAACCATCCTGAAAAGTAAGACCGGAAACTTCGGTGCCTGACTTATCGACAGCCTTAATTTCGGTCACTGAGACACCATTGAGGCGCAGCCCATCGATTGAAGGTAGATTGCCCAGAATGCTTTCCATTGAGTAATAGGTCTGGACTTTATCGGCGACTATCGAATAGGTGGGAATGATCAAAACCCAGGCCAGTAGGTTCAGCGGAAGCAAGATTGCGGTGAAAAACTTTTGACTTAGCCACTGCTTGCGACCCCATTGCACACTGACCAAAACCAGCAAAGGCAGAATCCAGATTGAGAAATGGCTGCGGGAAAGTGTCTCGGCGATCACGTAAGCGATGACAGCGCGTGAAACCCACCATACTGGCCTGAGCGCAACGGTGAAGTCATAGATTGAGCGCCCAAATGCGGTGCGAGTCGCCCATTCTTTGAAGCCCTCATTTAAGGCAGCAGATGAGAAGTATTTTCGGTTCTGAATTCTTGGAGCCACACCAGCGGCCTCACGCAATTCGGTTGCATATTTGACCGGGGAGCCCAGTTCGAATGCTGCACCTTCTTCGGCCAGTCGATCGTGAAGGTCAGCCTCAAGGCCATCGGTGAGTTCTTCAATTTCGCCCTTCGGCAGATCAGCTAACTCGGCTCGGACGGCGGCGGCGAAATTTACGATTGTTGAATCATTCAAGGTTTCCATTAGTTTCCCCCGTTTTTACGTGATGATTTGGTTTTGTTTTGTCCAAGCAGTTCAGACATTGTGTTGCTGAAGGTGAGCCAGCTCTTGCGCTGATTGGCTAGCATTTGTGATCCGGTTTCGTTGATTCCGTAATACTTGCGGTGCGGCCCGTCATCAGAGGCAACAACATAGCTATTGAGTGCACCGGCTGCGAAGAGTCTGCGAAGCGTGCCATAGACAGACGCGTCGCCAACCTCATCCAAGCCCGCCTGCTTTAGACGGCGAACGATGTCGTAGCCGTAGCCGTCTTCATGCTCGATCACTGCAAGCACGGCGACGTCTAAGACGCCTTTGAGCAATTGCGTTGAATCCATGTTGCTCCTTTCGATGTCTTCACTATTACACATTACACAGTAGTGCGCAATACCAAAATCCTAGGCGTGTCGAAAATGCGAAATTTCGCCGGCTAAAAAAGAACCCCCTGTAGCACTCTGTGCCCGGAGGGCACATGGCTAAGGGGGTTGCTTTAACGGCTTGGTTCCGAGGTTTTATGGCTCTAGACGGTTAGGTCCACGGAACAAGAAGCCAACTTCACGGATGTTTGGCTGGTGCAAGAGCAGCATCAGTACGCGAAGCAGACCCATTCCAAAGCCCCCGTGAGCCGGGGCTCCATACTTGAAGAAATCAAGGTAGGTCTGGAGGCCCTCAGGCTCAAGACCCTTTGCCTTGACCTGCTCAATCAGCTGGTCTGGACGGTGTTCACGCTGCGCGCCGGTGGTGATCTCGGTGCCGCGCCAAATCAGGTCGTAGCTCTTGGTTAGAGCCGGGTTGTCCTCGTGACGCATGTGATAGAACGGGCGAACGGTTGCCGGATAGTCGGTAACGAAGACGAATTCGTGACCATACTTTTCTTCGGCCCAGGCTGCGATCTGGCGCTCGCCTTCAGGGTCGAGGTCGCCACCGCGCTCAACAGTGTGGCCGCGCTCCTTGATGATGTCGATTGCCTCAAAAAGTGGGACGCGAGGGAAAGGGATGGTCGGCACAACAACATCGATGCCGAAGTGCTTCAAGATTTCTTCACCGTGCTGCTCTTTGACCGCGGCAATGGCGCGGTGCAAAAGCTGCTCTTGAATCGACATGATGTCTTCGTGAGAATCAATCCATGAGACCTCGATGTCAACCGAGACGAACTCGGTTGCGTGACGCGAAGTGAAAGATGGGTCGGCGCGGAAGACCGGGCCGATTTCGAAGATGCGGCCGAGGCCAGACATCATCGCCATCTGCTTATAGAACTGTGGTGATTGGGCCAGGTAGGCGTGACCCTCGAAGTATTCGAGCTTGAAAAGTTCGGCATTTGATTCAGAGGCTGAGGCCATCAGCTTCGGAGTGTGAATTTCAACGAAGCCCTGCTCAACCCAATACTGACGCCAGGTTGCCTCAATGGTGGTCTGGATGCGGAACACCAAGTTCATCTCTGGGCGGCGAAGGTCAAGGAATCGCCAGTCCATGCGCTTGTCGATCGAGGTGTCGTCGGCGATTGGAGTTTCAGGGTCGGCAAGCGTGACGATCTCAACGTCATCCAGCTGAATTTCAAGCCCACCGAGCTTCACGCGCTCATCGTGCACCAAACGGCCGGTGATCCAAACAAATGAACCGTTAGTAAGTGTCGAAACCTTTGCCGCCAAAGCGTCATTTTCATCGGGGGCGTCATCGATGGTTGGCCGCGGGTAAGTGACCTGCGCTGAGCCACTCTCATCACGCAAAATGATGAACTGGATGCGCTTCTGATCGCGAAGCTTCTCGACCCAACCGCCAAGGGTTACAGGGCCGTCTTCAAGCGCGGCAAGGTCTTTGATAAGGGTGCGGGTTCTCATAACAGCCAAGTTTAGCCGAGGGTAGACTTGACCTATGCCCGCCGACCGCATCCATTTGATTCGCCATGGTGAGGTGCACAATCCTGGGGGCGTTCTTTATGGGCGTTTGCCGCACTATCGCCTGAGTGAGCTTGGCCAGAAGATGGCTCAAGCCGCCGCTGAAACCGTTGCCAAAACCGTGGCCAACGAGGGCCGAAAAGTGGTCAAGCTATACGCCTCACCGCTGCTTCGCACGCAAGAGTCGGCAGCGCCGGTGGCAGAGACCTTTGGCCTTGAAATCAACACCGATGAAAGACTCATCGAGCCATACAACATCTTTGAAGGGCGCAAGCTTTCGGCTTCCTACATATTGCTGCGACCGCACCTGATTTATCACTTGCGAAACCCACAAGAACCGAGCTGGGGAGAGCCATACCAAACAATCGCAAATCGAATGTTTGCGGCAATTGAAGATGCCTGGAACAGTGTGGACTCAGGTGATGTTGTTATTGTTAGCCACCAGTTGCCAATCGTGATGGTTCAGCGAACAGTGACTGGGCAGCCTTTGCCACACAACCCAAAAAACCGCCGCTGTTCACTCTCGAGCATCACCACGCTTGAGCGCCAAGGCGACAAATTCGTCGAGGTCGGCTATGTCGACACCGCAAAAAACCACACAGTCATCGATAGGGGTGCCGTTTAGTGAAGCTCTTTGGTTCACGCAAGTTTGCACGCCCAATCACGGCGGCGGTTGTGAGTGCAGCTTTGACCCTTGGCCTTGGCGCCTGCGCCGTAAATGACCCGCTGGCAAATCAATTCAAGGCCGGGGATAACAAAAATTACATCGCGGGAGATGGTTCGGTCACCGAATTTGCCCTAGCCAATCGAGGCAAGGCCGTCAGCTGGGCCGGCCCTACTGAAACCGGCGCGGTGCTGTCAAGCGCTCAACTCACCGGAGTTCCAGTGGTCATGAACTACTGGTACGCCGGATGTGCTCCATGTCGTGCGGAGGCGCCAGAACTGCTAGCGATTTCGAAGAAGTTCCCGAAGGTTCAGTTCGTTGGGGTTAATGTGCGTGACTCTGCCGCAACTGCCGCAGCCTTCAATCGCAACTTCAAGCTCACCTGGCCTTCGATTATCGACACCGGTAGCGGTTCGGTCGCACTTGCGTTCACCGGAATCGTCACCCCAGCCGCCGTTCCCACCACTCTGGTGATTGATAAGAAGGGTCGAGTTGCCGCCCGAATTCTTGGGCGCATCGACAAATCGATTTTGACCACTCTGATTCAAACCGTGGTTGACGAGAAATAATCGATGAACCCCGGCGAAATCATTCTCAACGGCTCGCTGCTTGCGGCGATGCCTCTGGCTTTGCTTGCCGGGTTGGTTTCCTTTCTATCGCCGTGCGTCTTGCCCCTGGTTCCCGGATACCTCGGATTCGTTTCGGGTTCGGTGGGCAGCGACGCTAAAAAATCGAGGTCAAGAATCATTCTCGGTGCGGCACTTTTCGTTCTTGGTTTCACAGTAGTTTTCGTAACCTTTGGCGCCGCTTTCGGTGGCTTGGGTGCGGTGCTGCAGTCCGGTCTCTCAGCCGTCATTCAGCGCATCTTGGGTGTCGTAATCATCCTGCTTGGGCTTGTCCTAATCGGCCAATTCGGTTTTATGCAGCGCACCTTCAAGATGCAGGTTTCACCGAGACTTGGCCTTATCGGTGCTCCACTACTTGGAATCGCATTTGGCCTTGGCTGGACCCCTTGTATCGGGCCGACCTTGGCGGCTGTGCTAACTCTCTCGCTAAATGGCGGATCCGCTTCTCGAGGAGCCCTGCTGACCGTGATTTATTCGCTTGGTTTGGGCCTGCCATTTATTGCGATCGCTGCCGGATTTGGTTGGGCTACCAAGTCGGTTGGTTTCGTGAAGCGCCACATCCGTGCTTTCAATTTGACCGGCGGCATTTTGTTAATTTTGCTTGGCATCCTTCTGGTGACCGGGCTGTGGAACAGCATCATTATTTTGATTCAGGAGGTGACCGTTGCCTTCATCCCAGTCATCTAAATACGTGCCAAATAATGAAGAAGTGAATCTGCCCGCAATCGGTATCAAGGGTTGGTTGCGCTGGACTTGGCGTCAGTTGACCTCGATGCGCACCGCATTGATTTTGCTCTTGCTGCTTGCCGCTGCAGCAATCCCAGGCTCGGTCTTCCCTCAGCGATCTGCCGACCCAAACGGGGTCACCTCATACTTCGATGCCAACCCGGTTTTGGCGCCAATCCTCGATAAAATTCAGCTTTTCGACGTCTACACCTCGGCTTGGTTCTCGGCGATTTATATTTTGCTTTTCACCTCGCTAATTGGCTGTGTGCTTCCGCGAACCGCGGCTCACTGGCGTGCTTTGCGCCTGCCGCCGGTGCCAACGCCGACAAATCTGAAGCGCATGTCGGCCTATCGGGCGGTAGAACTGCCGGCTAAGAAAAAGCAACACGATGCGCTGCTCGCTAAAGCTTTTGCCATCTTGAAGAAGCAGGGTTACCGGGTCGTTCTTGAAAACCCAACTCCCGAATCTGGTCGAGTAAAGGCCAGCTTGGGTTCGGTGAGTGCCGAGCGTGGTTACCTACGCGAAACCGGAAACTTGATTTTCCACCTATCGCTAATCGGCGTGCTCATTGCCGTGGGAATTGGTGGAGGTTTGAGTTACAGTGGCCAGCGCGTTTTGGTCGAGGGCGAGAGCTTTGTGAACAACCTCGCCGGTTACGACTCATTTTCACCGGGCACATTCTTCAATGAGAATCAGTTGGTTCCATTCAGCGTCAAGCTGAATAAATTCGAGGTCGACTTCTATCGCGACCCAAGTTTGAAAAACCAGGCAAATGCTGGAACCCCAACCGACTTCCGCGCATACGTGACCACCACGCTGGGCTCCACAGGGAAGCAATCTCAGGGGCGAATTCGGGTCAACGAACCGCTGGCGATGCCAAACGCAAATCTTTATCTGACCGGCAACGGTTATGCTCCGTCGATCACCATTCGTGACGCCAAGGGCCAAATTGTCTATGCCGGCACCACCGCATTCTTGCCGCAAGACAAGAACTACACCTCACTTGGTGTGATCAAGGTCACCGATGTTCCTAAGCAGTATGGAATCATTTCGTTCTTCTACCCGACTGTGGGAACGCTGTCATCGGGGGCCCTGACCTCGCTTTACCCGGATGCCGCGTTACCGCTGCTTTCGATGAACGTCTACCAGGGTGACCTCGGCATCAATGGCGGTCAGCCAAAGAACGTGTTTGCGCTGGACATCAAAAACATGAAGCAGATCGCCGGCGGTAAGTCAGGGGTGAAGGGTTTGCGCCTTCAATTGGGCGAAACCGTTGCGCTGCCTAAGGGCCTCGGGACAGTCACTTTTGATGGCCTGAAGCGATTTGCCTCATTGGATGTTGACTATAACCCGGGCGGGGTTTGGGTTCTGATTTTCGCTCTTCTCGCGCTGGCCGGTGTAACCACATCTTTGCTCGTTCCTCGCCGCCGCGTCTGGGTCCGCAAGACTGAGACCGGTTTCGAACTCGCGGCTTTGGCCCGCGGCGATGACCCTATCCTTGAAAAGGTAATTACTGAACTGGCCGCAGATTTAACTGCCAAGCCTAAGAAGGAAAAACGATGAATAGTATTTCGTTGAACGCGGACTTGGCCGCGGTTGCCCGCCTAGTTGTTGAAGCGGCGATGTTGATTTACACCTTCGCGTTTCTGACCTTCGTCTATCACCTTTCACGATTGGCTAACAAGAAGAAGTCAATCCGCGCCGCAGCAACCAAACTCGAGAGAGTTGGCATCATCCTGCTTGCAATCGCAGCGGTGGTTCATGGCGTCGGAGTTGTGCTTCGCGGCATCGCTGCATCTCGTGTGCCTTGGGCCAACATGTATGAATTCTCGATCACGGGCTCTTTTGTTGTGGTCACCATCTTCTTGTTTGCGTTGATCATCAAAGACATTCGTTTGCTGGCCGCATTTGTGGCCGGCTTCAATCTTTTGATTCTCGGAACCGCCGACACCATTTTCTGGATCCCGGTCAAGTCACTGATGCCCGCGCTTCAGAGCTATTGGTTGGTCATCCACGTAATGGTTGCCGTGCTAGCAACGGCTTTCTTCAACATCGCCGCCGCACTTTCGATTGCTTACATTTTCAAAACCGCCAAGTGGGTTCAGGTTTCAAAGTTGAAGTTGGTTGACCTGATTCGTCGAATCTTGGCGGTGTTTCCAAATGAAGAAAAACTTGAGCGACTTTCATACCGGTTTAACATCATTGGTTTTATTCTCTGGACCTTCACTCTGATTGCCGGCGCGATTTGGGCCGAGCGTGCCTGGCACCGGTATTGGGGTTGGGACACCAAAGAGGTTTGGACCTTCATCATCTGGACTATTTATGCCGGGTATTTGCACGCGAATGCGACGCGCGGTTGGAACGGCAAGCGCTCGGCTTGGTTGGCAGTGATTGGCTTTGTGGCAATTCTTTTCAACTTCACCGTGGTCAACCTATTCTTCAAGGGTCTGCACGTTTACAGCGGCCTAAAATAAACCGCCGGCCATGACCAGCTCTTTTGCCTTGCCGGCGCTGACCGATATTCTGGCCACGGCCAGAGTGGTCTCGCTTCCGCTGCGCTCAAGATTTAGAGGCGTGGTCGATCGTGAAATCATGCTTTTCGAAGGTCCAAATGGCTGGGCCGAGTGGTCACCGTTCACCGAGTATGAGGACGCCGAAGCTGCAGTTTGGCTGGCCGCCGCCATCGAATTCGGGTTTGCTAATTTGCCACCGCTTAGGCGCGAGGCAATAGCCGTGAACGCAACCCTGCCAGCAGTTGGCCCTGATCAAATTGAGAAAATTCTGACCAGATTCGGTGAATTTGGAACAGTAAAAATCAAGGTTGCTGAACCTGGTCAAGAAATCAAGGATGACCTTCAGCGCATCTGGGCTGTTCGATCCGGGTTTAGAGATGCCAAAATTCGCCTCGATGCAAATGGTGGTTTCACCGTTGACCAGGCTTTTGAATTGGCCACTCAAATGATCGAAAACTCCGTTCCAATCGAATATTTCGAACAACCGGTGGCGACCATCGCCGAGATGGCCGAGCTGAAACTTCGTCTGTCAAGAGCTGGCATCGGCGCCGCCGACCCTAAGGGAATTGCCATTGCAGCCGATGAATCGGTTCGAAAAGTAACCGATCCAATGGCGGTGGTGCAGGCTCAAGCAGCCGACATCCTAGTTTTGAAGGCAGCGCCACTCGGCGGCATATCGAGGGCCCTAGCTATCTCAAAAGAAGCGGGGCTCCCGGTTGTGATTTCGAGCGCACTCGAATCATCGGTGGGTCTTTCAATGGGTGCTCACCTTGCCGCTGCACTGCCATTGCACGCGGGATCAGGGTCTGGAGGGCTTGCATTCGACTGCGGTTTGGCAACCGCGGCACTTCTTGCCGGCGACGTGACTAGAGAACCACTTATGCCGGTTGATGGATTCATCGAGGTTCGGCGGGTTGACGTGGATGAGAAAAAGCTTGACCTATTCGAGGCCGAGGATCACCGCATCGATTGGTGGGTAGACCGTCTTGACCGCGCCTATAAGCACCTCAACTAGTTAGGGTTAAGTCATGACTAAGCAGGTTTCTGAAATCTTTGACGCAAACATCTGGCACGAAGTGCCGGGGTTCAGTGAGCTCGAAGACATCACCTATCACCGTCACAACGATCTTGGAATTGTGCGAATCGCATTCAACCGGCCAGAGGTTAGAAATGCATTCCGCCCAAAGACCGTCGATGAGTTGCACCAAACCCTTGACCACGCCCGCATGGACTCAAAAGTTGGTGTGATTCTTCTCACCGGAAACGGCCCATCGGCTAAGGACGGCGGCTGGGCGTTCTGTTCTGGTGGTGACCAACGCGTTCGTGGCCGAGATGGCTATAAGTATGCCGAGGGCGAGACTGCCGAGACCATCGATCCGGCTCGAAACGGCCGCCTCCACATCCTCGAAGTGCAACGCCTAATTCGATTCATGCCGAAGGTAGTCATCGCACTCGTACCTGGCTGGGCAGCAGGCGGCGGGCACTCGTTGAACGTGGTTGCCGACCTCTCCCTGGCCAGCGCCGAGCATGCCAAGTTCAAGCAGACTGACGCCGATGTTGGTTCATTCGATGCCGGTTATGGCAGCGCATATTTGGCCCGTCAAACCGGCCAAAAGTTTGCCCGTGAAATCTTTTTCCTCGGCGCCGAATACAGCGCTCAGCGAGCCTATGAAATGGGTGTCGTCAATGCCGTTGTGCCACATTCTGACCTAGAAAAGGTCGGGGTCGAATGGGGTGCCGAAATTCTTCGCAAGTCACCACAGTCGATTCGCCTGCTCAAGTTCGCATTCAACGCGGTTGATGACGGCATTGCCGGCCAACAGTTGTTCGCCGGTGAGGCAACGCGGTTGGCATATGGCACCGATGAGGCAGTTGAAGGCCGAGACTCGTTCTTGCAAAAGCGTGAGCCAGACTGGTCACCTTATCCTTGGCACTTCTAGACTCCTTCGCGCAGGAAAGCCCCACCTAATTCCGATGATTCCACTCAAGCTGATTGCGGCCAATGACACCTTTGGTGCCCTGGTGGCGCTGGGTGAAGTTCTGGCAGCAAATCAAGCGGTTTTCATCACGCCACCCGAGGTCAACGGCAAGATGCCAGAGACTTTTGGGTTGCCTGAAGAAGTTGATGATCGAGTTGGTCTGCTGATTGAAACCAGTGGGTCAACTGGCAGCCCAAAACGAATTACTCTCACTCGTGAGGCCATCCTCGCCAGTGCCAACGCCTCTCAGATTCGCCTGGGCGGCCCAGGCCAGTGGTTGCTGGCACTTCCGATTAATTTTGTGGCTGGCGCTAACGTTTTGATTCGTTCACTAGTTGCCGATAGTCAGCCGGTCTTGATGAATACCTCGGTGCCATTCACAGCAGAGGCCTTCGCTCGCTCGGCCTCGTTGATGACCGGTTCGAGACGCTACACCTCTTTGGTGCCAACGCAATTGGCTCGCTTGGCTGCCGCCATCACCGACCCATTCAGCCCATCGGGGCAAAACGATTTCTTGCTGGGTCAGCTTCGCAAATTTGACGCGATTTTGGTTGGCGGGCAGGCGCCTCAAGATGAGGTCGTGGCGCAACTCAAGGCACTTGGTGTGAAGATCGTGATCACCTATGGAATGGCTGAAACCTGCGGGGGTTGTGTCTATGACGGTCTGCCACTTGATGGCGTAAAGGTCGAATTGGTTGGCCATCGAATTCAGATTTCGGGCAGGGTTCTGGCAGATTCGATAACTGAAAATATCGGTGGTGAGCCAGTGGCAACGCCGATTGGTGAACATCACCTGACCAATGATCTGGGCGAGTTTGATGACCAAGGGCGGCTTCATGTTTTGGGGCGAATCGACCGCGTGATTATTTCGGGTGGAATCAAAGTCTCACTTGACCGAGTCGAGGCACTCGCCCGAGCGGTTCCCGGTGTTGCCGAGTTGGCCGCAACTTCCATCGCCGATGCGCAGTGGGGTCACCGGGTTGGAATCGTTTATCTGGGCAGCCCGGAAGTTGCCGATGAAATTGCTTTAGCTCTTGCCAACGACCTTGGCCCCGCAGGCAAGCCGGTTCGCGTGATTCGCACCGTTGGTGTGCCAAAATTGGCAAGCGGCAAGCACGACCTAACCGCAATCAAGCGTCTATTCGAGGAGCTCTAATGGCAAACAAGAAGCCAGCAAGCAAAGCCACTGCAAAGCCTGCAGCCTATAAGAAGCAGAGCGGTGCCAAACTTTGGATCGAAGGCGCCCGCCTGCGCACCTTGCCCTTAGCCATTGCACCGGTGATCATCGGTTGGGGGGCCGCAGCCAGCATCCAGTCTTTCAAGCTGCCACTGGCCCTGCTTGCGTTGGTTGTCGCGCTGTTCTTGCAAATTGGCGTGAACTTTGCCAATGACTATTCAGATGGCATTCGCGGAACCGATGCAAAGCGTGTTGGCCCGCTGCGCCTAACCGGATCAAAATCTGTGCGCCCAGAGTTGGTCAAGTATGTCGCCTTCGGTTTCTTCGGCGCTGCGGCACTGGCTGGTCTGGCCATTGTGATCATCACTGGTTTCTGGTGGTTGATTCTGGTTGGCCTGGCTGCGATCGCGGCGGCCTGGTTCTACACCGGCGGCAAAAGCCCTTACGGCTATGCCGGTCTGGGTGAGTTAGCGGTGTTCTTGTTTTTTGGCTTGGTCGCAACTATGGGCACCGCCTACATCCAGATTGGCGCTTTTGATGCCAATTCACTTTTTGGCGGTGCGGCAATTGGCCTGTTCGCTTCGGCGGTTTTGATGGTGAACAACATTCGTGACCTCGAAACCGACCAGCATGTGGGCAAGCGCACGCTGGCAGTGAAGGTTGGCCGCAAGTGGGCCAAGGCCTATTTCTTCGTCATGATTTGGGCGCCGTTTGCAATTCTTCTGCCGTTCCCATACCTGTACCCGGCAACATTCTTCGCCTGGCTAGCGGTTCTCTTCATCCTGCCAACCACACTAATTGTGGCAACGGCGAAGCACCCGCGCGAGCTCATCCTGGCTTTGAAATTGACCAGCTTTGCCGCTCTAACTTTCGGTGTGTTTTTAGGCCTTGGTCTCGCCGTTATTAACGTCAGAATCTAAAACCGCGTTTTCGTGATCGCTGTCGGCGTCGTCGGCACCCTTGGCGTCATTCTTTGCAATTCGCTTTGCTACCAGTTCTGAAACTCTGTCGCGCTGTTTGCCAAAGAACAGCAGTGAGATTGCTAGAGAAACAACGGCAGCGATGAGTGCGCTGAAGAATTTGTCGAACCCCACCGCAATCATGATCACAAGCACGCCAATAAACAGGCCAACGCGGATGAGGATGTAGTTCAACCAAGGGTTCTTCATGGAATAAGTCTAAGTTTCAGGATGGTTAGAGTTAAACCATGACAAAAACATCAGACCAGGTCACTTCGCCTGCTCAGGTGTTCGCGGCACATTTGCTTGCCGCACTTTCCAAGGCCGGTGTCAAAAACTTTTTCTTGGCCCCAGGCGCGCGGTCGCAGGCCCTAGCCATCGCTGCCGGCCAACTCGCCACCGCAGGCAAAATCAGTCTTCATGTTCGGCTTGACGAGCGCTCGCTGGGTTTCACCGCGCTAGGTGCCGCACTTGCTTCGGGTGAGCCTTCGGTGATAATCACAACCTCGGGCACCGCAGTGGCAAACCTGCACCCGGCAGTTTTGGAGGCCAACCATTCAGGGGTTCCACTAATTCTTTTGACCGCAGACCGCCCTCACGAATTACGCGGTGTTGGTGCAAATCAGACCACAAATCAGGTGGGTATTTTTGCCGATGCGGTTCGTGAGTGTTTCGATGTTCCGGCACCAAATGGGCACGATCGCGAGTTTGCCGAGGCGGTGCAGTTGGCAGGCGAGGCCATCGGAATCGCTCTCGGTTATGACGGTGAGCAACCTGGGCCGGTGCAATTAAACCTTGCCTTCCGTGAGCCTCTTTCGGCACTTGAGCCAGACGCTGCAAAGCTAAACCCTCAGATTAATTTGCCAGAGATTTTTGAACCAAAACTTGAATTCGCGATGCTCAGTGCCGAGGTGCCAACCGTTGTTATTGCCGGCGCCGGTGCTGGCGATGACGCCGTTGAATTGGCTGAAGCCTTTGGCTGGCCGCTGTTTGCCGAGCCATCTTCGGGAGCGAGAGCTGGGGCCAATGTAATTGTCGGTTATCGAAGCTTGCTCGCGGATTCGGGCTTGCCAGAGGGTGTTGTGAGCCCTGCAAACCAAATTGGCCGAGCAATTGTTTTTGGAAAACCAACTCTTGGCCGGGCTGCAATTAAATTGCTGTTCAACCCTGAGGTTGAGGTCGTGGTGGTTCGAAGCCCGCACATGGGGCACTTCGATGTGTCGAGGCGTGCCGGCAAAATCGTCGACGAAATCACGGTCGATGACGAAGTTGATTTTGAATGGTTGGAGGCCTGGCGTCGCGCCGATGCCGAGTTCGCTCACGCAAACCCGGCCACTGGCCAGCTTGACCGCCGTGCCCTGGTTGAAAAGGTCTGGCATGCCACCGAAGGCGGCGATCGCCTAGTCTTGGGCGCTTCGCGCCTCATCCGTGAAGCCGATGCCTGGGCGCCGAGTAAGGGAATTAGAGTTTTCTCAAACCGCGGTTTGGCAGGCATCGATGGAACGATTGCCACCGCCGCAGGAATATCTTTAATTGACACCGAGGGAACCACGCGAGTGCTTCTGGGTGATCTAACCCTTTTGCATGACGCCGGTTCGCTGGCAATTGACCCAACCGAACCAGAGCCAAATTTGCAATTAGTGGTTGGAAATGATGGCGGCGGCAGCATTTTCAGCAGCCTAGAGATGGCCCAAACCCTGGATGAGGCAACCTTTACCAGGCTTTTCAAAACGCCCCAGCAGGTAGATCTTTGGCATCTAGCCCAGGCCTATGGCTGGGCATATTCGAGGGTCGAGACTCTCGGTCAGTTAGACGAGGCGCTGTTGAGCAACGGTCGAATTCTGATTGACGTGCGACTCTAGCTAAGCGCTTCGCGGATTGTTGAAAACTTCAGGTGAGTTTCCATCAACTCGGCTTCTGGCTCTGAACCGGCAACAATTCCACAACCGGCGAATGCTCGAATGACTGATTCTCCAGCTGGTGTTCCCTCAATTTGTGCTCCGCGCAATCCGATTGCCCACTCGCCGTCGCCATCCGCGCCAATCCAGCCAACCGGGCCGGCATACCTGCCGCGATCAAATGGTTCGAGTTCACTTATGAGCTTTTGAGCCTCAAGCCTCGGTGTGCCAGCAACGGCAGCGGTCGGGTGCAGAGATGCAGCCAAATCTAAAACTGAGGCCTCATCTCGAAGCACGCCGTGCACATCGCTGGCCAGATGCCAAAGATTCGGCAGGGCCAAACTGAATGGCTTTGGGTCGGCGTCGACATGCTCACAAAATGGGCTCAACGTTTGAACCAGAGAGTCGACGGCAAAAGCGTGCTCAGTGGTGTTCTTGGCTGAGGCCGCGAGGGCCGATGCGATTGCGGCGTCAACCTCAGGGTCGGTACCCCTGGCCGCAGTGCCGGCCAAAACTCTTGCCGATACCTGGCCGTGAGCGACGCGAACCAAGAGCTCGGGGGAGGCGCCAAAAAAGCCATCAACCGCATAAACCCAGCAGGTTGGGAATCGCTCGGCAAGGCGCACCAGAGTTGAACGAATATCGAAACCTGCTGGCAAGACGCCAACCATGTCTCGAGCCAAAACCGTCTTTTCCAAACGCCCGGCAGTGATTGCGGCAACCGCTTTTTCGACTGAAGATTTGAAACCCTCGGCACTTTGGTTTCCGGCAACAAAGTTGATCGGTGGATTCTCTCGATAGGTCGCCGGTCTGCGCCAGAATTCCATTGGGTCTTCGCTGTCTTGCGCGTTGTCCTTCGCGCTACCCTCATCGGTGCCCTTATCGGTGCCCGGTGAAGTGTTTGTCACTCTGGTTAGCCAGATTCGTCCATCTCGAACACCGATCAAAATCTTCGGCACAATTAGTGCGCTCACGGCGTTGCTATCGTCGGCAAAAGCCATGCTGCCAAAGGCCACCAGGCCAGAACCCGGCAAGTTCACGCTGTCATCGATGCCAGTGCCAGCGGCGAGCTCGCGCCACTTCGTCGCTAGGCTCAATATTCTCTCGGGGCCTCGAGCTTCCAGCCGAGCTGCTTCGCCCCAACCGATGAGGCCTTCTCCGGCCCGGATGTATGCCAAAGGGTTTTCGGGCAAATGTTCAATTAGTTTGAAATCTTCGAGCGCGAGAAAGGTTGAGGTAAGGCGAAGGGGCATGAATCGCCTTTCCGGTAGCTACTGAGTGTTTGCTGTGAAACTTGATAGGCAACTTGGTAAGCCCATCACCAAAAGATAACCTAAAGGTGAGCCTCAAAAATCCTATCTTCAAGCGAAAAGATGAAATGTCTTCGAAAAAACTAGCAGCAACGGGGTTGCTCACCTTTGTTATGGTGACGCAACTTGCTGTGGTGGCCTTCGCTGAAGATGACAGCAACGATGGTTCGTTCGTGGCGCCAACCTCAGGGCCAATAAACCCGACGGCTCGGCCGGTGGCACCGTTGGAAAAGAAACACCACGAGGTTGAACATGAAGAGCATTATCAGATCTCTGTTCCGCCAGTTGTAATCACGCCAGACAGCGATGACTCGACAGCCGGTGTCGCCAAAAAACCAACCGGCGCAAGTGTGGGCAAGCCATCATTTCGGGTTTCACCACCCAATGGCACTTCTGTTGTGGCCCCAGATAACGCTGGAAAGCAGAACGTTATCGAGCCCAAGACATCATCGTTTGACCCAGAGGCTAACGCGCCAATTGATGTAAAAAACATTAACTTGACCAGCAAGACTCCGGCCGATGTTTTCCTCGAAAGCGCGCAAATTGGCATCGGGGCAATGGCTGCCGGTGCTGCCCTACTTGGAGTGACTGCTGCGGTTCGCGGGGTTAGATTCCGTCGACAAGCAAAAACCGACTTCATTTACGAAGTCGAAAACTAATTAGTTCTAAATAGCCAGCGCGGCACCTGTTGCCAGCGAATTCACGAATATTTTGCGGTCCGCCGAAAGGTAGGATTGAGCCGTGAGCAAAGCAGATCTGGCCAAGAAGCCAGCCGAAGTAGCGGCCATGTTCGATGAAGTGGCTCCCACTTATGACCTAACCAATTCCGTGCTGTCCTTTGGTCAAGATGCCAGTTGGCGCAAGGTTGTCCGTGCGGCCGTAGATCCAAAATCCGGGCAAAAAATTCTCGATCTAGCCGCGGGCACCGGGGCTTCATCGGCTGCTTTTACTGGCCCTGGAATCAAAGTGGTTGCCGGTGATTTTTCTGAGGGCATGCTGGCCGTGGGGCGAAAGCGACACCCAGAAATCGAATTTGTTTTTGCCGATGCCACCAAATTGCCATTCAAGGATGGCGAGTTCGATGCGGTGACCATTTCATTTGGCCTTCGAAACGTGGTTGATGTTGAGAAAGCACTTGCCGAAATGTATCGAGTCACCAAGCCTGGCGGCCGCATCGTAATCTGTGAATTTTCAAAGGTGACCAACCCAGCTTTGGCTCCCTTCTACAACCTCTACCTAAAGGGAATCTTGCCGGCCTTCTCAAGAGTCGCCAGCAAAACCCCAGAGGCCTACGCCTATCTTTCAGAATCAATCTTGGCTTGGCCAGACCAGGCTCAATTGGGTCGCAAAATCGCTGCGGCCGGCTATGAAAATGTGGCCTACCGAAACCTCACCTTCGGCATCGTTGCGGTTCACCGCGGCACCAAGCCTGAAGTTCCGGCCAAGCCGGCAGCTAAAGCTCGCGCTAAAAAGGTTGTCGCCAAACCGGCGGCTAAACCTCGCACCAAAAAGGTTGCCGAGTGAGCCCAATTTCGTTACCGCAGCAGCTTCGCAAGGTTCAAGATCGTGCGTTGCTCAAGGCGCTGGAGGCCGGTCTTGAAACGGTCGAAACCCAACTAAAGTTGGCCACCACCTACGCCGACTCGATTGCTAAAAACCCCGCTCGCCACCTAGTTGATGCCGGCGGCAAGCGCATCCGCCCGGCCCTGGTTTTGTTGGCTGCGCAATTTGGTGACCCAAACTTGCAGAGCGTCTTCGATGCGGCTGTTGTGGTTGAACTTACCCACCTGGCAACCCTTTATCACGACGATGTCATGGACGATGCCCCAACCAGACGCGGCGTACCAACCGCCCAGCACGTATGGGGAAACTCGGTGGCTATCCTCACCGGTGACCTATTGTTTGCGCGCGCTTCACAGGTTGGCGCCAACCTAGGCCAGGCATCGCTGACACTTCAGGCCGACACATTCGAGCGCCTCTGCCTCGGTCAACTTCACGAGACCGTAGGCCCAGCCGAAGACCAAAATCCAATCGCACACTACATCCAAGTTTTGGCCGATAAAACTGGCTCACTGATTGCCGCTTCGGCCCGCCTGGGCATCATCCTTTCTGGCGCCCCAGCCGAGTATGAAGAACCGCTACGGGTGTTCGGGGAGAAGATCGGCGTCGCCTTCCAGCTCATCGATGATGTGATTGATATTTCTGAGGCGGGCCCTTCTGGCAAGACCCCGGGCACCGATTTGCGTGCCGGTGTGCCAACTATGCCGGTTCTGCTGTTGCGACAGGCTGCTGCCGCGGGCGACAAGTCTGCTGCTGACTTGCTGACACTCATCGATGGTGACCTAGCCGAGGACAGCGTTTTGGCTTATGTTGTAAAACGCATTCGTGAGCATTCGGTGGCTGAGCAGGCTTATAACGAGGCCAAGCGTTGGGCTGATGAAGCTGTCGAAGCCATTCAGGTGCTGCCGGCTGGCTCGGTTCGTAATGCGCTTGAGTTGTTTGCCCAAGCCGTGGTTGACCGCCAGCAATGATCCTCCAGCAAAAACGCGCCAACCTGGCATAAAAGTTCGAGTAAGACAATGGGTATTCCGGCAGCAAGATCTAAAACCGTTCAGTATGGTTTAGTCGGCACGTTCTTCCTGCAAGGTGCTCTTAGCACCACCCAGATTCCAAGAATTCCTGAGCTGATCGATCAAATTGGAGTTGGCTTCAGCCAATGGGGCGCCATCATCGGTTTCTCAGCCATCGGTGGCCTGGTTGGTCTTTTGCTGGCGAGCAAACTGATCACCAAATTTAGTTCGCGTCGAGTGGCGCAGGTCACCAGCCTAATTTGGGCTGGCTTGATGATTTCTTTGCCTTGGACGAGCAGCCCTGAGGTGTTCTTTGCAATTCAAGTCCTAATGGCATTTGTTGGCAGCTGTTTCAATATTGCGCTGAATGCCCAGGCCGTGGTCTTTCAAAAAATAGTCAACCGCACCATCCTTGGCCGCTTTCATGCAGCATGGAGCATCGGCGCAACAAGTTCAGCCGCGCTGAGCGGTGTGCTTGTTGCATTCGTGCCGCTTTGGTTACACCTGCTTGTGATTCCACTTGTCGCGGCGGCATTCTTCATCTTCGCCACTTCACGGATGTTGTCGCCTGCGGAAGTTGGAACCGCCAATGAAATCAGGTCTGTTAAGAAGATCCCCTTCTTCAGGTCACCAACTCAATTTTGGTTATTGGCATTTGGGTTATTTGCCGGCGTTTTCCCAGAAGTATCGATGATGGACTGGTCAGCGGTCTTTGGTAAAAAAGTGCTCTTGCTTGACGCCGGGTTGAGCTCTCTTCCTTACACAATGTTTGCCGGGGCAATGATTATCAGCCGGCTCTTGGTTGGCCGATTGACTAAAAAACGAAGCTTTAGTCAGGTTGCCAGCCGGGCCGGATTCTTGGCGACTGCCGCGATGGTTGGTGGATTAGTTTTTGGTCCACTTGCCAGCAGTCAAGACAAAGTGTTTGGCCTCGCAGTCACGGTGGCCTTCTGGACGATTGCCGGACTTGGAATTGGGCCAATGGTGCCTTCGTTCATGAGTGCGGGCGGCCACCTCAAGGGTTTAACAACGGCTCAGACGTTAGCTCGAATGAGCTTGGTTTCATCGCTGGTGATCATGGCCGCAAAAGTTGTGATGGGGGCAATTGCGCAGAATGTGAATCTCGTGGCTGCTTTCGTGTTCCCGTCGGTGGCCTTATTGGCAGCTGCGTTATTGGCCAATCAGGTGGCTAAGAGAATTTCAAAACCAACCGATGTTGTGGTTTCGGCTTTCCCGCCGACTGGCCCAATCGCAATTATCGATGTAGCCGATTAGTGCCAGAAACTATCTGAAATTCTGGAACTGGATGTCGATGTCGAGATCCTTGCCCTTTAGTAGGGCAATAACTTCTTGCAGATCATCACGTGATTTGCTCTGCACGCGCAATTCATCGCCTTGGATCTGAGACTTAACGGTTTTTGGGCCCTCTTCGCGAATGATCTTCGAGATTTTCTTCGCCTGCTCTTGGTCGATGCCGTTTTTGAGCTCACCTTCGATGCGGTATTCCTTGCCAGAAGGGTAAGGCTTTCCATCGACAAAGCTCTTTAGCGAGATGCCGCGCTTGACCAACTTCGACTGGAAAACATCCAAAACGGCCTTGACGCGCTCCTCGCTCGATGCCTTCATCAGGATCTTCTCGCCGCTCCAGTCAACTTCGGCACCAACGCCCTTGAAGTCGTATCGAGATTCGATTTCCTTCTGCGCCTGCATGAGAGCGTTGTTCGCTTCTTGCTTGTCTACTTTGCTTACGATGTCGAATGTTGAGTCAGCCATGCCCTAAGTTTACCTAACGTGTTGATGAAGAGACGTGAGCGGTGCTTGAACGAATCAATAGACGCGCTGGCCACTCAATGACGTCTTCAACGTTGCCATTGGTCTCAAAATTCTTGTCGTTCAGCAGGTCGAGAAGCATTTGTGCTGCCGTAGACCCCTGTTCTCGAACTCTCTGATCGATCGTGGTCAGGCCAAAAAATTCAGACATGTCATGGTTGTCGATGCCTACAACAGATATGTCTTGCGGCACGCGCAACCCAAGATCCTTCGCGGCCATGATGGTTCCAAACGCCATCTCATCCGAGTTGCAAAAAACTCCGGTTGGTCGGTTGTGTGGGTCGCCCAGCAGCTGCTTTGCCACCCGATAGGCATCCATGATCGAGTAGTCGGTGGAAACCTGCCAAATTTTCTTGGCCTCGAGCCCAGCATCCTCGAGTGCCTCGAGGTATCCAAGTCGTCGAAGGTTTGGTTGATTGAACTCGCGGTCTGAGAAAGGGCTTTCACCAACATTGGCAATCTTGGTGTGACCCAAGGAGATCAGGTGCTCTGTGGCCAAGCGGCCAGCCTTGATGTCATCTAGGGCAAGTGTGCGTGCGCCGGGAATGGCACCACCAACACCGATGATTGGCTTCTTCAGACGATTCAGTGTCGCAAGTTCGGTCTCGCTAGGTCTCACGGCAACCGTCAAAACCGCATCCACTCGCTGACGCGGCAGGAAGTCGTTGAAGACCTTGTCGCGCTTGTCGTCAAATACGCTGAGGTTGTAAAGGGTCAGGTCATAGCCGTTATCGATGAGTTTGGTGTCGGTTTCTTCGAGGATGGCTGAGAAGAACCAGCGGTCCAAATAGGGCATGATTACACCGATGTTGCGATTGCGCCCGGTGGCCAAAGTATATGCGCTGTGCGAGGCTGTGTAGCCGAGTTCGAGAGCGGCCGCCAAGACTTTGGATTTAGCTTTAGCTGAAACATGGTCTTTGCCAGCCAAGGCACGTGAAACCGTTGCCGTGGATACCCCAGCGAGTTTTGCAACGTCTTCGATGCCTGCCATTAGCCGTCCTGTAAATATTTCAATCAAAATTGTAAAGCGTTTACAATTTACCGGATAAACCGGGTCGCGCGTACCCCGATTACCCAAGGTGAACTTATTCGACTAAACTAGGGGTCGCACGTTCGTCCAGTTGAATACAGGTGGGCGAGGGTGCAACTGGCTAGTTACCCAAGCGGCCAAAGGGATCTGACTGTAAATCAGCCGGCTCAGCCTTCGGGGGTTCGAATCCCTCACTAGCCACAATCAAGTCCCGCGAATAGAAATATTCGCGGGACTTTCTTGTTTCTATGAACCTACTAGGCTATGTATTAACAAACTCGCGATTTCTTACCGAAGGTGCAAGATGTCAGAAATTGAATTCACCACTCGCAAGTGGGTCCGCCCAGAAGACTTGAACGCCAATGGCACCCTCTTCGGCGGCAGTCTGCTCAAATGGATTGATGAAGAGGCGACAATTTATGCAATCTTGCAGCTCGGTAACCGACGCGTAGTCACCAAAATTATTTCTGAAATAAATTTTGTTGCGTCGGCCATTGAGGGGGATCTCATCGAGATGGGTCTGATCGCAACCAAGTTTGGAACCTCATCAATCACTATGCGAGCCGAGGTGCGAAACATGATCACCCGAAAATCAATTTTGACCGTGGACCATATTGTGTTTGTGGGTTTGGGTGAAGACGGCCGACCAAAGCCTCACGGTTACACAACTTCGACCAATGATCGAGACCGAATTCGAACCAGTTGACCCAATTTGATTTATTCAGATGAAAAAGGAGGCCACCCGCCAGGGGTGGGCTCCTTTCAGTTTGTGATTAGTTTGTGCCGGTAAGCACTGGCACGATAGCGCCGGAAAAAACCTGCCAAGCCAAGAGCGACTTGGCAACCAAGCTGAGGGTGATGTAGGTGCGTTCACCCTGCAGGTAATTTGCCCACTTGCCAATCTGGCGATATTGCAAGACCTGGTTTACCGCGAAGGTGTTGAAGAAGATGAACAGTGAAACGATGATGCCGATCACAAACCCAGGAACCGCAGCCTTGTGGCTTCCGCCTGGCTGGAAGGTGTAAATGAAAATTAGGATCCAAGGAACCGAGCCGGTCATCGAACCGAAAATGAATGGTAGAAACTTCTTGTTTCCCGGCTTCTCATACTTCTCCTGAAGGGCACCAAACAGAATCATCGATGCGTTCACGCCGAAGATTGCAAAGAGCGCACCGATGTCGCTTAGCCCACAGAGCTGGGCAATCAGCCAAATCATGACCGATGAACTCAGTGAGTATTCAACCCAGCGGAAGTAGTTGTGGCTTAGTTTTAGCCCTGCCGCGTAGCGGATATAGAACCACGGCGATGAAATCAGAAAGTGGAAGAGGGCTGACAGCGCCAGGAACGCGACCACTCCATAGCCCAGGTTGATCTCAAAAACTTTGACGTGTTCGGTTAGACCTGAACCCGGTGGGCCAGCCATGTAGTCTGCGGTCACCGGGAAGAGCAACTGGTTATTTAGTCGTGCAAGGAATGAACCGAAAGCGACTGCCTGAAGTAGGTGAACGAAGCCGGCGACAATGTTGTAGTTGCGAAGGCGCTTGATTTGCTGATCTGCGTCATAAATTTTGCGAGCCATTTTGAGCCTTTCCCCTCGCCAACAACTTTGTTGGCACTAGGCATAGGCTACTGCGTTTTGGCGCCGATTTGGCGCAGTATTTCTGCAATGATTTCGAGCGCTCTAACCGATTCTTCGTGGGGGTGAATCGGTGATTCCACCAGCCCCTCCGAGACATACTTTGCAAAGGCTGTGGCTTCATAGCCGAGGCCTTGGTGACCGCGTTGTGGGTACTCATCCTTCCAAGACACCTGCTCAGTATTAAAGCCAGTGCTTGAAAGCGAAATGCCAGACGGAACTACAAACGGCGTCATATATTCAACGATGCCCTCGCTGCCGGAAATGGTTGCGTGATGCGGTGCGTGATTCATTGCAGAAAGCGTGAAGATTGCACGAGCTCCATTTTCATAGTCCAAGACTGCTGTGACTTCGGCCTCGACTCCCGATTCGGCAAGCGTGCCAATAGCCCGAATTCGGGTTGGATAACCTAGGTGCTCAATGCTAAAGGCCACCGGGTACACCCCCATGTCATACATGGCTGAGCCACCGCCAGGAACCCAGCGTGCAGGTATTTCAGCGTGATCCTGGCAAAAGTCCATCAAAATAAGGCGCGGCTCACCTAGTAAGCCCTGCTCCTTAATCTGGCGAACGACTGATGCCTGAGGCAAGTAGCGGTTCCACATTGCCTCCATCGCAAACACGCCAGCGGTTTTGGCTGCGGCGAAAATTTTCTCGGCCTCCTGTGCATTCATCGCGATTGGTTTTTCAATCAGCACGTGCTTGCCGGCGTCGATTGCAATCAAGGCATGTTCGAGATGGCCACTTGGGCGGGTGGCGATGTAAACGGCATCGATGTCATCGCGCGAAGCGAGACTTTCATAAGACTCATCGAAGGATGCAATTCCCACTTTTGCTGCAAATTCCTGTGCTTTGCCGGGTGTGCGTGAGGCAACCGTAATTACGTCTTGTGCGGTATGAGTCAGGCAACTCGAGGCAAATTCTTCAGAGATCCAGCCTGTTCCGTAAATGCCCCATCGAAGTGATGGGACAGACTTAGGGTCGATTAGCTTCGGAGCAGGAATATGTAATGACATATTTACAAGTCTAAAACCGAAATTTAGGGTTGCAATTACGAGAATCTAACGAATTTGAGAATTTAGTGCAGTTTCAACCAAACGGTTTGATCGGCAGCCAAGCTGTGCCCATCGGTCATTCCCTCAATGCTGGAGGCGATTATTTGTCCCGGTGGTAGGGCAACCGGTTCGTGTCCAAAGTTGTGAATGACAAGAATATTGTCGTTCCGATAACCAAGGGTGTGGTCGTTCACAAACTGTGGCAACCAATCAAATGACCCCTCACCCAGCTGCAAATCTTTGCGCAGTTTTAGAGCGTGTTTATAGAGTTCAAGAGTTGAACCGGCCACACCTTCTTGAAGGTTTCGCGAGTAGGACGCATAGATTTCTGGTTGTGGCAGCCACGCCTTTCCGGTGCTGTTGAAGCCGTTGGCGGCCCCAACTCCGGATTCCCAAGGCAACGGCACCCGGCAACCATCGCGGCCAACTCGTTTTCCATTGGTGCGGAAGAAGGTTGGGTCTTGACGGAATTCCGGCGCGATAGTGGTGTGCTCTGGAAGCCCAAGTTCTTCACCCTGATAGAGGTACATCGAACCGGGTAGACCGAGGGTGAAGAGGGTTGCCCCGCGGGCTCGGCGAAGACCAAGTTCACGGTCGGGTTGCGGGTCATTCGGCCCAATTCCGTCTGATGCGGTTGGGCGGCCAACCACTCCACCCATCCGGGTGGCGTGACGGATGATGTCGTGGTTCGAGAGAACCCAGGTGCTTGGTGCACCAACTCCATCGAAGGCCTCAAATGATTCGTTGATTGAGTTGAACAAAATCTCTGGTTTCCACTCGCTGTCTAGGAAGCGGAAGTTGAAGGTCTGGTGGAACTCATCGTGGCGAACCCAAAGCGCCATGAATGAAAGGGGGAGCACATATGCTTCGCCGCACATAGCTCGATCACCTGGGTAACTGTCAAGAATTTGACGCCACTTGCGGAAGATTGGGTGCACCGAGTCTTGGAACCACATCGGTGGGCTTGGTTCGCCTTCAATAAAGCCCGCACCCGCGCGCTCAATGTCAGGGTGATCTGGCAAACCGAGGGCCTTGCCCATTGCGTGAGGTTGATCAACCCGGAAGCCGTCAACACCACGATCTAGCCAAAAACGCAGAATCTCTTCGAATGCGTCATGCACCTTGCCGTTTTCCCAATTCAGATCGGGTTGCGAGGAGTCAAAGAGGTGGCAGTACCACTGGCCAGGAGAGCCATCTGGATTTGTAATGCGGGTCCAAGCCGGGCCGCCAAACATCGAAAGCCAGTTATTTGGTGGCAATTCGCCGTTTTCACCCTTGCCATCTTTGAAGTGGTAAAAGGCCCGTTCAGCGCTGCCTTCGACCTCATTCAAAGCGTCCTGGAACCACTGGTGCTTATCGCTGGTGTGGTTTGGAACTAAGTCGACCAGGATACGCAAGCCAAGCTCGTGCGCTCGGGTAACCATGGCATCAAAATCCGCGAGGGTTCCAAAGAGTGGGTCGACATCGCGGTAATCGCTTACATCGTAGCCGGCGTCCTTTTGTGGTGAACGCATGAACGGTGACAACCAGATGGCGTCAACCCCAAGTGACGCGAGCGATTCGAGGCGCGAAGTAATGCCAGGAAGGTCACCCATTCCGTCACCATTTGAATCGGCAAACGAACGCGGATAGACCTGGTAAATGACGGCTGAGCGCCACCATTCCGCGTTGTGGTTAGCATCGTGGCGAGGTGCTTTGGTGATATCCATGAGTGAAGTTTAGAGCTTGATCCAGACAACCTGGTCATGCTCAAGCTCTCGCTCAACAGTCAGGTCATGCTGGGTGGTGACTAGAACTTCTCCGGCGGGAACAATCACCGAATCTGGGCCAAAGTTGAACAACACGAGCACACCGTTGTTGATGTAGGCAAGAGTGTTTTTGTCTTGGTACTCCTCTGCCCAACGGAACTCACCGGCACCCATTTCAAAAGCTTTGCGCTCCTTGAGAAGGCGCTTATAAAGGTCTAGCGTCGAGCCGGCGATTCCTTCTTGCAAGTTTCTAGAAAAAGCGCGGTAGTTTGCAGGCTGAGGAAGCCAAGATTTACCGGTGGTGTTGAAGCCGTTTGACTCGGTTGCCTCAGCCACCCAAGGCAGTGGCACTCGGCAGCCATCGCGACCAATGCGGGTTCCGTTAGTTCGGGCGTAGGTAGGGTCCTGGCGGTATTTACCTTCTAGTTGCCAAGCCTCTGGAAGGCCAAGTTCTTCACCCTGATAGAGGTATGACGATCCAGGCAGACCCAGCATGAAAGCTGTCGCTGCGCGGGCCCGACGAAGCCCAAGAGCTTCGTCTGGCGCTGGGTCGGTCGGGTGGATTCCATCGCCGGCACGTGGAATGTGGTTCGGGTCGATACCTAGCCTGGTTGAGTGGCGAATGCCATCGTGGTTTGACATGACCCAAGTGCTGGAAGCGCCAACCTTGCCATATTCGACAATCGAGTCTGTGATGATCTTTTTTAGCGCTACAGGTTCGTAGGCGCAGTGCATGTAATCGAAGTTGAACGACTGGTGATATTCATCCGGACGCACCCACATGGCCAGTCTTGGCAGCGGGCTCATCGAAGCTTCAGCACACATTGCTCGGTCATCGAATTCATCAATTACGCGGCGGAATCTGCGGATGGAATCGTGTACTCCCGGCTGACCCCAGTAAGGGACCGCAAGCTCCGCTTCTTCAAGACTTAGATTTCCGATCGGGCGCTCTCTAAGGTTCTCGTCATAGATGGTGGCATCTGGCAGTCCGGCGCGCTTGATCATTCCGTGTGCAACGTCGACTCGGAAACCGTCAACTCCCTTTCGAAGCCAGAAGCGGAGAATTTCATCGAATTCATCGGCCACCTTTGGGTTATCCCAATTAAGGTCTGGCTGGGTCGAATCGAACATGTGTAAGTACCACTGCCCGGGAGTGCCGTCAGCATTCTTAGTGCGAGTCCAAGCTGCGCCACCAAAAATCGATTGCCAGTTATTTGGTGGAAGTTCGCCGTTCGCGCCTTTGCCATCGCGGAAAATATAAAACTCTCGTTCCGGGGATTCCTCTGGCGCCTTGAGAGCGGCCTGGAACCAGGCGTGCTGATCACTGGTGTGATTTGGAACTATGTCCACGATGATTCGAATGCCAAGAGACTTGGCTTTGGCGAGGAGCACATCGAAATCTTCGTTGGTGCCAAAGATTGGATCGATGGACTTATAGTCACTGATGTCGTATCCGGCATCTTTTTGCGGGCTCTTGAAGAAGGGGCTAAACCAAATTGCATCGATGCCAAGGCCAGCCAGTGAATCCAAACGATCTGTTACTCCGGCGAGGTCACCGATGCCGTCGCCGTTTCCGTCGGCAAAGCTGCGCGGGTAAATCTGATAGATGACCGCGGTGCGCCACCATTCAGCATTTTTGCGGGCGGCTGACACGATTTGAGAGTTGGACATGTCTATCAAGATAGCGCTTATCGGGGTGAAAAGCGAAAAAACCGGCCTTTTTTCTGTAAGCGCTTACAATTCACTATTTGGCTAGAAATAGCCTAAATACGGCATTTGTTTAGAAAAAATCTCTAAGCCCAAGTGTTATCATTCCGTTATTCATTTTTGCGAAAAGCCCTTTCTGTAAGCGCTTGCAGAGTTGTTTACTTGTCGTTAAGACTTGTTTCGAAGTCTAAAAAATGTATGGAAAGGCATTTCATGAAGATTCGCAATCGCGGCATCGCAGCCGTTATCGCAGTAGGTGCTGCAGCAGCACTTATGGGAACTGGCATTGCGCCAGCTCAGGCAGCCAACCCAACCGTGACAATCTGGTCGGGCGCCAAAACCGCTGCTGAGAATCCAATCAACGCAGCTCTTGTCGCATTCGGTAAGAAGAACGGCATCAACATCAACATCGTTCTAAAGCCAACCGGTTTGCGCGAAGCATTCATCGCAGCTGTGCCAACCGGCAAGGGTCCTGACCTAATGATCGGTGCTCACGACTGGACTGGCCAGCTTGTTGGCGCCGGAACCGTCGCACCTGTCACCCTAGGTGCAGCAGCAAGCAAGTTCTCAGCTGGTGCAAAGGCCGGTCTTTCAGTTGGCGGAAAGCTTTACGGCGTTCCAACCTGGACCGAAAACATTGCCCTCCTATGGAACAAGCGCGATGGAGTCGACCCAAAGGGTAAGACTTTCCAGCAGCTGCTTGACTCAAAGTCAGGTCTTGCAATCCCTCACGACGTGGTTAAGGGTGACCCATACCACTTCTCATCAATCGCAAGCTCATTCGGTAACTTGCTTTTCACTCGCAACAACGGTGACTGGACCAAGACCATTGGTTACGGTGGCGCAGGTGCTGCAGGTTACGCAAACTTCCTAGCAACCCAGGGCAAGAAAATCATCATGCCTGCCGATGGTTGGGACAAGACCGCTTGTGCACTTCAGTCAGGCAACTATGTAATCTCTGGCCCATGGATGTACAACCACGCACAGGACACCATCTCGGGATGTTCAGCTAGCGCGCTTACCAAGGGTCAAATTGGTATCGCAAACATCCCATCAGCCGGTGGCTCACCAGTTCACCAGTTCTCGGGTGTTTACGGTGTTTGGAAGTCTGTTAAGGTTGCCGGAAAGTCAAACGCTCTAGCAGTAGGTAAGGTCCTTAACTACATCGCTTCAGCAGACGCACAGCTTGGTTTCTACAAGGCTGGCAACGTAATTCCTGCCAACACCGACGCATTGAAGAATGTGTCAGACCAGGGCCTAAAGGGCTTTGGTGTTGCTGGCCAGGGCGCATACCCAATGCCTTCATACGTGTTCATGGACACCGTATGGGACAAGATTGGCCGCGCAGAAGCCGCACTGATCTCGGGTAATTACACCGGTTCAGCAACCGCCTTCCTTCAGAAGGCTGTGGCAGCTGCTCAGTCACTAATCGACGGCAAGTAAGTCAAATCTGAGTCAGGCTTGGGATTCGAATTTCGTCTCCCAAGCCTGACTTAGGCTTTCAGCGGGAAACTGCCGACAGAAAATGCACATCCAAGAAACACCATGAACTAGAAACACCAAGCACCACAAGGCGTCAAACCGACCCATCTAGGCTTCGTTGTAAAGGACCACTGATGACAGATCTAAAAGTGAAAATCGATAAGCGAGCGCAGCGAATTCGCGCTAAGCAAATCCAAAAACTTTATGACGGTGGCGTGCCTAGCCTTCGCGGAACCATTATCAAAATCATTCTTTTAGCTTTGGTTGATGCCGGGGCAATTTTTGTTGCCTCACTTCTGTTCCTAAAGGCTCAATACTTCGGCTTCGGGTTACTTCTTGCAGTAACAATCCTGATCAACTGGATTTACCTTCGTCGAGGCGGGTTGCCTCCGAAATATCTAACCCCAGGCGTTTTGTTCCTACTCGCTTTCCAGGTTTACATCGTTTTCTTTAGCGGCTTCATCGCCTTCACAAACTACGGATCACTTCACAACGGTTCAATGGCCTCGGCCGTAGATGCAATCGAGCAGAGTGCGGTGGTGCCAGTTGATGGCGCACCGGCCTATGACCTGAAGTTAGTCAAAGCTGGCGATGGTCAAATTGAATTTTTAGCCACAGACATTGCGTCACTGAAGTCCTACATCGGTGGCACCGACTACAAGGTGCACCCGTTCCACGAGGTAACCGCGGCCGATGGCTTGGTTAAGGGTGCCGACGGGCTAGCGGAAAGTCTGAAAGGTTACACAAAACTTACGGATGCCGAGGTTGCCGCTGCAGCCGGAAATATTTCAAATATCAAAGTTCCGCTTGGCCCGGATATTCACAAGGACGGATTCATCTCCACCCAGGATGGAGTGAACGGCGAAGTCGATAAGTTCGATGCCGTTTATGACGCCAAAGCTCAGACCTTTACCAGGCTAAGCGACGGCACAGTTTTCAAGGCCGATCAGTCGAAGGGCTTCTTTATCGCCAAGTCGGGCGAACGCCTAGACATCGGTTGGCAGGTAATGGTTGGTTTCAATAACTTTGCCCGAATTTTTGGTGACACCGAATTGCGCGGCCCACTGCTTGGCATTTTGGCCTGGACATTTACGTTTGCAATCGGTTCTGTGCTGTCAACATTCATAGTCGGTTTAGCACTTGCATTGCTATTGAATGACGACCGTATTCGCGGTAAGAAAATTTATCGTTCGATCATGATTTTGCCTTACGCTTTCCCCGCGTTCCTTTCGGCTTACGTGTGGAAAGGCATGTTCCAGAAAGAAAACGGTGTGATTAACACCACGATCTTGCACCTGGATCCGCAACACTTGATTCCTTGGCTTGAGCAGGTTGGCCCGGCTCGTTGGGCCGTCATGCTGGTAAACCTTTGGCTAGGTTTCCCATACATGTTCTTGATTGCGACCGGTGCGCTGCAGTCCATTCCGGCCGATCTCTCTGAATCGGCAACCCTGGATGGCGCAACCCCTTGGCAAGAATTCCGCCTGATCAAGCTTCCTTTGCTCTTGGTCTCGCTGGCGCCGCTGTTGATTTCATCCTTCGCCTTCAACTTCAATAACTTCACGCTGATCTATCTACTTACCGGCGGTGGTCCGGGTGGCGACCCAACCTTGCGGGTGGATGCCGGCGGAACCGATATCTTGATTACCTTCGTATATAAAATCGCCTTCTCAGGAAGCGTTGGAGCCGACTACGGTTTGGCCTCCGCTTTCTCAATCCTGATTTTCTTGCTAGTTGGTTCTATCTCATTCATCACTTTCCGACGCACTCGTGCACTGGAGGACATGGCCTAAAATGACTGAAATCTCATCGGTTCTTGCAACCAAAAAACGTCGCAGTTTTGGAAAGTGGTTCAAGCAAGTTGGCTGGAAACACGTGATTGCTTGGGCGGTTGGCGTTTATGCGCTATTCCCAATCGTCTACATCATCTCCACCTCGCTCACCAACATGGGTGGCATCGAGAATGGCACGTTGTTCGGCCAGATCGACTTTACGAACTATGCCAACCTGGTCAACGACCCAGAGCACCCATACCTGCTTTGGGCCTGGAACACCATCTTTATTGCGGCGGTAACCGCGATCCTGAGCGTTCTTATCTCAGCTTTGGCCGCATACGCTTTCTCACGCCTGCGTTTTAAAGGCCGCCGTATGGGTTTGTTGTCACTGATCCTGGTGCAAATGTTCCCATCGGTATTGGGATTGGTAGCTATCTTCGGCATCCTGAGCGCCCTAACCGATTACCTACCTGGAATCGGCCTTGGCACACAGTGGGGTTTGATTCTGGTGTACCTAGGTGGCTCACTCGGTGGCGGAACCTACCTGATGTATGGCTTCTTTAACACAGTGCCTAAAGAAATCGATGAAGCAGCCAAGATTGATGGAGCAACTCACACCCAGGTGTTCTTCACCATCATTCTTCGCCTAGTCACCCCAATTCTTGCCGTGATGGCATTGCTGTCATTCATCGGAACCGCCAGCGACTATCTATTGGCTTCGATTGTTTTCAGCAAGCCAGAGCAGTTCACTTTGGCGGTTGGTTTGGGAACGCTTATTGATGACCCGCACTCAAAGAACTGGGCAATGTTCTCGGCAGGTGCGGTGCTTGCGGCGACCCCGATTGTGGTTTTGTTCATGACCTTGCAGCGCTACATCGTTTCAGGGCTTGTTGGTGGTGCTGTCAAGGGTTAGCCCTTGGCGGCACTGCGTCGAACCAGCTGACCCGAAGCACAATCTTCACCGGTTCTTAACACCTAGGCAATACCGAAAGATTAGGTTCGTCACATGACTCTAGATTTGTCGCTTCAACCACACCACGATGGTTCGATTCTTTATGTTTTGAATCAAAAGCCGAAACTCCTCGAAAAGGTGAAGGTGCGCGTGCGCGTTCATTCGTCAATGGGGAAAGTAAAGCAGGTGTTGGTTCGCCAATCTGAGAATGGCGAGGCGTTTTTTCAGGCACCGGCAAAGGTCGTGAAAACCGAGGGCAAGTGGTCTTGGTATCAAACCGAAATCACCATGTACAACCCAAAGATCAACTATCGCTGGTGCTTCTTGATGGAAAACGATGATGTTCTCTGGTTGAACACTCTTGGGCTTTCTGATTTAGAGCAGCCAGACATCCATGATTTTAGAATCAACATTTTTTCGAGCGCACCAACCTGGGGCCCGAAAACGATCATGTATCAAATCTTTCCCGACCGATTTGCTCGGTCGGCCAAAGCCGACAGCCACAAATTGCCAAGCTGGGCTTTTCCAAAGGCTTGGGGCGATGAGGTAACTGGCACGGGTTACCCAACGAGCGAACAGTTCTTTGGCGGCGATATCTGGGGAATCATCGAGCACTTGGATCACCTGAAAAAACTCGGTGTCACAATGCTCTATCTGACCCCATTCTTCCCAGCCGGCTCAAACCACCGCTATGACGCAAGTTCGTTTAGCAAGGTCGACCCGTTGCTCGGTGGAAACGAGGCTCTGGCTGCACTCGTGAAAGCCGCTCATGCAAAGGGCTTCAAGGTAATTGGTGATTTAACTAGCAATCACTCTGGTGACAAACACGAGTGGTTCCAGGCGGCCTATCAGCACCCAGAAGCCATCGAGAGTGACTTCTATTACTTCAGCGCCGGCAACACCCAGTATGAAAAGTGGTGGGGCGTAGACAGCCTGCCAAAATTCAATTGGAAGTCTCAAGAGTTGCGCAAGCGCTTCATCGAAGGCAAGACCTCGGTGGTTGCCAAATGGCTGAAGGCTCCGTATAACTTGGATGGCTGGCGAATCGACGTGGCCAACATGACCGGTCGCCTCAAGGATGAGGACCTATCTGGCGAGGTCGCTCAGATCATCAAGAAGACCATGCAATCGGTCAACAAAGACACCATCCTGCTTGGCGAATACACCAGCGATGCCGCCTATGAAATTCAAGGCGACGGTTGGCAGGGAGCGATGACTTATGCAAACTTCACCAAGCCACTATGGCGCTGGATGGCTAACCCAAAGAACAAGGGTTTCATAACCTACATGGGAATCGGTGCTCGCACCCTGACAGCCAAGCAGTTTGTCGAATCGCACATTCGCTTCGCCGCCGGTTTCCCTTGGCACGTGCGATTGAACAACATGAACCCACTCGACACCCACGACATCCCTCGCTTCAAGACCTTCACGTTAGAAGGAGCACAAAAAGTTGGCGCGGGTATGCAGTTCACCTTCCCTGGAATACCGGTTATCTGGGCCGGCGACGAGTTTGGGCTGGACGGGTTCAACGGTGAGAACTCGCGCACCCCGCTTCCTTGGAATAATGAACGCCCAAATGACACTGCGATGATTGAGGTCTATGCCGCCCTGTCAAAGTTGCGAAGCGAAAACTCGGCCCTGGTTGACGGTTCGTTGCGGTTCCTTTACGCCTCAAAAGAGGCACTGGTTTACACCCGTGAAAACGGAAAACAGACGCTTTTGATGATTGCTTCCAGAGGTTCGGATCGCAAGATTCGATTTGCGCACGATGCAGTTGTCGGTCTCGAAAAAGCTGAACGCATTTACGGCCACGGAAAATTGAAGTTTGACAAGAAATCTGCAAACTTTTCAGCCAAAAAGGTCAGTTTCACGGTCTTCCGTTTGCCAGCCCAGTCTAAAAAGTGATAAAGTCTTCTGGTGCCTGGCGCTAGTCGCTTTTGCACGACGCCCCGATAGCTCAGTGGTAGAGCACTTCCATGGTAAGGAAGGGGTCGCCAGTTCAATCCTGGCTCGGGGCTCCAGTTACTTCCAATCACAATCCAGTTTCACGCCCGGCGGGGTAGCTCAGGTGGTTAGAGCACACGACTCATAATCGTGGGGTCGCGGGTTCGAGTCCCGCCCTCGCTACCAAGCTTTTGAACTAGAAGGCATCCGAACCGATCGGGCTTCCCAATCCGGTTGGCCCATCCCAGCCAACTCTCGCGTTGCACCAATACTCCACATCACAACGGCCATTTGAACCGTCGGTAATGTCATGCAATTTGCTTGCATTAGCAACCGTGAACGCACCGGCCGAATCGCCAAAGTCAGGGCCGATCGCATACATCCCCGCAATTATCGGCGCCGCCACGCTTGTGCCGCCAAAGGTATACCAGCCACCGTCATAGGCCACCGCAACTCCGGTGGCCGGGTCAGCAACTGCCGAAACGTCGGCGGTCAATTTGTATGCGCAACCGGTCATGAACACCGGCTGCCAGGCAGATGCCCGGTTATAGGTTGAGCAACCGCTGCCAGCCTTCGACCATGCTGTTTCACTTGCCCACTTGCCCTTGGCATCGACTTTTAAGCTTGTTCCACCCACCGCGATAACGCTGGCAAAACTTGCCGGTGCCGAAACTCCAAAACCGCTGTCACCGCTTGAGGCAACCACGGCGATGCCTTTGGCAGCTGCGGCCGCATAGTTGGGATATTTGAACTCGGCATTATCGCCACCGCCATAGCTGTTTGAAATGGACTTGACTCCCTTGAACTCGGCGGCAACTCCAACGGCGCGGTCAAAGTTTGCCATGGTCGGTATTTTGGCTTCGACTAGCAGGATGCTGCAGTGCGGGCAAATAGCAGTCGCCATCTCTAAATCCAGCGAGGTCTCCTGTGCCCAGCCTTCATCCTGGGTGTCGTGATTGACGGCAACCTTGCCATTTTGATCAAGCTGCATGAAACACGGGTTCTTGCCAGAGGGCACCTCGGTCAACGCCGAGCCTTCCATCCCTGGCAGGTCCTGGCGGGTGCAATTATCTATCGGCCCCAGGTTGTACATGGCTCGGTAATCGACTAGGTCTTGGTAGGCGCTCGCCGAATGATAGGAATCGACAATGGCAATCACCTTGTATCGGGCGCCCAACTCAGTAACCTCATAAGCTTTGCGCAATTGGTTAGCGCCATAGGCGACCCCGCCCATTGGTTGCACAGACGCCAATGGGAGAATTTTGCCGCGCACGCCGTTCATAAAGAGGGTTCGCTTGATGGCGAGGCAGGCAACCCGACCCTTGCCTGGTTTGGCGCAACTGGCTTGATCTTTGATAACCACCTTCGACGTGGGGCGAGCTTGATTCACAGCGAAGGCGGCGGCATTTGGAGACCCAACCGCAAATGCGGTTAGACCCAGGGCGATGGAGGCGGCAACAAATAGGGCAATCTTTGGTTTCTTCATGCTTGCCAAGGTAATTTGCCTGCCTAGCCAAGAATTTGGACCAGCCTAATTTGGTGGAAAACATTGCAAAACCTGCGAGTTGTTCAAAACTTCGGCAGACTAGAGGAGTGGTAAATCCAAACGTTCAGGGCAAGAAGTATCCGGCCACCAACCCATACCTGGTTGGCCGCGAGAAGATTCGCGAGTTCGCCCACGCGGTCAAATCAACCAACCCAATCAACCTAGATGTTTTTGCTGCGCAAGCCGCGGGATACAACGACGTTGTGGCGCCGCCAACTTTTGCTGTGGTGATCCAGGAACGGAGCTTGGCAACCGTGCTCGGTGACCCAGAGGCAGACATCGATTTCAGTCGCGTGGTTCACGGCGACCAGCGCTTCATTCATGCCCGACCTATCGTTGCCGGGGATGAGTTGGTTAGCGTTCTTGAAGTCGCCAGCGTTAAGACCCTTGGCGCGCACTCGATGGTCACCTTTGAGACCAAAATTTATGCCGAGGGTGACGAACTTGTCTGCACGGCAATTTCAACTCTTGTGGTTCGAGGTGGCGAATAATGACTCACATTAACATTGCGGCTCTTGAGGTTGGCCAGGTGATCGGCACAACCGAGTTCTTGCTCACTCGTGATTCTTTGGTTCGCTATGCGGGCGCCTCTGGTGACTTCAACCCGATTCACTATCGCGATGATGTGGCGAAATCGGTTGGCCTCGATGGTGTTCTGGCTCACGGAATGCTGACCATGGGCGCGGCAGTTCAGGTTGCCGTTGACTGGGTCGGCGATGCCGGCAAAGTTGTCGACTATGGCGTGCGCTTCACAAAGCCGGTTTTCGTTGATGCCCAAGATGGTGCGGTGCTGATAGTCACCGGAAAAATCGGTGAAATCGATGCCGAAAACCGTGAGGTTCGCATTGACCTGACCGCGACTTTCAACGAAACTGCAGTCTTGGGTAAAGCCCAGGCGCGGGTTCGCGTCTAATCAATAAAGCATGCAAAAACTTAGCGAACTAACCACAATTAAGGTCGGTGGCGAGCCTGCCGAAATCATCGTGGCTAAAACGCGCGAAGACTTAATTGAAGAGACACTCGCCCTCTGGCGCACCGGTGAAAACTGGCTGATATTGGGCGGCGGTTCTAACCTTGTGGTGGCCGATGAAGTGCAAGATCTGCACGTGATCAAGGTTGAAACCAAGGGCGTTCAAACCTTCAAAAGCGCAACCGAAAACAAAACAATTCTTCGTGTTCAAGCCGGTGAAAACTGGGATGAATTTGTTGCCCAAACCATCGACCTTGGTCTCGCCGGAGTCGAGGCGATGAGTGGTATCCCTGGAACTGTTGGTGCCGGACCGGTGCAGAACATCGGTGCCTATGGCCAAGAGTTGAGCGACACCTTGGTTCGCGTTGAGTTTGTTGATTATGAAACCCATGAAGTCACAGTGCTCGAAAAAGCCGACCTCGAATTTGGTTATCGCGACAGCGTGATCAAACGTGGCCGCACCGGGCTGATCACCTGGGTCGAGCTTGAACTTGAATCATTTGGCGGGCTCTCGGCCCCAATTTCATCGGGGCAAATTGCCGGCGCATTTGGAGTCGAACTTGGCTCACAATTGCCGCTGAGAGAGCTGCGCGAGAGCGTTCTGAAAATGCGAGCAAGCAAAGGCATGGTTTTGAGTGAAGCCGACCCTGACTCGGTTAGTTGTGGTTCGTTTTTCACAAACCCGATTGTCAGCCACACCTTCGCGCGCACCTTGCCAGAGGTGTCACCAAAGTGGGAAACTCTCGAGGACGATGGCCTAACCGTAAAACTTTCGGCGGCCTGGTTGATTGAAAATTCGGGCCTGTCCAAGGGATTTTCACTCCCTGGGTCAAAGGCGGCCATCTCATCCAAGCATTGCCTAGCCATTACCAATCGCGGGGGAGCAACCGCAGACGAGATTGTTCAGCTGGCTAACTATATTCAGCTTCAGGTGTCGAATCGATTTGGAATCACGCTGGTTCCAGAGCCTAATTTGATCGGGTTTTAAACTGAAAAAGGGCCTCCCGATGGAGGCCCTTTTTCAATCACTTGCTGTTTATCCAAATAGTTTTTGCAGGCGCTGAATGCCTTCGAGCAGCGGGCCATCGCCAAGTGCGTATGACAGGCGAACATAGCCGGAAGGGCCGAACGCTTCACCGGGAACCAGGGCAACCTCGGCAGCATCCAGGATGTAGTCGCAGAGTTCAAGCGAGGTATTGATCTGCTTTCCGCCCCATTCGCGGCCAAGCAAGCCGGTCACATCCGAGTAAACATAGAAGGCGCCCTGAGGCATCGGCGCGTTCCAACCGGCAATCTTGTTTAGTTCGGCAACGGCAACCTTACGGCGGCGGTCGAAGGCATCGCGCATGGCGTGCACTTCATCCTGTGGCCCGGTGAGCGCGGCAAGTGCGGCTTTTTGAGAGATGTTTGAAACGTTTGACGACAGGTGCGACTGGAGATTTCCCGCAGCCTTCATCGCATCAAGCGGGCCGGCCATCCAGCCCAGACGCCAACCGGTCATGGCATAGGTTTTGGCAACGCCATTAACCAGGATGGTGCGGTCGATCAGCTCAGGAACAGCTTCGGTGATGGAAACAGCCTTGATTCCGTCATAGGTGAGGTTCTGATAAATCTCATCGGTGATGACCCACATGCCATTTTCAAAAGCCCAACGGCCGATGGCTTCGGTCTCTTCACGTGTGTAAACCGAACCGGTTGGGTTCGAAGGTGAAACAAAAAGCAAAACCTTTGAACGAGGGGTGCGGGCCGCCTCCAGCTGATCGACGGTGACTTTGTAGTTCTGGTCGGCGCCAGCGAAAACCTCAACAGGAACGCCACCGGCAAGGCGAATTGCCTCTGGGTAAGTTGTCCAGAACGGGGTCGGCATAAGAACTTCATCGGCCGGGTCAAGCAGGGTTGCGAACGCCTGATAGACAGCCTGCTTGCCGCCGTTGGTCACAACTACTTGTGCGGCAGAAATCTCGGTACCCGAATCGATGCGCGTCTTTTGGGCGATTGCTTCACGAAGATCTGGCAAACCGATTGCCGGGGTGTATCGGTGGTTCTTAGGGTCGCGAACCGCGATTGCAGCAGCTTCAACGATGTGGGCTGGGGTGGCGAAGTCTGGCTCGCCAGCGGCATAAGAGATAACCGGCCGGCCGGCAGCCTGCAGCGCCTTGGCTTTTGCATCTACTTTTAGGGTCGCAGATTCTGCGATCGAGCCAATACGCTTTGAGATTCTTGGAAAGTCAGTCACCCCTAAAGTCTAGCGAACGCCCAATTGGGCTTTGCATTAACTGTCAGCAAGGTTTACACTCTTTAGAGGTAGTTTGACAACTTCTGAAGCCTAATCTGGCACAAATTCACTTTTAGATTTCAATCTAGAAGTCTGTCTTTTCTCAGTTGGTTAATAGAAGTTTAAAACTAGCCCTGTAAAGGGTGGTGGCTCAATTGGTAGAGCATCGGTCTCCAAAACCGAGGGTTGCAGGTTCGAGTCCTGTCCGCCCTGCAAGTGATTGTTAGTTAGAAGAAGGAATGTCTCATGACAGATGAGCTAGAGCAGGAAGACGTAGTCGAGCGCGCTAAGGCCGACCAGGTCGCCAAGCGCAACATCGTCGGTCGCGTCGTTCTATTTTTCAAGCAGGTTGCCGGTGAGCTTTCAAAGGTCACCCGCCCAACCTTCGCAGAGCTTCGCAACTACACCGGCGTGGTGCTGGCATTCGTTGCAGTGGTAATGGCAGTCATCTCGTTCCTCGACTGGCTGTTCTACCAGGGTGTTGTTTTCGTTTTCACCCCAACTGCCTAATTTTAGATTTCAACACGATAGGACACATCAAGTGAGTGATTCAGAACGCACTGAACTAGAGGCGCTAGCCGAGGTTGCTGCTGCTGACGTTGCCGCTGACGCAATCATTGCCGAAGCCGACGCTGACCTTGCTGACCTTGCTTTGGACGCAGCTGCAGAGCTAGAGCAAGACCTCGAGCTAGAAGAGGCGATCGCTGAAGCCCACGAGGTCGAAGTTGCCGTTGCAGACGAGATCGAAGAAGGCTCTCCAGCCGAAGACCCTTACCGCGAGTTCCGCAACGAACTTCGTCGTCAGCCGGGCAAGTGGTACGTAATCCACAGCTACGCCGGCTACGAAAAGCGTGTCAAGCAGAACATCGAGAACCGCAAGCTTGCGCTCGAGGGTGGCGACGACATCTTCCAGATTGAAGTTCCGATGGAAGAAACCATCGAGATCAAGAACGGTCAGCGCAAGCTGGTCACCAAGGTTCGCATCCCTGGTTACGTTTTGATTCGCATGGACATGAACGAAGAATCATGGTCATTGGTTCGCCACACTCCTGCTGTTACCGGCTTTGTCGGCAACTCTCAGAACCCAACTCCACTTCGCCCAGACGAGGCCTTCAACATGTTGAAGACCCTTTATGTTCTTCCTGAAGAGGCAGAAGCGAAGTTGGCAGCAAAGGGCGGCGTCGCCGTCAAGGGCAAGGCAAAGGCCATTCCAATCAACGTCAACTACAAGCTTGGCGAGAGCATCATGATCAAGGACGGTTCGTTCGCGGGTCTTCCTGGCACCATCTCAGAGATCAAGGCCGAGAGCGGAAAGCTCATCGTTCTGGTCTCATTGTTCGAGCGCGAGACTCCAGTGGAGCTTGGCTTCGAGCAGGTTGGCGCACTGAGCTAAAAGGCTCATCCAAAGTTTTTCAAAGAGTTACAAAACCCTAGTAAAGGAATAACAAATGGCACCGAAGAAAAAGATCACCGGCATGATCAAGCTTCAGATCAACGCAGGCGCTGCTAACCCAGCTCCTCCGATTGGTCCAGCACTTGGCCAGCACGGTGTAAACATCATGGAATTCTGCACCGCGTACAACAACGCAACCGCAGACCAGAAGGGCAACGTTGTCCCAGTAGAAATCACCGTCTACGAAGACCGTTCGTTCACCTTCGTCCTAAAGACTCCTCCTGCAGCTGAGCTAATCAAGAAGGCTGCTGGCGTTGCAAAGGGCTCAGCTACCCCTCACACCGTGAAGGTTGCTCAGCTTTCAAAGGACGCTCTATACAAGATCGCTACCCAGAAGATGTCTGACCTAAACGCCAACGATGTTGACGCAGCGGCCAAGATCATCGCGGGTACCGCTCGCTCAATGGGAATCACCGTAGAGGCCTAAGTCTCAACGGCTCTCACGAGCAACCGCCCATCCTGGGCAAAGCAACAAAGTAGTGGGAGGGTCGCGCGCGACCCGCTAACCACAACTGTGACCAATAGATAGGAACAACAGAATGGCAAAGCGCTCAAAGGCTTATGAAGCCGCAGCTGCACTCATCACCGAGGGCAAGCTTTACACCCCAGCCGAGGCAGTAACCCTAATCAAGGAGACTGGCTCAAAGAAGTTCAACTCAACCGTAGAGGTAGCTTTCAAGCTAGGTGTTGACCCTCGCAAGGCCGACCAGATGATTCGTGGAACCGTTTCGCTTCCACACGGAACTGGTAAGACCGCCCGCGTTATCGTTTTCGCAACTGGTGCCGCAGCTGACGCTGCAGTTGCCGCAGGCGCTGACGTTGTTGGTGGCGACGAGCTAATCGAGAAGGTTGCAGCCGGATGGGTTGACTTCGATTCAGCAGTTTCGACCCCAGAGCTTATGGGTAAGGTCGGTCGTCTAGGTAAGGTTCTAGGTCCTCGTAACCTAATGCCAAACCCAAAGACCGGAACCGTTACTCCAGACGTAGCTAAGGCTGTTACTGACATCAAGGGTGGAAAGATCGACTTCCGCGTCGACAAGCAGGCTAACCTGCACTTCATCATTGGTAAAGCATCTTTCACCAAGGAGCAGCTAGGCGAGAACCTAGGCGTTGCGCTTGAGGAAATCATGCGTTTGAAGCCTTCGAGCTCAAAGGGACGCTACCTAATCAAGGGTGCAGTTTCAACCACCTTCGGTCCTGGCATTCAGCTAGACACCAACGTGACCAAGGTTGAGTTCTAAAGTTCACTTTTAATCATTAAGATGGGGGACTGGGCCACAAGGCCCGGTCCCTTTTCTCTGACTTGAATCACTAACCGAAAGGCGGGATATTGCCTCAGCACGCGTTTGGCGCAGCCACACTTCTAGACACCAAAGACCCAATGGGTTTGCGCACCAGCGCACCCCTTCTAGACGCGTGGATTCGCGATATGGAGACCGATCGGTCACCGTTCCAAATTCCAGGTCATAAAGGTCGCACCGACCTCACCGGCGCCATCGTTGATGGCGATATCCCGGTTCTGCCAGGCAATCACCCGCACCGAATTTCACCCTCACTCATTCTTGAAGCCGAGGCGCTTGCCGCCAAGCTTTGGGGCGCCGAACTTTGCCGGTTTGGCGTCAACGGTTCATCGGGTTCAAACCACGCCGCCGTCATGGCCGTGGCCAGCCCAGGAGACAAAGTCATCGTCTCTCGCACGCTGCACAAATCTGTTTTGGTGGGCATGGTCTATGCCGGGGTCATCCCGGTTTGGATTCGCCCCGAGATCAACCCGGCCACCGGGTTGCCGGAGTACCTTCCTTCGACTCGCCTGGCCGAGACTCTTGCCGCGCATCCAGATGCGAAAGCCGTGCTAATCGGTGAACCGTCTTACGTTGGCACGATGTCGAATATCCCACGTCTTGCAAAAGTGACTCACGAGTATGGAATTCCACTGGTGGTCGATGCTGCTTGGGCGGCGCACTATGGTTTCCACCCAGAACTGCCAAACCACCCGATTGCCGAGGGTGCCGACATCGTGGTCACCTCAGCACACAAGACGCTGCCAAGCTACTCGCAAGCTTCATTTGTGCTGGTTCGCGATGAGTTTGTTGACTTGGCGAGATTCAACAAAATGTTCGATTCTACTCAAACCACATCGATGTCTGGGCGAATCTTGGCTTCGATTGATGCCGCTCGCGCATTGCTTGAGCGCCACGGTGAAGAGTTGATTGGCCCAGTTATTGAGGCAACCGAGCGCGGCCGAGCAACTCTCACTGCCGCCGGAATCGATGTAATTGACGGCGAATATATTGACCCGTTGAAGCTGGTCATCATGTTGAGCGGTTGCGGCGCCGACGGCAACAAGGTTGAGGCAGATTTGCTGGCTCAAAACATCGATGTTGAAATGGCAAACCGAGACATCATCATCCCGATGATTACCTTCGCAGACACTCCAGACCGCATCAATGACCTAATCAAGAAAATCATCGCCTCGGTTGAGGTTCACCGTGGTGAGGCAAGACCGATTGAAATTTTGCCGGCTTTCTCGATTGAGCCAGAAGTGGTTGTGACTCCTCGTGAAGCCTTCTTCAGTGCTCACGAAGTGGTTGATTCTGCCGACGCGATTGGTCGAATTTCTGCTGAAATGATTTGCCCTTATCCACCAGGTGTGCCTGTGCTCAGCCCCGGTGAAAGGATCACAGCGGCAGCACTCGGCGCGCTTTTTGAGGCTCGAGACATGGGTGTTCGAATCGCATTTGTGGCTGACCCAACGCTCAAGACATTGCGCGTTCTGCCTCAGTAATTGATGGTGTGGCCGAGAATTATCGGCCTCTCCCAACACGGCTAGCGTTGCTTCACATTCAGCCGTTATTTTCCATTCGTTAAGTGTCACTGCTTAGACTCGCGTCACGGAATGGAGATTCAGTGACCACTGTATTAATCGTCGGCGGCGGAGTTATTGGCACCATGCACGCCCGCCAGGCTCTCAAAGAGGGCTACAAAGTTGTCCAGGTTGAACGCGATGGGCGCCCCCGAAGCGCCTCGGTTCGAAACTTTGGCTTGGTCTGGATCGGCGGGCGCGCCTCTGGCGAAGAGCTCCAGCTGTCACTTCGCACCCGAGAACTGTGGCAAGAACTCCACGAAGAATTTTCAAGTCTTGATTTCCGGGCTAACGGATCCATGACAATCGCTAGAACCGAAGCCGAGATGCGGGTGCTAGAGCAAAGCATGCAAAAGTCAGATGCCGATTTACGCAAATGGGAGTTGCTTGGCTCTGATGAAGTTCGAAAAGTAAACCCGGCATTGAAGGGCAAGTTCATCGGCGGCCTATTTTGCCCGCTTGATGCTGCGGTTGAACCCGGCTTGGTGCTGACTCAAATTCGTGGCGAGTTAGACCGAAATCCAAACTATGACTGGCACTCGAACGTAGACATCGTCTCAGTGACTGACATCGGTGGCAGTGTTCGGGCGATTGCCCGCGATGGCCGCAAGTTTGACGCCGACCTCGCGGTGGTTTGCCCAGGTGCCGACCACACCAATCTATTTGGCGACGAGCTAAAGGAGTCGCCGATTCGCCGCGTGCGCCTGCAGATGATGAGCACTGAGCCGTTTGACGAGCAACTAACCACCTCGGTCGCCGACGGCGATTCACTTCGCTACTACCCAGCATATGACGTGCCTGCACTTGCCGAGTTGCCGGCCCAGGCGCCGATTGCCGCAGAACACAAGATGCAGTTGCTGCTCGTTCAGCGCACAGATGGGACTCTGACCATCGGTGACACTCACGAGTATGACGAGCCATTTGATTTCACGCTTCGCGAGGATGTCTATCAATATTTGCACGATGTGGGTAGCGAAATCATTGGTAAAAAATTGCCACCGATTGCCCACCGCTGGGATGGAATCTACAGTCAGCGCACCGACGGAGCAATCTGTGAGCGCAAGTTCATTACAAACAAAATTGTTGTCGTCACCGGCCCGGGTGGCCGAGGCAACACACTTTCACCGGCCATCGCAGAAGCAACATTCAAGGAGATCAAATGAAGCCAGCATTCGTAGCATTCGATGTAGCCGGAACCACGATGCAGGATGACGGTGTCGTTCTGTCTGCATTCGAAAGAGCATTCAGTGAGGCATTCCCAGACCAGTGGGCTGAGAAATCTCAGGAGTGGCTCGACTATGTGATCGAAACCATGGGGCAGTCAAAAATTGAGGTTTTCACTCATCTTCTGAAGAACCGCGAGCTAGCGGTGCAGGCCAACGAAGCCTTTGAAGCGGCATACGCGCAGATTATTGCAACCCACGGGGCAGACGCCATCGATGGAATTGAAGCGGTTTTTCACCAACTGCAATCAGAAGGCATCCCGGTTGTTCTGACCACAGGTTTTAGCCGTCCAACCTTGGACGCCATCCTTGCCTCACTTGGCTGGGGCAGCCTGATTGACCTGAGCATCACCCCAGGTGAAGCCGGCGTTGGCCGACCGCACCCAGACATGCTCAACCTTGCGGCGACGAAACTTGGCGTTACTGATAAGGCCTCTGTAGTGGTTTTGGGCGACACCCAATCAGACATGAAGGCGGGCCTGGCCTTCGGTGCCGAGCGGGTGTATGGAGTTCTAACCGGCTCGCATGATGCCGAACAACTCGAGTCAGCCGGCGCAACCGCTGTGCTTTATTCAGCCGCCGATTTGTTTTCACTCATCGGTAACTAAAAATCCCCCGACTCTTCACACTAGAACAGTCCTCTAATAACGCTCCGTTCACCCCACGTTTACTGGGCGGGCGTTCACTCATCGTGTGTCCAAAATCCGGACTTTTCTAAACGAGGAGAATCACAATATGCGCGCAAAGCGTTTGGTGGCCCTTGCTGTTGCTGCAGTTTCTGTAGTCAGCATGAGTGTCGCAGTAGCAGCACCTTCAAGTGCAGCAACCAACTTCTGCACCGTAACCGACCTTAAGACTGCTGGTGGCATGGATGCACTAGTCGCAGCAGCCAAGAAGGAAGGCACCCTAAACGTAATCACCCTTCCTCGCGACTGGGCAAACTACGGCGAAGCCATGGACCTTTTCACCAAGGCTTTCGGAATCAAGATTGTTGATGACAACCCAGATGGCTCATCAGCCTACGAGCTTCAGACCATTGCAACTGCTCCAGCTGCAAAGCAGCCAGACGTTGTTGACATCGGTGTTTCAGCTCTAAACACCGTTACCGGTGCAGGCCGCCCATCGATCTTCGCTCCATACAAGGTTTCAACCTGGAACCACATTCCAAACGTATGGAAGGACCCAGCTGGCGCTTGGTACGGCGACTACAGCGGCATCATCGCTTTGTCTTACGACTCAACCGTTTCTCCAGCTCCAACCAAGATCTCAGACCTAACCAACCCTGCTTACAAGGGCATGGTTGCACTAGGTGGAGACCCAACCGCAGCTCAGATGTCATTCCTTTCAGTGTTCGCAGCTGCGATTGCTAAGGGTGGCTCAGTTACCAACATTCAGCCTGGTCTTGACTTCTTCAAGACACTAAAGTCAAACGGCAACTTCGTTGCAGTAAACGGTAACGGCGAGAACTACGCTGCTGGCGCTTACAAGATCTCACTTTCATGGAACTTCAACGCTCCGGGTGCGATTGCTTCTGCAAAGAAGGCTGGAAAGACTCTGAAGTTCGTCATCCCTACCGACGCAGTTCTACAGGGAACCCCATACATCCAGGCAATCAACAAGAAGGCTCCTCACTGTGCAGCAGCACGTCTGTGGGAAGAGTTCCTTTACTCAGAGAACAAGGGCATCACCTCAGCTAAGGTAACCGCAGCTGACAAGAAGCTTTCAGGTTCAAAGTTGTTTGCAAAGATCATGGGTGGCCAGAACATCTTCGTTTCAGGTGGTGCAACCCCAATCAACGCTCCAGCAATGATTAAGGCAAAGAGCATCATCGATGGTCCTGAGGGTCTAAACATCCCTAAGGGTGCAAAGATCGTTCAGCCAAACCCAGACCAGCAGGATGCCGCAAAGAAGCTAGTTGTAGCTCAGTGGCCAACCCTCTAAGTCATGAATCAGCCTGAGATTTCAACTCTCGACCGAAAGGGTGCCTCCAAGCGGGGCACCCTTTCGGGGCAATCTCTGGGGCTCATCCTCGGTGTTCTGCCGTTGGTCGCCTTCATGGGAGTGTTTTTCTTTTGGCCACTTTGGTCAGTCCTTTGGTCTTCATTTGAAGACAACTTCGGAGCCTTTACGCTCAAGAATTTTGAAGTCGCGCTCGGTGAACCTTATCGAACCGCCTTCAGTAACAGCATTACCCTTGGCCTGATTTCGGCCATCACCTCAGCGATTCCAGGCGCCATCATCGCCTACATAATCGAATCTCGAGGCTCACAAAAACTTCGTCAGTTCATCGCTTCAATCTCAAGCGTGCTTTCGACCACCGGCGGTGTCCCGCTGGCCTTCATGTTTATTGCAGCCTATGGAGCCGAGGGTTCGGCAACCGCACTGCTCAGGGCCTTTGGCATCAACATCTATGCGGGTTCATTCACCCTTTATTCGCTGGCCGGCGTAATTTTCGTCTACTCATACTTCATGGTGCCAACCATGGTCATCGTGTTCTCACCAGCGGTTCACGGCATTCGTCGGGAATGGCAAGAGGCCGCTAAAAACCTTGGAGCAACCACGGCACAATTTTGGCGCCGCGTTGGAATTCCATTACTTTTCCCTAGCTTCATCTCATCGTTGTTGCTCCTATTCGCGGCAGCTTTCTCTGCTTACGCAACCGCGCGCGCTATGACCTCGGGCTCAGTTGCCCTGGTCCCGCTGATGATCGGAAACCTGGTGGACGGCAACGTCATCAATGACCAAATGAACTTAGGTAAGGCGCTGGCGATGGGAATGGTAATTGTTTCTCTTGTCGCGATGATTCCATACTTGCTGATTCAGCGACGAGCAAGCAGGTGGCAGCAGTAATGGTTTTTTCAAAACTGAAGAGCTTGCCACTTTTTCTGACACTTCTGATTGCTGGCCTGTTTGTGTTGTTGCCGCTGGGTTCATCGGCTGAATTCTCACTTCGTCAGCCGACCAAGCAGAACCACGGTTTTGACAACTATGTGTGGTTCATCAGCCAACCAGAATTTGGTCACTACATGGGAGTCTCGTTCTCTCTAGCTGCAGTTTCAGCCCTGATTCTTTTGGTGCTTTTGGTGCCAACTGTGGTTTGGTTGAATCTGAAGGGGCAAAAGCTTCGCCCATTTGTTGACTTCATCACGCTGATGCCACTGGTGATTCCTGTGGTGGCTCTGGCCATTGGTGCACAAAACTCACTCCCCGAGTTTGCCCAAACAAATCAGTTCATTCTGTCGTTCCTGTATGCGGTCTTGGCGATGCCATATGCCTACCGCACCCTGGACACCGGCCTGAAGGCAATCCCTTTGCAGACCATCAGCGAAGCGGCGCGCGGGCTCGGAGCCAACTGGTTTAGAACCATTGTTCGAGTAATCACACCAATCATTCGTGGCACGGTGCTTTCTGCGCTGTTTATGACTTTGGCACTCTCATTTGGCGAATACACCATCACATCGCTTTTGCACTGGGACACCTTCACCACCTGGGTGACCGTGATCTCGCAGGCAAACGTGATGGGTGCAATCGCACTGTCGGTGTTCTCACTGGTCGCGATTTTTATTTTCTTGCTGTTGGTCGGTTTGTTTATCAAGCCAGCCGCTAGCCAAGTTGCAAAGGAAGAAGAGTAATGAGCAACTCACCCCTAGAACTAAAAAATGTCACCCGCAGATTCAAAGACATGGTGGCGCTCGATAATTTGAACCTTGAAGTTGGCTCGGGTGAGCTGGTTGCACTGCTTGGCCCATCGGGTTGCGGCAAGACCACAGCGCTTCGAATCGTTGCCGGTCTTGACCGGGCCGATGAAGGTCAGGTGCTCCTGAAAGACCGCGATATCAATCACGTGCCCGCGCACAAGCGCAACATGGGCATGGTGTTTCAGGCTTACTCGCTGTTTCCAAACATGACCGCAGCCGAGAACGTAGCTTTTGGTTTGCAAATGCGAAAGGTTTCAAAAAACAAACGCCGGGACAAAGCCAACGAGCTTCTCGAATTAGTTGGTCTTCCATCGCACGCTCACCGTTTCACTCACCAACTTTCGGGTGGTCAGCAACAGCGTGTGGCCCTGGCCCGCGCGCTGGCCATTGAGCCTGAGGTGCTACTGCTAGACGAACCGCTCTCGGCACTTGATGCCAAGGTGCGCACTAACTTGCGCGAAGAGATTCGTCGCCTACAGCTTTCGCTTGGCACCACCACGATTTTTGTGACACACGATCAAGAAGAGGCTATGGCAGTTTCTGACCGCGTGGCGGTTATGAATAAGGGCAAGATCGAACAAATTGCTTCACCCGATGTTCTCTATAACGCACCGGCCACCGACTTTGTAGCGGGTTTCGTTGGCAGCATGAACCGCATCCATGCAACCAAAACAGGCGCAAACCTGTTTTTGATTGGTCGAACCGTTGGCGCGGCAAAGAATGGCCCCGAGGTCGAAGGTTCAGTAACCGCACTGATTCGTCACGAGTCGGTTCGAGTTACCGCGGATGCCAAGTCAGACATCGTGATTCTCAACCGTTCATTCTTGGGGCCAGTTTCGAGAATCACTTGCCAGTTGCTAAACGGTGAACTAATTCACTCGATGATGCCTAGCGCCGAAAGTGCAAATTTGCGGGCGGGGGACCGCGTCAAGGTCGAGTTGCTCGATAAAGAACTCCTATTTCAGAAAGCCTAGAAATGACCCTCAGTCACGAAGTAAAAATTGGTTATTCGCGCTCATTTAACTCGGCTGGCTTTGCTCGAACCAAGTTGGAAACCACCGAGGGCGAAGTGCCACAGGGTAAGGCGCCGCAGAAATTTGAGGCTCTGGCGACTTTCATTCATCTGAGCGATCTGCACGTTTGTGACTCACAATCGCCAGCAAGGCTTGAGTTTCTGGACCGATTTGCCGACCCAGATTACCAAACCCGCAAGGACGTAGATTATGTGGGGACCTATCGAGCACAGGAGTTTTTGAGCCTTCAAGTTGTTGAAGCGATGGTTCAATCGGCTAATCAAATCACACATGGCCCGCTTGCAAACGGCAAGGTGGATGCCGTCTTTTTGACCGGAGACGTAATTGATAATGGCCAGCACAATGAGCTCACCTGGTACAAGCGCCTGATGGAGGGCGGCCCGGTTTCATCGGCGAGTGGTTCTACCACTGTGGTTGAGGGGGTTCAGGCTAACGATTCGGTCTGGGATGACGAGCATTTTTATCAGCCGAGCGCAGCAAAGAATCAGCGCGTTTTGGAGAAATTTGGGTTGCCGCAAATCGAAGGTCTGGCTGAGATTGCTCAGGCAGAGTTTGTTGCCACAGGCTTGAAGCACCCTTGGTTAGCAATTCACGGCAACCACGACGCTCTTTTGCAGGGAGTTGCGGCGCCCAACGAAGAGTTAAATGATCTTGCCATCGGTAGCGAAAAGCTATCTGCACTGGCACCAGAAACAGATTTGATGAAGGTGTTTGCCGAATTCACCGAGGTTGGACCGGCCGTTTATCCGCCGGTGAGCGCGATGGAAACCAAACCAGTCACTGCAGACGAGCGCCGCCGCTTGGTCGAAATCAACGACTGGGTGAATATTCACACCACCTGCGGGCATGACCACGGGCTGACCAAATCCAAGCCAACTCAGGCCCACTACTATCGTGATTTTGGTCAGGTTCGCCTAGTTGCACTTGACACCGTGAACCACTTTGGCGGCTGGCAAGGCTGCATTCATCGTGAGCAGTTTGAATGGTTGAAGCAGCTTTTGGCTGATTCAAAAGACAAGTATGTGATGTTGACTTCTCATCACCCGTTGCAGGATTTGTTTAACGGTTATGTGCCCGAAGGCGTTGAAGCCCCAGCCTTGACTGTCGAAGTACAGGAGCTGCTTTTGGCTCACCCGAATGTTGTGCTTTGGGTTGCCGGCCACGTTCACGACCACAGCATTTCGGCGGTAAACCGCGAAAGTGGTGAGGTTGGCTTCTGGCAGATTCGGACCACGTCTCACATCGACTGGCCGCAGCAGGGTCGCACGGTTGAAATTCTTCGCACCGATGATGGTCACCTAGTTTTTGGCACCGTCGTTATCGATCATGCCGGGCCGGTATTGAGCGATAACCATGCGGTCTCTGACCTTGTTGCCGACGGGCGGTTGGAATCACCGGTTGCCCTCGCGGGACTCTCGCGGTATCTAGCCGCGAATGACTGGCAGCGCTTCGATGGCTCTGCGCGACTCGAGGTTCTAGAAGGTCAAGTTGCTGACCGCAACGCGTGGCTGTGGATCAAAGACCCGCTAGCCGCAAAATAGTTCATTACTTGCCTAGTTGGCAAACCCCAACAGGCCGGCCAAGCGGCTAACCGCCTTTACGTCTTCGATGCTGGTGAAGCGCGAACGAATCAGGGTTGGGCTGTAGACCAAGAAACTATTGGTTTTGGCCCTTGATAAGGCAACATTTAAACGGTTGCGATCAAGTAGAAACTCAAGACCTCTTGGCGCATCTTCGGCGCTCGAAGAGGCAAGGCTAATGATCACGGCCATTGCCTCGCGACCCTGAAATTTATCCACGGTGCCAACTTGAACCAGGGCCAAACCGGCGCTGTCGAGCGCATCACGAATGCTGTCCACTTGCGCGTTATAGGGTGCGACGATGAGCACCTCTGATTCGCCGACTTTCGCAATTAGGTCTCGGGTAAGTTCTAAAACCTTGGCGACCTCCTCATCTGAGTGCGAAGAATTGCCGGAGTGCTCGACGGGCACCAGGCTCAGGCCCGGCCTCAAACCGGCAATTTCGCGAAGTGAAGCATCTGAGTGAGAGTGAAGTCGACCCTCGTATGCCAACCATGAGACCGGGGAATTTACCGCCGGATGCATTCGCCGGGTGACCTCGATGAAATAACCATGTTCATCGTCGAGAATTGCCTGCTCACCCATGTAATGACCCAGCGCTGAGTTATCGACACCGCCGGGATGAACTGCTTGCACAACTTGGGTGAGTTGCTGCGGGTCACCCAGCAGAACGATATTTTTGGAGCCCCTGGCCACGGCAATAGCGTCAACCAGAGAAAACTGTGCCGCTTCGTCAACAAAGATGTAGTTGAAGTCTTGCTCTAAAAGCTTGGCCGAACAAAAGGCCCAGGCTGTGCCACCAATTACATAGCCGCCGGTTTGTTTTGCACGCCAATTGCCAAGGACGCTGTAATTCGAAGGCGTCACCCAAGGCTTCATCCCGGTGTCTTCTTTGCGTTTCTGTTTGGCAATCAGCTCACCCGAAATGCCGGCATCAACGCAGCCGGCGAGCAGGTTTTCTACAGCCGAGTGCGAATTGGCAACCACGGCAACGCTCTTGCCGTTGGCAACCAAATGGGCGATGGTTCGCGAACCCAGATAAGTTTTGCCAGAACCCGGCGGCCCCTGAACGGCCAATAGCGAGGCATCGAGTCGGCTGACGGCATCGATCAAGGCCGGCAAATAGTCGTCTTTGATGACCTCTGGGAGATGATCCGATTCGAGCGCATCAACCGAGTTGAAACTGAGCGAGGGCGCCTTGCGGAGCAGCAGGTCAAGTGCTGGGTGGCCGGTAGGGGCTTCTTGCCTCGGTGAGCGCCAAGCGGCTGCGAGGGCAAGCGCGTGCTCTTTAATTGAGTCCTGTTTTCCGCCGGCGGGAATCAACTTGTCTTCAAAAATAGCGTTTGGCATAAATTCGGCATTAGCAACCGTGGTCACTCGTTCAAAAGAAATATTGTCACCGTGGATTGCGACAATCTTGCCCTTGTCAAGATCGTGTTGATTGGCACCAAAGTTATAGCGGACATAAATCTTCTCGCCGGTTTTTAGGAAGTTCGTTTGACCTGGTTCGAGCTGGTAGTTGTAAGTAACCGTAATTCGAGTGCGAGCATCGAGACCAAGTTCAAAGTCAAGTTGTGTTTCTGAGGTGCAACCCTCCACAACCAAAGCCTTGCGGTCTCGGTGAAGATTATCGGCTGTTGAATCTCTTCTGATGCGTCGCTCGCGCCAATGAATAACCTCTTCACGTTTGTAAAACAAAACCGAGTGCATCAAAGATTGCCAAACCTTTGCGCGGTAATCTGCCGCTTCATCGACACCCCAGTGCCAACCGTCCAAAGCCGAAGCCATGTGGTCGGTTGCCGCTTGTAGGTCGGCTAGTTCTCTTTCAGCCTTTCGGGTGGCGCTGTCTTCATCCTCGGGGTCAGCGGCCCACTCAGCTTTTTTTGAGGCTACCGCCGCTCGATAGGTTTCAAACTTTGAGTGCGCTCCATCCATCGATGCGAGCCATTCCCATAGTGCCAAGGTTGATACGCAGTCATCCTCGTTGTAGTCGCTGATCATTTGCAGAATCTCGGTGGCTTGAACTGGGTCGGCTTCGATTAGTTGTCGGTATTGGTCATATTGTTCGATGCTGGAACCGGCATCAACCACCTTGCTTTTGCGAGCGAAGTCATAGAAGACCTCTAGCTTTTTGATTGAGTAGCTTGGCTGGCTGATCATGATTGAACCGCGAATCACTTTGTAGAGGTCGATCATCTTGTCCTCGGCAATTAGCCAGGAGACTTCAGCGTTCATCACGCCGTGTCTTGCCGCAAGTTTGTTTAGCGCGGTGACCTCGTATGGCGCGTAGTGATAAATATGCGCGGTTGGATCTTCTCGCATTTTGTCGTAGGCCCACTTGACGAAGCGGGCGAAGGCCTCGGCCTCTTCTTGTCGGTCATGCGCCCACCAGGCATGAAAGGCCTTGTCTCGTGTGACCGCACCAAATAGGTATTCGAGCCCGCCGCGTTCTTCGAAATATGGAAACCCCTCCATGTCGAAGAAAACATCATTCTTGGATGCCGGTGGCAGCACCCCAATCTCAGGGTCAGCCAAGAGCTCCCAGGAATGAATGCCAGCAGTTTTGAAGCCGTGCTGAAGTTGAGCCTGCTTGCGAAGTTTGTCAAAAGTTGCCGGAACAAAACTTGCAGGTCTGGCGGAATCGTTAGCTGCGGCCAAGGCCGCCATCGTCGAAATTCCCGCTTTTCTAAGCTTTTCGATTTGGCTCTTATTGATTCCAGCAACTTGAACCAGGTGATCAATTTCGCGGCGAGTTTGATCACACAGGGCGGGGTATTCACAAACCTTGCAGGCATCGGCAGATTCGCAAAACAGTGCCAATTGCTCGAGTTCATACTCTGCCGGATTCAAATTCTCTATCGCGTTGAGGATGTATGAACGGGCTTGGCGCATTGCCGGAACTATCTCGCCCTCTTCAAAAGTTGTCAGGGTGCGACTGCCAAGTATGAGCCCGTGCTTTGCATTTTCAGCCCTAAGGCCAATTGAAGCGAGGGCATCGACATAAAGTGCCACCTGCAGTAGATAGTGCGGTTTAGGTGAACTCGCCAATTTTGCATCCCAGGCGATATAACCGCCCGAAAGCTCGAGGTCATTGGCGCGCTCATCGTTCACGCGCGCGGTGAGTTTGCCATCGATGAAGGCCAACTCATAGTCAGCCCTGACTAAGAAGTCAGGCCGGCCAGAAAACTTCACTAAACCAATTTGGTGTTCGAGTGAACCCTGATAAATTACCGGCACACGAGCCCGCATCAGGTCGATGGTTTCGGTAACCCCGCTGGAGCCCTCTGGCCGGCGGAACTGGTCTGGGCCGAGGGCGTCAAGTAACTCGGCCTCGAGTTCTGCCTCAAACTTCTGACCGTATGTCACTGGCAGGCCGGCAACTGGGACTTCAAAGTCGGCAACCAATTCGGCAACGCCGGCAACCCCAAGCTCGCGGGCAATGGCAAGCCGAGTGCAGTGATCACAGCTGGACGCGCGCATCAAATCACGGGTGTTATAGACCCACAGGTTGTCGTTGACTTTTCTCATCAAGGACAGTCTTTCATTTGCCAGTGACATTGAGGCTGGCAATGAAAAAGACACCCCGAGGGGTGCCCTTTTCTCAATTTGTGGAAAGTGCTTTAGAGCGTTGCAAGCACCGATTCGAGTTCTGGTTTGGTTGGCGGTTCGCAACCGGCTCGCTCGCAGGTAATCGACGCAGCGATTCCTGAAACATGCACCAATTCACGCCAAGCGTCATCGCTGAGGTTGGTCAAACGGTCAAAAGCATCTGTTCCAAGAGCATCGAGGTCAGAAAGCTGACCAAGCATGTTGGCGCAGAAAGTGTCACCGGCACCAACGGTGTCAACCACATTAATTCTTCGAGAGGGAACATCGATGCGAACGCCGCCCGGACGATAAATCGAGGTGCCGTCGCCACCGCGAGTCACGAACACGTGACGACCGGAGTCGCCAATCCACTCGCGCACGATTCCATCAAGGTCGGCACCTTCATCCAAGCCATAAAGCCACTGGATGTCTTCATCGGACGCCTTAATGAGGTGTGAAAAAGAGTTCACTCTTTCGACGCGCTTGCGCTCTACTTCAGGCTCAAAGCCGAGGGCTGGGCGCATGTTGATGTCGTGGCTGATGGTCACCGACTTTTGGTCGTAGTGTGCCTTTGCCCATTCTTCGATGACGGCGTTCCCCGGAGCCATCGCCATGGTTAGGCAGCCGAATTGAATCGCGGTGGCGTGCATGTTTTCTAGGTCAATGTCACTTGGCAGTTCAGCAGGAGTCCAACCCCAGTCGGCGGTGCCGTTGACGTAAAAGCTGTAGTTTGGCACGCCTGCGCCATCGATGCTGACCACGGCAAGTGTGGTTAGCTCGGTCGCACTGATGCTGTGGTCTAGGTGGACGCCGTTTGATTCAAGACGGTCACGGATGATCTTGCCGAAGCGGTCATTGCTGATTCGGCCCAGAAACTCGTGCTTGGCGCCACGGCGAGCAAGTGCGAGGGCAACGTTTGCATTTGCACCACCGACAACCGCATTGAAGGCACCAGCCTGGTAGCGGTTTTCGATTAGGTCGATAAGGGCTTCACCAATTACAAGAATCATCAGTAGTTTTCCGTTTCGTTTTCTGGATACATCACAAGGTTAGCGACAGAACCGCGGGCGATAAGTTCGGTTGGCAAAACAATCTTTTCGGTGGGTTGCCCGGCTTGGTTTATTTCGGCAATCAACTTTTCAACGGCAATCGAACCCACCTGTTCGACCGGGCGAGCCACAACTGTGAGACCCGGCGCCATTGCTTCGGCCCATTGCGAATCATCGAAGGTGATCAGCGAAATATCTTTACCGATAGCGAGTTTTCGATTGCCCGCTGTCTTCAGAAGGGCCAATGCCATGTCGTTGTTTGAAGCAATGATGATGGTCGGTGATTTAGGTTGATCGAGCAATTTAGCAACGGCTAGTTCGGGGTCTCGCGGGTTGTCCTCGCTAAACATCCAAGATTGCTGCTTGGGTTTTAATCCAAGATCAGCGCAGGCGCTGGCAAAGCCATTCACTCGATCTTCCACCGATGAAATCAGCAGCGCTGGTCGGTCAGGTGAGTGGCCAAAATTACCGGCAGCCGCAACCAGAAATCCAATCCTTCGGTGCCCCATGGCATAGGCGTGCCGAACTGCCGACTCGGCGCCCGTGAAGTCATCGGTAGTGACCGAGGTCGCTCGAACTCCATCCACGCGACGGTCCAGCAAAATAAGTGGTTTGCCGCCTTGTTGAATCATCGCGAGATGATCATGCACCGCGGCAGTTGAAGGCACGACAATGAGCCCGTCAACTTGCTTGTCCATCAGGGTTTCAATTGCCTGACGCTCGGCGGCGATGTCTTCATCGGTGTTGGTTATCAGCACCTGGTAGCCCTGGTTTTTTGCCGCGTCAACGATGGCCTTCGTTGCTCTGTCGAAGAAGGCGTTGGTGAAGTCAGCGATGATAACCAGGCCAATAGTTTTGGTTCGCCCCTGACGCATGGCGCGCGCAACCTCATTTGGGCGGTAGCCAAGCTCGGCCGCCGCCTTCCTCACCTGATCAACTGTGTTGGCCGCTATGCGCCCATAGCCGCCCATGGCTCGAGACGCCGTTGCCCGCGAGACTCCAGCCAAATTGGCTACGTCAACGATGGTGGGTGCGTTAGTTTTCCTAATCGCCATGGTCCCCATCCTTTCGTTCAATCCGTGATTTGGCTATTTCGTGACCAAACCGTTATCGTCAAAACTTGCCTGCAACGGCTTACGGCTGTAAAGATTGTAACAAGATTTGTGAGAACGTTCTCGCAAATCTCACAAAAATCACTTACAAGGAGAGATTCAATGAAGCGTTCTACTCGCGTACTTGCAGCTACTGCAGCTGCAGCACTTGCGCTAACTGGTGTTGCAACTGCTGCAGCTCCTGCTAACGCAGCCAAGAAGATCAAGATTGCATTCGTAATGGGTGCTGTAAACGACCCATTCTTCAACGCTATGAAGGTTGGCGCAGTTGCTGAAGCTAAGGCTCAGGGCGTAGACCTACTTTGGAAGGGTGACGCTCAGTACTCTGCAGCAACTCAGCTTCCAATCGTGAAGAACGTAATCGCAACCCTAGGTAAGGGTGACGGTCTAGTACTTATCCCAACCGACGGCGCTGCGCTACAGGCTTCGAACGACCAGGCTGCTGCCAAGGGCATTGCAGTTGCAAACGTTGACACCCAGGTTGCAGACCTTTCAAAGGTTGTAATCCAGATCACCGGCGACAACGCTGACGGTGGTGCAAAGGCTGCTGCAGCAATCGCAAACGCAATTGGTTACAAGGCTGGCGGCTCATACGAAGTTGTTATCGGTCTAACCTCAGCTACTGCCACCACCAACGTTGCTCGTCTAGAGGGCTTCAAGGCTGCAGTTGCAAAGACCTACCCTGGCATCAAGATCATGGACACCGCTTACTCGGCTTCTAACTCACAGACTGCAGACGCAAACGTTGCTGGCTGGTTGACCAAGTACCCAAACCTAAAGGGTATCTTCGCAATCGACGGTACTAACGCTTCTGGTGCAGCTGCTGCGCTTCAGGCAAAGGGTCTAGTTGGCAAGATTGCTCTTGTTGGTTACGACGCTTACCCAGCAAACGTTGACCTAATCAAGAAGGGTGTTTTCACCGCTCTTATCGCTCAGGACCCAGCTGCTGAGGCTCGCCTAGCAGTGAAGACTCTTGTTGCAAACATCCGCAAGGGCACCAAGCCAGCTAAGAAGCAGGTCGTTATCGCTAACGTAGCGCTAACCAAGGACTCATCAGCTTCTGACCTAGCTAAGTACACCTACAAGACCAAGTAATAACTAGGTCTAAAAAGAATCATCAGATCAGGCAAACCTGATCTAAAGAAAACAACAAAAAGGTAAACAATGACCGACAGCAAGCAGGCTTCTGCATTCAAGGAGCAGACACCGCTCCGGGCGAAGATCTCGAGTCTTCTCTCGAACCAGAGCGTAGTTCTACTAATCACTCTTGTAGTGCTTGGTTCCTTCTTCCAGTGGGGTTCTGATGGCATATTCCTTCAAACGGGATTGCTCGGAACAGTTCTAGATGAATGGGGCTCCTACATCCTGCTTGCTGTCGGTCAACTCTTTGTGGTTATCACCGGTGGAATCGACCTTTCGGTCGGTTCCACGGTGAGCCTCAGCTCAGTGGTGGCTGGTTGGTTTGTCGTCCAGCAGCTTCACAAGGGTGCTGACATCACCGGTGCCGACGCACTTCCATATGTGCTTTTGATTGCAGTGATTTGTTTGGTGGTAGGCCTTCTCGTTGGTCTCCTAAATGCATTCCTGATCAACAAGCTAAAGATTGTTCCGTTCATCGCAACCCTGGCAACAATGGGTGCATCGAACGGTATCGCAGTTATGATCTCGGTGGGTATGCCACTGCAGGGTCCAAACGACTGGGCGCTAGGAGCCCCATGGATGATTGGCGACTTCCAGCTTCCAGTTTCGACAATGGTCGTAGCAACAATGGTCATCACTACCATCGCTGGTCTCTTCCTACACAAGAGCAGATTCGGTCTCTACACCTACTCGCTAGGCTCGAACCCATTCGCAACTCGCGGTGCAGGTATTAGCGTCGAGAAGCAAATCGTGAAGGTTTACATGCTGTCTGGCGGTCTAGCAGGTCTCGCCGGAGCTTACTCATACGTGCGCTTGGGCGCCGGTTCTAACACCTCAGGTATGGGCATGGAGCTCTATGCAATCGCCGCTGTAGTTATCGGTGGTGCATCACTAATGGGTGGTGTCGGCCGAATTGTTGGAATCGCACTTGGAACTCTGGTTCTTTTCGTAGTTCAGTCGGGCCTTTTGACCATGACTGTGGTTCAGGTAAGCCCTGACCTAAAGCAGGTAATCGTCGCAATCTTGATCGCAGCAGCTGTTGCAGTCCAGACCCTGCAGAAGAAGAACGGACGCAAATAATGTCTCGCGAAGTTATCTATGAAATCAAGAACGCTTCAAAGCGTTATGGCTCAGTTGTTGCTCTTGATGGCGCAAGCCTGAAGTTGCACGCAGGGGAAGTTGTCGGCTTGGTTGGCGACAACGGTGCCGGCAAGTCAACTCTGGTCAAAGTTCTTTCGGGCGCACACGCTCCAGATGGTGGACAGATCTTCCTTGAAGGTAAAGAAGTCACCTGGGAGTCACCACGCCAGGCTCTTGAAGCCGGTGTCGAAACCTTGTACCAGGACTCTGGTCTTGCGCCTCACCTAACCGTTTCTCAGAATGTTTTCTTGGGTCGCGAAATCACAATGAAGGGCATCCTTGGTTGGTTCGGTTTCTTGAACAAGAAGAAAATGGAACACGATGCTCACCGAGATCTAGAGGCAGTCGGAATTGCCGTTCCTGCTTCAAACCGTGCAGTTTCTCAGCTATCAGGTGGTCAGCGTCAGGCAGTAGCCATCGGACGCGCCGTTGCTTGGGCAAAGAAGGTCATCATCCTCGATGAGCCAACCAACCACCTCGGTGCTCGTCAAGCCGGTGAAGTTCTCAACATCATCCGCAACGCTAAGGCGAAGGGTCTTGGAGTTATCTTCATTTCTCACACTCTGCCGCACGTGCTTGAAGTGACCGACCGCATCGTTGTTCTTCGTCTGGGCCGCATCGTCAAGGATGCCCCGACCTCAGAGTTCAACGGCGACACCCTGATCGGAACCATCACCGGAACCATTCAGACCATCAAGGTCGAAGGCGACTAATACCTCGCATTACCTCCTTTCCGGATGAGAACCCGCAGCCCTCCCGCTGCGGGTTTTCTCATTAGGCTGAAGTTATGAAGAAATTCACGCGAGTCCAAAAAGCTATCGCCACCCCGCTCATCGGTAAAATTTGGGGTTGGCTCTTCTTCGTGGCTGCCATCTATGCCAATCAATTGCAGTCACAGTCCTATTACCACTACTCGACCTATGCGCCAGATGTGATGAATGAGTATGTCCACATCGGCACCTACCTGTTCTTGCTTGCCATCGGAGGGTTTTCGGCTGCTGCGTTGGTTGGACAGTCACAGGCAATCAAGAGCCGTGCCGAGCTGGGAGAAGAAAACCGTCTTGCTCGAGCAGCCCAGCGATTCAGCACATTGACCATCGTGCTTGCGCTGGCTTTCGGCGCTATCTTTGCCATCGGCAATTTCATGGGCGCCTTCGGTTACAGCGCCAGCAATGTGCAAAACCCGATCATTCGAATTTTTGATGTTTACCTTCCGATTTTGCTAGCCACCGCGATGGTAGTTTTTGTAATCCTTCGGGCTTTCGTCTTTCGGGAGGGCGAGCACGCTGAGGAAGCCAAAGACAAACGTGGACTAACTGACACTCAAAAGGCCCTGGGGTTGGGTTATGCGATGCCGATTGTGACTACTGCCGTGGCTATCATCTTTGGGTTGATTGTTTATGACGTCACCAAAACCACGCTGCAGGTATGGGTTTGGGTTTTAATTCAGGTGATCGTCGTGGGTGGCGTGGTCCAAGGCACGCGTTTTGCATCCAAGGCCAAGCAGGGGTCGGTTAGACCACCTCGTGAGCGCAAGGCGCTGGCTGCCGGTGCGGCTGGTTTGAACTTTGTGCTTTCAATTGTTTTTGGCGGCGTGGTGTCCATCATGGCGTTCAGCTATGGTGCCGAGGCCGTGAGCAAGCTTCAGAACTACCCGGAATATGACATGAACGGCAAGGTCATCGGTGCAGATAAGGTCACGCTTGACCCAATCACATTCACCTGGGTCATCAATGATCTGTTGCCGGCGCTGGTATTGCTTGGGCTCGCGGTGGTCGGCATCTATTGGACAATTGTGGCCAGAAACACTGAGACGAAGACCCAAACTGAGACGAGTAACGCTTGAAGTATTTTGCCAGTGGCCTGTTGTTTGACAACGATGGTGTTTTAGTTGATTCGCATGCGGCATCGTTGGAGGCCTGGGCGCTTTGGGCAAGCGAGTATGCGCCGCATGCAGACTGGAATAACCCGAAAAATGCGGGGCAGCGAGCACAGGATATGGTTCGCGCCTGGATTGCATCACCTGACTTATTTGATGAGGCGAACAACCGAATCAATCAACTCGAGCAAGACACTGCTCATCAAACTATTGCGCTCGCCGGAGCCGTTGAGCTTCTGCACTCTTTGGCAGAAGGTCACTGGACAGTTTGCACCTCGGCAAATGTTAATCTCGGCCGCGCCCGCCTAGCAGCAGCTGGGTTACCGATCCCGGCACAGCTGGTCACGGCCAATGATGTCGAACGAGGCAAACCGCACCCAGACCCATACCTGCTTGGTGCAGAACGCCTTGGCTTTGCACCCGCCGATTGTGTTGTCTTTGAGGATGCGGTTGCCGGTGCTCAAGCCGCTCTAGAGGCGGGCGTTGGGTTAGTCGTCGGTGTTTCGGAATTTGCCCTGGCGACCGAGGCAGACATCGTGGTTCGCGACCTCAGCGGAATAACTTTTGACGGAGAAGTATTGTTCATTCCAGACAAGAATCGGCTTCGCTAAGCCGAACCAGAAGAAAGAGGAGCCAAAATGGCCGATGTGACTTACTACGGTGCCGACTGGTGTGTTGACTGCCGCCGTTCAAAGGCGTTCATGACCAAGAACAACATCGCATTCGTTGAGAACAACGTTGAGCAGAGCGCCGAACTAGCCGCCGAGGCGGAGAAAATTGCCGGCCGCAAGAACATCCCGGTAATTGTTTTTGCCGACGGAGCGCACCTGGTTGAGCCTTCGGATGCGGCCTTGCAGGCGGCTCTAAGCGAGCGCGGCCTACTCTAGGCGGCTTTTGAGGGTTCTGCTTAGAAATAGTTCTAGGCAAACGAGCAACCTTCAAGTAGGCTAGTAACGTTACGAATTCGTAACAGTAGTCGTTTGCAGCAGATCATTTGAATCATGTGGCCACCAAAGTGCCACCTCTGAGATCTGCCAGTCTTTTCCTCTAAATGAGATTCCGCCGTATTGCGGATGTACTTCTTGTGTGTGGGTTTAGCGCTGTTCGACTAGCCCACCGGTTCAACGCAGCTACTCCCTGCACGAACCACACAATTGAAGAGGAAACACAACTATGCCTGGATTTGGCAAATCATCGTCGCGCGCGCCTAAGGGTGCCACTGGCGGAAAAAACTTTAAGCCTAAGGAAGACGGCCGTGGCGGCCGCGCTCCTCACCGCGCTCCTGTAGAAAACGGCCCAAAGCGTGCTCCACGCGAAAAGGGTGCGTTCTTCGAAGAGCGTCCAAAGCGCACCTATGGTGACGCACCTCGCACCGATTCACGTGGTGGCGACCGCCCTTCATACGGTGACCGGCCAGCCTATGGCCGCGATGGCGGAGCCGCTCGCGACTCACGTCCTTCATACGGCAACCGCGATGACCGCGGTGCTCGTTCAGAGCGCCCTTCATACGGCGACCGCCCAAGCTATGGCCGCGACGGTGGCGCTCCTCGTGGCGACCGCCCATCATATGGCAACCGCGATGGCGCAGCACGTGGCGACCGCCCTTCATACGGCGACCGCAATGGCCGCCCAGCAGCAGGCCGCACCTCACCTCGAGAGATGAACGGTGGCCGACCAGACAACGGTCGCGACTGGACTCCTCGCAACGGCGAAGGAACCGGCGCACCTGCCCGCAAGCCTCGTTACAACTCAGATGACCGCGCAGCACGCGATGGCCGTCCTTCATACGGCGACCGTCCAACTTATGGCGACCGCCCTTCATACGGCGACCGCCCGAAGCGTGATGGCATGTCAAACCGCCCATGGGAAGACCGTGGCGAATCTCGCCGCGACTTCGCAGCGCGCGATGACCGTGGCCCAAAGCGCAACTTTGGTGACCGTCCTTCATACGGCCGCGATGGAGACGCCGCTCGCGGCGAACGCCCAGCACGCTCAGGTTCATGGTCTGAAGACCGCAACCCAAACCGCCCTGACCGTGCGGCACGCGACGACTCACGCGAGTCAACCTTCCGCGGTGCTCGTGACTCAAACCCAAACAAGAAGGCTTTCTTCGAGGACGTTGTTCTTGAGCGTCTAGATGCCGTTCAGGCTTCTGAGGCAATCACCACCGAGACCTTCGAGGGCATGGGCCTTCACCCTAAGGTGCTTATTGCTCTAACCGGTATGGGTGCAGAGACTCCGTTCCCAATCCAGGCTTCAACCATCCCAGCAGCTATGTCTGGCCGCGATGTTCTTGGCCGCGGTAAGACCGGCTCGGGTAAGACCATTGCTTTCACCGTTCCACTAGTTCAGAAGCTCATCGCTGCTGGATCTGTGCCACGCAAGCCTGGCAAGCCACGCGCGCTGATTCTTGCGCCGACCCGTGAGCTTGCAGACCAGATTGACCGCACTGTAAATGGCATTGCCAAGGCAGTCGGCTTCTACACTGCATGTATTTATGGTGGCGTTCCTCAGCGCAAGCAGGAGAACGCAATGGGTCGCGGCGTTGACATCGTTGTGGCAACCCCTGGCCGTCTAGAAGACCTAATGGCTCAGCGCATCATCGACCTGTCTGAAGTTGAGACCATGGTTGTTGACGAGGCTGACCACATGTGTGACCTTGGCTTCATCGAAGGCGTTCGCCGCATTATGCGCGCCGCCGGTGACAGCCAGAAGTTGCTTTTCTCGGCAACCCTTGACCGCGAGGTTGACGCTTTGGTGAAGGAATTCCTTCCAGACCCATACGTGTATGAGGTTCCAAACGAGGAAAACGACACCGCAAACATCACTCACCGAGTTCTAACTGTTGACCCTGAAGACCGCTCAGCCGTTCTTCTTCGTCTGGTTCAGGGCGAGGGCAAGTCAATCATCTTCACCCGCACCAAGATGACCGCAGAGCGCTTGAGCGAGAGTTTGACTCAGGCCGGTGTTCCTGCAGCCCGCTTGCATGGTGACCTAAACCAGAACCAGCGCAACCGCAACCTTGAGCGTTTCACCAAGGGTGCTTGCCGCGTTCTTGTTGCCACCGATGTTGCCGCCCGCGGAATTCACGTTGATGATGTCGCCCTGGTTATCCAGGTTGACCCACCTGAGGAATACAAGACTTACCTGCACCGCTCGGGTCGTACCGGCCGTGCGAACAAGGAGGGTACCGTGATCACCTTGATCCCGCGCAGCCGCCGACGTCGCCTGGAAGACCTACTTCGCCGTGCAGAGCGCGATGGAATCTTCTCTGAGGTTCGCCCAACCAGCGAGTTGCTTGAGCAGCTTGCCGGCCCAATTGCACCAGCACCAGCACCTGAGATTCTTGACTTCGGCGACAGCCGTGGCGGAACCGGTGGCGGTCGTGGTTTTGACCGCGATGGCCGAGGCGGCGGTGGCCGCGGCGGTTCAGGCGGCCGTGGCAACTATGGCGGCTCTGGCAAGGGTCGTTGGTCAGACAAGCCAAAGGGCGAGGGTCGTCCTCGCGCCAAGAAGTTTGACTAATCTTTATTGATTAGCTGAAGAGCCCCGCTCAACTTTTGATTAAATTCGTGGTTGGGCGGGGTTTTTCCACACCCGGATGAGTTTTGGGGCTTGCGCCCATCGAAGCTCATCGCCTAAACTGTAGGAAGCCAAAGACCGTCGGTTTTGCGCGTTCGTAAGAGCAAGCAACGAAGGAACACGAAAGTGTCATCCAACGCAGGTGTGTGTAACAGTTTTTATTCTTTTGAATTTTCTCTGCTCCGTGCGTCTGCGCCGGAGCATTTTTTATTTCCCGGGGCTACCGACATAAGAAATCAAGGAGCGCCATGGCGAACAAGGTCGAGAAGGTAGCTGAGCTTACTGGTCTATTCCAGAACTCAAACGCCGTCTTTCTAACCGAGTACCGCGGACTCACTGTGGCACAGCTTAAAGAGCTGCGCCGTACCATCAGTGCCGACGCAACCTACGCCGTAGCAAAGAACACTCTTATTGAGATCGCTGCAAAGAACGCTGGAGTAACCGCTTTTGACGGCCAGCTGTTCGGACCAACCGCTCTCGCTTTTGCAACCGGAGACGCAGTCTCAGTTGCTAAGGCTCTGCGTGACTTTGCCAAGGCAAATCCTCTACTAGTTGTTAAGAGCGGTGTCCTAGACGGCATTGCACTTTCAGCTGCAGAGGTACAGAAGCTTGCAGATCTCGAATCCCGCGAAGTTCTATTGGCCAAGGCCGCTGGAATGTTCAAGGCAACGATGTTCAAGGCAGCTTACACATTCCAGGCCCCACTTGCTCAGGCAGTTCGCACTGTCGACGCGCTTCGCGCAAAGCAAGCAGCCTAAGGAACCCCCGGCTTCAAAAACTAGTTACAAATCTTTCCAATCAATAGGAGAAACAAATGGCAAAGTTGTCAACCGAACAGCTAATTGACGCGTTCAAGGAACTATCACTAATCGAGCTTTCAGAGTTCGTAAAGGCTTTCGAAGAGACCTTCGAAGTAACCGCTGCTGCTCCAGTTGCAGTTGCTGCTGCTGGCGCTGCTGCTCCTGCAGCTGCTGCTGAAGAGAAGGACTCATTCGACGTCGTTCTTGAGTCAGCTGGCGACCAGAAGATCGCAGTTATCAAGGAAGTTCGCGCACTGACCAACCTAGGTCTAGGCGAGGCAAAGGCTCTTGTTGACGGTGCACCTGCAACCGTTCTAGAGGGCGCAAACAAGGACGCTGCTGAGAAGGCAAAGGCTGCCCTAGAGGGCGCTGGCGCAAAGGTTACCCTTAAGTAATCTCGCTTCAAAGCGTAAAACCCCGTTCGGCTTAGGCCGGCCGGGGTTTTTCTTTGCGACCATCTGCAACTTTACGCAGATTCGCCAAAACGAACCTTGCGTGAATAACAGAAAGAATTTCTAGGATTTTATGGGGTTAACCCCACGTCCCCCATTTAGGGGAGGCGGGCTAAACCTAAACTTGAAGGTTGTTCGGGTCTGCCTTGGCATACCCAGATTTGTAGTTCCTTTTTAGTTTTAGGAGGTTTCATGAAGTTGACACTTCGGCCAAACCTCCGCGCGCTAAATTTCGTGCAGCGAAAGCGTGAAATTGGGCTGGTTTCCTTTGCCTCATTTGCTCTAATCGGTTTAGTGCTCGTGGGCAATGTGCTCAGCCCTGGGTCGGCAAATGCCGCAACAATTCGTTCAAGTTCTGCTAACGATGCCTGCACAGTCGACGTCGGTAATACCGGCGCTGCCACGGTGACTCAAAACGGAAACTACTGCATCACCACGGTGACTAGCAGCACTACAGTAACTATCCCTTCGTATGTGACTTCGATCGGCGTAATCGCCGTCGGCGGCGGAGGTGGCGGTGGCCAAGACGGTGGTGTCGGTGGAGCCGGTGGTGAAGTTCGCTACTCGAGCACCCAGTCCGTAACTGGTGGTAGTACTGCAACCATCACCGTAGGTGCCGGAGGCACCGGCGGTAACTGGTCTACGGGAACAGCATCCACAGCAGGTTCGGCAACCACGATTTCTGGCGCGCTTGCCTACACAGCCAGGGGTGGCGCCGGCGGTGGAGGATGGCAAACAACCAGCGCTTCAGCAGGTGGTTCTGGCGGTTCGGGTGGTGCCGGGGCAAACGGTGCTTCCGGCGGCATAGGTCCCATTAGTCCAAACGGCTCTGTTATAACAATTGGTACCGTAGGCTCTTCCGGTCCAGCCGTGGGAATAGGCGGTCTTACAGCGCGCAACTACTCCGGTGGTGGTGGCGGCGGAACCTGTTATGACGGAAGTAATGCCTCGAGTTCGAATGTGCTTGGTGCTGCGGGCGGTGCCGGGGGTGGCGGTCGAGGTGCCAACTATCACATCGCCCTTGATGACACTACTTATAACACCTTGGGCGGAACTGCTGGCCACGCGGCTACTTTCTATGGCGCTGGTGGTGGTGGTGGAATGGCCTGTAACGCTTATTCCAGCACAACCGGAAATGGTACTTATCAGCGCACCAATGGTGGCGCAGGCGCGGCCGGTGTGGTCATCTTCTCTTGGGCCGAAAACCGGAGCTCGGTAACCCAGGCACCGGCTACATGTTTTGCAAACGCCGCTGAAGCTTGCCAGACCGCTGCAAAGGTGCAGTTGCAGGACACCGCGGGTACCGCATTGGCGACAGCTGGTGTGCCTGTCACATTTGCACTAAGTTCGATTGGAACCCCAGCCGGAACTGTCACGGTAAACACCGATGCAAGCGGCATCGCTACATTCAGTAGTATTTGGGTCACCGGCGCACAAGTTGGCAACTCGGTCACCCTCACCTTTGAATCGCCTGGATATCGAAACGCGTTGACCACAATCACGCTGGTCGGCTATGCGGAAACACTTAACGTTGTTTCGGGTTCCACCGACACCGCCGGATACTTCAACGGAACCACAGGCATCTGGATTGCAACGGCCCCAACATCAAGCATCTCGGTGACTACTCTCCAGAACCAATTGGCTTTGCGCGATGTGACTCTTCGCGCTGCTAGCACACTTTCACCGATTGACCCGGCTAAGGGAAACATTGCGTGGAGTGGTTCGGCTGTTATTACAGAGGCCGCTACATCAGCGAGAACATTAAAGCTGGTATCAACAAGCAACGTGGCGATAGCCGCGGGCGGCCGCATGACCTCAACTGGTCAGCCATTAAATGTCTTGATCAACACGAACTTCGACAACCTCAATGGTGGTGGAGCGAAAATCGACGGTTCTTCAACCGCATACGCCATCGAGACAAATGGCGGATACGTCTATATGGGTGGTGGTTCTGCAACCACAACCTGGAATGGTGTCACGGTCCCTAGCGCTAACCTCGAAGGCTATGCCATTGGCACTGGTCAGTGGTGGGGGCTTGAGCTTGGTGTCAATACCGACGTCGCCAATCAACTTCTAATAAAGACCAGTGGCGGCGCATTCAGGGCTCAGTCGCTCAGCTGGGCCTCAACAAATGTGAATCTTTTATATGGAGTTGCCTGGGAATCCGGAAAGATAGACACAGGCTCGGGTGCCTTTTCAATGTACGGCACCACAAGTGGTTCTCCATCAGTCGCTACAAATGCCAACTACGGAATAGCTATCGGCGCAAACCACGGAAGCGCGAATGACGTGCCGGTGTTGGTAACAACAAATGTCAATGCATACTTCAACGGAGATTATGGAACCGCGGGCAGCTCACTAGCTCAGGGTGTAAACGTTGCCTATGGCGACTTCAACACTGGAACCGCGTTTGTTTACCTCTATGGTTCGAAAACGGTCAACTTCGGTGCCGGCAACACTTTCCGTAGTCCTGTCTTAACGACTCCACTAGGTGCGGTTACTTTCTCTGCTGCCACAACTTTCCCTGCGCTGGCCCAAATTGGCGCCGGAACAAATATTTCGGTCAATGCTGCCATCACTGCATCCGATATCATTTCGCTCACCGCCAACAGCGGAGACGTGACGATTGCGGGTGGAGTTAACGCAAACAATGGGGCAAACGGAATAACTGCAAAAGCTACCGGCAATATTTATTTGAGCGGCAATATAACCACCAACGGTGGGCCAGTAACTCTATGGTCTGACTCAGATAACGCCAATGATGGCGGAATCGAATTGGGCTCGGCGTCATCGATCTTCTCCAACGGCGGCGCTGTAACCCTGTCAGGTGGAACCGCGACCGCACTTGGTTATGCCAAGGGAACTAGCGTGACCGCAAACTCTGCGGGTGGTTATGTTGGCGTGATGATTGGTGGAAACATCTCAACTGACGCCGGTGACATCACTATTCGCGGCCAGGATGGTGCCGGAATTGGAACCGCATACGGTTCTGGTGTCGAGTTAGATCGCTCGGGCAGCATTCGAACCACAACCGGCGCAATCAACATCACCGGAACGGTCAACTCAACCATCACTGACACGACTCAGTGGCACGATGGCGTGATTCTTGGAAACCTTGGCACCGGCACTGCGTCAATCATTTCGACTAGCGGAGCAATCAATGTCTCTGGTGTGACTAGCAATAGCAACTATGCCAACCGCATCACGCTAGGGCTTTACACGACAAGTGTCATGTCAACCTCGGGTGCGATCAACCTAAGCGCTTCGTCTGCGGCGAACAATGCGTCTGCACTCAACTTCAACGTGCCAAACATGCCAACCGTCAACGGCGGTTCTGGCGCTGTGACTATCACAAGCGCCGCAGGCGGCACACTCGACTATTTCACCGGCGCAAATATCTCATCGAGCTCATCGATTTTGATTCAGAGCAGCAGGCCAACTTTCTCTGCCAGCACATCTTTCAACTTAAACGGCGCTTCATCGAAGGTTATTGAAGCTCCAAGTGGCTCGACCGCCTTTGGCGCCGCAGTTGACACCACCGGTCTAGTTTTCGGCGCCACTACTTCATCTGTGCGCATTGGAAACACAACCAACTCAAGCGCCATCACTGTCGGCGCCGCACTTAGTGAGGCCGGCCCAATGTCGATTTACGGCTCGACCATTAACCTAAATGCCAACGTGACCCTAACCGGTTCAGGTAGCAAATTCCTTGCCAAGTCAACCGGCAACATTTCGACAGCGGCAAGCACCACAACCCAAACGAATGCTGGAAACATAATTTTCTGGGCCGACAGCGACAAGGTTGCCGGCGTCGTCTCGAATGGTGGTCGAATCAATCTCGCCACCTCAACCACCTTGAAGAGTCAGGGCGGTGGCATCTACCTAGGTGGAGGGCTGGACGATGGTGGAGCTGATGCCTCAATCACAACCGCAAAGGGCGCTTGGTCTTCGATGGTGGCTGGCGACGGCATTCCTGACGGTTATGCAGTGGGGCAAAACGTTGCGGCCCAAGACTCTGGAATTTATCTAAACGCAGGCTATTCGATTCTTTCCGGCAACGGTGACGTTTTCATGGGAGCCATGGACTCACCGGTGAATCCAAACAGCGGTACAAGTGCCGAGTTGGTCGCTGTTTCTGGCACCGTAGACTCGGGCACCGGCCGGATTGGTATTTGGGGCAAGGCCTCTGCCATGTCTAGCGCAATCTGGAACTACGGCCTCTATTTGCATGGTGTCGGTGGTGACAGCGTAGATGGCAGCACGGTTTGGACATCAGCAAACGCCACAGCACAGGCAATCACAATTTACGGTGACTCAAGTGCTAACACAAGCTTGTATGGCTACGGTGTTACGGCCACCAATTACTCTCCTTTGACCACCCAATGGGGTTACAACTCCTGCCACATACTTGCGACTGGGCTAAAGGACCCAGCGAATCCAACGGCTTCGCCAGGTGGCGGGATAAACATCACCGGTATTGGTTCAAGCGGCACAAACTCTTATGGCCAAGGAGTCGTTTGGCGGTGGGTTGACGTCTTGGCCAAGGATGGCCCGATCAACGTCACCGGATATTCCAACGACTCTGCCGGTAGCTTCAACTCGGCAGGTATTTATACAGGCGTTGACAATGGTGTCTCAAATGCCCGTTTTGGTGCTGCAACGACTATTAACAACACTTCAGCCAAGACTTATACAAACGCGGCCGGAATAACCACGGATTTCACCACCAGCAATAGCGACATCACGATGACGGCGACCAAATTTGTGTTCTATGAATTTGCCAACTCGGTCGGAGTTTCGGGTTACTTCTTTAACACCTCGGGAAACGTAAAGCTTCAGTCCTGGGGGAATTCTTTCACGTCGGATCAAACTCAAACTCACTGGCAATTTGGACGAATTTCAATTCAGGGTTCACCAAAAAACGTAACCATCGGTAGGACAACCGATACTAGCTACTACAACTGGTACGCAAACATAAGTGCAACCGGGTCAATTAAGTTCTATGGCCGCTTAATCTGGCTTGCTACTTCGACGCAATACACAACCTCATTGGCTGGATCTGGAAACTCTGCGTCTCCGAATACAGGAATTCTGGTCAAGGTGACTGACCGCATCAACCCCGGCAATAATGTGCTTTTCCAAACCGGTGGTGCCGACATAACGATTTGGGCTGACTCTGATAATGATGGCTATGGTGCTATCTACTCGGCGGGCGGCACGCAATACCGTTCGAATGGTGGCCGAATCACAATTGCCGGTGGTGCCGATGACGGCGCGGCAACCAATCCAGAAATTACCGGAAGAACTGCCAACGATGGATACCCAGACAATTACGCGAACGGCGTCTCTGGTTGGGGTGCCAACGCTGGAGTCGATCTTCTGGGAACCTATCAAATAGTTTCTGGCGGCGGAGATATATTCATCGCAGGCCGCGGCTCAGCGGCATCAGGCGATGATGACTACGGTGTATTAATGCGTGGCGGTTTGATGTATTCGGGTTCAGGAAAAATCGCTATTTATGGCGAGACTCCTGCTTCGTGTACCGGAAACTGGCACCGTGCAATCGGCATGGGGTGGAACGGTGATGGTGGCGTCGCCGACAGTATTGTCTCTACTTCGCCAGCCGCTGATGCCATCAAGCTCAACGGAGATTCGACTTCTTGCAACAGCGGAGGCGCAGTGGCGGCCTTTGCAATCCAGGATTTTTACAGTGCTGGCACAAACATCGCCACACCAAACGGTGGAGGCATAACCCTAAGTGGTAAGCAGGGTAGCGGAAGTTACACCGCAGGTACTTGGGGTGGCAACGTCAACACATATCAGGAAAGTGACATTCTTGAACTCAACTATGTAAATCTTCTGTCTAACAGCGGCCCGATAACGGTCACCGGAACATGGTCGGGAACTCACGGAAACCATGCCATTAGATGGAACACCCGAGGCAGTGGTCAAACGAATAATGTTGGTGCTTCGAGTGCGGCAATATCTACTGGATCTGCTGGTGCGAGCGACTATCCGAGCATCAACATCACCTCCAGCACATCCGATGTGACCGTCTCTGGTGACTCGATAGTCCCTTGGAATGCATACTTCTACAACACTGGAAACCTGATCATGCAGCCGGTAAGCGCCAGCTTTGACCGCCCTCAATATTCGATCGGCTGGGCCGGCGCATACCCTAAGACTTATAAGAATGTCCGTTGGGGTAAGGCTGGAACCGATGGTTCAAACCAGAACTCAGCCCAAATGGAAGTACCTTCAACCAATGCCACCGGCGACATCGAGATTTACGGTGGAGCAACCACCATGAAGGGAAACCTCACAACCAGTGAAACATCGGGCAAGGGCGTCTTGGTCAAAACCACCGGTGACCTAGCGTTTAACTCGGGAACTTCCGCGGCCAGAAATCAAATCAGTGTTACGGGCGCTAACAGCACCGCTCCAATCACACTATGGTCAAATGCCGACTTCGCCGGCGGTGGTGCGATTCAAATTGGAAATTACACCGACATCAAGACAACTGGGGCGGCAATTAACATCGGAGGCGCGGCCTCTGCGACAGAAACCTCGTCTAGCGGTTACGCTGAGGCAACCAACTCTACCTATTGCAACGGTGTTGAAATTGGTGTGAGCAACGTGGCTACCGATTCGGTCAAGATTTCCTCTGCCGGTGGCGACATCTCCATCCGAGGTAAGAATAACTACAACGCCGGCTCTTGCTTGGGTGTAAAGGTATGGTCAGGCGCCAACCTAAACTCCGGCACCGGAAAGTTGCTAATCGATGGAACCTCAGTAAACACCACTGGCTCAAATAACGGGCACGGTGTTGAAATCAACTGGTCTGGCGGCTACACCACCACATTGACCTCGGCAAAAACCTCGGGAACTGCAATCAGCATCACCGGCACTTCATCGGGTGCATCCACCAATGGTTCGGGTGTAATTTTCTGGTCAGGATCTTCGGCAACTTCAATCCCAGTGTCAGCAACCGGCGGTGGTGACATTCTTATTACTGGTTCTGCTAGCACTGGAACCAGCCGTGCTGTCGGTTTGAACTATGCGACGATTATTGCTGCGGGTGGAGCAATCACCATCGATGGTGGAACTCAGCAGGTTTACTTTGGTGACACAGGTGCAACAACGATTGGTGGCACTTCATCGGCCTCAAAATCTGGCGTGATCACAGTAAAGTCGGACCGCATCAGCACAACCACAAACGCTGCAATATTCCAGAACGCACCAAGCGTCTACTTCATCAGCAAGTCGGCAAGCTTCAACGGTGCACAGACATTTGGTTCGGGTCTTGCCGTTAGTGGCATCGGCTACCTCGACTTTGGTTTGAGCACCAACACCGGCGACTTGAACATTGCCGGTGCCAACACCGTGGCTGGAAACATCGACGTGTTTGGCGGGGCAATCGCGGTGTCTGCTGCCCAGACAACGACCAACAACGGAAATATCACGATTTTGGGCACCGGTGCGATCAGCATCACGGCCACGCAAGACACCGCCGGCCGCTTCACTGCGAAGACCACCAGCTCGGTGAGCGTAACTCCGGCGGCCACCGCGATTCGCACCTATGGTCAGAAGATTGTCCTCTGGTCTGACTCAGACTCGACCGGTGGCGGAACCAATACAGTGTCAGGTTTCATTTGCTCGGCGCCATCGGGCACCCTCTGTAATTCGTCGGCAACAACCGGCGGTGGTGATGTCTACATCGGTGGTGGTGCAGCCTCGACTTCAGATTCAACCGTGCCTGGCGGGTATTCAACCGGTTCTGATGGTGCAACCCAGACCACCGCAACCGGTGTGCAGTTGGGAACCATGGGAACCGCTGCAACTGGGCCAAAGATTTACACTTCAGGCGGCAACGTTTCTATTGCCGGCCAATCTGTGCCAAGCACCGTGAATGTTGCAGGTTTGTCAGCTGCGGTGATGATGGTCAGCGGAACCGAAATTTATACCGGTGTGGGCAAGCTTGCCGTTCTAGCCAAAAACTCAACTTTCTCGTCTAGCGTGAACAACATAACGGTTGAGACCAATGGTTGGGGCGGCACCACAAAGTTGCAGTCAAATAACACGGCCGCCGATTCAATCTCATTCAAGGTCACAGCCACAACCAATGGTGCGCGCACATTCCCAACAAACGCCGGAACCGAAATCATCAACTCCGCCGGAGGCGGCTTCTTGTTGCAGGCAAACACCATCGATGCCGTAACCAAACTTAAGTTCAGTGTGACCGGCCCGGTTGTGATTGAACCGACCGACGCGTCATTTACAAACGCGATGGATTTCGATGCCGACTATACCTTTGGTGCCAACCCAGCCGGTCTGCGCTTGGGTAAAGAAGGCAACACCTCGGATGTTACCTTCAACACCGCGGTTACCAGCACCGGGAAAATTGAAGCTTACGGAAACAACATTGCCGCGAATGGAAACCTCACAGTTTCGACCGCCAACGCGATTCTGCTGAAGGCTGCAAATAACGTAATTACCAACGCGAGCCGCACCTTTACAACTTCAGGCGGCGCAGTCACATTCTGGTCTGACTCTGACTCCAGCAAGGTCGGCCGAATCGAACTGGGTTCAACCAACACCATCACCACTTCAGGCGGTGCGGTAACTCTTGCCGGTGGAGCAGACAACGGTTCAAGTGCTGTGGAATCGGGTCGAACTTCAGCCGATGGCCAACCTGACGGCTATGCCTGGGCTAACGGAACCGCTAATGGCGACGTGACCATGATGGGTGTGGACCTGGGAGTCTTGGCCACGATTTCAACTGCAGGCGGAAACATTTTTATTGCTGGTCACGGAGCAAACCTAACCACCAATGGATCTAAGGGAATCAAGTTTGAGGCTGCCGCAACAATTGCGTCAGGTTCGGGAAAGATTCACGTTTATGGTCAAACAAATGGCACGGGTACCCTCTCGGGTTCATTTGCCAGCGGCATCGAACTCCAGGGCGTCAGCACGGCAGACAACACCAAATTCACCACCATTAAGAGCGCCAGCACGGCAGCAGATGCCATAGTTATGGTCGGCGATGCCTCAGCAAGTACGACGGCTATCGCGCCGGGAATCTCGACCATTTCATGGGCCAACCGAACAGGTGGCGGCCCTAGAAACGTGATTGTCAACACCTCAACCGGTGGAATCACTCTCACCGGTCGCGCGGGAAACTTGGCGAACACCGACCTGAACAACCTAGTCGGCGATGGTCTCGAATTGAACGGAACCGCTGTCTTGGCAAAGAGCGGTCAAATCACTTTGAACGGTGACAGTGCCGGACCAACATCTGGTCTTTCCTATGGTTTGTCGTTCAACCACACGACAGTATCAACAGCATCCATTCCGTACGCGGGCGTTTCCTACATCGGTGCTCAGGCGGCAACCACAATCGATGCGGTTGACATGTCAACCTCGACTTCAAACGTCGTTCTTAATGCTGACTCGTTCTTGATTGCGCAGCCTTCAATCTATGCAACCACAATCAACACAGCCGGAACCGTGACGGTTCAGCCTGGAGTAAATGGTGCTGCGATTCAGTCATTTGACCGTGCCAGCGACACCGGGGCATTTAGTTTCAGCAACTTGACTGGCCTAACCGTTGGTCAGCCTGGTTTGAATGGAACGGTTTCTGGTGCAACTCAAAACACCGCCGATGTAACGATTTCGAACCCGCTAACCGTGGCCGGACCAATCGCGATTTATGCCGGAAACATCAATGTGAACGGCAGCCTAAGCTCGACAGCGGGCGCCGCTGGTGTGGTTTTGAAGGCTACGGGCTCGATCATCTCCAACGATGGCGTGAGCGCGACACCGCGAACCATCCAGACTAGTTTCGCTGGTGCGCCGGTCACGCTTTGGTCAGATGCCGCAAACGCGGGTGTTGGCCGCATCGGAATCGGTGCGTACAACAAAATTGCCACCGCAGGCGGTCGAATCAGCTTGGCCGGCGGTCTAGATGACGGCGGAGCTGTAAGTGGAATCAGCGCCTCCACCGATGTCTCTGCAGACAGCTTCCCGGATGGCTATTCGCGCGGGCTTGGTTCTGGAACCATCGCGGGCTCAAACACAGGTGTCTACATCGGTGCTGGCTCAACGGTTAAGTCTGTTGGCGGCGACATCTTCATTGCGGGCCAGGGTTCGCAGGCGGGTGCAAACACTCAGGACCAAACTGGTGTTCAAATCAAGTCTTCAACTATCGACTCGGGCACCGGCCGCCTGCACATTTTCGGTAAGAGCACCTCGACCACCCAGGCAAACTCTCGCGGTCTATATCTCGACAGCAGTGACGCCGTGAATGCGCCAAACATCTTGGTCTCGGCCAACACCAGCGCCGCCGCAATTATTTTGCAGGGTGATGCCTCAGCCGCCAACACCGCCGCCGGTTCAGGAATATTGACCCAGTATGGCCAGGGTTCGACCTCAACTGCCGTTGGAACCCGAATTGCCGCAACCGGCACCGGCGGTGGCATCACGATCATCGGTAAGGGTGGCTCTGGTTCTTCATCGAGCGCGAACCCGAACGGAGATGGCGTCGAGTTCAACTTCACCGAGGTCTTGGCGGCCAGCGGCCCAATCAACATCACCGGAACCACTGCCGCAACAACCTACACCTCGGGTGTCTCGTTTGGCCGCAGGACCTTGGCCGGCAACTTCAACGCGCTGGGCAAGAGTGCAACTGCCCTAACCTACACAGCGGCAAACGTCACCGCCTCTGCTTCTGACATCACCATTAACGCCGACTCGGTCTTCAACAACTCGGCCTACCTGGCCACCTTCGGCACCACCGGCAAGATCACCATCCAGCCGATCTCGGGCAGCTTCGGCCAGGCATTCACCACCACCGGTATGGCCTTCGGCTCAACCGCAACCGGTCTAAACCTAGGTAAGTTTGGCAACACCGGTGCGGTGTCATCGGCCGTGGCCACCACAGTGAACGGCCCGGTTAACGTTTGGGGTGGCGCGGTTGCAATTCTCGACAACTTGACTTCATCGATGCCAACCCGCGCTGGCCCAACCGCTCAGCCGACAATTTCGATCATTGCTTCAAGCAGCCTCTCTGTTTCTGCCACCAAGACCATTAGCGCCGCGGCTGGCAATAACGACATCACACTCATCGCAGACTCTCTGACCCTTTCGGGTTCGGTCACGGCCGGCACCGGAGCGGTTGAGGCATCTACATTTACCTCGGCAAAGCCGATTAAGCTTGGCGCAGCCACCGCCGGTTCGCTTTCTATCGACCAAACCATGATCAGCGCAATCACCGCTGACATCCTTCGCATCGGTAACACCTCATCGGGTGCCATCACGGCCAGCGCCGACATCACCCGCAACACCGGAACTCAGAACACCCTGCACCTTCGCAGCGGTTCAACCGTGACGGCCAGCGCCAATAAGTTCAGCGTCACCAACCTGGCCGTTGAAGCTGGCGGTGCCATCAACCTGTCTGGCGCAAATGCGGTTACAAAACTTGCCTTAAACACCACCGCAACCGGCTCCTCGGCGGTCACCTATGTTCAGGCCACCGGCACTAACTTCACACCAGAAACCGTCGACGGTGTGACCCCAACCTATGGTGTCGCAGCGGCGCTAAGTCTTTCGAACGTTCCTTCGCCTGTAACTGGCTCGACCAGCACTTTGATCTACCAAAACGCAGCCATTGCTCCGAACCCTAAGGCAACCATCGTTGACTCTTATGGCATCGGGCTATCGGCTCAAAACACCACCGCGGGCAACTATTCGGTGACCGCTAATGCCCCAACCGGCTGGGCGGCAACCGGAAACACCAAGACTGCAACCGGTGGTTCGGCAACCTTCGATGCCTTGAAGTTCACCACCGGCTATGGCGTCCAGCCAGTGCGCTTCAGCTTCGCCGCCACCTCGGCAAGCACAACGGTTTTGGGCACCGCAGACACCGGCAACTATGACCTGCAGATTGCCGTTCCAGCATCGATGGCCATCACCTGGGCAACCCCAACGGCCCGCGCCGGCAAGACTTTCACAAGCGTGCCTTCGCTTCAGTTCAAGGATGCCGGTGGAAACAACATCACCGCGGGCCAGTATGCAAACGGTGTCAACGCTCACGTCGTGGCAACAATTACCGGTGCAAATGGCGAGATTTTGACCGGAAATTCAACCGATGCAGTCGATGGTGTCGCCACCTTCAATAACTTCTCAATCGGCGGTGTGGTTGGCCAAAACTACACAGTTACCTTCACGCTTGAAATTGCCGCCGCAACCAACGTGACCGCAGCAACGGTCACTGCAGCACAAACCAACGTGACCGTGACCGCTGGTGACCCTGCCAAGTTGAGCGTTTCGCAGCAGCCGGGCAACATCATCGCCAATGCTTCATTCTTGCCTGCGGTTCGCGTCGAGGTTCAAGACCGCTGGGGCAATGTTGTCACCACCGATACCTCGACTGTGACCGCGAAGACCTTTGCCTCAACCGATAGCACCGAAGCCGTTGTCGAAACCGCTTCTGCAGTCAATGCCGTGGCCGGTGTCGCAACAATCACTTCGCCTGGGTTCAAGAAGTCTGGCGATTACAAAATCATTTTCAGCGATGGCTCACTGACCGCCGCACGATCGACCTCTTTCAACATCAAGGCAAATAACCCTGCCAAGGTCGTGTGGGATACCAGCGTGACAGTGGTTGGTGGCGTCAGCCGATTCCCGCTGGCAACCCAGCCTGCTCTAAAGGTCCTCGATGCCTATGGCAACGTGGTTCTCGATGACTCAGCAACTAGCGTCACCCTTGCCGGTGATGTGGTTGGTGCTGGCGGCGGTTTGAACACCATCTCCGGGGCCACCAAGCGCTCGGTCAACGGTGTGATTACTTTCGATACGCTGGTTCTTGGCGCCAAGGAATCCACCTATAAGTTGCACGTTGCTTCGGCCAGCAACACCGGCGGTTTCACCATTGACACCAGCGCCACCGGATTCTCAAACACGTTTAGCATCACCCACGGTACGGCGGCTGCACTAAGCATCGATGCCGCCGCTGATGGTTATGTTTCGGAAACCGGCTCAGCAGTTACTTCGGGTGGCGCTCGTGCTGGCGTAGCGTTTGGGGTTGCACCGGTCATCCGTGTGCTTGACGCCGATGGTTCAACTGTGACCGATGCGAGCGGCACCGTGACCATGAGCGCTGCCGGATTCAACGTTGTTGGCACCGGTAACGTGACCGTGGCCAACGGTATTGCGAACTTTGCCGGCACCAGCATCGGTATTTCGGGTCTAATTTCGAGCAGTGCCTCACTGACCTTTAGCCTTAGCCAGCCTGCGGTTTCCGGTGTGACCCCGGCGGCTATTACAGTGAACCAAACCGGTTTGGTGCTGAAGGCTGGTTTTGCCGCAAAGCTAACGGTTGAAAATCAGCCTGCTGCGGCAACCGCAGGCGTGGCCATCGTGGGAACTGGATCCACTGGCGCGGTGAAGGTTGCCGTTCGTGACGGCTATAACAACATCGTTTTGGTCGATGCCTCGAGCATCACCCCAAGTTTGGTCTCGGCCACCAACTCGGCCACCGTTATCGATGCCACCAAGTCGGCCGTTGCAGTTGCCTCAGGCACGGGCTCGGTCACCTTCACCGGTCTGAGCTTCACCAAGGCGGGCAGTTACAAGATCCACTTCGAAGACGGTTCGCTGACGGCTATCGATTCGAGCACCTTCACGATCTCGGCCGCCGCCGCGGATCACCTTGCCTGGGCCAGCCAACCACAGACATCGGTGAGCTCACGAGTGCCAATGCTTTCTGCCCCGGTTATCGAAATTCAGGATGCCTTCAACAACCGCGTCTTGACTGACAGCACCACATTGGTGACTTTGGCTCGATCGACCGGCAGCTTCAACTACATCGCAAATGAAACCGCAACCGCCAGCGGTGGCCAGGCAACCTTCACCGGCTTCGCCATCGGTGCCCGCGTGGGCGATTACAAGTTGGTGGCCAGCGCGACTTCTTTGACTTCGTCGCCACAATCAAGCACCATTACCATCACCAATGGTGCCGCCACCGCGCTAGTTGCCAGCACCGATGCGGCCGACATGAAGGCTGGCCTTGCGCTTGGCACTGCGCCAAAGCTTTACATCCGTGACGCCGATGGCAACCCGGTTCTGGGCCTAACCGGCGCAACCGTGAAGGCGTCTGCAACCGGTCTAACCACTTTGGGGACCGACACGGTAACCGTTGATGCCAATGGTCTAGCAGACTTCACCGGCACCGGTCTTGGCTTCTCTGGCCGCGTCACTGCGGGAACCTATACGCTCAACTTCGAGGCCACCCTCACCGGTCAAAGCGCCAAGCTCTATGCGTCGCAGGCGCTGGCCTTGACCGCCGGAACTGTGACCAAGCTGGTCATTCTCACCCAGCCAAGCAACATTATTTCGCGCAGCCCATTCAGCCCGGTTGTTCGTGTTGCGGCCCAGGATGCCTTCGGCAACAACAAGCTCAACTCGGGATTGACCATTCACGCGACCCTTGCCGGCGCATCGGACGGCCTTGACGTTACCGGCGGCGGTTCGACTGACGCGGTTGTCGATGCCGGCACCGGCATTGCAACCTTCACCGGGCTGACTTTCAACCCGGCCGGTGACTACAAGATTCACTTCACCGATGCCGCAAGCTCATCAATCAACGATGCCCTTTCTGATGCGTTCACGATTACCCCGGCGGCGCCGACCAAGGTGGTCTGGATCACTCAGCCTTCGACCACGGTTACCTCTCGTGGCGCATTTGGTCAGACTCCGGTGCTCGAAGTTCGCGACCAATATGACAACCGCGCGGTTGGAACCACGACGACAACGGCAACCCTTGGTGCCGTGGCCGACTCTGCTCCAAACGGCAGCATCTTTATCTCGGGCAACACCGCCACCTCGGTGAACGGAACCATCTCGTTCCCTAACCTCCGCGTTGGTGCGAAGGCCGGCACCTATCACCTCGTGGTCACCACGGTCACAAACTCGAACCCGAGCAACACCATCGCACTGCCGGGCAGCACCTCGACGTTCGCCATTACCTACGGTTTGGTTGGCCAGCTTGAGGTGACCACGAAGGCTGGCACTAACGCTCCAAGCGACACCGGTCGATCGGGTATTTCGGTTTCTCGCCAGCCGGTTGTAAAGGTTGAGGACCTCGACGGCAACGTTGTTTCAGGATTGTCTGCAGGGTCGATTCAGGCTTCAACCACCGGTGCCGATGTGGTGACCGGTTCATCATCAACGGCAGCTGCAAACGTGGTCAACGGTGTGGCAACTTTCACTGGCTTCACCGTCAAGGGCGCCGCCGGCAGCTATGACCTGAACTTTGTTTTGAGCACCGATGCCACGATCAAGGTGACTCAGTCGGCATTCACATTGATGGCTGGAGCAGCGACCAAGCTGACCATCGAGACTCAGCCTGCGGCCACGCTGATTGCGGGCGGAACGCTTACTCCTAAGGTCGCGTTCCGTGACGCCTGGAACAACATCGTTGACAATGGCACCGCAACCGTCAGCGCCAAGATTGTCGACGCGGCAACCGGCAACGATGTTCAATCGGGAACCTTCACCACCGGTAGCGCCAGCGACCTAGCAGCCATTGCCGGTCAGGCAGATTACTCGGCAACTGGCAAGGGAATCAAGTTCACCAAGGCCGGCGCCATGAAGGTTGTCTTCACCTCGGGCGCACTATCCGTGACCTCATCGGCCGTCACAATTTCTGGCGCTGTGGCCAAGAAGTTGGCTTGGTCAACCCAGCCAGGTTCGTCACTTACCAGCACCGATGTTGCCAACCGCAAGGCCTTCGGCTTGGTGCCGGTGCTGCAGGTTCAGGATGAATTCGGCAACCCGGTTTCGGCCCCAACCGGCGGCATAGAGGTTACGCTGACCAGCCCTAAGTCATCGGGCGCTGGCAGTGCCACCATGATCTCTGGCGCAACCGCGACCGCCACCGCTGGAAGCCTTACCTTTAGTGGCCTTTCGGTTGCCGGCATCATCGGTGACTACAAGCTTCAGGTTGCCGAGGTCAAGGTAAATGGCGTTGCCGTCACCGACTTCGCGTTGGCAGATTCAAACACCTATCACCTGGTTTATGGAGATGCGCACCACCTATCAATCGTCACTCCTGCAGGTCGCGCGACTACCGTAAATAACGTCACCACTTACAGTGCATCGGCGGATGTGCCTTTCGATGTTCAGCCGAAACTGAACGTGGTTGACCAAGACGGCAACCTGGTTGCAAACAGCACCCTTGAGGTTGGCGTTTCGGCTGGATCGGCAACGGTTTCTGGTGCGGGCAATGTGATTTCACGCACTGCGGTTGCCGGTGTGGTTGACTTCGGAGCCGGTACCTCGGCTGCGCTTCGCATCGGCGGCACTGCGGGCACCTATGACCTGACTTACTCGGTCGTGGGCAGCAACCCATCAATCAGCGCGGTTCAAACCGGCTTGCAGTTGTTCGCCGGTGCGGCAACCAAGATTCGCATGGGAACCCAGCCTGCCGATGTCGTTGCTGGCCAGGCTTTCACCGGCGGCCTTTCGGTTGATATCACAGACAACTATGGCAACCGCGTCACCGGTTCTGACGTTGCGATTTCTGCAGTTTTGGTTGATTCAACCACCGGTGCAGATCTTCAGGCCGCCGCCGGATCCGTCACCACGGTTTCGGGCGTCGCAGACTTCTCAGCCACGGTGTTCACCAAGGCCGCCTCGGCCAAGATTTCGTTCCGCGCGAGCGGTTTGACCTCGGCACTGAGCGCATCATTCACGGTCATTCCAGCCGCGATTGCAGATGTGAACTGGTTGGTTGAGCCTTCGACAACCACCGCCGCCGGTGAATCTATTAAGCAGGACCCGGTTGTTGAATTGCTTGACCAGTATGGAAACCGCGTCACCGCGGGCCAGAACGATGTCAGCGTCGTCGCCCGTTTGGTATCCGGCGACCAAACCGACATCGTGCCAGCTGTTGGCGCGACCGCAGTTTCAACTGGCGGCGTGGCCACCTTCAACAACCTTGTGATCAGTGCGGCAGAGGGAACCTACAAGCTTTATGTCACCCGAACAGTGGCTCACAGCGCTTCGTTTATGCCTTATCGATTCGCGCGTTTGCGCACCTCGGCTCCGGCAATCGGTGACGGCTCGGCTTCGATCGTGGTCACTTATGGTGCGCCTTCGCAGCTGACCATTGACACGCCTGCTCGTGGAACCTCGGCTGGCACCGCCAACGCTGGCGCGGCATTCACGGTTGAACCAGTGATCACGGTGCGTGACGTTGCCGGCAACCAGGTTGACAACTTCACCGGGCGCATCTTGGTAAACGCAGTGGGTGCCGACCTGATTGGTCAGACCTATCGCGATGTGACTGCGGGTGTCGCCGACTTTGCCACTAGCCCAGCAAACCTCGGTCTGAGTGGCCGAATCGGTTCGGTTGACTTGGTCTTCTCTGTGAAGGATATGCCGAGCCTGGGCACAAAGACACAGACGCTAACTTTGAACCCTGGTGCGGCCGCCAAGCTCGCAGTCAGCGGCGATGCATCAGACATCGTAGCCGGCGCAGCCTTTGGCCAGACGCTTACCGTCGATGTTCAGGATGCCTACGGCAACCGAGTTTCGGGCTCTTCGGTCACCGTTTCTGCGCAGCTCATCGATGGTTCGAACGTGCTTAACAATGTCAACGGCGCAAGCCAAACCGGTACCTCGGGCACCTTCGATTTCACGAACCCAGGCCTTGTTTCTGGCGTCGCAAAGTTCACCAAGGTCGGCAGCTACACCGTTCAGTTCACGGCGAGTGGCTTGACCTCGGTTAGCACCTCGACCTTCAAGATCACCGCCGCTGGCGCCAAGCAGCTGGCATGGTCAGGCGTGCCAAGTTCGGTTGCCTCGCGTAGCGCATTCAGCAGCACCCCAACCTTGACCGTCCAGGATGAATTCGGCAACACCGTCACCGGCAGCACCGCCTCGGTCACGCTGAACGCCAGCAACGCCGCCGATTCCACCGAGGTTATTAGCGGCACCGGCGCACACAACTACATCGCCGGAAACTCCGTCACGGCGGTCAACGGTGTGATCAGTTTTGCCAACCTGAAGCTGGGTGCGGTTGCCGGCCGGTCATACGTGTTGAACGTCAGCAGTGTGAGTGACTCGAACATCACAATTAAGCCTTCAAGTTCGGCAATTTCAATCACCGCGGGTGCGCCGGCCAGCTTGATTTTGAGTACCGATGCGGTCGATGCAAAGGCCGGCCTTGCCTTCGTGACCCAGCCTTCGGTCAAGATCAAGGACGCCGATGGCAACATCCTGCCGGGTAACGGAGCCGGAATCAACGCCAGCGTCGCTAGCTCACTAATTAGTTTGGTTGGAACCGCAACCGCCACAACATCTACCTCGGACAACGCGGCGACCTTCACCAACCTTGGCCTTGCCGGAACCGCGGGAACTGGCTACCAGATCACTTACAGTTTGGCCAGCGACCCAACCATTTCGGTCAGCCAGACTATCTCGCTAACCCCTGGTAACGCAGCCAAGTTGTTCACCAGCGCAGCACCGGGCACATTGATTGCAGGTTCACGTTTGTCCACCGCCATGGCAAACGGCGTGCTCTCGGTTGATGTTCAAGATGCTTACGGCAACGTGGTTAAGGTTGCCAACAACCGCATCACTGCGACTCTGGTTGACTCATCTGGAACGCCGGTAACCAGCGCAACTGCAATTACATCCATCACTGCAGACACCACGGACCAGGGCACCGCAGACTTCAGCGCCAAGACTTTCACCTTCGCCGGCGCAGTCAAGATCAAGTTTGAAATGTCAGGCGCCACCTCGGCCACCACCAGTCTGTTCACCATCAAGGCTGGCGACCCGGCCAAGTTGGTCTGGTTTGGTGCCTGGGGCACTGCACCGGCACACAGCCGCGTGGCCATCACCGATGCCCCTAAGCTGCGCATCGCAGACGTGAACGGCAACCCGGTGGCTTCAACCTTTGGCGCCACAGTAACTGTGGCCGCAGTTCACGGCACCGGCAACACCGCTTCCACCATGATTCTGGGCGCAACCAGCATCAGCTCTAACGGTGTCCTTGACTTCGGCGGCATCACCATCGGTGGCCAGACCGACAGCTATTCACTTCAGATTGTTTCTGCCAGCTTCACCAAGGGCGGGGCGGTTATGAGCCCGCAGCCGACAGCTGACCTAACCGCGCTGAGCCCATCGGTGAACCTGCTTGCCGGTGCCGCCAACAAGTTGATTGTGGTCAAGGAGGCTGCCGGTGCTAAGTCTGGCAAGGCCTTCACGACCCAGCCAATTATTGTGATTGCAGACGTGGACGGCAACACGGTTGACACAACTGACCCTGCCGCAAGTGCCACCGTCTCGATGACCACAAACGCCTCAGGAATGTTGGCAAACTCAGGTTTGCCTGCATCAAACGGTGTTGCCACCTTCGGCGCCACCAACGCAGCCTCCCTTGGTATTTCGGGAGTTGCAAGCCAGAGTGGTTACCGCCTGACTTTCACGGCCACCTATGACGTTACTGACTCAAATAACGTTACGACTCACAAGTCGCTTTCTGTGCAGCAGGCAACCCTGGTGCCGTTGACCGCCGGTGACCCTAACAAGCTGCACGTTGTCACTCAGCCTGCACGTGTCAAGACCGGCTTGGCCTTTGCAGCTGCACCACAGGTTGAAATCACCGATGCCGAGGGCAACCGAATCATCACTGACCAAACTACTGTGATTCACGCCAGCCTGCTCCAAACGGGCTCGGCCGCATCGATGATTAGTGGCTCGGCCACCCGCGACGTGACCGTTGTGAATGGTTTGGCAGACTTTGGCACTGCCGGTTACCACGTTGCTTTGGGTAACTACCAGATTGACTACACCGATGCAGCGAGCAGTTCAACCGTTACTCACGCACTTTCTGACCAGTTTGCTGTGACCGCAGGTGTGGCTGCCAAGATCACCATTGACCAGCAGCCAACCACTGTTGTCGCGGGTGCTTTGCTGGCATCAGGCGTCCCGAAGGTAACCGTGCTCGACTCGGACAACAACCCGGTTCTTGACACCGCGTTCACCATCAAGGCGCAGCTGACTCAGGGTTCAACTGTCTTGTCAGCAACCAGCAGCTGGGATGGCGTTGACTTCAACCGCATCGATGGCGCTTCTGTCGACATTGCCGCGGGCGGAGCCGACGGACAGGCGGTCTTTAGTTCGCTCAAGGTCAACGCGCTGATTGGCAACTATGGCTTGCGCTTCAGCCTCGATGGAACTGCATTCTCTGCGGATGCCGCCGACTTCAAGGTCATTGCTGGTGCGGCCAACAACATTGGAATTCTGCGCGCTGCTGACCAGGCTCGCTCGAGCGTCTCATTTGGCGTCCAGCCAATCATCCGGGTCTATGACAAGTTTGGTAACACCGCCACCGGTGCCACCAAGCCAACCATCACGATGTCGGTTTCGGCCGGTGCCGCCACGTATAGCGTCGATTCCACCGATGACAACTATTCGAACGGTGATTACACCTTTGTAGGCGAGGGAATTAAGGGTCTGGCCACCAGCGATGCCTATGACCTGAGCTTCACCGCAACCGGTTTGCGTTCGACCTCGGCAAAGCAGACGATCGTTTTGGCCAACGGTCCGGCCGCTCAACTTGCCGTCACGAACCAGCCTGGTGGAACCTTCACCAGCGGTACCCAGGTGATGGCTCAACAGCCGGTCATTGAAGTCCAAGACGTGGACGGCAACCGGGTTCTAGGTGACACAAGTCACGTTGTTTTGACAGTGGATGGTGTTGGCGCACCGAGTGGACGCGTCGGACTCGAAGCAAACCCGACGGGCACTTCGGTCTCGATGGACGCGGTCGATGGCGTGGCAAACTTTGGCTCACTTGACAGCCTTGACACTCACTCAACTCCGAGCGTCGCCACCAAGGGAATCTATTACTCGGCTATTACCACCGAACACAGTTCGTTTGTATTCACTGCAACCATGCCTGATTCTTCGACGGCGACAGCGTACTCAGAAGAGTTCTTCTTCGCCCACGGCCCGGCCACCAAGGTCTCGGTTGACAGCACAGACATCGTTGCCAAGGCGGACGTAATCACCGGCAAGGCGATGATCCAGCAACCAAGCGTTCGCCTAACCGATATCGCCGGCAACCTCACAGTTGGCAACAACACCAGTCTTGTGCAGGCGACAATCGTTGAATCGGGTGCAAGCCTCGACGGCACGGACAAGAGCGGCAACACGCCAAACGTAGTTCGTGTCGTTCACGGCGTCGCGCACTTTACTGACCTTCACCTGATCGGTGTTCCTGGCAAGACCTACACAATTCGCTTCAGCATTGTGAACTCGTACGGTGTGAAGATTGCCAGAACCACCAGCCTCGATGAGACCGGTCTGCAGGTCTTCCACGACAAGCCAACCAAGCTACACGTCATCGCCGGCCCTACCTCGGTTGATGCTGGCGACACAATCGGTGGCCTAACCAGCGGCATCGCGGTTCAGGTTGAAGACCAGTATGGCAACGCAATCACCGATGGCAAGTATGACGGTGTCTCGGTTGACGGCGTTGACCCAGTAGTCACGGTAACCAGCAGTGGTTCCGGCTTAACCGGCACCACCTCGGCCTCAGCAACGGTCAATAACCTGGGTGTGGCAAGGTTCAGCAACCTGGCTCTGGCAACTGTTAAGGGCACATACACCCTGACTTTCGCCACTAATTATGTAGTCAGCGGTGGAGGCGCGATCGCTTCTGCAAGCCAGGATGTATTGGTTCGCCCGGGCGCACCGAAGGTTCTGATTGCTGGCGTTCAGCCGGTTTCATTTAAGTCGGGCGCGAACATGTCTGTCTCGCCGACAGTGATCATCCAGGATGCCTTCGGCACCACCCTCGATGC
>Ga0228701_1000105_pt1 | contig 101692 bp, 102 predicted proteins | sample McNCre117_Aug_MG_2_FD_178017 | JGI IMG/M metagenome (GOLD analysis project Ga0228701, IMG submission 178017) | Freshwater microbial communities from McNutts Creek, Athens, Georgia, United States - 11-17_Aug_MG | ecosystem: Environmental > Aquatic > Freshwater > Creek | place: USA: Georgia...
TCCCATCGCCGCAACATTCGATCCGTCGATGCGGATTTCTCCGGACGTTATTTTCTCAAGCCCGAGCACCATTTTCGCGACGGTTGACTTACCGGATCCAGACTCCCCCACGAGAGCCATCGTGGTTCCGCGCTTGATGTCAAAACTCACATCGTTCACGGCAGTGAACGGAGTGGACTTAAATCCCGATCCGCGAATCGAGTAGGTTTTGGTGACATTCGAGAGTGCAATCACCGTGTCGGCCTGCTCGACGCGCTTGTCGCGCTTAGCCGCGACCGCAGTCAGGTCGAACTCCGAGTCAACTTGCGAAACGGTCAACCCGGCAGCCAGACGACGGGAAGCGAGTGAGGGTGCTGCCGCGACCAAGCGCTGCGTGTAGGGGTGCAGCGGGTTCTGCAAGATTTCACGGCTCGGGCCGGCTTCGACGACCTTGCCCCGATACATGACCACGAGCTTCTCGGCCCGCTCGGCAGCCAATCCAAGGTCGTGAGTGATCAGGATGACGGATGTGTTCTTCTCGCGCGTCAGCTCCCCCAAGTAATCCAGGATTGTGCGCTGAACGGTCACATCGAGAGCGGAGGTGGGTTCATCAGCGATGAGAAGTTTGGGGTTCGCCGACAGCCCGATTCCGATAAGTACGCGCTGACGCATGCCGCCCGAGAACTGATGCGGGAATTGTTTGAGGCGCATTTCAGCATCGGAAAGGCCGGCACGACGAAGCACTTCAATCGCTGCCTGTCGCACCTCCTTCTTGCCGGCGGCAACACCGTTCGCTCGGATTGCTTCTTCAACTTGAAAACCGATTGACCACACTGGGTTGAGATTCGACATCGGGTCCTGAGGTACGAATCCGATTTGACGACCCCGAATGTGCTCGAGTTCTTTTTCTGATGCGCCGACAAGTTCCTGACCGTCGAAGAGGATAGACCCGCCCGTTACAGTGCCCAGCCCCGGCAGGAGATTGACGATTGCGTGCACTGTGGTCGACTTGCCGGATCCCGACTCACCGACGATGGCGAGAGTCTCGCCTGTGAACAGGTCGAGGTTGACTCCATCAACGGCACGAACCGAGCCATTCTGCGTAGGAAAATCAATTTGCAGGTCTCGGATGCTCAGCAAGGGTGTTTCATTCGCGTTTGCGCTCATCGCGATGCCCTCGCCTTCGGGTCGAGTGCTTCACGAACGACTTCACCCATCATGATGAATGCGAGCACAGTGATTGAGAGAGCCAGAGACGGCCAAATCAGGGCCATCGGGTTAGTTCGAATGTCCGTTTGTGCCTGCGAGATGTCATTGCCCCAGGACATAAAGCTCGACGGCAAGCCCACGCCAAGGAACGAGAGTGTCGCCTCGGCAACGATGGCCGCGGCAAGCGACATTGTGGTGATGACGATGACCGGCGCTATCGAGTTCGGCAAAACATGTCGCCACAGAATGCGAGTCGGGCTGACACCTATCGCCGTTGACGCCATCACGAAGTCCGAGTTCTTGACGCGCAAAATCTCAGCGCGAAGCACGCGTGCGGTCGAGGGCCACGCGAATATTCCGATTGCAAGCGAAATCACTAACACATTGCGGTGCGCCGAGAGAACGGACATCACAACGACCGCGGCAAGGATGTAAGGAATGGCAAAGAAGATGTCACCGATTCGCGAGAGAACCGCATCGACCCAGCGACCGTAGAAACCAGCGATTGCGCCGATGATAATGCCAACGCCCATCGTCAGAATCGTGACGATGATGCCGACCGAGAGTGATGTTGAGGCACCATAGGCGATGCGACTAAAGATGTCACAACCCTGGCGGGTAAATCCGAGCGGGTGTCCCCACATGGGTCCCGCGTTGCTATTTGCCAATTGACAGTTGTTGTTGGGTAGCTCGGCGGTAAAGAGCCCGGGGAAGAGTGCCACAACGACAACGAGGATGATCAGCGCACCCGAGATGTAGAACATGGGTCGGCGGCGGATGTCTCGCCAGGCGTCGAGCCACAGGTTGCTGGGAGTTGAATCTTGGGTAACCGAGTCGACCGCAAGCAGTGGGGTCTCGTCGAGTGGGGCAACGAAATGTTCATTCTTACTTGCCATAGCGAATCCTCGGGTCGAGTGCTGCGTACAGCAGGTCAGTCAGTAGGTTCACAACAAGGTAGATCAGAACCATCACGGTGACGAATGAGACTACGGTCGGACCTTCGCCTCGAATGATCGCCTGATAAAGCGTGCGACCAACACCCGGAACGTTGAAGATACCCTCCGTCACGGTCGCGCCAACGAGAAGCACACCGAAGTCGACTGCGAGGAACGTGACGACGGGAATAAGGGAGTTGCGCAAGATGTGTACCCGAACTACGCGCGCGCGGCTCAGGCCCTTGCTGTACGCGGTGCGCACGAAATCCTGGCCTGAAGTATCAATGACAGACGAGCGAGTAAGTCGAATGATGTAGGCGATACTCACCGTCGCCAAAACGATGGCGGGAAGAATGAGCTCGCCCCAATACGCCTCACCGCTCACGGTCGGGCTCGCCCACCCGAGTTTGATCGCGAAGAAGAACTGGAAGACGAATCCAATCACGAAAATCGGCAGTGAGATGAAGATGAGGCTCATCACGAGAGCTGAGTTGTCGAACAGTTTGCCTTTGCGGAGGCCTGAAATGAGTCCGATTCCGATTCCGAAAACCATTTCAAAGAGCAACGCCAAGATGGCTAGGCGGATGGTGACCGGAAATGTTTGAGCAAGAATCGTCGCGACCGGCTGACCGGAAAATGATGTGCCAAAGTCACCATGAAAAATGCCGCCGATGTAAATCAAATACTGCATGATGAACGGCTGATCGAGGTGGTACCGCTCACGCAATTGCTGAGCGACGGCCTCGTTGACGCCGTGGTCACCAAAGAGTGCCACGATGGGGTCGCCGGGCATGGCAAAAACCATGAAGTAAATCAACAGGGTGGTTCCGAAGAAGACCGGAATCGCCTGCAGAACACGACGAACGATGTAACCGAACACGGGAGTTAGCCTACGGGTGAAATGGGGTGGCAGTCCTAGAGAACTGCCACCCCATTTGCTGGGTGTTTACCGAAGAACTACTTCTTCAGGACCTGGAACAGAAGCGGCACGCCGTTCCATCCGTACTGCACGTTGCTCACCTTGGTGGACCAACCACCGTCGGTGATGCCGTACCAGAGCGGAATCGCGGGCAGCTGCTGTAGGAGGATCTCCTGGGCCTGCTGGTAGAACTTGTTACCTTCGTCTACCGACTTCGCCTGGTTTCCCTTGACGAACAGAGCATCGACATCAGCGTTCGAGTACTGTCCATCATTCGCGCCAGCACCGGTTTGGTACAGCGGAATGAGGAAGTTGGCGAGAGCCGGGTAGTCAGCCTGCCAGCCGGTACGGAAGGCGGTCATGATGCTCTTGTCGGTGACAGCGGTGCGCAGTTCTGCGAACGTCGGGTACGGAGCGCCCTTGGCGTCGATACCCAGGTTGTTCTTGATCTGGTTAGCCACTGCGTCGACCCATCCCTGATGTCCACCGTCAGCGTTGTACGCGATCTCGAAGCTTCCGCTCCACGGTGAGATTGCGTCGGCCTTGGCCCACAGTTCCTTGGCCTTGGCTGCGTTGAACGTGAGAACATCCGAACCCTTGAGGTCCCCGCTCCAACCGGCGATAACCGGCGACGTGAAGTCCTTGGCTGGTTGGCGGGTGCCGTTGAAGATTGCTTTGATCATCTCGGGGCGGTCGATAGCCATCGAGATAGCGGCACGACGCAGGTAACCTTCGTCATCAGCGCCGAAGTGCTTGATGCGCTCCGGGATTGTGAACGACTGGAACACTGCAGCCCCCTGAAGAACCGAGCGATCCGGGAGGTCCTTCTGGAAGGTCGCCATGGCCGAGTCAGGAATGCCCTGCATCACGTCAAGGTGGTCGGCCTGCAGGTCAGCGTATGCGGCTTCCATCGTGGCGTAGAACACGATGTCCAGGCCGCCGTTCCTGGGCTTTCGTCCACCGTTGTAGCCAGGGTTCTTGACCAGCTGGATGTCAACGTTGTGCTTCCAGGCACCGTTCTCTTTAAGCATGTAAGGGCCGTTGCCAACCGGGTTTTCACCGAATGCCTTGGGGTCAGCGTAGAACGACTCTGGCAACGGGTAGAAGCCCGAGTAACCGAGGCGCAGCGGGAAGTCCGACTGCGGACCAGCGAGCTTGACGGTGAACTCGGTGTCACTGACGACCTTGAGTCCGGTGAGCTCGGTGTCCTTCTCATAGGAGAAGCCCTCGATGATGTCGAAGTAGTAGCTGTTCAGCTGGGCGTTCGAGAACTTGGCGGCGTACTGCCATGCATCGACGTAGCTCTTAGCGGTGACGTCTTCACCGTTGGTGAACTTCCATCCGCTCTTGATCTTGATGTCCCAATTGATGTTGTCCGACGACGTGATGGAGTCAGCCATCTCGTTGACGGTTGCCCCCTTGGCGTCGTAGTAGACCAAGCCCGCGAAGATCGAGTCGAGAATGAGACCGCCTCCGACTTCGTTGGTGTTTCCAGGCACGAGAGGGTTTTGCGGTTCGTTGCCGTTAACCGAAACGAGGTTGTTGTTACCCGCGGGGGCACAACCAGTCAGAGTTAACGCAACTGCTGTTGCCACGGCGACAAGGGTTGCCGCCAGTTTGAATGTGCGCACTTATTTCCTCCTGGTGAGTGTTCTGCCGCGGTGGGGTCCGTGGCGTGCGTTAGCGTCAGCCTAGCCATGAGGCGTTCGCAATAACACCACCTCTTCGTTGCGAAATGGTTACGGCGAATTAAGCGAAAGCTGCCTCTAGGCTGAGCCTGTGACATGGACCCACCGGCAAGAGCGACGCCGCACGATTGCCCAAATCTGGCTTGTTCTCGGTCTATCGCTGGGAGCATCCGCGGTTTACTCAGTCGTGGCCGTCATTCAACGGCTCGCCCAGACTGAAGCGTTGCGCGACCAAACGGCAACGATTAATCGCGCGCTCGCTGATCAGCCCATCTTCGACCTGATTTATCAGCTGCTCGGAGTCTTCTTCGCCCTCGTTCCGGTGGCGCTCGCGCTTTACTTTCTGTGGGGTCCCGGCACCAATCCATTTCGACGCATCGGACTCGACTTCACGCGCTTCGGTCGCGATACCGGAGGCGGCGCTCTGTTGGCCCTGGCCATTGGCGTTCCGGGTATCGGACTGTACTTGCTGGGTCACGCCCTGGGCATCACGGTCACGATCGTTCCTACCGCGCTCGGACAATACTGGTGGACAGTACCCGTGCTCGTTCTCGTCGCAGCGCGCGCTGCACTCGAAGAAGAAATCATCGTGGTGGGCTTTCTCTTCGCCAAACTACGAGACCTCGGATGGCGCACCTGGTCGATCATTCTCACCAGCGCGTTGTTGCGCGGCAGCTACCACCTGTACCAAGGGTTCGGGCCGTTCATCGGCAACGCCATCATGGGGGTCGTTTTCGGCTGGTGCTATCAACGCTGGGGACGCGTCATGCCACTCGTGATGGCACACTTCATTCTCGACGTCGTCTCGTTCGTTGGGTACCCGCTCGTTGCCAGTGCTTTCCCAGGATTTTTGCCGGGAACAAATCGGTAGGCTTAGAGCATGCTTGCTCGCGTCATTTCAGCTGGACTGATCACTACCGCACTCGTCGCCGGTCTCTCCGGATGCTCCAACGACCTTGAGACGCGAACAATGCACGGGGATGCCGCTAAAACGGCACTCTTGAAGGTTGTCAACGACTCCATCACGAGCTTCAAGACGAAGAGTGGCACCGAACAAGTGCTGCTCGAGAATGCCCAGTACGGCATCATCTATGACGCAACCGCTCCTGCCGGCAAGAACATCGCCTTCATCAACCTGGCGACGCCCAATGCTCCTGCCACCCAGGGCAAAGAGGACTATCTCTTTCTATTTGCACTCCCGAAGATGATTAGCGACGGCCCGCTGACCAACGGGCAGTTCGACTACGCGAAAGAAGAATTCAAAGTCACCAACGGTGTGCTCACGCTCACCGTGCGTATCTCGAAGAACCTGGTCAATGGCACCGAGCTGAGCAAGACCAGCACCGATGGCACGATGACGCAGACGACCATCGAGAATTACGGCATCAGCGACACCTCGAAGAAGCAGGTCGCTGGCGCAACCCCCGCGCCCTCTTCTACGCCTGCAAAATAACGGTTTGGAAACATCCCCAACAAAAACGAGGGATATCCCCCTCAACCCGTTTACTCGCTGAAGTCGCTCTAGTACCGTGTGACAAAGAGTTGCATTCCTTGGAATGTCAGGTCGGTTGTCGCGAGTTGGGGGCGAGATAACCGACCTAAAACTTTTTAACCCTCGAACGCCTCCGGCGACGGGCACGCGCACACGAGATTGCGGTCACCGAACGCGTTGTCCACTCGTCGAACGGGCGGCCAGTACTTGCTTCTGACGCTGGTGATTCGTGCGCGGGCATCGAGCCCGTGAGCGAATGGGTAGACGGCTTGCTCACGCGAGTAGGGGCGATCCCACTCCCCCGCGACATCCGCCGCCGTGTGTGGGGCATTGACCAGAGGGTTGTTGTCGACAGACCACTCGCCGTTGGCGACCGCATCAGCCTCGGCCCTAATCGCAATCATCGCGTCGATGAAACGATCGAGTTCTGCGCGATCTTCACTCTCGGTCGGTTCCACCATGAGCGTGCCAGCGACCGGGAAGCTCATTGTGGGTGCGTGGAAGCCGAAGTCGACGAGTCGCTTAGCGACGTCGTCCACTGAAATGCCCGTTGACGCGGTGAGCGGGCGCAGGTCGAGGATGCACTCGTGAGCGACGAGCCCGTTCTCACCCGTGTAGAGCACAGGGAAGTGCGCCTCGAGACGACGAGCAATGTAATTCGCTGCAAGCACGGCCGATGCGGTGGCTTGACGGATACCGTCATATCCCATCATGCGCACGTAGGCCCACGAGATCGGCAGAATGCTAGCGCTACCGTAGGCGGCTCCAGAAATCTGCGGACCAGCATGCTCAACGCGCTTCAATTCGCCATCGACGAGCAAGATGTGCTTGTCCGACTGGGCGAGCGGGTGGCCCGGCAAGAACGGTGCGAGGTGGGCCTTGGCGGCGACCGGTCCCACACCAGGACCGCCACCACCGTGCGGAATGCAGAATGTCTTGTGCAGGTTGAGGTGTGAGACGTCTCCACCGAGGTCGCCGTAGCGCGCGAATCCGGTCATCGCGTTCATGTTCGCACCGTCGACGTACACCTGACCACCTGCCGCGTGCACGGCATCGGTGATGTCGAGAACATCGTGTTCGTACACTCCGTGAGTGGACGGGTAGGTAATCATGAGCGCCGCGAGCGACTCGGCGTGCAGGTCGATTTTCGCGCGCAGGTCGGCGAGATCCACGTTGCCCTGGTCGTCACAGGCAACAACCACAACACTCATTCCCGCGAGCACTGCGCTAGCCGCATTGGTTCCGTGGGCACTTGACGGGATGAGACACACGGTGCGCTGAGCATCACCGCGCGAGAGGTGGTAGGCACGAATGGCCAGCAGCCCTGCGAGCTCACCTTGGCTGCCTGCGTTCGGCTGAAGTGACACCGAGTCGTAGCCAGTGACATCGATGAGCCACTTCTCAACCTGTCGGATGAGCTTCAAGCTGCCACGAACATCAGATTTGGGCGCGAAGGGGTGCAGGTTGGAGAACTCGGGCCACGAAACGGCCTCCATCTCGGCGGCCGCGTTGAGCTTCATCGTGCAGGAACCGAGCGGAATCATGCCGCGGTCCAACGCATAGTCAAAGTCAGCGAGACGCTTGAGATAGCGCATCATGCTGGTCTCAGAGGTGTGCGTGTTGAACACGTCGTGCGTCAGGAACGAACTCGTGCGAAGCAAATCTGCAGGCAACGCCTGAGGCGCCTCGACGAATGACGACGTCGCTCCGAACAAGCCCGCGAGACGCTCGATCTCCGCCTCTGTGGTGGTCTCGTCTACCGCGATTCCCACCGTGTTCTTGTCGACGCGACGCAGCAGGAACCCGGCTTCAGCCGCGTCATCGATGATCGTTCCGGCACGCCCCGGCACGACCACCTCAAGGGTGTCGAAGAAGTGCTCGTGAGAAACCGGTTGGCCGACAGCGGCCAGAAGGGTGGCAAGCGCGCTGGCCTTGGAGTGAACATCCCGTGCAATGTCGCGCAGCCCCTCGGGCCCGTGGTAGACCGCATACATGCCGGCCATCACGGCGAGCAGAACCTGCGCGGTGCAAATGTTCGACGTGGCCTTTTCGCGGCGGATGTGCTGCTCGCGCGCCTGAAGCGTGAGTCGATAAGCCGGCTCGCCGTTGGCATCTTTCGAGAGACCAACGAGTCGACCGGGCATGCTGCGCTCGAGACCGGCGCGCACCGCCAGATATCCCGCGTGAGGGCCACCGAAGCCGAGTGGAACGCCGAATCGTTGGGTTGTTCCAGCCGCAATATCGGCGCCGAGCTCACCGGGTGGGGTGAGAAGTGTCAGTGCGAGCAGATCGGCCACCACCACGGTGACAGCGCCGGCTTCACGGGCCTGAGCCAGTGCCGGCTGGGGGTTCCAAATGCGTCCGGATGCGCTCGGGTACTGCACGAGCAGACCGAACCCTTGCGGGAGCTCGCCGCCCGCGACGTCGGCAACCACGACCTCGATACCGACGGGCAGAGCCCTGTCCATGAGCAGGGAGAGTGTCTGCGGAAAGACATCCGCATCCACCACGAACACATTGGAGCTGCTCTTCGAGGCGCGGCGTGCCATGAGCATTGCTTCGACCGCAGCCGTGCCCTCATCCAGCATTGATGCGTTGGCGATATCGAGTGCGGTCAGATCCGTCACCATGGTTTGGAAATTGATCAGCGCTTCGAGGCGCCCCTGCGAAATTTCAGGCTGATACGGCGTGTAGGCGGTGTACCAGCTCGGGTTCTCCAACACATTCCGCTTGATCACCGCGGGAGTGTAAGTGCCGTAATAGCCCTGACCGATCATCGATCGGCGAACGCGGTTTTCGCTAGCGAGGGCGCGGAGCTCGGCGAGCGCCTCTGCTTCAGAAACGGGGTCGGGCAGGAACGACTCACCTGCCGACCGGAACTTTTCAACCTGGATGCTTTGCGGAATCGCCGCCGCCATCAAATCCTCGAGCGACCCATAACCGAGCTGGGCGAGCATGTCGCTCTGGGCTTCGGAACTGGTGCCGATGTGTCGGGTAACGAACTGCGCGGGCATGAAAGTCCTTGTATCTGTGGGTGCGGAGAAAGTGTGCGTTATTCGGCGGTGAGCGTGTTGTACTCGTCGACGGAGAGCGTCGCACCGGTGTCACTGACACGAACACGGATGAGCCATCCGGCGCCGAACGGATCGCTATTGACCAACTCGGGGCTTGCGACCACATCGTCGTTAGCGGCGATTACCTCGCCCGAAACGGGGGCGAAAAGCTCGCCTACCGACTTGGTCGACTCGATCTCGCCGACCACGCTGCCGGCTGAAATCTGAGTACCGACGGAGGGCAGTTCAACGTAGACCACATCGCCGAGCTTCTCAGCGGCGAAGGCGGTGATACCGACGGTTGCCTCGTCGCCATCGACGAGGAGCCACTCGTGCTCGGCGGTGTAGAGACGATCGCTGGGGTTAGACATGATTACTTCTTTCTCTTGTAGAAGGGCAATTTCACAACGGTGTACGGCTGTCGAGTTCCACGGATGTCGACCTCGAGGCTTGTGCCGATCTCTGCGAATTCTGGCGAAACATAGGCAAGTGCAATCGGGAAGCCAAGCGTCGGCGACAGTGCACCCGAAGTGATCTCTCCCACACGACGATCCGCCGCGATGACCTCGTAACCAGCTCGCGCAGCTCGCTTGCCGTCGCCCGCCAAGCCAACCAAAACTGGCGCGTCAGCGGGGGCGGGTTTGGCGCTGGCGTCACGACCAACAAAATCGTTCGGCTTGCTCAGGTCAACACTTCGGGCAAGTCCTGCCTGGTCAGGGCGAGTTGTGAGATCAAGTTCGTGACCGTAGAGCGGCATTCCCGCTTCGAGCCGAAGAGTGTCACGGCAAGCTAGTCCACAGGGAACGAGGCCGCGCGACTCACCCGACTCCGAGAGGGCAATCCACAGCTCGGATGCCGCCGCCGTGTCAATGTAAATTTCAAACCCGTCTTCACCGGTGTACCCGGTACGCGCGATGAGTACTGGGTGCCCGAGGAATACGCCGGGAACAATCCGGTAGTAGCCCAGCTCAGCCAGCGTCGCGGTGAAATGCCCGGGAGCATCCACCTCAACCGAAAGACCGACGGCATTCTCGAGGATGGCGAGCGAGTGAGGTCCCTGAACCGCAATCATCGCGGTCTCATCGGATTGGTCACGCACATCAACGACAAAGCCTGCGGTGCGCGCGGTCAACGCATCGACAACGTTGAAACGGTTACCGGCATTGGCAACAACGAGATAGTGCGCGTCGCTCAGACGGTAGATGATGAGGTCATCGATGATGCCCCCGGCGTCGTTAAGTAGCAGCGAATAGCGCGCGCGACCGATTGGGTCTGCCGACACCTGCGTCGAAACCGCGTAGTCGAGATAGGCCGCCGCGTCGGCGCCGGTGACCGAGATTTCCGCCATGTGTGAAATGTCAAAAATACCGGCCGACTCACGAACGGCGTGGTGCTCGGCGAGATCGCTCGAGTAGCGAACCGGCATTTGCCAGCCGGCAAAATCAGTGAAGCCAGCACCCAAGGATTCATGCACGTGGTGCAGAGGTGAGTATCGGAGTGTCTCGGTCACGAGTCTTCTTTCTGGAAATGTCCAACTAAAGAAAACTCCCCCTCTGTCGTTTGTGCCTGAGAGCTTCACCGCACGACTTGCGTCGCGGATTTTCACCATGGGCGAGAGTGTGACCTCTACTTTTCAGAGTGACCAGTTCAACGCGGTGCATTCACCTGAGAGATTGTCGGGGAGGATTGCTCCTTCGGTGTTCGCGTGTAACCTGCGAACTCTCCCGCGTCGACCTGATGGTCCGATATTCAGTTGTGGGTCTAGGTTATCAGGCGCGTGCTTTGAGCCGACGCTTTCGAGCGCTCGACACGACCTGCGACACGGTCACACCGATGATCGCGAGCAAGAACACCGCGGATGCGATGACGTTTGCCTCGGCGGGAACGCCACGAACCGCCGAGATGTAGATAAAGGTCGGGAAGGTTTGCATCGATCCGGAGTTGAAGTACGTGATGATGAAGTCGTCAAAGCTCAGCGCAAACGAGAGCAAAGCGGCAGCCGCGATACCGGGCATGAGCAACGGAAACGTAATGCGCCAGAACACCTGCGAAGGTGAAGCGTAGAGGTCGCGACCAGCCTCTTCAATCGACGCGTCAAGGCTAGCCACACGAGCCTTGACGGTGACCACCACGAAACTCAGACAGAACAGTGTGTGCGCCAGGATGACCGTCAGCATGCCCTTTGCTGTTCCCAGCGCAAAGAACTGAGCGGCGAGGCCGGCACCCAAAACAACTTCGGGCGTTGCCATCGGGATGAAGATGAGCAAGCTGACCAGAGATCGACCGCGGAACTTGTAGCGCACCAGCGCGATGGCAAGAGCAGTTCCGATGGCCGTTGCGATGAGGGTCGCCACCACGCCAATGATGATGCTGTTGCCAAACGCCTCACAGAGACCCTGCGCGTCGCAGACATTCGTCCAGTTGCGCAGCGTGAAACCCTGCCAGGTGATGTTCGTCTTGTAGGAATCATTGAACGAAAACACCATCGTGTAGACGATTGGGATGAGCAGAAAAACGAGCGCCAGAATCGTGTAAATCGGCAGAAGCGCTCGACCGAAAATGGAACCTTTCATACCAAGTCCTCCGTTCCGGTTCGTCGCACATAGACCGACACGATCACCATGATGATCGCCATGAGAACTACCGAGAGCACTGAAGCGGTCGGGTAGTCAAGAATCTTGAGGAAGTTCGACGAAATCTGGTTACCCACCATTTGCGAACTAGGTCCACCAAGAAACTGTTGCGACGCGTTGACGAAGTCGCCACTGGCGGGAATGAAGGTGAGCAGCGTGCCGGCGACCACGCCCGGCATCGACAGGGGAAGCGTCACCTTCCAAAATGTCGTCGACGGAGAGGCGTACAGGTCGCGCCCGGCCTCGATGAGGCGAATGTCGAGGCGCTCAAGGCTCGTATAAATCGGGAGCACCATGAACGGAATGAAGTTGTAGGTTAGACCGAAGATGACGGAAAAAGCCGTTCCAGTCAGGTGTCCGTCGGGGGGCAGAATCGACACGGCCTTGAGCGTGCTCACTACCCATCCGTCGTCACCCAGGATTTGCTTCCAGGCGAGGGTGCGCAGCAAGAAGCTGATGAAGAACGGGGCAATCACCAGGATGAGGGCAAAGGCCTGAATTGCCGGCCATTTGCGTGCGTAGACACCGATGAAATAGGCAATCGGGTAGCTGATGACGAGCGCCAGAACCGTTGCCGTAATCGCGAAGGCGAAGGAACGAACATAGAACATCCAGTTGGCACTGATCGTGTCCACGTAGTTCTGCCACTGGAACGCGTATACGTAGGTGCCCATGTCGACCGAGTTCGGGTCGGGGGCCATGAACGAGGTGAGCACGAGAGAGACCAGCGGAGCAAGAAAGAAGAGTGTCAGGTAGGCAATACCTGGCAACAGCAAAGCAATCGCGACGCGGCTCTTCTTGACCGGCTCCTGCGCCTTCTTCTCACTCGTGTCAGCGAACGCGGCGAATGCCATGACTACTGCTCGCTCTCGTCGGAGGCGACGACCTCCGGGCGGTGATCGAGCAGACCGAAACCACGGTCAATTTCCCACGAGACGCTGACCTCATCACCGATGTTCACGCTGGGAAGCGCGTTGAGGTTCTGCTCGAAGACAACCACGTTGCCGAGTGCGCCGAAGTCAACACTGAACTGTGAACTCACACCGGTGAAGTCGACATCGAAAACGCGACCGCCGGACAGCACATTGCGGTTCGCGCTGGCCGGGACCTTGCCCACGTGAATCGACATCTTTTCCGGACGAACACCGACGCTCACATCGCCACTTGATTTAGCTGCGCGTGCAACCGGGATGCGCACCGATGAACCGCCGAGCTCGACCTGGATGGTGCTCGCGTTTGCGCTCGAGGCTTGTCCACGGAAAATGTTTGACTGACCGAGAAAGTCAGCCACGAAGGCAGTACGCGGGAGGTCATACATCGCCTCTGGAGCACCCATCTGTTCGATGAGTCCCTGATTCATGACCGCGACCGTGTCGGCCATGGTCATGGCCTCTTCTTGGTCGTGGGTAACGTGCACGAAGGTCAGACCCACATCCGCCTGAATCTTCTTGAGCTCCATCTGCATCTGGCGACGCAGCTTGAGGTCAAGAGCACCGAGAGGTTCGTCGAGCAAGAGCAGGGCCGGGCGGTTTACGATTGCGCGCGCGAGCGCGACTCGCTGTTGCTGACCTCCCGAGAGCTGCGCTGGGCGACGGTCGGCCACGTGAGCAAGCTGAACGAGCTCAAGCGCGGCGATGGCCTGCGCCTTCGCGTCAGCAACCTTACGCCGACGCAAACCGAATGCGACATTCTCGAGAATGGTCAGGTGCGGAAACAGCGCGTACGACTGGAAGACCGTGTTCACCGGGCGCTTGTAGGCCTTGGTGTGTGTGATGTCTTCGCCACCGAGAAGAATGCGTCCCGAGGTGGGATCGTCGAGACCGGCAATCATGCGCAGCGTTGTGGTCTTGCCACATCCACTCGGGCCAAGGAGCGCAAAGAATTCACCCGCGGGAATCGTGAGGTCGATGTTGTCGACCGCGACGAACCCGGGGTATTCCTTACGGATGGATTCGAGGCGAAGTTCTGTTCCTGTGTCGCTAAGCACCTGCCCGGCCACTAGGCGACCTTGGCCTTCTCGAACAGGGTTGCGTACTTCTTGTCTTCGGCCGGCGTGATCTGACGAAACGCCTTTGCGCGGGCCAGAGTATCGGCCGTGGGGAAGATCAGCGGGTTGTCAGCGAGCGAAGGATCGACCTTCTTCATCGCTTCCTGAGCACCGTTCACCGGAGTGATGTAGTTCACATAGGCAGCGACGGTCGCGGCAACTTCTGGCTCGTAGTAGAAGTCGATGAGCTTCTGAGCGTTCTTCTTGTGCGCCGATCCCATCGGAAGCATGAAGTTGTCACTCCAGAGGTAGCCACCCTTGTCCGGAATGTTGAAGCCCCACTTGTCGGAGCCGGCCTCGGTGTTCATCACGAAGATGTCGCCCGACCAACCGGTGCAGGCAACGATGTCTCCACTCTTGAATAGTTCGGAGTAGTCGTTGCCGGTGAAGGCACGAACTTGACCGTCCTGAACCTGCTTGGTCAGAACTTCGATGGCTGCCTCGTACTCGGTGTCGCCCCAGTTGCCAGCGATGTCAACGCCCATGCTCGCCATGATGACGGCCATGGTGTCAGTCCACTGGTCGAGCAGCGCAATCTTGCCTTTGAGCTTCGGATCCCACAGCTCGTCGACCGAAGTCGGTCCCACCTTCGACCACGACTTGGCCCAGGCCAATCCGGTGAGGCCCGACTGCCACGGGAGCGAGTACTCACGACCCGGGTCGTAGGCGATGTCTTGATACACCGGAAGAAGGTTGTTCTTCGCGTTCTTCATCGCAGCGTCGTTGATGCCAAGGGGCTGCACGAGTCCCTGTCGCACCATGCGCGCGGCGAAGTAGTCGGTGAGGGTCATGACATCGAAGCCGATGTCCTTACCGAGCAAGAGATTGTCTTTGACCTTGGCGTAGAAGTCCTCATTGGTTGGGATGGCTTCTTCGTAGGTGACTTTGATGCCGCTCTGCTTCTCGAACATCATGATCGTCGGGTACTGACCCTTGTCATCTTGGTCGATGTAGAGCGGCCAGTTGGCCCACTTGAGCGTCTTCTCGGTGTCCGATTTGTCAGCTGCCGGCTTGAGGCTACCGCCACCGCCAGGCGTGCACGCGGCCAATCCGGCAAGCGCGAGACCAGCACCCGCACCGGCAAGCAGTGAACGGCGCGTCATGGGTGACGACGCGGCACGACGAATGAGCGCTTGGAAGCGGGGATCTTGTTCGAGTGGCGACTCTGGCACGGGACAGCTCCTCAACGGTCAAGGGCAGAACTAATAGATGAATACTTGCATACCAGACCGAACATACAGAACTGTCTTGAGTCGGCTCTTTCCCCGTAGCGGACAAACTTGCCTTAAAGTCAAAATGACATTATCTTGAGGTAATCATGACGAATGCGCCGCTCGTTGCCGTATCCACGGTGATTTTTACCTTGCGCCCCGATTCTCGCGGCGCAATGAAGGTTGCACTGCCACTCGTGCGTCGCATTCGCAGCCCCCATGAAGGTAAATGGGCACTGCCCGGCGCTCCCCTCAAGTCAGCTGACGATCTGCAGACCGCGGCCGCCGCATCGCTGTATGCGACCACCGGTCTTGAGCCTCGCTACCTGGAACAGCTCTACGCATTCGGGCAGGTCGACCGGTCGCCCGAGCGCGTTGTTTCGATTGTGTACTGGGCTCTCGTCGGAACCGATGAAGCGGCCGCGGCGGTCGAGAGCGAAAACGTGCGATGGTTTTTTGCGGATGATGTTCCCTCGCTTGCATTCGACCACAACCTGATTGTTGACTACGCGCTGTGGCGTCTGCGCAGCAAGATTGAGTACTCGCGCGTGGCGCTGGGATTCTTGGGCGACACCTTCACGCTTGCGCAACTTCGTGAGGTCTACGAAGCCGTTCTCGGCAAACGCCTCGACCCGGGCAACTTTCGTCGCATGGTCGAGTCAGCGAACATCGTGGAACCCACCGGTGAGCGACTCTCGGGTACGCGTCACCGACCACCACAGCTGTATCGCTACAGCCGCACCCGCGACCTGACCGATCCCGACCCCCTGACCCGCACTCTTCAGAGGCAAGCGCAAGGAGCAGCATCATGACCAACGCATCCGTTGACGAACGAATTCGTCTCGTCGCCACGGGGTCGACCACGGACTCGACGTGCGACCCGGGTCTTGCCAAGGGGCCGTGGGAGTTCGATCAGGGCATACCCAGCTACGGGCCCGGCGCATCGCTCGGAGACATCATCCCGGTGGGATCCCCCGTTCAAGGCGCATTGCCGAACGAGTACAAGTCGGCTTCCAACGAGGAGCTGCACGAACGAATCCGCGCTGCCAAGCAAACGCTTGGCGACCGCGTCGTGATCCTGGGCCACTTCTACCAGCGCGACGAAATCGTGCAGCACGCCGATTACCTCGGTGACTCGTTCCAGCTGGCCAATGCTGCGAAAGCGCATCCCGAAGCTGAGTCGATTGTGTTCTGTGGCGTGCACTTTATGGCAGAGACCGCTGACATCCTTTCGGGCGCCGACCAGTCAGTGATTCTTCCCAACCTCGCGGCCGGATGCTCGATGGCCGACATGGCAGACGCCGACTCCGTTGAACAGTGCTGGGCCGAGCTCACCGCGATCTACGGCAGCGAGCCCGATGCCGACGGTCGCGCGCCAATCATCCCCGTCACGTACATGAACTCATCTGCGGCACTCAAGGCCTTCTGCGGACGCAACGGTGGAATCGTGTGCACCTCGTCCAACGCGACCATCGTGCTCAAGTGGGCGTTCGAACGCGGCCAGCGCGTGCTCTTCTTTCCCGACCAGCACCTTGGGCGCAATACCGCGAAGGCCATGGGCATCTCAGTTGATGACATGCCGCTGTGGCACGGCCGTAAGCCGCTCGGCGGCAACAGCGAGCAAGAGCTGCGCGACGCCAAGGTCGTGTTGTGGAACGGCTTTTGTTCGGTACACAAGCGCTTCACGGTTGACCAGATCGACAAGGCCCGCGCCGACTATCCGGGCGTGCGCGTCATCGTTCACCCTGAGTGTCCGATGGCGGTCGTCGACGCAGCCGATGAAAACGGGTCAACCGACTACATCCGCCGCGCCATTGAGCAGGCTCACGAACCGAGCGTCTTCGCCATCGGCACCGAGATCAATATGGTTCAGCGACTTGCCGCACAGCACCCGGAGCACACCATCTTCTGTCTCGACCCCGTCATCTGCCCGTGCTCCACGATGTATCGCATTCACCCTGGCTACCTCGCTTGGGTGCTCGAGCGACTGGTCGCTGGCGAAGTTGTGAACCAGATCACCGTCGACGCCGAGACGGCCGAGCAGGCCAAGGTCGCACTCGAAAGGATGCTGGCCGCAAAGCCGCTGTAGTCATGTCACGCGTTGTTGTTATTGGAAGCGGCGTCGCCGGCCTCATTGCGGCCATTGATGCGACCGCGCTGGGGCACCACGTCACGCTCGTGACGAAGGCGAACCTCGGCGAGAGCAACACGCACTATGCGCAGGGCGGCATATCCGCTGTGACCAGCGCCGACGACTCGATCGAGTCGCACATCGCCGACACCCTGAGCGCCGGTGCCGGCCTGGCCTGGGAGCCTGCGGTGAAAGTGCTCTGTGAAGACGGTCCGGCGAGTATTGAGGAGCTCATCCAGTGGGGTGTTGAATTCGACCGCGCGGGCAACGACTTTGCTCGCGGGCTCGAAGGCGCCCACTCACGCCCGCGGATTTTGCACGCGGGCGGCGACGCGACCGGGGCCGGAATCGCCGACGCGCTCGTGCGGGCTGCGACCTCGCGTGTGGCGGAAATTTTCGAGCACACCTTTCTTATCGACATCGTCACTGACGTCTCGGTTGCCGGAAGCCGTCGTGTCGCAGGTGTCACACTCCTCACCGCGAGCGGTGCACAATTCGTGGATGCCGAGATTGTCATTCTCGCCAGCGGCGGCGCGGGGCAGCTCTATCGCCACACGACGAATCCTGCGGTCACAACGGGCGATGGTGTGGCGGCAGCTCTGCGGGCGGGAGCGATTGCTGCGGACCTCGAGTTCTACCAGTTTCACCCGACCGCTCTAGCCGTGCCGGGAAGCTTTCTGATCTCGGAGGCGGTGCGTGGCGAGGGAGCCGTGCTGCTGAACGCCCGCGGGGAGCGCTTTATGAGCGCAGTCGATCCGCGTGCTGAACTGGCGCCCCGCGACGTTGTGGCCCGAGAAGTGCAGCGCCAAATGCGCGCACAAGAGGGACAGCCCGTTCTGCTGGATGCCACCGCGCTCGGGCGCGACCTGCTCGCGAAACGGTTCCCCGGAATCACAACGGTGTGCCGTAAGTACGGTCTCGATTGGACGAAGGATCCCATCCCCGTGACACCCGCTGCTCACTACTGGATGGGCGGCGTTGCGACTGACATCGACGGCCGCACCAGCGTTCCCGGGCTTTACGCGGTGGGCGAGGTTGGCTGCACCGGAGCACACGGAGCCAATCGCTTAGCCTCAAACTCGCTACTGGAGTCCATCGTGACCTCGCGCCGCGCCATCAAGACACTCGATCAACCGTGGCCAGACAATGCACCCAAGGCTCGCTGGGCAGACGCGGCCGTGACCGAAATCGAGCTCAGTGTCGACGACATCTATGCGCGTGGAGGTCAAGACCGTGCGGTGGTTGACCGCGTCGAACTGCAAAGCACAATGTGGGACAACGTGGGTCTCGCGCGAGACGAAGCCGGCCTAGCGAGCGCCCTTGAGACGTTCGGAAAATGGCGTCCGGCCCGCCGCGAGCACCGCGTGTTCCCTGACTGGGAAGACGCCAACTTGCTCCTGCTCGCCCATGCCCTCGCCACATCGGCCCGTGCTCGGCGCGAATCCCGTGGCGCTCACTACCGGCTCGATTTTCCCGATATCCAGCCCGCGCAGGCGACACCCATTTTGGTAAAGGCCACAAATTATGTTTGACCGCTCACACATGGAAACCGTCGTTCGCGCGGCCCTGCTTGAGGATGCGCCCACTGGCGACATCACGTCGGCTCTCGTCATCCCGGCCGAGGCCCACGCTGTTGCTCAGCTGGTCGCCCGCGAGCCGGGGACCTTCGCCGGAGCCGACGTCTTCGCCGCAGCATTAACGCTGACCGACCCGAGCATGACGGTTGAACTAGTGAAGCGTGACGGCGATCGCTTTGTTGCTGGCGACGTGCTCGCCCGAGTGAGCGGACCCGCACGAGCTGTGCTGACCGGGGAGCGAATCGGTCTGAACTTTGCCCAGCGCATGAGTGGCATTGCCACCCTGACTGCCGCCTACGTTGACGCGGTCGCCGGCACCGACGCTGTCATTCTCGACACGCGCAAGACCACCCCGACCCTGCGCGCCTTCGAACGTCACGCCGTGGTCTGCGGTGGCGGTCGCAATCACCGACTCAACCTGTCGGACGCGTTCATGGCAAAAGACAACCACCTTGCCGTACTCACCGCGGGCGGGCTCGACATCACGGAGGCGCTGCGCCGGGTCAAAGCGCAACTGCCCGAGGGCATGATGTTCGAGGTCGAGGTCGATCGCCTGGACCAAATCGAAGCCGTACTCGCCGGCGGTGTGACGGTCATCATGCTCGACAACTTCTCGATTGCTGACCTGAGAACCGGAGTTGCCCAGGTCGCTGGCCGCGCCAAAGTTGAAGCGAGCGGAGGCGTGAACCTCGATACCGTGCTCGCTATCGCCGAAACGGGTGTCGATTTCATCTCGGTCGGCGCACTCACCCATTCCGCGCGAGCCCTCGACCTCGGCTTGGACATCGAAATCTCATGATTTACCTCGACCACGCTGCGACGACGCCGGTTCTTCCGGCGGCGCTCGAAGCGGCGTGGCCGTACCTCACGGGTGAGTTCGGCAACCCCTCAAGCTCCCATGAGCTCGGGCATCGAGCAGCAGGTGCGCTTGAGGATGCACGCACTCGCGTCGCGCGAGCGCTCGGGGCACGCGCATCCGAAGTGATCTTCACCTCCGGCGGAACGGAGGGCAACAACGCCGCCCTCGTCGGCCTCGCGCTAGCGAACCCCCGCGGAAAACACATCATCAGCGCCCGCACGGAACACGAAGCGGTGCTCGCCACCCTCGACTACCTCGAGCGCGTGCACGGTTATGAGGTGACCTGGCTACCGGTCACTCGCGCCGGCGAGATTTCACTCGACGACCTGGGCACGAGCCTGCGCGCAGACACGACCCTGGTGACCCTGATGCTGGGCAACAACGAAATCGGCACGGTTCACCCGGTCGCCGAGATCGCCGCTCTCGCGCAGAGTGCTGGCGCACGGGTGCACACCGACGCGGTTCAGGCAGTGGGCTGGCTTCCGATCAATTTCGGCGAACTCGGAGTGGACGCGCTGACCGTTTCGGGTCACAAGATTGGCGCCCCCAAGGGCTCGGGCGCCCTGCTCATTCGTGGCGGCGTGCCGTTCGAGCCGCTGTTGCACGGTGGCGGTCAAGAACGGGAGTTGCGCTCGGGTACCGAAAATGTCGCGTGGGCGGTCGCGCTCGCCACGGCAGTTGAGCATGTGATTTCGGTAAGCGCTTCGCGCGGCTCAACCAACAGGGGCCTTATTGAGTCGATTCTCACAGCCATCCCCTCGGCCCGACTCACTGGCACTGCATTTTCGACGAGCTCAACCAGCGCACGCCATCCCGGCATCTGCTCATTCGTCTTTCCAGGCGTGAACGGGGAGACACTGCTGCTTGAACTAGAACAGCGTGGCGTGATCGTCTCGAGTGGAGCGGCCTGCGCTGCGGGTAAGGATGAGCCCAGCCACGTGCTGATTGCATGTGGATACGACGAAGACACCGCACGAACATCCGTTCGATTCTCACTCGGCCACGAAACGACCGACGAAGACATTGACTCCGCCGTGCGTGCGCTCGTGGAGGCACACGCCGCGGTCAGTGCGCTCGGCGGCTAGTTGCCGTCCCAGGCAGCGATAGCGCGGTCGAGCAGCAAGAACAGGCGGTCTTTCACGTCTGCACGCGTCTCACAGGGGTGTGGCCACTCGAGGCGGACCTCGGTCTCGCCCTCAGCAACGGTTGCCAAGAACGTGACAGCGTCAGAGTCGAAGCTGACCATGCGCGCAGCAGTTGCATCTTTCTCGCCGGCGAGCACCTGAACCATGAGCAGCAGGTTCTCCGCCTGGCTACCGTTCATGTAGCCACAGATGGCGTCGATGACTTCTTGGTCAAACTGCTGAGCCACTACTTAGCCTCTGACTCGACGAGAGCCTTGAGGCGCTCGAGACCGAGGGCAAACGACTTGCCCATCATCTTGTCGAAGCCCATGACCTGTCCCATGAACTTGCCGACGAATCCGCGCTCGCCCTGCATGAACCAAGTGACCAGAGTGCCAGAGCTTTCCTCCACGATGCGGTACTCGACCGTGACGGTGTCGCGAACGGCGTCACCCTTGAAGAAGCTCATTTTAGAGGTGATGAGCGTGGGCTTGTCGGCTGCCGTGATGAGCTGGCGACCACGACCAATCTTCTTTCCCTGGTAGTCATAGATCGAGCCGACGCCCGGCTTCGCTTGAGTAACTGTCGAGGTGACAGATTCGTCGAAGGTGCGGAACGGGTTCCACTCGTCGAATCGGTTCAGATCGATGAGGATGTCGTAAATCTTCTTCGCCGAAGCATCGATGTGAACGGACGTGTGAATGGCGTAGGTCTCAGGCATGACACACAGCCTACGCGTTCCACGACCTGAAGAAACTAGGCGCCGAGTTCACTCAGTGCGTCATCGGTGTGCATCACGCGACCAAAGAATTTGCCCATTGCATCGAAGGTTGCGTCTTCTGCACGGGTGCTGAGCCCGCCGGTGGCATCGTCAATGAACGCGACTTTGAAGTCACGCATGAACGCGCCACGTGCCGTCGAGTCACAGCACACCTCCGTGAGCGTGCCGGTGATGATCACAGTGTCAATGCGATTGAGTCCGCGAATGGTCCGCAGGGTCGGCTCGAGCAGCGTGTTGTGAAACGCGTTGTAACGGTACTTCTCAATCTGCGTGTCTTCGGGTTCGGGTGCAAGGTCGTCAATGACGTCCCAGCCGGGGGTGCCCTTGCGCATGCCTACGTCGAACAGTTTCGGGTTGTACTCCGCTTCAAGAGGTGAGTTGAACGCATCCTCGAGCAGCGTGTGCTTGGTGAAGAAAACCGGGATGTCCAGCTTGCGGCTAGCCGCAATGAGGCGCTGAATGTGCGGAATCGCCTTGCGGGCGTTGGGCACCTCCATGGGCGCACCTTCCAGAACAAAGTCGTTCTGCATATCCACAACGATGAGAGCGGACTTCGCCGCATCAAGCTTCCACACGGCAGCCTCCTTGCACTTGCTTCGGCACAGACTACTAAGCGAATGCTCACTCGCTGAAGAGGTAGTTTTAATCGAGCACTGAATGAGACGGCATGCTTGAGCATCTGAAAACCAACCTTCCCCCGCGACCCGGTCGCGAGGTGGCTCGCGTCGCTGTACCGGTAAGCCTCGAGTTCATTCTGATTCTTGGCCTCAACCTGGTGAACCAGATCATCGTTGCCGGACTCGGCGATACCGCGATTGCGGCGGTCGGTTTCGCCTCGAGCATTCAGTACATCCCGTTTTTCGTGCTCGGTTCGCTCGGAACGAGCGCCTCGATTTTGGTCGCACGCGCCTACGGCGCCAAGCGCGAGAAGGAACTTAATAAGGTTGTCTCCGCAGCCATCACCGCGGCGTTCGTCGCGGCCATCGCAGTGGGCATTCCCTTCGTCTTGTGGCCCAGTCAAATCTTTCGCGCGGTCGGAGCCTCGGCTGAAGTCGACGCCACTGGATCCACCTACCTTGCTCTGTCAATGGGCTTCTTGTTCTTGGGACTGGTCGGTCAAGTGCTCAGCGGAGTGCTCCGTTCAGCCGACCACGCGCGCAGCCCCATGGTGGCGACTCTCGCCACGGGCGTGCTGCAGGTACCGCTCGCTCTCGTTTTGGTTTATGGATGGGGGCCCATCCCTGCGCTGGGCGTGCCCGGAGCTGCCTGGGCGATGATTATCGCCGGGGCGCTGAAAGTCATCGTCATGTTGATCCAAACTTTCGGCGTGTTCCGCGTCGCGAAGTGGGAGATGCCCGGCTACCTGCGCGAGTGGAGGTCGGTGCTCCGCCCGCTCATCGTTCTCGCCGCGCCAATGGGATTGACGGCCGGAATCTGGTCGGGCGGACAGTTTCTTTACAACGTGATCACCGCACAAATCGGCGATGCAGCGTTGGCGGCCTCACAGATTGTGGGAAACCTCGAAGGTATGTTCTTCGTCGGCTCGATGGGCCTCATGAACGCCAACAACGCCCTCACCGGTCGCGCCGTGGGCGCGGGTGATGGAACACTCGCACGGGCGTGGGTCGCCTACGTCAAACGGATTGGTCTGATTACCGCGGCCATGTTCGGTTTGCTCTACGCGCTCTCGTCACTAGCGCTGCCCGTGCTTTACCCAGCGGTCCCGGTAATCGTGCTGACGTACACGACGGTCGGAATCCTTATCAATGCCGTGCTTCAACCGCTCAAGGTGCGCGTTTCGCTCATGGGCGCCTCCATCTTGCCGAGCGGTAACGACCTGCGCGGAGTCATCATGGGCGATGCGATCGGACCGTTCGTGTTCGGTCTGCCGCTCGCGCTGCTGCTCGGCCTATGCACACCACTCGGCATCTATGGTGTTTTCATCGCGCGTGCGATTGAAGAAATCGTCAAGCTGTTCATCTTCACCTGGCGTGGTCGGCGCCTCAACTGGGATGCCATCGCAGCCACTCACAATATGCTCAAACCCTTCGGCGACGACCCCACCGAGGGTCTCATTCAGCAATAGAAAGTCACCATGAACCGCTTTACTCGCCTGGTCATCGCCAAGCCCCTCATCTCGTTGCTCATTTTCGTTGGTCTCGTTGGGCTCAGTTCAGTGTGGGGAATGCAGGCGTTCAGCGCGATGCAGGCGGGGGGATACAACGACCCCAACAGCGAGTCGAGCAAGGTCACCGACACACTCCGCGACACATTCAAGGTCGACAACCCCGAGCTGACGATCATCGCCGACTTCACTCAGAACGTGGATGACCCCGCGTCACTCGTCGAGGCGAAGGCGCTCACCGACTCGATCAAGAAAATCGATGGCGTGGAGTCAGTGAGCAGCTACTACTCACTGGGATCCCCCGCCAGCCTCAAGAGCACCGACGACAAGGCCGCTTACTTCTTCGTCAACTACGACGCGGATGCGACCATCTCTGCCGAGACCACTCTCGTCATGAAGACGCTCGGCGAATCGTCCGACGGAGTCAGCCTGCACTACACCGGCATGTCAGTCATGGCGAACGCACTCAACCAGGGCATCGCGCACGACATTGGTGTGGCCGAGAGCATCGCGATCCCGCTGAGCATCATCCTCTTGCTGTTTGTGTTCGGCTCGCTCGTCGCTGCCGGGCTCCCACTGCTCATCGGTGGTCTCGCCATGCTCGGTTCGTTCTTCTTCGTGTGGGTTGCCACCCAGTTCAGCGACGTCTCCATCTTCGCGATGAACCTCATCACAGCAATGGCCCTAGGTCTGGGCATCGACTACTCGCTGCTCATCATCAACCGATTCCGCGAAGAACGCGCCCGCGGTGGGGATGTTCACGACGCGGTGATGCGTACCATGCAGACCGCCGGCCGCACAGTCTTGTTCTCCGGCCTGACCGTTGCGGTCGTGCTGGCCTCACTGTTGATCTTTCCGATGTATTTCTTGCGGTCGATGGGCATCGCCGGCGTCGCTGTCGTCGTCGTAGCCGTGCTCGGCGCGCTCATTGCGCTCCCGGCGATGCTGACCCTGCTCGGCGATCGTGTGAACAAGTTCCGCGTTCTTCGCCGCGACTTCACGCCCAAAGACACCGGCATGCTCGCAACCATCTCGCGCTTCGTCATGCGTCGCGCGATCCCCGTCTTCATCGTGACGCTCGTGGCCCTCGGCGGACTGGTCGCGCTTGGTCACAACGTCAGCTTCGGGCTCGTCGACGAACGCGTGCTCGCCAAGACTGACCAGGCCGCGATCGCGTCGGCGATTGTGCGCGAGCGATTCGATGGTCAGGAGGGTATGCCCATCCAGATCATCGCCACCGGAGCGACGAAGGCTGAATTGCAGACCTACGTGGACACCCTGAGCGAGACGAAGCACATCGTGCGCGTGCAGAGCGCGCTGGGCATCACCAAAGACGGCAAGACCAACATGTTTGCGGCGCCCCTGTTCAAGAACTACGTCGAGGGCGACCAGCAACGAGTAGTCGCTATCGAAGACGTCATCGCCCGCTCGAGCGCCGGAATGAAGGTCATCGACTCGGTGCGCGCGATTGACGCACCGTTCGAAGCGCAGGTGGGTGGTGTTGCTGCCGACTACACGGACTCGATGAACGCTATTACCGACAAGTTGCCGATTCTGCTGCTGTGGGTATTCCTGTCGACGATGATTTTGCTGTTCCTCTTCACGGGAAGCATTCTGCTGCCACTCAAGGCGTTCGCGCTCAACCTGGTCTCGCTCGTGGCGACCCTCGGATTCTTGACCTGGGTGTTCATGGATGGCAATCTCATGTGGCTCATCGGCGATTTCACTCCGCTCGAGAATATCGAGACGTCGATGTTCATCCTGATCTCAGTCGTCACCTTTGGGCTGTCGATGGACTATGAGCTGTTCCTGCTCAGTCGCATCAAGGAACTCCACGATCAGGGGCTCTCGACCGAAGACTCGGTCGCTCTCGGACTTCAGCGCAGTGGTCGAATCATTACCGCGGCGGCGCTGATTCTCGCGGCGAACTTCTTTCCGATGCTCACCTCGGGCGTGACCACCGTCAAGATGCTCGGCCTCGGCCTCGCGTTTGCGATCTTGCTCGACGCAACCGTCGTGCGAGGACTGCTCGTGCCCGCACTGATGAAGCTTTTCGGCAACGCCAACTGGTGGGCACCGAAGTGGATGAAGAAACTGTTCGAGCGCGCGGGCCTCGCCCACTAGCGAGCGTTAGTTGCGGAGGTCGCGACCGTTCATGCTCTTGCGACCGAAGAGGGGCGCGAGAACGCACACGTCAGCTGCGCCGACCGAGATGAAGAAGACGCCCAGCACGCAGGCGACATAGCCCCACGGTCCCCAGAAAAGACCACCGATGAGCAGAACGATGCCGACGATGATGCGGAACCAGCGGCCGGCGGTCGACGCCATGAAACCAATCATGAAAACTCCTTGTTCGGTGGTGCTTCCAGACTAGCGAATTGGCATTTCCACTGAACACCAACCATTCATCCGGTGACCGGAATTTGCTTTGCGCCTGATACCTCGCAAGCGGTGGAATTGTGGGAGTCGTCAATCCCGGTCAGCGCTCGAAACCGCCGCACCATTTGGCTGTTGACGAATCCCTTCCATTTCAAAGGAGAAACAATGGCCAAGGTCGTTCGCGGAACCCCGCGCACCCCGCTGGAAATCGTCGACGGACTCGCTGAGCTTGGCTCGGCAACAGTGCACGAAGCACAGGGTCGTATCGGCCTCATGAGCAACCACCTCCGCCCAATTTTCCCGGCGAAGATCGCCGGAAACGCCCTCACTTGCGAGGTCGCACCCGGGGACAACTGGATGATCCACGTTGCCGTCGAGCAGGCGCAGCCTGGCGACATCCTCGTCGTGACCCCGACTAGCCCCTGCGAAGACGGCTACCTCGGCGACCTCCTTGCCGAGAGCCTCATGGCGCACGGCGTGCGCGGCCTCGTCATTGACGCGGGCGTGCGCGATGTCGCGACTCTCACTGAAATGGGCTTCCCGGTCTGGTCCAAGGCAATCTGCTCGCAGGGGACAGTCAAGGAGACCATCGCCAACGTACAGACCCCGATCGTCATTGCCAACCAGTATGTGCGCCCCGGTGACGTCATCGTCTCGGACATCGACGGCGTGTGCGTGGTTCGCCGCGAAGACGCTGCCGCTGTTCTCGAGAAGGCTCGCGAGCGCGAGGCCAACGAAGCCGGCAAGCGCGAGCGCCTGGCCAAGGGTGAGCTCGGTCTCGACATCTACAACATGCGCGAGAAGCTGGCCGCCAAGGGTCTCGTCTACGTGGACTACGAAGGATGACAAACACGCAGCGCGCAGTAACCTGCGCGGTCATGCGTGGAGGCACATCCAAGGGCCTCTACTTTCTCGAGTCGGACCTTCCGACCGATCGCGAGGCGCGCGACAAGTTCCTGCTCGCCGCCATGGGTTCGCCCGATGTTCGCGAGATCGACGGCATGGGTGGAGGCCACCCGTTGACCTCCAAGGTCGCTGTGGTGAGCAAATCGAGCCGTGAAGGTATTGACGTGGACTACCTGTTCTTGCAGGTGTGGCCCGACCGCCCCGAGGTCTCCGACACCCAAAACTGCGGAAACATCCTCGCCGGTGTTGGCCCATTCGCCATCGAGATGGGCCTCGTTCCGGCAACGGGTGACGTCACGCCGGTTTCGATCTTCATGGTGAACACCGACTCGAAGGCGACTGCATTCGTCGAGACTCCCGGCGGGCTCGTGAACTACGAGGGAACCGCGCGCATTGACGGCGTTCCCGGCACACACGCACCCATCAACATCAACTTCGAGGATGTCGCGGGCTCGAGCTGTGGCGCACTGTTGCCCACGGGTAACGCGGTTGATGTGGTCAACGGCGTTGAGGTCACGATGGTCGACAACGGAATGCCGGTGGTCTGCCTGAACGCATCCGACTTCGGCATCAGCGGATACGAAACCCCCGCCGAGCTCGAAGCCAACGCTGAGCTCAAAGAGCGCGTCGAAGCGATTCGTCTCGCGGTCGGCGAAATGATGAACCTCGGCGATGTCACCAACAAGACTGTGCCCAAGATGAGCTTGCTCGCGCCGGCGAAGGATGGCGGTCTGCTCAGCACCCGCACCTTCATCCCCCACCGCGTGCACGAGTCCATCGGAGTGCTCGGTGCCGTCTCGGTCGCGACTGCGTGCATGTTGCCCGGCAGCGTCGCCGCGAAGATCGCCGGCCTGACCGACATCGGGTCGAGCCTCGAAGTTGAGGTCGAACATCCAACCGGGTTCTTCACCGTTCAGATGGAGGTCGACAATTCGTCGGGCACTCCACAGGTAACCAAGTCTGCGCTTCTGCGCACCGCCCGCATGCTTATGCAGGGCAACGTTTTCGTTCCGAGTTCGCTGTAACTCGGCTAAAAGGAGAGACACATGATCATCGACGCACACGGTCACTACACGACCGCGCCGGAGCCCCACAACCAGTGGCGCATCGACCAGCTCGCCGCCTTCGCAGCCGGTCAGCCGTCGCCGGAGTACCCCGAAATTTCTGACGAGCTCATCCGTGAGTCGATCGACAACAACCAGCTCAAGCTCATTCAGGAGCGTGGCTCTGACCTCACGATCTTCTCGCCGCGTGCCTCTGCAATGGGACACCACGAGGGTGACCAGCGCATCAGCCTCGAGTGGACCGTTGCCTGCAACAACCTCATCAAACGCGTGGTCGACCTGTACCCCGAAACCTTCGTGGGCGTGGGCCAGCTCCCCCAGTCGCCGGGCGCTGACCTCACCGCGACCATCGCCGAGATGGAGCGTTGCGTGAACGAGCTCGGGTTCATCGGCGTCAACCTCAACCCCGACCCCAGCGGTGGAATGTGGCAGACCAAGCCACTGACCGACGAGTCGTGGTACCCGCTCTACGAGAAGATGGTCGAGCTCGACGTTCCCGCCATGATTCACGTGTCGGCTTCGTGCAACGAGAACTTCCATGCCACCGGTGCCCACTACATGAACGCGGATACCACCGCTTTCATGCAGCTCATCCAGGGCAACCTGTTCAAGGACTTCCCCACCCTGCGCTTCATCATTCCTCACGGTGGCGGCGCTGTTCCCTACCACTGGGGCCGTTACCGAGGCCTGGCCGACATGCTCAAGCAGCCGAGCCTCGACACCCACCTCATGAACAACGTGTTCTTCGACACCTGCGTCTACCACCAGCCCGGTATCGACCTGTTGGTGGATGTCATCGACAACAAGAACATCCTGTTCGGCTCAGAGATGATTGGTGCCGTTCGCGGTATCGACCCGCAGACCGGCAACTACTTCGACGACACCAAGCGCTACATCGACAGCGCGAAGATCAGCGAAGGCGAGAAGGCATCCATCTTCGAAAGCAACGCCCGCGCCGTGTTCCCGCGTCTCGACGCCAAACTGAAGGAGCGTGGACTGTGAGCCCCGCATTTACCAAAGACGCCGACTGGCTCGACTGGTGCGCCAACCCGACCAAGCCGTCGTTCGAAGTACCCAAGGGTGCGGTTGACGCGCACTGCCACGTGTTCGGCCCCGGCGACATCTTTCCGTTCGCTCCCGAGCGCAAGTACACGCCCTGCGACGCGAGCTACCAGCAGCTGTTTGACCTGCGTAACTTTCTCGGCTTCGAGAAGAACGTCGTTGTGCAGGCAACCTGCCACGGCGCCGACAACTCGGCTCTGCTCGACGTGCTCGAACGCGCCGAAGACCGCGCCCGTGGTGTGGTTACGGTTCGCCCCGACATCACTCACGAAGAGCTCAGCCGCATGAACGACCTCGGTGTTCGCGGTGTGCGCTTCAACTACGTCAAGCGCCTCGTTGACCCGAAGCCGGACGACTACTACCGCCAGATCATCGAGAAGATTAAGCCGTTCGGCTGGCACGTGGTGCTCTACTTCGAACCGTCCGACCTCAAAGAGAAGTACGACTTCTTCACCTCGCTCGGCGTTCCCGTGGTCATCGACCACATGGGTCGCCCCGACGTGACCAAGCCGGTCGACGGCGAGGAATTCGAGCTTTTCCTCACGTTCATGAGCGAGAACCAGTCCGTGTGGTCGAAGGTGAGCTGCCCCGATCGACTTTCGTTCAGCGGAAGCCCGCTCTATGCCGACGTCGTACCCTTCGCGAAGACTATTGTCGAGGAATTTCCCGACCGCGTTCTCTGGGGCACGGACTGGCCTCACCCCAACATGAAGAAGGAAATGCCTGACGACGGAATCTTGGTGGACTACGTTCCCTCGATTGCTACGACCGCCGCTCTGCAGGAGAAACTCCTCGTCACGAACCCTAACAATCTGTACTGGAGCTAATAATGAAGCCCAATTTTGAGCAGTACAAGGACATCCCCGGCACCACGATCTACACGATCGAACTGGCACGCAAGGGCTTCCAGCTCAACGAGTTCTGCATGAGCCTGCGCACCGAAGAGAACCGCAAGCGTTTTCACGCGGATGAGCGCACCTACCTCGACGAGTGGGACATGAGCGAAGAGCAGAAGCAGGCTGTTCTCGACCGCGACTTCCAGCGCATGCTCGACCTCGGCGGAAACGTCTACTTCCTATCCAAGATCTTCGCTGCCGAAGGCCTCTCGTATGTTCAGGCCGTCAGCACCATGACCGACATGACCGCCGAGGAATACCAGGCGATGATGCTCGCCGGTGGCCGCAACGTCGAAGGATGGCGCTCCAAGAAGGAACGAGGCGAGGCATAACCATGGCAAAGATTGTTGCTGGTATCTCCACGAGCCACGTCCCCGCAGTAGGCCACGCCGTCGACTCAGGTCGCACCCAAGACGACTACTGGAAGCCGATGTTCGCTGGCTACGAGTTCTCGAAGCAGTGGGTCAAAGACAACCCCGCCGACGTCGACATCATCGTCTACAACGACCACGCCTCGTACTTCGGCATGGACATCATGCCCACGTTCGCGATGGGCATCGCCGAGAAGTACGAGATCTGCGACGAAGGATACGGCCCGCGCCCGATTCCCGTCGTTGAAGGTCACCCCGAGCTTTCGACCCACTTGGCCGCATCGCTTATCCTCGATGACTTCGACATGACGGTGCTGAACAAGCTCGACGTTGACCACGGTCTCACCGTGCCGATGTCGCTCATGTACGGGCAGCCCGACAAGTGGCCGACCAAGGTCATCCCGCTTCCAGTCAACGTGGTCATGAACCCGCAGCCCTCGGGCGAGCGTTGCCTTGCACTGGGTAAGGCGATTCGTGATGCCGTGCAGAACTTCGATGGCGACCTCAAGGTGCGCATCTGGGGAACAGGTGGCATGAGCCACCAGATCCAGGGTGCACGCGCCGGCCTCATCAACGAGCCGTGGGACACCAAGTTCCTCGACGACCTCGTCAACGACCCCGAGACGCTGCAGTACAAGCCGCACCTCGAGTACATGATCGAAGCCGGCTCAGAGGGTGTTGAGCTCATCATGTGGCTCATCATGCGTGGCGCACTCGGCGACAAGGTCAATGAGGTTTACCGGTTCTACCACGTCCCCGCATCCAACACCGCGGTGGGTCACCTCATCCTCACTCCGCAGGACTAGGAAAGAAGTTCATGACTGTAAACATCGCCGTTGTCGGCCTCGGCGCCTTCGGAACGAAGCACCTCGACGCGCTCGCTCAGATTGAGGACGCGAACATCGCGTACGTGGCACACAGCAAGATGCCACTCGCCGAGGAGGTAGCCGCCAAGTACGGCGCCAAGAAAGCGTTCACCGACTACTCGGAGCTGCTCGCGCAGCCCGACCTTGACGGTGTCATTCTGGCGACCCCGACCCAAATGCACTACGCCCAGACGATGGAAGCCATCCGCGCGGGAAAGAACGTGCAGGTTGAGATCCCGATGGCGGACAACCTCGCCGGAGTGATGGAGATTGTCGAGGCGCAGCGCGCTGAGGGCGTGATCGCGATGGCCGGGCACACGCGTCGCTTCAACCCCTCACACCAGTACGTGCACAACCTCATCACCGCGGGTGAATTCAACATCCAGCAGATGGATGTGCAGACCTACTTCTTCCGTCGCACGAACACCAACGCGCTGGGCAAGCCCCGCTCGTGGACCGACCACCTGCTCTGGCACCACGCTGCTCACACGGTCGACCTGTTCATGTACCAGACCGGCGAAAAGGTCGTGAAGGCCAACGCCATTCAGGGGCCGAAGCACCCCGAACTCGGCATTGCGATGGACATGTCCATCCAACTGCAGACCGAGACGGGCAAGATTTGCACGCTGTCGCTCTCTTTCAACAACGATGGCCCTCTCGGCACGTTCTTCCGCTACATCGGTGACACCAACACCTACATCGCGCGCTATGACGACCTCGTCACCGGCAAGGAAGAGCCGATCGACGTGTCGAAGGTTGCCGTGTCGATGAACGGCATCGAGCTGCAAGACCGCGAGTTTGTCGCCGCCATCAAAGAAGGCCGCGAGCCCAACTCGTCGGTTGCCAAGGTGCTGCCGGCTTACATCGTTCTCGATCAGCTTCAGCAGCAGCTCGAGTTCTAGTCGTCGATCTCAGGCTCTGAGTAGGGCACTTTGATCGAGTGATAAATCTTGTTGTACGTCAGCTGCGTTGGTGGAACAAACAGCGAGTGGTAGTCGACGCTCTCGAGCATTTCGACCACATCGAGCATTTCAATCTCGCGACGCTTCACATCACGACCTGATTCACGAAGATATTGACGTGCGGTTTCGGCATCCATCGTGTCGAACTCTTTTTGCAGCTCGTCGTAGGCCCACTCGGTGAGGCCCATTTTTTCGGCCGCCCACATGTAGTCGACGACGACACCAGCGATGCACTTGGTAAGGATGCTGCGCGTCAGCGCGCGGGCCGCGGCTGAACCAACCTGCTCAGAGACGAGTTCGAACGACAGGCCGAGCGGGGTCAATACCTCGATCAACTTCTGACCCGCCGGACCGGCCACAGCCATCGGCTCGAGCAGTGCGACATCGACGAATGAGTCTGTCGGAAAAATCTCGGCGAGGCTCTGCTTGAGGCGCGGCGGGCCGGGGTTCAGATCGGCAAACAGTGAGCTCGGGGCGAGGTGCGGGGCAGCATCCTTCGCGTATTTCAACGCGTGAGCGGACGAGTTCAGCGAGAGAACCACGTCTGCGCCCGAGACCGCCTCGGCTAGCGTTTCAGCTTGGTCGACGACCGGTCGACGCGGTGGTTTGATATCGAACCCCACGACGGATGCGCCGGCCTCCTGCAATCGCGCCGCGAGAGCGGCACCGGATGCAGCCTGCCCGAGTACGGCGATGCGGAGTGAGCTCATGCCCCAAGTTTACTGAGGGTCGGTCAGGTGATTGAGGCGACCATTGCCGTACGAAGCGGTGACCTCGCTCACCACGATCTGGTAGCCGCCGTACCAGCGCTGATTCTCGGCCTTGGCCTCGATGTGCTGCGGGTAGGCCGCGAGCTCGCGAACCGCATCCATCGACTCAAAGTAGTACGAGGCATTCTTGAAGCGACGGTCCTCGGAGAACCACACTTCCGTGCCGACATAGCCGTCGAGCGACTTGGCGTAGGCGTCGATGGCATCGTCGAGACGCGTGTAGTAATCGTCTGCGCCGAGAAACTCGAAGATGAACTGGCAGTTGATCACGATGCCGCCTAGGCGAGGATGTTGACCGAGCGGCCAATCACGAGCGCGAGAATGACGAATCCGCTGAGGCCTTGAACGCCCATGAGAATTTTCGCGCGCGCGGTCAGGGGAACAACGTCGTTGGGAGTGAACGCCATCATGTTCGTCAGAGCGAGATAGAGAAAGTCGATGTAACCGGGGCGCCAGTTCGCGCTTGAAGTCGATGAATCACGGGCAACTTCGCTTGCCGCAGTGCGCTCATCATCCTGTGGGAATTTGAAATCCGCTTGCGGGAGCTGATTGCGCGCAAGCGTGGCGCGAGCAACGGGTCCCCCGCGGTCCATCTCCCAGTAGACGATGCTGAAGGCGATGACGTTGGCGACCCACACCTCGGCTGCCTCGAGCAATATGACCGGTCCGAGCATGTCCCCACTGATGAGGTCGTTCACGATGTAGCCGACATCCACCAAATTGAACGCGAGCAGAAGAATCGACAACACGATGGCGAGCCACCGGCTCAGGTTCGACTGCACTCCGCTCGTGCGCGGGTTGAACACAATCATGACGACCAAGATGACGGCAGCCAGCACGATGAGAATCGCGCGCGGCACGAGGTTCGCAGGTGTCGCCGAGTAGATGCCGAGCATCACAACGATTGCGATGAAGGCCGGCCAGCGGGCCGCTGTGTGACGGCGCGAGCGCTCCGGTACGGGCGAGGCGTCGTTTGCGTTTTTGGCCATGCGCCAAGCCTACGCGTGGAGCGATTGCTTGAGGCGGATGAGCAACTCAACTAGGTCGTCAGGCAGCGGGGTGTCGAGCGCGAAGTGCAAAGCGCCCTTGGTACCGCTGTAACCAGCGACGGCGTCTCCCGCCATCGCGAGCACTTGACCCGAGTGTGGGTAATACGAGAGCGAATTCTTGTTCGCTGCAAAACCAGCGAGCACGCGACCGTCAACTCTGAAACCGGGCATCCCATACGAGATCACTTGTTCGGCGTCGGGCAAGACAGCGAGGATGCTCACCCGCAACGCCTCGAGAGTCGAGCGCCCCGGTTCGGGCACCGCAGCGAGGTACGCCTCGACATCCTGTGTGGTCATGCCCTCATGGTAGGCGACTACGAGGTTGTCACGGGAACAAGGCGCCCGAGGGTCGCCACAGCACCCAGAAGAACATAAACGGAAATGATGTTCCATGCGATCTGCAGACTCACCAAGGGGATGAGTGTCACCGCAACCAGAGAGGCCGTGAGCGCAATAAACGAGGCGAGCGTAAAGAGCCGCGACCGGGTCGACTTTCGAAGATCATGAGTGCCGTGCAGACTTCGTGGACGGCTCTTGGGGATTCTCGGCCGACCGTTCGGCTTAAAATCGACGCTGTCGAGGTGGCGCATTCGCCCCCACGTCTCGTCGGTAGCAAACAGAGTTCCCACAAAGGTCACGGCATAGACGGCGTTCAAGAGCACATTCAAGAACACCTCCGGGACGATCGACAAGCTGACCAGAACTGCCCGCCATCCGCCCCGTCTCACCGAGAAGGTTTGCTCAAAGACATACAGCCCGGCTACTCCCAGCCACAGTGGCTGAACAAAGTCGAGTCCGCTTTGGGTTAGCAGCGCGACGCTCAACGTGTAAATATAAAACGGTAAGAAGAGCACGCCCAAGTAGGTCAGCAACTGTCGGAGAACATAAGGCGCTGTGTGACTGTTGAGTCCGTGGGCAACGATGTTCTCTAAAGCCCCGCGTTGCCATCTTCTTCGCTGCTTGTAAAGACTCGCGACTGTGGGCATCATCGCGGTCTGCACCGTACACTCCTTCGGTGAGACAACGCGGTAGCCGAGCTCCTTGACGCTGAGGGTGAGTTCATTGTCTTCGGTGAGCGCTGACGTGTCATAGACCGCCCCGGTCTCGCCCAAGTCGGGAAGGAGTCCCGCACGTCGAGCGGATACAACCTCACGTAAGACGCCGGCCTTGAATATCGTTCCGGTGCCGGTGAGAACCAACGCGCGACCGTGCCGGCGAGCAAGTCGCCGTTGATAACGAACATATTCGTTTGCTTGAAGTTGCCGAATCAGGTTCCACGGGTCGGCAGCATCGGCCAGAAATATACCGCCGACGCCCGCGATGCTCTTTTTCGAAGCCGAAAATAGCGTCTTCTCGGCGACCTCAATGAAACTTTCCGTGAGCACAGTGTCAGCATCCATGACCAGGACGGTGTCGTCATCGTCCAGAATGTTCAACAGTTCGTCAAGCAGTGCATTCAAGGCGCCGGCTTTGCCGAGCTCGTTGTCAACCGTCTCCGCGACAGAGACTCCCGCCGCGAGCGCGAGTTCAACAGTTGCGTCTGTGCAGTTGTCGGCGAGAACAATTATTTCGTCCGGCCGACGTGTCTGAGCTCGCAGGGAAGCGATGGTTCGCTCAATGCATTGCTGCTCATTATGGGCCGGAATCACCGCGATGATGAAGGGAAACGGCTCACCGATTCGCAGCGGGGGTTTGATCGGGTTCGAGACCTCAGCCAAAGATTCCGGATGCTGACCGGTCTCGATCAGAGTTCTCACCCGTGCTCGCGAGCCCGCAGGACTTCGCGAGGGTTCTTCGAACAAACCAATCTCAGCCGATGCGTGTTTCGTTTCGGAAAGCGCGCGCGAGAAACGCGAATACAACCGCCGAATCAGACCAGTCCAACGATGTTGTCTAGTCATCCCCCGGGTCAATGCAAGTAGCAGGCTTCATCGAGTTCTCCTACCTTGCGTTGTGGAGTGGAGACTCATCTGCAACGAAAGCCCCCATCGTTCCTAGTGGCGCCAGTCTAGGTCGGATTACGCAATCTCGTCTAGGTACATGCCGAGGGAATCGAAGTAACTGTTCATGCCATCGATGGTTGCGTCGATCATCTCTTCGGGCAGGTCGCCGAACTGGCTGAACTTGCACCACGATCCGCCGTCGCGAGGTTCGAACTCGATGACGATTTCGTGTGCGGGAGCGTCGGGGTCGCGCTGATCAAACTCGTCCCGCGACTGTGTGTACGACATCGTGTGCTCGATACGGCGCATCGGCTCCACGGTCTTGTACCAGCCGAAGAAGTAGGCAACGAAGTCGTTCATCGGTACATCAACAGCGACGGCCCACACGCCACCCACCTGGGCGTCCGACTGAGAAAGTCCAGGAACGCTCTGCAGAATCGTCGGGTGGTACCAGCTCTCGAGGGCCTCGGCACTGGTCCATGCCGCCCAGAGCTTCTCGATGGGATGCGCGTACTCGCGCTCAACGGAGTAAAGAAAACGATGCACGGCACAAGTATTGCAGTCGGCCGCGAGCGCGTGTTCATGCGCGCCCGATACCGGTTTCTTATACCCCTCATAGGTTTCAGTCATACTGTGCACAGCATGACGAAGAAGAGTTTTCACTGGACGAGTTGGCACACCGGGCTCGCCACCCTCATCGTTGCCTCGGCGACCGTGTACCTCTGGGCACTTGAACTGGCATCGCGCTCCGAGTACTACGCATCCATCGCCTACTCGATGAGCATGTCGTTCTCGAACTTCTTCTTCGGCGCACTCGATCCCGCTGGCACCGGTTCGCTCGACAAGATTCCCGGTTCGTACTGGGTTCCGGCAGCTTTCGTGAAAATATTCGGCTTCTCGACCTGGTCAATCGAAGCGCCGAACGCCATCGCGACGGTTGTTGCGGTGATCCTCATCGCCATCGCGACCAAGCGTTTGGCCGGTCCGACCGCAGGGCTCCTCGCCGGCGCCGCCTTCGCCGCGACCCCGATAGTCGCTGCAGTCGCTCGCTCGAATCAGCCGCAGTCGTTCTTCTTGCTCACACTCGCACTCGCCTTCTTCAGCGGGGTCAATGCCATACAAAAGAAGTCGCTCGGGCACCTCGTGCTCGCCGGCGTCTGGGTGGGTCTGGCCTTTCAGACGTACATGCTCGAAGCGTGGGCGGTATGGCCCGCGTTAATCGTCGCCTACCTGCTGGTCGACAAGAAGCTCATCCTCAAACTTCGCGACCTTGCTATCGCCGGCCTGACGAGCCTCGTCGTCTCCCTCAGTTGGATGTTCGTCGTCTCACTCGTTCCGGCGAGCGCACGCCCCTACGTTGGCGGCACGTACTCCAACAGCGCGTGGGAGATGGTGTTCGGCTATAACGGGCTCGGCCGCTTCTCGGCCACTGGTTCCTCCACCGGCGCCTACCGCTCTTTCACACCTCCCTTCTCTGGAAGCCCTAGCGTGCTCCGCCTGTTCAACGAACAGCTTGCCGGTCAGATCGCGTGGCTCATCCCCACAGCCATTCTCGGAATCGTGCTGCTCTTCTTGCTCAAGTTTTCGAAGCCGGTGATCTGGTTGCTCACCGTGTGGTTCGCCACATTCGCACTCATGTTCTCGGTAGTCGCCGGAATGCACCAGTTCTACACGAGCGCCCTCGCCGTGCCGATGGTTGCCATCGTCGGTGTTGCCTTTGCCGAAGCCCGCAAACAGAACAAGGCCTGGATGCAGCTGTCGCTCATCGGCCTCACGGTGACCGTCGCCATTGCAATTTCACTCACCTACTCGTCGTATTTGCCGTGGCTACCCTGGGTGCAGCTCGTCGTCGGTATTCTCGCCGCTGTCGCCGTTATCGTCGCGGATGAAATGACCCTCACCCGCACCTGGTGGGTGGCACTGCTTTCGGGTGCGAGCATGTTGCTGACCCCGATTGCGTGGACCATCGATACGGTCAACCACACGAACTCGATCAACCCCATGGCCGGCAACGGCAGCGCCATGGTCGGGGGTATGGGCGGGGGTATGGGCGGTCCCGGCGGCATGCAAGGTGGCCCCGGTCAGATGCCTGGCCGTCAGATGCCAAACTTGAACGGTCAAGGCCAGATGCCTGGCGGGCAAGGCCAACAGGGACAAGGCCAGATGGGTCAGGGTGGCGGCATGCCCGGCATGGGCGGTGCCAGCTCGGCACTCATCAGCTACCTGCAGGCCAATCGCGGAACGGCGAGTTACCTCGTGGCTACTTACGGCGCTATGTCTTCGGCTTCCATCATCACCGCAACGGGTGAGTCCGTTCTGCCCATCGGTGGCTTCGACGGATCCGACCCCTATCCCTCGCTGGATGCGTTCAAGAAGCTTGTGGCGGAGGGCAAACTTCGGTTTGTGCTTGCCGGCGGTCAAGGCAGCATGGGCGGCGGAATGGGCGGCCCCGGTGGAATGCAGGGCGGCGCCTCAGGTCCCGCCCAGCAGACCGGTACGGCCAATGCCTCGTCGAACAACTCATCGACGATTTCCGCCTGGGTGACGAGCACGTGCTCGCTCGTAACCGATACGTCAGTAAGTGCGAACAACCTCTACGACTGCCAGGCAGCCAAGTAATTATTCGTGCAGGTCGTCGATGATGATCTTCGTCATCCCCATGAGTGCAGGCCACGCATAGGCGCGAACGGCCGGGTCAGTGTGCTCGAGCCAGGTACGCATCTGCACGGGTGACACCTGCCAGGAGACTCCGAACTTATCGACGCACCAACCGCACTTGCCGGGCTTACCCTCAGCGGTGAGCGCGTCCCAGATGCGGTCGACCTCGGACTGTCCATCCACGTTGAGCGAGAGCGAAATCGCGTCGTTGAACGCAGGGCCGCCAGGCGCACTCATGAGAATCAGTGGATGCCCGTAGATGCTGACATCAGCGGTAAAGAGTCGCCCGGTCTCATCGCGAAAAGATGAATGAACCTCAGCGCCAAGCACGTCGGTGTAGTGATCGAGCACCGCTTGAAGATCAGTGTCGAACCAGAGGAAGGTCTTGAGCGCGTTGGTCATTCCGTAAGCGTACCGACGGGCTTCGCGGCGCGTCGACGGGCACCGGCCTCGAGTACCAGCACGAGCGCACTAAGAAGGGCGACCATGCCCGAGAACGCGATGATTGCCCACAGGTTCATGAGGAAGCCGTAGGCCACCCAGATGACCGACGCGATAATCGCGATCACGTAGGAGCGATTCGACACGGCAGTGGCACGTCCCATTCGCCACGACCGGAACGAGGTGATGACCTGAGGAGCGCGGGAACTCAGACCAATCATCAGCAAAATGCTCGGGATGGGTTCGGGCAGCCAGAAGCAGGATGACCAGGCGAAGGCCCAAGTTGCGAGCACGAGCGCAATCGACCATGCCGCACCGATCCGGTGCCGCAACAACAGGTAAACCAGCGGCCCAGTGATGAGGGCGGCGACACCGTTGGTCCACATTTGGCTCGGGCTTTCGAAACGGATGCCGTACGCAATCCAGCCGACGTTGAGCCAGGTGATGATGAGCCAGGTCCAGAAGCTGACACCGACGTCTGATTTGAGTCGCAGCACGCGGACGAACTGCGGGAACGAGATGAAAATCCCGATTGCGCCGGCAACGAAGCCGAGCAGTTCGATCCAGAGCGGGTGCACACCTGAGGTTACCGCGCCCAAACTGGTAAATCTGGTTCAGCACAGAGTAGGCTTGACCACTAGGGGTATACCCCTCATTTTCAAAACTGAGGACAATGTGATGATTCGCAAAACTTTGATGGTGGCTGCCCTGACTGGCGCACTTGTCGTGGCTTCGCCACTCGCAGCGCACGCCACCGTACCCGACACCATGGGCCACTGGTACGCCATGACCTGGACGTCAACTCCGCACCTGTACGAAATCAACAAGACGACGGGTGCAGCGACTGAAATCGCAGTCGCTCCAGACAACTTCATTACGAATGGCATGGCCGGCATCGACTTCGACTCGACGAATGGTTTTGCTTACTTCATTGACTACACCAACGGCGGACACCTGATCAAAGTTGACATGGGATCCGGCACATTTACCGATGTCGGAGCAATCGATGCAGATCACGTCACCGGCGTGGACCTTGGTAACAACGGCGAAATGTGGATTGTCGCTGACAACATTCAGGGTACTGGCGACGCATTCGGCAAGGTCAATGTTTCGACGGGCGCTGTCACCCTGCTAGGCGAATGCCCGGAGCGAATCGCAGCACTTGCCACGTCACCTAACGGCGTTTTGTATGGCTTCTCGTACGCCGGCAATATCTTCACAATCAACCAAAGCACGTATACCTTCACCCAGGTCGGAACCACCAGCACTGAGGTTCTCGCTGCTGACTTCGATCTCGACGGAAATGTCATCCTCCAAGACTGGGGCGGCAACGTTGCTTCATACAATGTGAACACCAACGTTGAAACGCCGCTCTTCCAGATCAACGGCATCACCTGGCCTGGAGGAGAGGCCTTCGGAATCGGCGGACCGACTAATGGTCAAACGCTCGCCGAGGCCATCAACGGTGGATCGACGGCTCAGGAAACATTGCCTGACACCGGTATGAACTTCAACGGTGTCTGGATTGGCGTTGGAGCGGTTCTCGCTGGTGGCGCGGCGCTCACGGTCGTTCGTGCACGTCGGGCCCGTAAGCAGTAGTTCGCACTTCATTACTGAGGGGCTGGGATGTTCACACATCCCAGCCCCTCAGTCGTTAGTTGATGTGGCGCTCGTCGACACCGTTGTACTGCGACAGCGGACGAATGAGCGCGTTCGATGCCGACTGCTCCATGATGTGAGCCGTCCAGCCCGTGATGCGCGCGGCCACGAAGAGCGGCGTGAACGTCAGCGTGTCGAAACCGATGAGGTCGTACGCCGGCCCCGACGGAAAGTCGAGGTTCGGATAGATACCCTTGCGCGCGACGAACTCGGCCTCAAGCGCCGTGTACAGCTCGAGCACGTCGGGCCGGTCATAGTGCTCCACGAGCGCGTCCAGTGACTTTTTCATCGTGGGCACGCGCGAATCGCCGTGCTTGTAAACACGGTGACCGAAGCCCATGATCTTTTGTTTCTCGGCGAGCGCGCGGTCGAGCCAGGCGTTCACGTTCTCGGCCGAACCAATCTCATTGAAGATGTGCAGCACGGCCTCGTTGGCACCGCCGTGAAGCGGCCCCTTGAGCGCACCGATCGCGCCAACCACTGCCGAATAGACGTCACTGAGCGTGCTCGTGATAACACGAGCCGTGAAGGTGGATGCGTTGAACGAGTGCTCGGCGTACAACACCATCGACTGGTTGAACGCGTCGACGACCACGGGGTCGGCCTCCTCGCCGAAGGTCATCCACAAGAAGTTGGCCGAGTAGTCGAGGTCTGCACGCGGCTCAACGAGCGCCTGACCGCGTCGGCGGCGCTGGCCATAGGCAATGATCGCTGGCAGTGCCGCGAACAAACGAAGGCTGCGGTCTTGGTTCTGCTCGGGAGTGCCGTTGGCGTCGAGCACATTGCCACTTCCAGCCAACTCTCGTGCGCCGATGACGCTGACGGCCGTGCGCACCTCGTCCATCGGGTGAGCATCGAGCGGGATGAGGTCGATAGCTGCCTTGACGTCGGGTGCCAGCGTACGATTTGCGCGCTCGATGGCAACGAAGTCGGCCAACTGCGCGGTGGTTGGCAACTCGCCATTCCACAGCAAGTAAGCGACCGCCTCGAACTGCTGGGTCGCCGCAAGCTCCTGCACCGGGTATCCGCGGTAGAGCAGCGAGTTCGTCTCGGGGTTGACCTTCGAAATCGCGGTGTAGTCCACGACGACTCCAGCGAGACCCTTCTTGATCTCGGGTTGGTTGTTCTGCTCAGCCATGGCGGTTCCTAACGCTCAATCTGAAAGTTGAAGACGGATGTGTCGAAGTGGTTGTACGACTCGTAATCGATGAGCTCGTAAAGGTCGGCGCGGTGTTGCATCTCGTCGAGCTTCGAGGTGAGGTGCCCCTCTTCGGTGAGCGTGTCGAGCGCGCGCGAGGTAGCACCCATCGCGATGCGGAGCATCGACACCGGCCAGATGACGATGTTCACACCGGCGCTGCGCAGTTGCTCGGTCGAGAATAGCTCCGACTTTCCGAACTCGGTCATGTTCGCGAGGATGGGCACGTCGAGGGCGTTACGCATCGCCTCGAACTCGGCGAGAGTGCGCATCGCCTCGGGGAAGATGGCGTCGGCACCGGCGTCAACGAGCGCTTTAGCCCGGTCGAGTGCGGCCGGCAGATCTTCAACGCCGCGAATGTCCGTGCGGGCCATGATCAAAAAGTTCGAGTCACGTCGTGCGTCAACGGCAGCGCGGATGCGCTTGACGGCGGTGCTCTCGTCCACGACGTGCTTGCCATCGAGGTGACCGCATCGCTTTGGGTTGATCTGGTCTTCGATATGGGTGCCGGCAAGTCCAGCATCCTCGAGGGTTTGAATCGTGCGGGCAACATTCATCGGTTCGCCGAAGCCGGTGTCGGCATCGATGATGGCGGGCAGTTCGGTCATACGAGCAATCTGCTGACCGCGCCCGGCAACCTCGGTGAGCGTCGTGAGTCCGATGTCGGGTAGACCGAGGTCAGCGCTGAGCACGGCCCCCGAAATGTAGACGCCGTCGAAGCCCTTCTGCTCGATCATGCGTGCGCTCAAGGGATTGAACGCTCCCGGAAAACGCAACAGCTCGCCGCTCGCGAGACGCTCACGCAGGATGCGCCGCTTCTCGGTCGCTGTGGTCTTGGCGTACAACATCAGAACAGTCCCTTCGGTGCGGGAGCCGAGGCAAGCACACCCGGTGCCGCGATGATGCTGAGATCGCGCACCTCGGCGACGGTCAGCTCGGGCAGGCGCTGAGCGAGGTCGAGGAAGCGCTCGATCTCGTCCGCGGTGAGTACTGGCTCCGCGAGCAGACGGAACTTGCGCACATAGTCGGCGCGGGCGAAGGGACGCGCACCGAGCGGGTGAGCATCGGCGACAGCAATCTCGTCGACGATGGTTGAGCCATCGGTCAGGCGGATCTCGACGCGTCCACCGAACGCCTTCTCGGCAGGGTCTTCCGAGTGGTAGCGGCGAGTCCACTCGGCGTCTTCGGCCGTAGTGATCTTGTGCCACAGCTCAACCGTGTCCGCACGACCAGCGCGCTCGGGCGTGTACGAGTCGACGTGGTGCCATCCGCCATCTTGCAGAGCAACCGCGAAAATGTAGGGAATCGAGTGGTCGAGCGTCTCGCGCGAAGCGGTGGGGTCATACTTCTGCGGGTCATTCGCGCCCGAGCCGATCACGTAGTGCGTGTGGTGGCTCGTGTGCAGAACGATGGATGCGACATTCGCCGAGTCGAGCAGTTCCGGGTGCTCACTGTGCAACTTGCGCGCGAGGTCAATCCACGCCTGCGCCTGGTACTCGGCCGAGTGCTCCTTCGTGTACGAGCCGAGAATCGCACGCTTGGACTCGCCCGCTGCGGGAAGCGGAACCTGGTACGACGCATCTTTGCCGTCGAGCATCCACGCGATCACGCCGTCTTCACCTTCGTAGATCGGCGATGGTGACGTTTCGCCACGCATGGCCCGGTCAACCGCTTCGACTGCCATCTTGCCGGCGAACGCAGGAGCGTGTGCCTTCCAGGTCGAAATCTCGCCCTTGCGCGACTGACGCGTGGCCGTGGTGGTGTGGAGTGCCTGACCGACCGCCTGGTAGATGGTCTCGGCGTCGAGACCGAGCAGGGTGCCGATGCCAGCCGCGGCCGAGGGTCCGAGGTGGGCAACGTGGTCAATCTTGTGCTTGTGCAGGCAGATGGCGCGCACGAGGTCGATCTGTATTTCATATCCAGTCGCGAGACCACGCACGAGCGCGGCACCGTCGGCACCCACGTGCTGAGCCACAGCAACAATCGGCGGGATGTTGTCGCCGGGGTGCGAGTAATCCGCGGCCAAGAATGTGTCGTGGTAGTCGAGCTCACGAACGGCCACACCATTCGCCCACGCTGCCCACTCGGGGCTGGTTACGGTGTTGAGCTCACACCCGAACACGGTTGCCCCCTTGCCACCGCGCGAGGGCAGGTGGTCGAGGGCCTGCTGGCGGGCTGCGCTGACGGGGGCGCGCGTGAGCGACGCGGCAGCGACCGAGGCGTTGTCGATCACGCGATTAATGATCATGTCGACCACTTCCGCATCGAGCGCGACCGGGTCGACCGCGACCTCAGCGATCTTCCACGCCAGCTGCTCTTCGCGGGCAAGGTTCTCGTCACTGCGGTAAACGCGCACGTGGTGGTTGATCGTCATGGGATTCCTATTCGTTTTCTGGCAGGTAGGTGAGGATGCTCGTCAACGCGTTGTGCAGGTGCACGTGCGTGGCGTGAGCGGCAAGGTCGGCGTTGCCGTCGGCGATGGCAAGAGCGATCGTGACGTGCTCGGTGACCGAGGCGGTGAGGCGGTCGGGGTGGTCGCTCGCAAGGCGCCGAACGCGCACGAGGTGCGTGCGAATCGTGCGTAGGGCCGAGGTCAAGTAATCGTTATCGACCGCCGCATCGATGGCGGCATCAAGTTCGGCAACAAGCTCGTAGTAAGCCGCACGACCCGATGCCGAGCTGAGATTTTCGCCCGCTTGCTCGAGCTGCTCAGCGAGTGCACCGAAACGGGCGTGGTCGCCGCGACTGGCCGCGATACGAGCGGTGGTTTCTTCGAGGGCGCGACGCGCTTCGAAGAGGCGACGGATTTCATCCGCGTCGATCGGCGCAACGATTGTGACGCGCGGTGACTGCTGCACAACGAGACCGTCGGCGTTGAGTCGCGCTAACGCTTCGCGAAAAGGCGTGCGACTGACACCGAGGCGCTCCGACTGTTCAACTTCGGCGAGCACGGTTCCCGGCGCGAGATTGCCGCCCTGAATCTCGTCGAGCAGTGTGGCATAGGCGCGATCACTGGCCTTCATGCTCACCTGCCTGGAGTTATTTCATCGAACGGATAACTCCATTATGTATACATAAAAGCCAGTTTGTCGAGACTTTACCCCAGTCATGTCTGACTTTGTATACAGAAACTAGACGTTAAAGCGGAACTCGACCACGTCGCCATCCTGCATGACGTAGTCCTTGCCTTCCATGCGGGCTTTGCCCTTAGCACGCGCTTCGGCTACAGAACCGGTGGCCACAAGATCCTCGAACGAGATGACCTCGGCCTTGATGAAGCCCTTTTCAAAATCGGTGTGGATCACACCCGCAGCCTGCGGAGCCTTCCATCCCTTGCCGATTGTCCAAGCGCGCGCCTCTTTCGGTCCAGCGGTGAGGTAGGTCTGCAAACCGAGAGTGTCGAAACCAATGCGGGCGAGCTGGTCGAGACCCGACTCATCTTGACCCATCGAGGCGAGGAGTTCACGGGCATCGGCCTCGTCGAGGTCGATGAGTTCGCTCTCGACCTTCGCGTCGAGGAACACAGCCTTGGCCGGCGCCACGAGTGCGGCCAATTCTGCCTTCTTGGCATCGTTGGTGAGCACGGCTTCATCCACGTTGAAAACGAAGATGAACGGCTTGCTCGTCATGAGACCGAGGTCCTTGATGGGTGTGAGGTCGAGACCCGACACCGAGAGCAACTTACCCTCGTTGAGCGATCCCTGCGCGGCAATAGCGGTCTCGAGCACGATCGGCTCGGCCTTCTTGCCCTTGACCTCTTTTTCAATGCGGGCGATGGCGCGCTCGAGGGTTTCGAGGTCGGCGAGGATCAGCTCCGTGTTGATGGTCTCGAGGTCGCTCGCAGGGTTGACTTCGCCGTCGACGTGCACGACATCCGAATCAGCAAATCCGCGCACGACCTGTGCGATGGCGTCGGCTTCACGGATGTTCGCGAGGAACTTGTTGCCGAGGCCCTCGCCCTCGCTCGCGCCGCGCACGATACCCGCGATGTCGACGAACGACACCGGGGCGGGCAGGATGCGCTCGCTTCCGAAAATCTCAGCGAGCTTGTTGAGGCGCTCATCCGGCAGGTTCACCACACCCACGTTCGGCTCGATCGTGGCGAACGGGTAGTTCGCTGCGAGAACCTGATTCTTGGTCAGTGCGTTGAAGAGGGTTGACTTGCCAACGTTGGGCAGTCCGACGATTCCGATAGTAAGAGCCACGGGAGTTAAGCCTACCGGCGCGCACGCGACGGCCTCGACCGCGTCGTGCTAGTCGCCAAGCGGGTCAATCGTCTGGGCGAAGATGAAGTGCCAGCCGAACCACCACCAGGCCGCGAGCATTCCGATGCGAGCAGTGCGGTTGGTCATGATGTTGTCGAGCATGTCGTCGACCGGCGCGAATGATTGGGGCCGCGAGCGCGCAATCACCTCAGAGACCACCATGCCGGCGACGATAAGCAGGTAACCCGCGACCACAATCGTGCGAATCATCGCTTGGTCCAGACGCGAAGCAGGGCGAGTCCGGCGATGAGCCACAAGCCGATGAAGATGATCTTGCCCGGGAGCCACTCGAGGAACGGGTCGAGCAGCACCGAAATGGTCGGAAAGTCGCTCTCCTGTGCCGGCATCACCGACGCAAGGATGAACATGAGCGCCTCCCACAGGCACAGCGCGACCCCGAGCACCGCCCAGGTGATGGCCGACCGACGATAGGCAGCGCGCGGCAGTGGCGTGCGCTCGCGCGCTGGAGCCCATCCCAAAATAAAGACCGCGACGCCGATGACCACCATGGTCACTAGGTCAATCAGCCCGTGTCTCGGGGCGACCATGAGAATCAACCCAAGCACACCGACCACTACGGCGATGACCCAGCGCGGGGCAACAAGCGGCGAGCGCAGGAGCTTGATGCGTCGACCCGTCAGAGTGTCGACGATAAGCAGCAGCGTAACGAGCGTGAAGAGGATGCCATCAACGTATGCACCGCGCCACAGCTGAAAGCCGCTCATGATGGCGAGCACAATCGTCCAGAGGGTAACCGAAACCGTCCAACGGGCAGTCACTGTCAGACCTCGAAGTCCGGCCTTGCTCGCCACGGAGTGTTGGCTTCGAGAGTTGCGATGAGTGTCAGGGCAGTCAGTTGTGCGTGCTCGTCGCTCAAGTCGCTGTATACATCAATCGCCAAGGGGGGAGGTTCGCCAAACTTGGGGATTTCGATTTCAATCCAGGCGTTGTGCCCGAGCGGAATCCAGGGGCGCGGAGTCTGTTGGCCTTCCACGAGCGACTCGGTGGCGAGAGCAACGATAGCCAGCGCATCAAGTTTGTTGACCGCGCTCATGACCACGATGGTGGCGCAATGGAGCACCTCAACGTTGTCAGCGGGATGCGCGCGCATTAGTTCTGGGGGAAGCCGAGGTTGATTCCACCGTGGCTCGGGTCGAGCCAGCGCGAGGTCATCGTCTTGGAACGGGTGAAGAAGTGCACGCCCTCGGCACCGTAGGCCTTGGTGTCACCGAAAATGGACGCCTTGAAACCACCGAAGGAGTAATACGCCACGGGAACCGGGATCGGCACGTTGATGCCGACCATGCCGACCTCAACCTCGTTCTGGAAACGACGAGCAGCGCCACCGTCGTTGGTGAAAATGGCGGTTCCGTTGCCGAATGCACCCGAGTTGATGAGCTCGAGTCCGGCTTCGTAGGAGTCGACACGAACGACCGAGAGCACCGGACCAAAGATTTCCTCGGTGTAAACACGGCTCGTGGTGGGGACTCGGTCGATGAGGGTAGGCCCGAGCCAGAAACCGTTGGCATCGCCATCCACGTTGATGCCACGGCCGTCAACCACAACGGATGCGCCGTCTGCGATAGCAACATCGATGTAACCAGCGACCTTGTCGCGGTGTTCGCGCGTGACGAGCGGACCCATGTCGCAGGAGCGACGACCGTCACCAATCTTCAGTCCGGCCATGCGCTCGGTCACCTTGGCGATGAGCGCATCCGCGACCGGTTCAACGGCGACAACTACGGAGATCGCCATGCAACGCTCACCGGCCGAGCCGAAGCCCGCGTTGACCGCCGAGTCAGCCACGAGGTTGAGATCGGCGTCAGGCAGAACGAGCATGTGGTTCTTGGCGCCACCGAGAGCCTGCACGCGCTTGCCGTGCTTGGTGCCGGTTTCGTACACGTACTGCGCAATCGGGGTCGAACCTACGAACGAGATCGCTTTGACATCGGGGTGCGTGAGCAAACCATCCACAGCGAGCTTGTCGCCCTGGAGCACAGTAAAGACGCCATCGGGCAGACCGGCTTCTTGAAGCGCGCGGGCAATCCAGAGTGCGGCAGACGGGTCTTTCTCACTTGGCTTGAGCACGACCGAGTTGCCCGCCATGAGCGCAACCGGGATGAACCACAGTGGCACCATCGCAGGAAAGTTGAACGGGCTGATGACGCCGACCACGCCGAGGGGCTGACGAATCGAGTAGACGTCAACACCGGTCGAGACGTTCTCGCTGTAATCACCCTTGAGCATCTGCGGCAAGCCGCAGGCAAACTCGACGACCTCGAGGCCGCGCGAGATCTCGCCGGCGGCATCTGACACGACCTTGCCGTGCTCGCTCGTGATGATCTCGGCGAGCTCGTTCTTGCGCGCATTGAGGATCTCACGGAAGGCAAACATCACGGCACTGCGCTTGGCCAAACTCGCGTCACGCCAAGCCGGATAAGCAGCCTGCGCCGAGGCGATGGCGCGGGCGATGTCAGCTTCGCTCGCGAGGTCAACCTGCTTGGTCTGAACGCCCAGCGCGGGGTCAAAAACCGGGGATGTGCGGCCCGAAGTGCCAGCAGACTCACGTCCGTCGATCCAGTGTGCGAGGGTAGGCACGGTCATCGTGGCGCGCTTTCTCTTGAGTGTCATTACCTACTGACACACTACTTCTATGGATGCTCTCTGGCTCATTCTCGCGATCGTCATCGGTCTCGTCCTCGGTGCACTTGTTGGCTGGCTTTTCGGTTCGCGTAAGGCAACGCCGGGTGCCGACGCCGATGCGCTGGCTCAGGCTCTCGCTGCCGCAGCAGCGGCTCAAGCCACCGCGGATGAACGTGCACGCGCCATTGCCGAAGCCGGTGAGCGCAACCGCGAGCTGCTCGAGCAGCAAGAGCGCGACGCCAAGGTTGTCGCCGAACTCACGCCCATCAAGGCCGTGCTCGAGCAGATGACCCGCAAGGTCAATGAGATGGAGAACCAGCAGAAGGAGCAGCACGGTCTCATCACCCAGCAGTTGAACGACAGCCGCAAAGCGGGCGACGAACTGCGTGCCACCACCGACTCGCTCGCGAGCGCGCTCCGCTCGAACAACTACAAGGGCAAGTGGGGTGAGGCTCAGCTGCGCCGCATCGTCGAGGTGTCTGGCCTGCTCAACTACGTCGATTTCTACACACAGGAGTCATCGTCGACCGATGCCGGCGGAATCCGTCCCGACATGGTGATTCGCCTCCCCGGTGGTCGCACCATCATCATCGACGCGAAGGTTCCGTTCACCGCGTACCTTGAGGCGAGCCAGATTCCCGCGAACGCAACCGGCGACGAGGCTGCCAAGCGTGAACGCCTGCTCGGCGAGCACGTCAAAGCACTGCGCAAGCACATCGAAGATCTCACCCGTAAGTCGTACTGGGAGGGCTTTGAGAACACCTCCGAGTTCGTCGTTGCATTCGTGCCCAGCGAATCCCTGCTCTCGGTCGCGCTCGAGCTTGACCCGGCGCTGCTCGAAGACGCGTTCGCCAAGAAGGTCGCACTTGCCTCGCCGGTCAACCTGTTTGCCGTGCTCAAGACGGTCGCCTTCGCCTGGAATCAAGAGGTCGCCACTCAGCAGGTCGCCGAGATCATCAAACTCGGTCAAGAGCTCTATAAGCGCATCGGTGTCGTTGCGGGCCACGCGGATGACCTACGCAAGAGCCTCGACAAGGCGGTCGGCTCGTACAACAAATTCGCCTCGTCGCTCGAGCGCAACCTGCTCACGACCGCTGCTGAGTTTCCCAAGCTGGACATGTCCGACACCATCGCCGAGGTTCCGGCCATCACGAGCACGACCGAGGGTTTCCGCAAGAAGGAACTGACCACCGGCGAGGAATAGGTCGACACATACCTTCACCGGCATGATGAAAGGCGATGGCACACTCATCGCCTGACGGCTCTTCGGCAATGACGCGACGCTCACTCTGGGCAGGGCGCACTGTGGCGTTGCTCGGAATCCTTCTCGTCGCACTGAGCCTGCGCATTCTCACCGGATGCGCCGCCCCGATCTACGGCCTCATCGGGAAGAGCTTCAACCTGCCGCTCATCGCAATCTCCGTCCTCGGCGCTCTTGCCCCCGCGGGCTTCGCGCTCGCCTCGTTCATCACGCCCCGCCTGGGACGTCGAATCGGCATCGAGTGGGGCCTCATCCTCGCGATCGTGCTCATCATCGCCGGGCACCTCGTGCGCGCGGGAGCACCGGAGTGGGTAACTCTCGCGATCGGTACCGCAATCGGACTCGTCGGTATCGGTATGGGAAACGTGCTGTTGCCTCCGGCGGTCAAGAAGTACTTTCCCGACCGCATCGGCCTCGTCACCACTCTCTATGTGGGGCTGCTCGCGCTGAGCTCCGGCATCGCTCCCCTGTTCGCTCACCCGATGAGCGACGCAATCGGATGGCGTGAAGGCTTCATGGTCTGGGCGAGCGTCACCGTCATTGCGCTGCTCCCCTGGCTATTCGAACTCCGGCAGACGCGCGGCAAGGTCAATCACGACGATACCGTCGTCGTCGCCAAGTCGACGCTCAAGCTCCGCAAGTCACCGACCGCGATGGCAATTGCGCTCACCCTCGCGATCTCGAGCATCAACGGTTACGTCGTCTTCGCGTGGCTTCCGCCGCTCATCATGGGCACTTCAGGTGTCGGACCCGCCGAAGCGGGAATGATGCTCGCGATGTTCGGCCTCATCGGCCTCCCGGTCAGCCTGGTGACCCCAATTCTCGCCGCCAAAGTAAAGCGCACCGACCTGTTCTTGTATGCCTCACTCGCCCTCTTCTTGGTCGGCTACATCGGCCTGCTGCTGGCACCAACCCTGCCGTGGCTCTGGCTCGTCTTCATCTCGGCCGGACCGATCATCTTCCCGCTGACGCTCGTGCTCATCAACCTGCGCACCAAGTCGACCCAGGCGTCGATGCAGGTCAGTGGATTCGTGCAGGTGGTCGCCTACTCGATCGCGATCTTCGGGCCATTCTCGGTCGGGCTCATCCGCGAGTGGACAGGCTCGTGGAACTCAGTGCTGATCTTCTTGATCATCATCTGCGTGCCGCTGCTCGCCCTCGCGCCCATTCTCAGACGCGGCAAGTTCATCGAAGACGAGGTTGGTTAGATCCAGCGCTCGGCGAGGTAGTCGGCCTGCACGCGACGGATGGTGCCCGACTTGCCACGCAGCACGATGCTGTCGGTACGAATGATCGGACCCTTGCGGCGAACGCCGTCGAGCATTGCACCATCGGTGACACCGGTGGCGACGAAGAAGGTGTTGTTGCTGCTGACGAGTTCGTCCGCGGTGTAGACGTGATCCATCTTGAGACCCGCAGCGATGCCCTTGGCAGCCTCGGCGTCATCCTTCGGGGCCATCATGGTCTGAATGAATCCGCCGAGTGCCTTGATTGCGCACGCGGTCACGATTCCCTCGGGGCTACCACCGATGCCTACGCACATGTCGATGCGGGACTCGTAGCGGGCTGCGTTGATGCCACCGGCGACGTCACCGTCGAGCAGAAGACGCGTACCCGCACCCGCAGCGCGGATCTCTTCGATGAGACCCTCGTGACGCGGGCGGTCGAGAACAGCAACCACCATCTCGCCGACCGACTTGCCCTTGGCCTTGGCCAGAGCGCGGATGTTGTCACCGATTGAGGCGCGAATGTCGAGAACGCCGACACCCTCGGGTCCGGAAACGAGCTTGTTCATGTAGAAAACGCTTGAGGCGTCGAGCATGGTGCCACGGTCAGAGACTGCGATAACCGAAAGCGCGTTCTGGCGACCGGCGCCGGTAAGGCTGGTTCCGTCAATCGGGTCGACCGCGATGTCACACGCCGGGCCACGACCGGTACCAACGACCTCGCCGTTAAAAAGCATGGGGGCGTTGTCCTTCTCGCCTTCACCAATCACGATGGTTCCGCTGAAGTCGACCGTCGCGAGAAACTCGCGCATCGCATCCACGGCAGCACCGTCGGCGGCGTTCTTGTCACCCTTACCAATGAAGGGATACGCGCGAATCGCGGCCGCTTCAGTGGCTCGAACGAGCTCCATAGCGAGGTTGCGGTCTGGGTTCAGGCGGATGGCGCCGGTGTCAGTCGAAGTCACACCCCCAGCCTAGCGAGCGACACTCGCGCGGGTAGACTGATTTCGCGCGACACCAACCGTGACGAGACGCACGGATGCGCATCCAACCTTTTCTTGAGACGCACGGAGAGACAATGCCTATCGCAACCCCGGAACAGTACGCACAGATGCTCGACACCGCGAAGGCCAAGGGCTTCGCGTACCCGGCATTCAACGTATCCAGCTCGCAGACACTCAACGCTGTGCTTCAGGGACTCACCGAAGCTGGTTCCGACGGCATCATCCAGGTGACGACCGGTGGCGCTGACTACTTCGCCGGCCACACCGTGAAGGCACGCGCAACCGGCGCCCTCGCATTCGCGAAGTTCGCGCACGAGGTCGCCAAGTCGTACCCCATCACGGTCGCGCTTCACACCGACCACTGCCCCAAGAATGCCCTCGACGACTTCGTCACGCCGCTCATCGCTGCCAGCGAAGAAGAGGTCAAGGCCGGGCGCAACCCGATCTTCCAGTCGCACATGTGGGATGGCTCGGCTGTGCCGCTCAAAGAGAACCTTGAAATCGCGCAGGACATGATTAAGCGCACGAAGGCGATCAACGCCATCCTCGAAGTTGAAATCGGCGTCGTCGGCGGCGAAGAAGACGGTGTCAGCCACGACATCAACGAGAACCTCTACACGACCGTCGAAGACGCAATCGCAACCGTGGAGGCCCTCGGTCTCGGCGAGAACGGTCGCTACATGGCTGCCATGACCTTCGGAAACGTGCACGGCGTTTACAAGCCCGGCAACGTCAAGCTCAAGCCCGAGCTGCTCAAGGAACTCCAGGACGCCATCGCCGCCAAGTACGGCACCGGCCCCAAGCCCTTCGACCTCGTTTTCCACGGTGGATCCGGTTCCACCGACCAAGAAATCGCTGAGGCTGTCGCCAACGGTGTCATCAAGATGAACATTGACACCGACACGCAGTACGCCTTCACCCGTTCGGTTGCCGACACCATGTTCCGCAACTACGACGCGGTTCTCAAGGTGGACGGCGAAGTTGGCAACAAGAAGATCTACGACCCGCGCTCGTGGGGCAAGATCGCCGAGACCGCCATGGCTGCCCGCGTCCTTCAGGCAACCCAGCAGCTCGGCTCGGCTGGTCACTCGGGCAAATAAGGCTTGTCAGACCAGCAGCCCCCGAAAACACCCACGCCGCTGGGTGTTCCTCGGCAACCCGGCCCGGGCATGTTCAACTTTGCTCTGACCATCATGCTGCTCGTCTTCGGAGCCTTCAATCTCTTCGGCAACCTGCACGACTACCTCGATCCAGGAACACTCGCGAACACCGTTCTCACGCAGATGCACGCGAACGACTCGAAGTTCCCGGTGGTCACGTATACGCCGACTGAGCTCACCGCCACCATTGGTGCCGTGCTGCTCACGCTGCAAGGCGCGAACTACGGCCTCATGCTGTGGTGGTCTATCCAGCGCATGAATGCGCGTAAGTTCTCATTTTGGGTGCCGATGGTGGGCGCCGGCATTTCGAGCGTGCTCGTGTTTGCGACGCTCGCGGTGCTGCTGTTCAGCGACCCGGATGTGCGCGCGGCATTGCTGGCCTTCGCTGGCGCCTGATTACTTGCGGCTGGGTCGCAGTTCTTTGGGCAGCGAGAAGATCAGGTCTTCTTCGGCGGTCTTGACCTCTTCGACTGTGGCATATCCGCGTGCGGCGAGTTGCGCGAGCAACTCCTGAACAAGCTCTTCGGGCACGGAAGCACCGCTCGTCACACCGACGGTAGAAACGCCGTCGAACCAGGAGTCCTGCACCTCATGTTCGAAGTCAACGCGGTAGGCGGCCTTGGCGCCATACTCGAGGGCCACCTCAACCAGACGAACCGAGTTGGACGAGTTCGCTGAACCGACCACAATCACGAGATCCGAGTTTGCAGCGACCTTCTTGATGGCAACCTGGCGGTTCTGCGTTGCGTAGCAAATGTCATCGCTCGGCGGATCCTGCAGTTGTGGGAACTTCTCGCGCAGACGCCGCACGGTTTCCATGGTCTCGTCAACGCTGAGCGTGGTCTGCGAAAGCCACACCAGCTTTTTGTCGTCGGGCACGGTGATGTCGGTAACCACCCCAGGGCCATTGACGAGGGTCATGCTCGCCGGAGCCTCACCCATCGTGCCCTCAACTTCTTCGTGGCCATCGTGACCAATGAAGAGGATGTGGTACTCGTCGCGCGAGAATCGCACTGCCTCGCGGTGAACTTTGGTCACGAGCGGGCAGGTTGCGTCGATGGTGAGCATGTTGCGCTTCTCGGCGCTGGAAACCACAGCCGGCGAAACGCCGTGCGCACTGAAGACGAGGTGCGAACCCTCGGGCGCCTCTTCCACCTCGTTGATGAAAATGGCGCCGCGCTTTTCGAGTGTCGCAACAACGTGCTTGTTGTGCACGATTTCTTTGCGCACATAGACGGGCGAGCCAAACTGCTCAATTGCTTTTTCAACCGCGATGACGGCGCGATCCACACCAGCGCAGTAACCACGCGGGGCTGCTAGCAAGACCTTCTTTGAACCGTTCACAGACTCAAGTCTAAACGCGCCCGGTGTCGTCGCTCTTCGCTACCCTTGAGGCATGGCAGACGCGAAGAGTTCCCCCGAAACTCCAATGTCGCTTGCCACTCTCACTGGTGGGCTCAAGAGTTGGATCGACAAACTGGGCGTGGTGTGGGTTGAGGCCCAAATTGTTCAGTGGGACGAAAAAGGCGGCATCATCTACGGCGCTTTGAAAGACGCCGAGGCGGATGCGCGCATCGACTCGGTGGTATGGCGCAACGTCGCGGCCAACCTCGACGAACAATTCGCCGTCGGCGAGCGGGTCATCATGCAGGGCAAGGTCGACTTCTGGCCGAATTCGGGTCGTGTGCGTTTCGTCATCTCCGCAATCAAACGTGCCGGACTTGGCGGTCTGCTCGAGCAGCTCGAAGCCTTGAAGGCTAAGTTGCGCGCCGAGGGTCTCTTCGACGAAAGCCGCAAGGTCGCGCTGCCGTTTCTGCCTCATCGCATCGGACTCATCACGGGCAAGGATTCGGATGCTGAGAAAGACGTCATCAAGAACGCCACGCTTCGCTGGCCGCAGGTGGAGTTCGAGGTCATTCACACGCGCGTTCAGGGCGACGTCGCAGCGCCCGAGATCATCGACGCTATTCGACGGCTTGACGCGAATCCCGATGTGGATGTGATCATCGTTGCCCGCGGTGGCGGATCGTTCCTCGACCTGCACCTGTTCAACGATGAAGCACTTGTTCGCGCGGCAGCGGCATGCGCCACGCCGCTCGTGTCAGCCATCGGACACGAGGCCGACAATCCTCTGCTTGACTACGTCGCCGACCTGCGGGCAAGCACCCCGACCGACGCAGCCAAACGGGTGGTTCCCGATGTGGGCGAAGAGCTCGCTCGTGTTCGCGAAGCCCAGGGGCGCATCCGCTTGCGCGCCACGACCTTCGTCACGAGTGAGTGGGAAAAGTTGGCACAGATGCGCAGTCGCCCCGCGCTGGCAACCAATGCTTGGATTGTTGACAATCGCGCTGAAGATCTCGTGCGCTTAATCCAGCGTGGCACCGAACTCATCGATCGCCGACTTCTCGATGCCGGCACAGACATTGCGTCACTTCGAACTCACCTGCGAGCGCTGTCGCCGCAATCCACGCTCGACCGCGGTTATGCGATAGCTGTATTGGCCGACGGTTCCGTCGCCCGTGGCGTGAATGATGCACCCGAAGGCACCCAGCTGACCGTGACCCTCGCCGACGGCCGTATCGGCGCCACCAGCTCCGGACCCAAGAATTAGGATTGAATCGTGGCAAAAACAGACATCAGCGACCTGTCGTATGAAGATGCACGTAATGAGCTCGTCACCGTCGTAGCCGAACTCGAAAAGGGCACCGCCACCCTCGAGCAGACGCTTGCCCTCTGGGAGCGCGGTGAAGCGCTCGCCAATCGTTGCGAGGAGTGGCTGGTCGGAGCGAAGGCTCGACTCGACGCAGCGCGCACCACGGCCGAACAGGCTGAGAGCTAAATGGCCCGCAAGCCTAAAGAGCCGCCAATCGTCGCCGAACTCGGTCGCCCGGAGACTCCCGAAGAGAAGGCCGCTCGCCTCACTGAGCAATCGCGCAAGTATCGCGCGCGCAAAACGATCAACAACCTCATTCTTTCGCTGGGCGTCACAGTACTCGCAGCATTCGTGATCTATCTCATGGTTCCTCACTCCGATCAGACTCCCGACTGGCAGGTCGACTACGTAAAGATCGGTGCCGAGGCTCAAGCTGCGACAGGCAACGGTCTCGACATTCCCATGCTTCCCAAGACCTGGCGAGCGAACCAGGCTCGACTCGAAGGTCCCGGTGCCGACACGATTGTCGCCTGGCACGTGGGCTTCATCACGCCGACGAGTTCGTTCGCCTCGTATCGCCAGGGTCTCAACGCGAAACCGGCTTGGGTGGCAACGATTCTCAAGGCGGCGAAGAAGACGGGAACCCGCGAAGTCGGGGGTCTCACGTGGGACGTCTATGACAACCGTTCAGTGGAAGGTAGCGGAAATCTCGCGTACGCCATGGTCACGGTGGCAGCCGGCTCCACGTTCGTGTTGAATGGCACTGCAAGCGAGAAAGATTTCGACACCCTGGCTACCGCAGTGGCCGCTGGACTCCCGGAGTAACCGATGGAACCCCGCATCACCCCCGCTGAAGCCTGGGAACGCATGGTTGCCGGTAACGAGCGATTCATCGCTGGCGCACCCGCGCATCCTCGTCAAGATATCGACCGCCGCAACGCGCTCGCGAAAGCGCAGGCACCCGATGTCGCACTGTTCGGATGCTCCGACTCGCGTCTCTCCGCTGAAATCATCTTCGACAAGGGTCTCGGAGACCTGTTTGTCGTTCGCAACGCGGGGCAAATCATCTCTGACTCGGTCATCGGATCACTCGAGTATGCAGTAGCGGTGCTCGGGGTTGCCCTCATCATCGTTCTGGGTCACGACAACTGTGGAGCCGTTCAGGGCGCCATTGCCACACTCAGCCCCGACTCGCCACGACTGCCCGCGAGCGTGCGCAAAATGGTTGCGCCTATCCGCCCCGCCATTCAACGCGTCGCGAAAGAGCGCAAGATTTTTACCGCGGATGTCGATGTCAACGAGGTTGGTGCCGAGCACCTCAAAGACACGATTGCCGAGCTTTTGCAACAGAGCGAAGTCATCACCGACGCGGTCGCAAACGGTACGCTGGCAGTGGTCGGTGCCAACTACCGACTGAACGAGGGTCAGGTTGCGCCTGACGTCGTTGTCGGCGCTATCGACTAGCGCTCGCGATCACTCAACACCCACAACACCTCAAAGGGGAATAGAACCGTGGCACAAGCACCTGCCGGTTTCCGTATTGAACACGACACCATGGGCGAGGTACTCGTCCCGGCGAAAGCCCTGTACGCAGCGCAGACGCAGCGTGCTGTCGAGAACTTCCCGATTTCGGGCACGACGCTCGAATCGGCACACATTGCCGCTCTCGCGCGCATCAAGAAGTCGGCCGCGTTGGCCAACGCCCAGCTCGGCGTTCTACCCAAGGGCATCGCCACCGCCATCGCATGGGCGGCGGACGAGGTTGCCACCGGGAAGTACGACGACCAGTTCCCTATCGACATGTACCAGACCGGCTCAGGCACCAGCTCGAACATGAACATGAACGAGGTTCTCGCGAGCCTCGCGTCGGCAAAGCTCAAGAAGCCCGTTCACCCGAACGACCACGTCAACTGCTCCCAGTCGTCCAACGACGTGTTCCCCACCTCGGTTCACGTCGCAGTGACGAGCGCCATCATCCACGACCTCATCCCGTCGATGGACAAGCTCGCCAAGTCGCTCGAGCGCAAGGCGAAGAAGTGGGCCACGGCCGTCAAGCCGGGTCGCACCCACCTCATGGACGCCACTCCGGTAACCCTCGGCCAGGAATTCGGTGGATACGCCGCTCAGGTGCGCCTCGGCATCGAACGCATCAAGGCGTCACTCCCCCGCGTTGCTGAAGTTCCCCTCGGCGGCACCGCAACCGGAACGGGCATCAACACCCCCAAGGGCTTCCCGCAGCTCGTCATCAAGCTGCTCGCCAAGGAGACCAAGCTTCCCATCACCGAAGCACGCGACCACTTCGAGGCTCAGGCGAACCGCGACGGCCTCGTCGAAGCCTCGGGTGTTCTGCGCGGAATCGCGGTGGCGTACACCAAGATCAACAACGACATCCGCTGGATGGGCTCTGGCCCCAACACGGGTCTCGCCGAGATTCACATCCCCGATCTTCAGCCTGGCTCCTCAATCATGCCCGGCAAGGTCAACCCCGTCATTCCCGAGGCCGTGCTCATGGTCTGCTCGCGCGTTATCGGTAATGATGCCGCAATTGCCTGGGCGGGCGCATCCGGTTCGTTCGAACTGAACGTGCAGATCCCGGTGATGGCCAACTCGCTGCTCGAGTCAATTCGCCTGCTCGCCGCATCGAGCCGCGTGCTCGCCGAGAAGACCATCGATGGCCTCGTCGCTAACACCAAGCGTGCCGAAGCCCTCGCAGGTATGAGCCCGTCGATTGTGACGCCGCTCAACAAGTACATCGGCTACGAAGCCGCTGCCAAGATTGCCAAGCACTCGGTTGCCAAGGGCATCACCGTGCGCGAAGCCACCATCGAGCTCGGCTACGTAGATGGCAAGAAGCTCACCATGGAGCAGCTCGACAAGGCGCTCAACCTCTTGTCGATGACGCACCCGAGCTAAGCACTGAACAGCGCGAAAGCCGCGCACACCCAGAACCCGGCGAGCATGAACGGCCCGAACGGAATGTGGGATGTGTGCGGCTTTCGTCGTATTCGGTGGATGATTCTCTGGGTCAATGCGCCGAGGCCTCCGAGTAGGAATGCGCTCATCAGGGCCGCCACGGCGACCTCCCAGCCGAGGAATCCGGCAGCCGTGCCAAGCACCGCAGATAGTTTGACGTCGCCCATTCCCATCCCGCCGAGCAAAGCGAGAACGAGAAACACAACGAATGCGCTGATGCCGCAGATGAGCGGCGTCCATTCGCTCCCGTCGGAAGGCAGTGGGGCGGCTTTGGTCGCCACGACCTGAGTGAAAACCAGCGTGAGCGCGAGCGCTATCCCGGGAACGACCAGTCGATTGGGAAGGCGGTGCTCACGAAAATCAATGACGGTAAGTGGAACGGTGACGACGGCCACATAGGCGAGAAGCACCCATCCGCTCAGACTCATGCGCCAAGGTTAGTGAGCTAAATCGAGGTCCAGCCCAGACTGTCCACACGTTTTTTAGCAGACCTATCTCTTTCGCAATATCGTGAATCTTCGATATCACGAAAAAGAAGCCCCCTCTAAAATCCTTGAACGCCCAGTGACTTACGCGAGCTCGTTGCTCTCCAGTAGGTCGGTGACCAGCGCAGCGATCGCCGAGCGCTCGGAACGCGTCAGCGTGATGTGCCCGAACAACGGCTGTCCCTTGAGTGTCTCGATCACGCTGGCCACACCATCGTGACGGCCCACGCGCAAGTTGTCACGCTGGGCGACGTCGTGTGTGAGCACAACGCGCGAGTTCTGACCGATGCGGCTCAGCACCGTGAGCAGAACATTGCGTTCGAGCGACTGAGCCTCATCCACGATGACAAACGAGTCGTGCAGTGAACGACCACGGATGTGCGTGAGCGGGAGAACTTCGAGCAAACCGCGCTCGACAACCTCGTTCATCACGTTCTCACTGACGAGAGCGCCGAGAGTGTCGAAAATTGCCTGACCCCACGGGTTCATCTTTTCGCCAGCGTCGCCGGGCAAGTAACCAAGTTCCTGGCCGCCGACCGCGTAGATGGGGCGGAAAACGATGATCTTCTTGTGTTGCTGACGCTCGAGAACGGCCTCGAGTCCGGCGCACAGAGCAAGCGCCGACTTACCGGTACCGGCACGGCCGCCGAGGGAGATGATTCCCATGCTGGGGTCGAGCAACATGTCGATGGCAAGACGCTGCTCGGCAGAACGACCGTGCAAGCCGAACAGGTCGCGGTCACCGCGAACGAGTCGTACCTCTCCCTTTCCGACGACACGGCCAAGAGCCGAACCCCGGTCGGAGTGGATGACGAGCCCGGTATTGATTGGCTCCTCACGCACGAGTGCCGTGCGCAGGCTTTCCTTCTCGTAAAGGTCGGCCATGTCATCGGAGCCGAGGGTGATTTCGGCGAGACCGGTCCAGCCCGACTCAGGTGCGAGCTCGGCTCGGTACTCTTCGGCACTGAGACCAATGGATGCCGCCTTGACGCGCATCGGGAGGTCCTTCGAGACGACGACGACATCGAGACCATCGCCAGCCAAGTTCATCGCTACGGCGAGAATGCGCGAATCGTTATCACCGAGCTGCAGACCCGATGGGAGTACCGCTTGGTTGCTGTGGTTGAGTTCCACACGCAAAGAACCGCCATCACCGATCGGGATAGGAAAGTCGAGACGCTCGTGCTTCATGCGCAGGTCGTCGAGCATGCGCAGAGCCTGACGGGCAAAGTAGCCGATCTCGGGATCGTGACGCTTCTTCTCGAGCTCGCTCACCACGATCACGGGAATCACGACCGAATGCTCGGCAAACCTGAACACCGCCATCGGGTCAGACAACAAAACCGAGGTATCTAACACGTAGGTACGCTCGGTTTGGCGGGACTTGGACTCGGGGTGGCGCGAGGCGGAAGTCTTTCCCCTGGCGCCAGTGCTCGGGGTGCTCATGAGGCAAAACTAAACCCGGCGAAGTGCACCACCCTCGCGCGACACGCCCGCATGAAAATCGTTTACCTAGGTGAACGGTTGCCGCCACTGAGCGACGAAAAACTACGCGCCGTAGCGGCGCTCGCGGCGCGTGAAGTCACGCATGGCGCGCAAAAAGTCGACCTCGCGCAGGTCGGGGTAGAGCGCATCCACGAAGTAGAACTCGCTGTGTGCGCTCTGCCACAACATGAAGTCTGAGAGCCTCTGTTCACCCGAGGTGCGAATCACCAAATCCGGATCAGGCAACCCGCCGGTATAGAGGTGATCACCAATGAGCTTGGGGGTGAGCTTCTCGGCAAGGTTGTCGATGGTGCCGCCGGCGGCTTCGTGCTCCGCGATGATACTTCGCACCGCATCGGCAATTTCGGCCCGACCGCCATACCCGATCGCCAGATTGACGTGAAGCCCCGTGTTCTTTTCGGTCGCCTCTTCCACCGCAATCAGGCGAGCCAGGAGTGCGCCGGGAAGCACCTCATCCGCGCCAACGTGCTTGACCTTCCAGTTGCGCTGCGAACCGATGGTCTCAGCCAGTGACGCGATGATCTCGAAAAGCTCGCCGAGCTCGTCCGTGGCGCGACCGGTGAGATTGTCGGTCGAGAGCAGATACAGCGTCACCATGTGGATGCCGAGTTCGTCACACCAGAGCAGAAATTCCGGTACCTTAGCCGCGCCCGCACGGTGACCGTGTGACGGACTATCAAGGTCGTTCTCGCGCGCCCATCGTCGATTACCGTCGACGATGACGCCGATGTGGTGCGGAAGGTTCTCCGCCGTGAGCCCGCGTCGCAATCGGCGCTGGTACAGGCCATACAGAATGCCCGTGCGCTGGTGCTCACTCATGCCTCTACGCTACCGCCTCACCCGCGAGCGCCTAGTGTTAGTTACATGGCCCTGCCGCTCATTGATGGATACGAACCCGCTCACCCCATCGAACCCAAACCACTGTGGCGTGGCTGGATTCACACCGGGTTGACCCCGCTCGTTGTCGCATCCGGAATTGTGCTGATTTGCCTGGCGCCAACCACCCTGGGCAAGTGGGCCTCGGCGGTGTTCATGTTGTGCTCGCTGCTGTTGTTCGGCAACTCGGCGGTGTACCACCGGTTTCAATGGAGCCCCCGAAATAAGGCGATTCTGCGTCGCATCGATCACGCCAATATCTTCTTGCTGATTGCCGGCACCTACACGCCCATCGCCCTGCTCGCGCTGCCCTGGTCGAAGGGCGCTCTTCTGCTCGTGCTGGTGTGGGCCGGGGCACTGCTTGGCATTGGCTTTCGAGTGTTTTGGCTCAGCGCCCCGCGCTGGCTCTACGTGCTGCTCTACCTGGTGCTCGGGTGGGCAGCCATCATGTACATCGTCGATCTACTCAACGCCAACTTGGCAATGATGATCCTCGTCATCGTGGGTGGACTCTGCTACACCGTGGGCGCTGTGTTCTACGCGATCAAGAAGCCCGACCACGGAGTCTTTGGCTTCCACGAGATTTTCCACGCGCTCACGGCAGCGGCCTACATGTGCCACTGGACGGCAATCTTGCTGATTGCCCTCGCTCCGCTTACTGCGTAGGTTCAGACTCCTGCGCCTGCTCGGCGTCGAGCTTGGCGGCCACCTCATCGCGGATGCGCGCCCGACGAATCCGTCGCGTCATGTCGAGAATGAGCAAGATAACGCAGAGCGCAACGAAGGCAATGGCGATGAAACCGATCGGGCCGACATCGACTGCGTCGTCTTCCGTCACAGCGAGAACTGCAGACGCGATTGTGAACATGGTGCCCGTCTTTCGTGGCTTCGAATTGGCATAGCCTTGAATTAAGCCTAATCGCAGGAGCAACCCATGACTGACCGCAGCAGACTTGATGCGCGTTATGGTCGTGCGCCGTTGTCGCGTCGGGGCCGCATTCTCGCGTGGACGCTTCCGTTCTCTGGCCTTGCCGCACTGCTCATGGTCTGGCTCCTCTGGGCCAATCCGTTCGGCTTCGGTGACGCCGTGGACGCCAAAGACCTCACCCACTCGGTGGTGGACAAATCCACGGTTCGGGTGCGATTCCAACTCACGGCCCAACCCGGACGTCGAGCAGCCTGTGCAATCAAGGCCATGGACTTTCAATTCAGCATCGTTGGCTGGCGTGTGGTCGAGTACCCAGCGTCAACCGAGTTCATCCGCACTTTCAGTACCGATGTCACCACGGTGAAACCGGCCGTCACCGGTTTGGTGGCATCGTGCTGGCTTCTTTAGGCTAGAAGCTATGTCTGACGCATCTGAGACCTTCCTCACCAAAGAGGCATTCGACCGCCTGACCGCGGAGCTACACGAGCTTTCGACGACCGCGCGCGAAGAAATTGCCATGCGCATCGAGAAAGCCCGTGAAGAGGGCGACCTCAAAGAGAACGGCGGCTACCACGCCGCGAAGGACGAACAGGGCAAGATCGAGATGCGCATTCGCACTCTCACCGCCCTGCTCAAGGATGCCAAGGTGGGCGAAGCCCCCGAGAGCGACGGCACTGTTATTGCCGGAACCCTGGTCACAGCGACGATTGCCGGCGACGAAGAGAAGTTCCTCATCGGTAGCCGCGAAATCGCTCAGGGCACCGACTACTCGGTCTACAGCGAAGCCAGCCTGATCGGACAGGCGGTGCTCGGTCTCTCGGTCGGTGACGAGACCACCTACACCGCGCCCAACGGCAAAGACATCAAGGTGAAAGTCCTCAACGTCGAAACCTTCGCCGGCTAGATATCGTCGATGGCGCGCACCTGGTAGCCCGCGTCGCGCAGCTTCTTCATCACGGCCTTGCGGTGCTCTGGGCCACGGGTCTCAATGTGCAGCTCGAGTTCGGCCTCGTTGATCTGGAACTTTCCGTGACGCGTGTGCAGAACCTCGACCACGTTCGCGTTAGCCTCGGCGACGAGTCGCGACGTTTCGGCCAACTGTCCGGGGCGGTCGGGAAGCATGATGCGGAGCTTGAGGTAGCGCTCTGAAGCCGCCAACCCGTGAGCGACAATGCGCTGCATAAGCATCGGGTCGATGTTTCCGCCCGAGACCAGCGCAACCGTCTTGCCCGCGTTCTTGACTTTGCCCTCGAGGATGGCAGCCACACTCACCGCACCGGCTGGCTCAGCGACGAGCTTGGCGCGCTCGAGCAAGAGCACAAGTGCTTTTGCGGTGGAGTCGTCGCTGACCGTGACGACCTCATCCACGTAGTGCTTGATGATGGGGAAGTTTGATTTGCCGGGCGTTGCGACCGCGATGCCGTCGGAGATGGTGGGATTGACAGTGACCTTGACTGGCTTGCCCGCCTTCAGCGAGGGCGGGTAGGACGCCGCGTTCTCCGCCTGCACACCGACGATGCGCACCTTGCGTCCGAGCTCCGCCGACTTCTGTTTGACCGCTGCTGCGAGGCCCGAGATGAGTCCGCCACCGCCGATAGGAACGATGATCGTGTCGACATCCGGGCAATCTTCGAGAATCTCGAGACCGAGCGTGCCCTGTCCGATGATGACCTTGGGGTCGTCAAACGGAGGAACAAAGATGGCACCGGTCTTCTTGGCGAAATCTTGAGCTGCCTTGAGGGACTCGTTGAAGATGTTGCCGGTAAGAACCACGTTCGCGCCGTACCCCTGAGTGGCTTCGAGCTTGGGAAGGGCCACACCGACCGGCATGAAGATGGTTGCCTTGATGCCAAGCTCGCTCGCCGCGAGAGCGACACCCTGCGCGTGGTTGCCTGCCGAGGCCGCGACAACGCCCTTCTTGCGTTCCGCCGGGGTCAGCTGAGCGATGAAGTTGTAGGCACCGCGGAGCTTGTACGAACCCGTTCGCTGCAGGTTCTCACACTTGAGCAGAACTTCAGAACCGAGGATGCGCGACAAATTTCGCGATGACTCCAACGGCGTACTCTGTGCAACTCGACCCACAATTTCGCGCGCCGCCTCAAAATCGGCGAGCCGAGGACCGGGAGCTGTTGCGCGTACCATGGCTCAATCCTAGGGCGTGGCTGCGAGGCAACCCGCGTGACACCAAATTAGAACTTGCCGCCGATTTCGTGCAGGCGGGCGATACGCTCCTGAATCGGAGGGTGCGTTGACATGAGACGCTCAGCCAGATTCGGTTTAGGGTCGGGATCGGCAATCCACAGGTGTGCCATCGAGGTTGACTGGCGCTGCATCGGGCGGCCATAGTCCTGAAGTTTTTGCAGCGCGCGAGCCAGAGCTTCCGGGTTGCGCGTAGTCATTGCACTGGTCGCGTCCGCAAGGTATTCGCGCTGGCGTGACACGGCGAGCTGAACAAGCGTCGCCACGATCGGCGCGAGGATCAGGGACAGAATGCCGAAGATCATGACCACAGGGTTGCCGCCACCGTTGCTGTCATCCCGACGGTTGCCCGAGAACCAGGCCATGCGAACCAAAATGTCGGCGATGATGCCGACCGCAACAACGAGCCCGAACACGATCATGCTGACCCGGATGTCGTAGTTGCGCACATGCCCCATCTCGTGAGCCATGACCCCCTCGAGCTCGCTGTCATCCATGATGTCGAGAAGTCCACTCGTAGCGGCAACCATCGCATGCTCGGGGTCGCGCCCGGTAGCGAATGCGTTCGGCGCTTGGTCGTTGATGATGTAGATGCGCGGCATCGGGGTGCCGGTCGCGATGCAGATGTTCTCGACGACGCGAAAGAGCCGCGGGTTATCTGATTTCTGAATCTGAATAGCGCCACTCATCGAGATGGCTTCGCTGCCTGCGACGAAGTATTGAAACACCGACCACGCGATGGCGATGCCCAACACCCAGAACATGATTGTGATGTCGCCATACATGTACGAGGCGAACCAGCCGAGCACGCCAATGATCACGAGGAACACCAGCATGTAGACGATGGTGTTCCGCTTGTTCTTTGCGATCGCGGAGTACATGGAGGGTTAGAACTGAACGCGCGGTGGCTCTTGGATGCTCGCTGCGTCGGCCACGTCGAAGAAGTCGCGCTTACCGAAGCTCAGGCGGCGAGCCCACATGTTGTTCGGGAAGACCAGAATCTTGGTGTTGAACTCGCGCACTCCGCCGTTGTAGAAGCGCCGGGCTGCCTGAATCTTGTCTTCGGTGTCGACCAGCTCGGCCTGGAGCTGCAAAAAGTTGTGGCTCGCCTGCAACTGCGGATATGCCTCAGCGACGGCAAAGACGCTCTTGAGCGCTGACGCCATGTGCGTTTCGGCAACCGCCGCTTCAGCGGGACCCTGCGCCGACAGTGTTTCTGCCCGCGCCTTGGTGACATCCTCGAAAACGGTCTTCTCGTGGGTCGCGTAGCCCTTGACTGTTTCGATCAGGTTCGGGATGAGGTCCGCTCGACGTTTCAGCTGAACCGTGATGTCACTCCAGGCCTCGTCCACACGAACGTTCAGCGTGACGAGGGAGTTGTAGGTGGACCAGAGGTAGATGCCGACGATGAGGGCCAGAATGACGACGACAAGAACAATCCAGAGAGCTTCCATGGGTTAACCTTACGACGCGGTAGCGCAAGGGAAGCTGAATACTCGAGGCCGCGGACTCGAACTCCGCGGACTCGAACCCCGCCCCTACTGCCACGCGCGCGAAGCGATGCTTCGCGACGGCGCGCGTCAGCGGGGGCCCGAGGTGTGTCGAGCACCCACGTGGAAGCGACATAAAGAAAACCACCCATTCGGGTGGTTTTCTTTATGTCGTACCCCCAGTGAGACTCGAACTCACACTGGGACGATTTTAAGTCGTCTGCCTCTGCCGATTGGGCTATGGGGGCAACGCCTCAAATCTACTTCTTCTTGGCGGGCTCCGGACGCGTCGCGAACTCTTCGAACCAGGCACGTGGGTACTCGCGCATGATCAGGGCAGCGATGTCGCGACCGAGCCAGAAGTTGTTCCACCAGCCCCAGACCACCCGGAACTTGCGCTCGAATGACGGCATAGCCAGACCGTGGTAACCACGGTGTGCGAGCCAGGCGAAGTATCCGGTCAGCGCGAACTTGCCCGACTGGAAGGCGCCTACGTTGAGGCCCAGACCGGCAACAGCACCGAGGTTCTTGTGGAAGTAGTCGGTCGGACCCTCACCACGCAGAACTGCCACGATGTTCTTCGCGAGAAGCTTGGCTTCACGAACGGCGTGCTGAGCGTTCGGTACGCAGTAACCGCCAACGCCGCCACCCGAGAGATCGGGAACGGCCGTGGCGTCACCGGCACCCCAGGCGCCCTCGACGATGCCGTTGTCACCCTCGACGCGAAGGTCGGCACGGCAACGCAGGCGACCGCGGTCATCCAGCGGGAAGTCAGTCTTGCGCAGAAGCGGGTTCGCCATGACACCGGCGGTCCAGATGATGAGTTCGGATTCGAACGACTCGCCACTCGAGAGCTCAACGACACCCTTGACGCACGACTTGAGCTGCGTGTCCAGGTGGATCTGCGCGCCACGCTCGGCGAGGTTCTTGATCACCCACTCGCTCGTCTTGAGGGAAACCTCGGGCATGATGCGCCCCATCGCCTCAATGAGGTGGAAGTGGGTGTCTTCGAAATCGATCTCGGGGTAGTCCTTGAGCAACGAGCTCGCTAGCGAGCGAAGCTCGGCGAACGTCTCGATGCCGGCGAAACCGCCACCAACAACAACCGTGGTGAGCAAGCGGTCGCGCTCAGGACCCTTGGGCAACTGTGCAGCCTTGTCGAAGTTGGTGATCAGGCGATCACGAACGGCGACGGCCTCTTCAATCGTCTTGAGACCAATAGCCTCTTCGGCAACGCCCGGAATCGGGAATGTGCGCGAAACGGCACCGGCGGTGAAAACGATCTGGTCGTAGGTTTCGGTGACTTCAACGCCACTGTTCAGGTGGATGTCAGCGCGTTTGTGGTCGTGGTTAATCGCAGTGACACGTCCACCGACGATTCGGGTGCGCTTGAGGTGCGAGCGCAACGGCACAACTGCGTGACGCGATTCGATCGAACCGGCAGCGACCTCGGGAAGGAACGGCTGGTAAGTCATGTACGGAAGCGGGTCAACAATGGTGACTTCTGCTTCACTCTTGTGGAGCCACTTTTCGAGCTTCCAGGCAGTGTAGAAACCGGCGTAGCCGGCGCCAACGATAAGAATCTTGGGCACGGTGGTGCGTCTCCAATATGGTGCGTGACAGGGTGGCGTGAGCGGCCGCAGGATAAGACCGCAAGAAACTTCGCTCGGCAACGCCAGTGAAAACCGAACCCCTCAAGCCTACCCGAATCGTTCTGCTCATGCGCGGTGGGGTGACCGGTACAAAACTAGATCCCGTAGTCAAGACAGGCGCACACGGTGGGTTTCCACGTGCTGCGCTCGAGCGTCAAATCACCGATGGGATTGAGCCCCGGACCGACCGATAGCGCATGTCCCGCGAGCGCATGCAAACACTTGACACGCGTAGGCATTCCGCCTGCCGAAATGTTGGCGAGCTCCGGCACCACAGCGAACGATTCACGGTCAGCAATGAACGACTCGTGGGCCGCGCGATAAGCAGTCGCAACATCTGCGTCGGCTTCGAGCAGTTCCGAAAATTCGACCATCACCTGAGTCGCCTCGAGCTGGCTCATCGCCGCGGTCGCAGCCGGATGCGTCAGGTAGTAAAGCGTTGGGAAAGGCGTGCCATCTCCCAAGCGTGGGCTCGTGGCAACTACCGTCGGATTGCCACACACGCACCGAGCGGGGATACCGATGACATCACGCGCGGGTCGACCAAGCTGAGCCGAAACCACGGCAATATCGCGCTCACTGGCGGGTTCAAAGGGCGGGCGCATCAGTTGGATGCTCCCGCAGGCTTGTTCGTCAGCCCAGCGACCAGCACCGAGGCGAGAGCGCCATTGACCCAATTCGTATCGGTATCGCGAAGTTCGGTCGTCGGAGCTTCCGTCGACACTTCTTCCACGGTCGCATTGTTGATCACGAGAAAGTTGATCTCTCCCGGCATCACGTAATACAAACGCTCACGCGCCTGCGCCCGAATGTATGCGGGATCATCCCACCGGGCCTTTTGTTTGTTCAGCGCATCGAGTGAACTCTGATTGAGCTTCAGCTGCGCCTGCAAGTCGGCCACCTGCTGTCGTTGCTCAACCACAATCTTGAGGGTCGGTGCGAGCACCAAAATCGCGAGAATGGTCAAACCCACGACGAGCACCGTGAAACCTGACACTCGGGCACCGGCAATCCAGGCGCTGGCACGCGAACGCCCCGCTGCTACAGCAGCGGGGACGCTACGCTTACGAGTTTTCGCCACGAAGCAATCGTGACTGATTTAGCTGGCAAAACGCGGGAAGGCGGACCGTCCGGCGTAAAGTGCTGCATCAGCGAGCTCTTCTTCGATGCGAAGCAGCTGGTTGTACTTGGCGACACGGTCGCTACGCGCCGGTGCGCCCGTCTTGATCTGGCCGCAGTCGGTAGCGACAGCGAGGTCAGCGATTGTGGTGTCTTCAGTTTCACCCGAGCGGTGCGACAGAATCGCTTTCATGCCGCTGCGCTGAGCGAGAGCAACCGCGTCGAGGGTCTCGGTGAGAGTACCGATTTGGTTGACCTTGACGAGGATGCTGTTACCAGCTTTCTGGTCGATACCCATCTGCAGACGCTTGGGGTTGGTGACGTAGAGGTCGTCGCCGACGAGCTGAACCTTGCCACCGAGTTCGGCGGTGAGGTGAGCCCAGCCCTCCCAGTCATCTTCAGCGAGCGGGTCTTCGATCGACACGAGCGGGAAGTCGCGAACGAGTTCTGCATAGTAGGCGCTCATGTCAGCGGCGGAGCGCTTCTTACCTTCGAACGAGTAGGTGCCGTTTTCGAAGAACTCGGTCGATGCAACGTCGAGAGCGAGTCCGACGTCTTTGCCCACCTTGAGGCCGGTCGACTCGATTGCGCCCACGATGAACTCGAGCGCCTCACGGTTGTTGGGCAGGTCGGGAGCGAATCCACCCTCATCGCCGAGTGCGGTGTTCTGACCGTTCTTCTTGAGCAGCGACTTGAGCGCGTGGTAGATCTCAGCACCCCAGCGGAGAGCTTCGCTGAACGACTCAGCACCGAAGGGAACAGCCATGAACTCCTGGATGTCGACGCCCGTGTCAGCGTGTGCACCACCGTTGATGATGTTCATGAGCGGCACGGGAAGTGTGTGTGCGTTCGGGCCACCGACGTACCGGAACAGCGGCAGGTCGGCCGAATCAGCAGCCGCCTTGGCAACCGCGAGGCTCACACCAAGAATGGCGTTGGCGCCGAGGCGTGACTTGTTCTCGGTGCCATCGAGCTCAATCATGGCGTCGTCAATGAGGCGCTGGTCGGTAGCGTCGAAGCCTTCGAGAGCCGGACCGATCTCATCGATGACGGCGTCTACGGCCTTGAGCACACCCTTGCCGAGGTAACGGTCTTTGTCACCGTCACGCAGCTCGTACGCCTCAAACGCACCGGTGGATGCGCCCGACGGCACGGCCGCGCGCGATACGACGCCGTCCTCAAGCAGAACCTCAACCTCGACGGTCGGGTTTCCGCGCGAGTCAAGAATCTCGCGAGCGTGAATGTTTTCGATCAGGGCCACGACAGGTCTCCTAAAGATGTGGAATGAAGATGCGTTGTCTCATGCCCGAAATCGAGCCGCACCGACTAACAGTTTATTGGCTAAGCGAGGGGCTTGAACGAGAGATCCGTAACAGAAACCGTCTCCGCGGTAACAAACGCGAACGCGCTGTAGCCGGCCTCCTTGGCACGATCGAGCACCGGGTTGAGGTTCTTTGCGCGACGCTCGAGCCGAACCCGCTTGCCCTGAGCGACGAGCACGTTCTTGAGCGACATCACGCGCTCAAGAGTGAGGTCTCCGGTGAGAAGGTCGTGCACGAGAACCACAGCGTTGTCATCGGCCTCATCACGAGATGCCACCAGATCGACCACGCGCTCGAAACCGATGGAGAAACCTGCGGCTGGAACATCCTGACCGAGGAATCGACCGATCATGCCGTCGTAGCGTCCGCCGCCGCCGACCGAGCTGCCGGATTCGGGGTGCGCGATTTCGTAGATGGTGCCGGTGTAGTAGCCCATGCCACGCACGAGCGTCGGGTCGAACGTGACGGTGACGCCCTGAGGCAGGCTCGTCAGCGAGAGCGCAAGCGTCTCCATCGAGGCGACCGCTTCAGGGTCAACCCCCTCGGGCAACACCGAGAGGATGTCGGCCGTGGTCATGGGGACTCCCCCGGTTGCCACGTGCGGTGCGATTTTCTCGAGGATTCCACCGAGAACGGCAGCGGCATCCGCGCCTTCTTCGCTGAGCTCCGCGATGACGCCATCAACGCCAATCTTGTCGAGCTTGTCGATCGAGATGAGCACCTGCGGCATGCGCTCGTGGGCGAATCCGCAGTAGTGCAGCAGGCCATGCAAGATGCGGCGGTCATTGACCCGAATGGTGCAGTCGGTCAGGCCCAGTGCGTCGAGAGCCGAGGCTGTTGCCGTGATGAGTTCGACCTCAGCGCGCTGGGTCTCATCACCGATGATGTCAATGTCGCACTGGATGAACTGGCGGTATCGACCCTTTTGCGGGCGCTCGGCACGCCATACGGGTGCGATCTGGATGGCGCGAAAAACGCTCGGCAGCTCAGCGCGGTGGGTCGCATAGAAGCGGGCCAACGGAACAGTGAGGTCGAAGCGCAGACCCAGGTCGGCGAGCGCGTGAACATCGCCGTGTTGCGCGGCAGCACTGAGGTCGTCATGCGTGAGGCCACGCTTGAGCACCGAGAAACCGAGCTTTTCGTTGTCACCACCGAGGCCCGAGTGCAGGCGGTCGAAGTCTTCGACGACGGGCGTCTCAATCTCATCGAAACCGTGTGCGCGGTAGACCTCGCGGATGGTGGTCAGCGCGCGTTCACGACGAAGCTTGTCAGCGGGGAGAAAATCCCGCATGCCACGGGGTGGGTTTACGTCGCGAGCCATAGTGCGATTTTACTCGGCGTCGCGAATCTCGGCTTGCAGGGTGCGGAGCGCCTGACGCAGCGCGCGCTCAGCATCCATGCCCTGTTGCTTGGCGCTGGTGACGAGCTCGAGTAGCACGTCCCCGAGTTCTTCTTCGTTGTCAAATGCAATCGTCGGCTCAGCATTGGGGTCAACAATGCCGAGCTTCTCGGCCTTGCCGAGCAGCTTGTCGGCGAGCAGGAGCGCGGGCATCGCCTGGGGCACGCCATCGAGCGTGGATGTTCGCCCCGGCTTCTCCGCCTTCTTGAGGTCTTCCCACACCGCCATGACAGCTTCAGCGGAGTCGGCCTGCGCCTCGCCAAAGACATGCGGATGGCGACCAATCATTTTCGCCGTCATGTGCGCGGCGACATCCTCGAGGGTGAAGTTCTCGTCGGGCGTGTGTGCCGCGATGTCAGAGTGAAAGAGCACCTGGTAGAGCACGTCACCGAGCTCCTCGATGAGCTCTTCGCGCGAACCGGTCTCGATGGCATCGATGAGCTCATAGGTCTCTTCGAGCAGGTAGCGAATAAGCGACTCGTGCGTCTGTTCGGCATCCCACGGGCATCCGCCGGGGGCGCGCAGTTGGGCCATCACCCGAATGAGTTCATCCATGTTGGGGTTCGGGGCATCGCTCATGTGTCTACCTTGTCACGGCGGAGGTTAAAAAAGCGGAGCACCCGACTGAGACGGTGTCGGGTGCTCCGTTTGTTAGACGGAGCTGGCAGTGAGACGGTCTGCCAGCTCCGCGCTTGGCGGCTACTTGAGACGGGTCTTCAAGTCAGCCAATTCTTTGGTGAGGTCCTTCGGCAAGCGGTCGCCGAACTGTGCGAAGAAGTCGTCGGTGAGGTTGACCTCGTCGAGCCACATCTTCTTGTCCACCTCGAACAGCTTCTGCATGTCAGCTGCCGGTACGTCTATTCCGTCGAGGTTCATCGAACCCTCGGCAGGAATACGACCAACCGGAACCTCGACCGCGTCGGCGAGTCCGTCAACGCGTCGGCAGATCCAGTCGAGCACACGCGAGTTCTCGCCAAAGCCAGGCCAGAGGAAGCGACCGCTTTCACGACGGAACCAGTTCACCTGGAAAATCTTGGGAGCCTTGTCGCCCAGAACCTTGCCCATGTTGAGCCAGTGGGTCCAGTAGTCAGCCATGTTGTATCCGCAGAACGGGAGCATCGCGAACGGATCGCGACGCAGCTCGCCAACGGTTCCTTCGGCGGCAGCGGTCTGCTCGCTCGACATGGTGGCACCGATGAAGACACCGTGGTTCCAGTCGAAAGCCTCAGCCACCAGCGGGATGTTCGTCGCACGACGACCACCGAAGATGATCGCGTCAATCGGAACGCCGTCATTCTTCTCCCACTCGTCGGAGAGGGTCGGGCACTGCTGAATCGGCACGGTGAAGCGCGAGTTGGGGTGCGCGGCGTTGGTGCCCTGGTCAGGGGTCCAGTCCTGTCCACGCCAGTCGGTGAGGTGCTTGGGAACGTCCTTGGTCATTCCCTCCCACCAGACGTCACCCTCGTCGGTCAGTGCGACGTTCGTGAAGATGGTGTTACCCCAGATGGTGTTCATGGCGACCGGGTTGGTCGACTCACCGGTACCGGGAGCGACGCCGAAGAAACCGGCCTCGGGGTTAATCGCGTAGAGGCGACCATCGGGTCCGGGGCGAAGCCACGCGATGTCGTCACCGATGGTCTCGGCCTTCCATCCGGGGATGGTCGGCTGAAGCATGGCGAGGTTGGTCTTTCCACAAGCCGACGGGAAGGCAGCGGCTACGTGGTAGGCGCGACCCTCAGGCGACGTGAGCTTGAGGATGAGCATGTGCTCGGCCATCCAGCCCTCTTGAAGACCCATGTACGAACCGATGCGTAGCGAGAAGCACTTCTTCGAGAGGAGCGCGTTTCCGCCGTAGCCCGAGCCAAACGACCAGATTTCGCGGGTCTCGGGAAAGTGGGTGATGTACTTGGTCGGGTTACTCGGCCAGACGAGGTCGAGCACACGCTCGCCGTTCTCGTCAGCGAGCGGGTAACCAACCGAGTGAACCGCGGGAACCCACGGGTCGTTGGCGCCGATCTGCTTGAGTGCGTCGAAGCCCATGCGAGTCATGACGCGCATGTTGAGTACAGCGTAGGGCGAGTCGGTGAGCTGCACACCGACCTGCGAGATGGGGCCGCCGAGCGGACCCATCGAGAACGGAACGACGTACATCGTGCGACCGCGCATCGAGCCGGCGAAGAGATCGTTGAGTTCAGCCAGCATCGCCTGTGGTTCACGCCAGTTGTTCGTGGGACCTGCGTCTTCACGATTCTGCGAACAAATGAATGTCCGGTCTTCGACACGAGCGACATCGTCGGGGTCGGAGCGCACGAGGAAGCTGTCGGGGCGAAGCTCCTGATCGAGCGGAATGAGTACGCCCTTGTTGATGAGCTTGCGGGTGATGTTGTACCACTCCTGCTGCGAGCCATCACACCAGTGGATGAACTCCGGCTGGGTCAGGTCAACGATGCCCTGGATCCAGTCGAGGAGTGCACGGTTGGTGACGAAGTCAGGCGCTTCAAGGTCGGACAGAACGCCAACCTGGCGCGGCTTGCTGCTGGGGGTTGCGGTTGTGCTGGACACCGTCAAACTCCTTCGTCTCAGTGAGCCGTGATGCAAGTGTCGGCAGGAATGCGAAACTTCGGCTGTATTTCGATTCTGACCGGGTGTGACGACGATTACCTAACCGATTCGGTGGAAATATTTCGGATTTTTCACTTATAGTGAAGAAATGGCATCTGATTTGTTGATTCTCGGCAAACGCATCCGACATTTTCGCACCCAGCGAGGATTCACCCTCGAGGCGCTGAGCACTCAGGTCGGCGTCGTACCCAGTCAGCTGTCACTCATCGAGAACGGTCGTCGCGAGCCGAAACTCTCATTGCTCAACGCGCTGGCCGTGGCCCTCGACACGAGCGTGACCGACCTACTCAGCACCGAGGCGCCCGACCGACGAACCGAACTAGAAGTCGAACTCGAGCGCCTGCAGCAGGGCGCGATCTACCAGCACCTCAAACTGCCCAGCGTTCGCTCGACCAAGTCCATGCCGACAGAAGCGTTGGAGAGCATCGTCGGATTGCATCGCGAAATTGAACGCCGCGCCCGTGAAGCCGTGGCGACACCCGAAGAAGCGCGTCGCGCCAACACGGCACTTCAGCTCGAGCAACAGGCGCAGGGCAACTACATGCCCGAACTTGACGAGCTCGCCGAAGACCTCGTCAAGCGCGCCGGACATGTTTCTGGCGCGCTGCGTCACAAGACGGTAGCCGACATGGTCGAGCTCATTGGTTTTGAACTGATCTACGTCAATGACCTCCCCCACTCGGCACGAAGCATCACCGACCTTGAGAACAAGCGCATCTACATTCCGCCGGCCTCGATTCCTGGTGGCCACGGTCTGCGCGCGATGGCGATGCAGGCAGTTGCCCACCGGTTGCTCGACCACAAGCGCCCCGAGAACTATGCCGAATTCTTGCGCCAGCGTCTCGAGATCAACTACTTCGCCGCTGCCTGCCTCATGCCGCGCACCGCATCCGTCGACTTTCTGAAGGCTGCCAAGAAGGGCCGCAACATCGCGATTGAGGACTTCCGCGATGCGTTCGGTGTTACCCACGAAGCCGCCGCCCTTCGCTTCACGAACCTCGCGACCAGCCACCTCGACCTGACCTGTCACTTCTTGCGAGTCAACGACGACGGTGGATTGTTCCGCGGCTACGAGAACGATGGGCTGCCGATTCCGGCGGACCAATTCGGATCGATCGAAGGTCAGTCGATTTGTCGCAAGTGGCCCGCGCGCGTCGCGTTCGAACGCACGAACCGCACCACCGAGTTTTATCAGTACACCGACACCCCCAACGGCACGTTCTGGGACACCACCCAGACCGGGCAGGGCGAGGCTAACGAGTTCTCCATCTCAATCGGGGTGCCGTTCGAACAGGCGCAGTGGTTTCGCGGACGCGACACCACAAACCGCCAGGTATCGACATGCCCGGATCCCGACTGCTGCCATGCCCCCGACGCAGTGGCACGTGAGAAATGGTCGGGCAAGGTGTGGCCAAGTGCGCGCCTCAACCCCTACGTGCTCGCACCGCTCCCGAGTGGCACCTTCCCCGGTGTCGACCAGGTGGACGTGTACGAGTTCCTCGAGAAGCACGCGCGCGCCTAGGTTAGAGAAATGCGAATCCTTCGGTCTGACCGCTTTGCGGCGATAGCACTCGCCATCGCTGCCATCGCCGGTCTGCTCGTCGCTAATTCAGCCCTTGGCTCAGGGGTGAACAATATTCTTCACGTGCACCTGGGCTGGTCGGGAGTCGCCGATTTGAGCATCGCGCATTGGGTGACCGACGGGTTGCTCGCCATTTTCTTCTTCATCGTCGCCGTCGATTTGCGCCACGAATTCACACACGGTGAGCTGAACTCCCCGCGCAAAGCTGCCGTTCCGGCAATCGCCGCTGTCTTCGGTGTCCTCGTTCCAGCTGCGCTCTACCTCGTCATGGCTGGCGGCACCCAGCCTGGTGGGTGGCCCATCCCGACCGCCACCGACATCGCTTTTGCGCTCGGTCTGATCGCACTTGTCGGGCGAAATCTCCCGAAACGAATCCGCGTCTTTCTGTTGGCTCTCGCCGTGCTCGACGACCTCATCGCGATCGTGATCATTGCCGTGTTCTTCGCCCAGAGCATCAACTTCGGCGCCCTGTTTGCTGCCGCGATCATGCTGCTCTTTTTCTGGCAGGCGGGGAAGCCCAATAAGTTGCCGTGGCTGCGACCGATCTTGCTCAGCATCTTTGCGGTGCTCACCTGGCTGCTCGTCTATAACTCGGGCGTGCACGCCACCATCGCGGGTGTGGCCCTCGGTCTCGTCATGAAACCGGAGCTTGCCGAGAAGACCGTGCACAGCATCCTGCCGTTCAACAACGCCGTGGTGCTGCCGCTGTTCGCATTCGTTTCGGCACTCGTGGTCATTCCCAACATGCCGCTCTGGCAAATGAGCGCCGTGTTCTTCGGCATCGTTATCGCGCTCCCTGTGGGCAAACTCATCGGCATCACGCTGGGCGGCTGGCTGGCGAACACGCTCATGCGTGTTCCGCGTGCGGTGGGCATCAACGGATGGGATCTCGTGACCGTCGCTGCCGTGGGCGGCATCGGTTTCACCGTCTCGCTCCTGATGAACGAGTTGGCTCTCGCCGACGATCCGGCGCTGAGCAATCAGGGTGTGCTAGCTGTGCTTACTGGCTCAGCGATCTCAATCGTTCTGGGTGGCCTGCTGGTCGCCTGGCGCTCCCGCGTCAACACTCGCGCCGGCGGGCACGAGCGCCCCGAAGACGGACTCGACCCAACTGACTAGTTCGGTGCCCTCGGGTGGCATGGGGATGGTGACGACGCGAGCGGCAGCAACGTACTTGCCGCCGGGGAACATGCGCTGAAGACGAACCTGCTTCGAATCGGGCAACTCGATCGGCGTGATGCGCAGGTTTGGGCCCATCACGACAACCTCGCTCAATCCCGCCTTGTAGGCGCGACGACGTAGGCGCGACACCTCGAGCAGGGTTTCGACGGGCTTGGGTAGCGGGCCGTATCGGTCGACGAGCTCGTCGCGCACGAGGTCGATTTGGTCGGGCGTGGATGTGGGTGAGCTGGCGACTGACAGTTTTTGGTAGGCCTCAAGGCGCAAGCGCTCGCTATCGACATAATCCTCAGGGATACGCGCATCCACCGGAATCTCCAGACGCAACTCGGTCTGACTCTCAGTGACATCGCCACGGAACGCAGAGACGGCTTCGCCAATCATGCGCAGATAGAGGTCGAAGCCCACTCCCGCGATGTGACCCGACTGCTCGCCGCCGAGCAGGTTGCCCGCGCCGCGAATCTCGAGATCTTTGAGCGCAATCTGGATGCCCGACCCGAGCTCATTATTCGCCGCGAGCGCCGCGAGCCGATCGTGAGCCGTCTCGCTGAGGGGAATGTCTGCGTCGTACAAGAGGTAGGCGTAGGCACGCTCGCGCCCACGGCCCACGCGACCGCGGAGCTGGTGCAGCTGGCTCAGTCCGTACTTGTCCGCGCGGTCAATGATGAGCGTGTTCGCGTTCGAGATGTCGATACCGGTCTCGATAATCGTGGTCGAGACCAGCACGTCAAACTTGCGCTCCCAAAAATCGACGATGACCTGCTCGAGTTGGTGCTCGTTCATCTGACCGTGCGCGACAGCGATTCGTGCCTCGGGCACGAGTTCAGCCAGGTCGGCGGCAACGCGGTTGATACTCGAGACCCGGTTGTGCACGAAGAAGACCTGCCCCTCGCGAAGCAGTTCGCGACGAATGGCGGCGGCAACCTGCTTGTCGAGGTACGGGCCAACAAAAGTAAGAATCGGGTGGCGATCCTCCGGCGGGGTGGCGAGGGTCGACATCTCGCGAATGCCGGTGACCGCCATTTCGAGCGTGCGAGGAATCGGGGTCGCGCTCATCGCGAGAACGTCGACGTTGTTCTTAAGCTTCTTGAGCGCATCCTTGTGCTCGACACCGAAGCGCTGCTCTTCGTCGATGATGACGAGTCCGAGGTCTTTAAACGCGATACCCGACGACAGCAGCCGATGCGTTCCGATGACAACATCAACACTCCCGTCCGCGAGACCAGCGATGACCTCTTGCGACTCCTTCTCCGTGTTGAAACGGCTCAGCGTGCGCAGGTGCACCGGGAAGCCTGCAAAGCGCTCGGCAAAAGTCTCGCCGTGCTGGCGAACCAACAGCGTGGTCGGCACCAGAATCGCGACCTGCTTGCCGTCTTGCACTGCCTTGAAAGCGGCTCGAATGGCGATTTCGGTTTTACCGAAGCCGACGTCGCCCGAGATGAGGCGGTCCATCGGGATGCTCCGCTCCATGTCAGCTTTGACCTCGTCGATCGTGGTCAGCTGGTCGGGTGTTTCGATGAAGGGGAACGCCTCTTCGAGCTCGCGTTGCCACGGAGTATCCGGCGAGAACGCGAATCCCTTGCTCGCTTGGCGCGCCGAGTAGAGCTTGACGAGCTCGACCGCGATGTCGCGCACCGCACGGCGGGCCTTGCTCTTTGCGGCAGCCCACTCGCCACCGCCCATCTTCGACAGGGCCGGCGCCTCGCCACCCACATAGCGCGTCAGCTGGTCGAGCTGGTCGGTCGGAACGTAAAGCTTGTCCGGCGGATAGCCACGCTTGCTCGGCGCGAACTCGAGCACGAGATACTCACGGGTGTTCTTGATCGGATTGCGCCCACCAGTCGATACTTCGCGCTGCACGAGCTCGAGGAACTTGCCGAGACCGTGCACCTCGTGCACCACGATGTCACCGGCTTCGAGCTGGAGTGGATCCACGACGTTCTTGCTTCGCCGGGCGGCAAGCTTTTTTGCGGCACCCGAGTCGTGTGACACTGCGCGTCCGTAGAACTCCGCTTCGCCCATGAGCGTGAGTCGAACGTCAGACAATTCGAAGCCGTGTTCCACACTCGCTTGAACGAGATAGACCACACCGGTTTCCAACTCGGACGGCAACTCATCGACGATGCGCGCACCAATCTCGTGCTCGCTGAGAATTTGGCCTGCACGCTCAACGAGGCCGTGTCCTTCAGCGGCAACGATGACGCGCCAACCGTCGGCGACACGTTGAGCAAGGTGGGCTACCGCACCATCAAGATTCCCGGCGAATGACGGAATCGTGCTGCTCTCGACGCGTACGGCATCGGTATCTTCATCGTCGAAATCGCCCGCGTCGAAGGCCGAGAAACTCCACCAGGGTGCATCCGGATGACCTTCCCGAAGCTGAGCGAGTGAGAGAAAATTGCCCGCGCCGAGGTCGATGGGGGCCTGTGCGCCAACCGTCGCTGCGTTCCAAGCAGCCTCAAGAAATTCGGAGTTCGTTTCGGCCAGGTGGCTCGCTCGCGTGACCACACGCTCGGGCGAGATGACCGCGACCGGCACGCCAACGCCGAGAAAGTGCGTGAGCGGTACGAGCGAATCGACGAGTGCCGGAGTCAGTGACTCCATACCCTCGACCGGAATACCCTCGGCGATCTTGGCGAGCATCCCTTCGAGGTTGGGAAACTCGTGCTGCATTTCGGCGGCACGCTGTCTGACCGCGGGTGTCAGCAACAGCTCGCGGCTCGGTCCGAGCACAATGCGCTCGAGCGGCTCGGCGAGCGAACGTTGGTCAGCAACCGAGAAGTAGCTGATCGAGTCGACCTCGTCACCGAAAAAGTCAATGCGATAGGGATGCTCGGCCGTCGGCGCAAAAACGTCGAGGATGCCACCACGCACGGCGAACTCGCCACGGCGGGCAACCATGTCGACGCGGGTATAGGCCAAGTCGACCAATCGGGCCGAGATGGCGTGCAGGTCGAACCCGCGTGCATGCACGGCGAGGTCGATCGCATCCACGTCAAGCAGGTTCGATGCGAGAGGCTGCAGCGCAGCGCGCACGGAGGCGAGAACTACGAGCGGCGTCTCACTGTTCCAGGCCACGATCCTGCGCAACGCTTCGAAGCGCGCGCCGACAATTTCTGCACTCGGGCTCAATCGTTCGTGAGGCAACGTCTCCCACGCGGGGAAAGTCACAATCTGGGCTCCCGGCACGAGCGTGGCGAGTGCGTTACGCAGCGCATCCGATTCGCGGGTCGTCGGCGTGATCGCTAAAACGGCGGGTGAAGCTCCAGCGGCTGCGCGGCGCTCCAGTAGAGCGGCAAGCAACGGCGCATTGAGTCCGGGAGCGAGCGAGAAGTCAGCGCTGTGAGCGGCGGATTGAAGCGCCTGCGAAACGCTGGAGGATTGCCCGAGGGCGCGCGAAAGCCCAAGGAAAACCATGTGGCAAGTCTACGGCGAGTGGAACTTCTGTTGCGCCGCGAGAACGCCCTCGGTCGCAATGGAACACACCGCGTCAGCGCTGCGGTCAAGAACGAACGGCAACACCTCGCGCTCGCTCTTGCTAAAGGGTTTGAGCACAAAGTCTGCGGCATCGCCACGCCCGGGCGGACGCCCAACTCCCACGCGAACGCGCACAAAGTCAGGCGAGCCAAGTGCAGCGATGATGTCGCGCAACCCGTTGTGCCCGGCGTGACCGCCACCCACCTTGATGCGAACGTCGTCGAAGTCAATGTCGAGTTCGTCATGGATGACGATGATGTTCGCCGGCTCGACCTTGTAAAACGTTGCCAGCGCGGCGGTGGGTTTGCCGGAGAGGTTCATAAACGTGCCGAGCTTGGCAAGCACGAGCTTCGGCCCACCGGGGACAACACGCGCTTCGGCAACCATCGCATTGGCCTTATGCGAACGAAAGCTCGCTCCCAGATCGGAAGCGAGCTTTTCGAGAACCATGTGTCCCACGTTGTGACGGTGGCTGGCGTAATCGGGCCCGGGGTTACCGAGCCCGATTACCAGCCACGTGTCAGCAGAGATGATTACTCCGCTGCGTCGAACTTTTCAGCCTCGGCGTTTGCACCCGAGAGCTCTGCGTCAGCAGCGGCAGCGGCCTTCTCGACGTCGTGCTGCTCAGCGTGGATCTCATCCTTGTGCGCAGCGTGAGCGGCCTCGTCAGCAAGCTCGGCAGCGAGCTCGTCGCCCGACTCACCCGAGTCCTTGCCCGATGCGGCGTGAACGTGAACAACGAGCTGAGTAGCGTCGGCATCAATTTTTGCGCCGGCCGGGAGCTTGAGGTCACCGAGGGTCACCTTGAATCCGGGAACGGCACCCTCAATGTCAACCTCGATGAACTCGGGGATGTGGGTAGCCTCGGCCAGAACGTGAACGCTCTTGGCGTCGAGCTCGAGAATCGCACCGGACTGCTGGGTGCCAACCACGTGGATCGGAACCTCAACGTGCACGTTCTCGCCCTTGACGACCTCGACGAGGTCCATGTGCTCGATGATCTGGTGTACGGGGTCCTTCTGCACATCACGAACGAGAACGAGCTCGTTCTTGCCGTCGATGATCAGCTCGAGAACCGCGTTCTTCTTACGGATAAGAAGGCCGACCTGGTGAGCGGGGAGTGCTACGTGACGAACAGCGTGTCCGTGACCGTAGATTACTGCGGGGATTTTGCCGGCAGCGCGAAGACGGCGGGCGAAGCCCTTACCGAACTCGGTGCGCACATCGGCGACAACCTTGTTGTCCAATTCAGCCATGGTGGCCTCTTTCTTGTTACGAGAGACCGTCAGGCCTCGTCTTCTCTATCAACTCAAACGCTTCTCACGCGTGAGGAGAGGCCGCGAAGCCTTGCCATCACTCGCGTCGATAACGGTTACCCACTTGCGTGGACTACCCTCGCCGAAGTTTTTGCAGTCTCAAGAATAAAACAGGATGCGCATCCGCACCTAATCGAGTGCCCCGCCCGCTTGAACCATCGCTGCCGCCAGCTCGACGATTTCGGTGTCGATCCAGGTGGCGTCGATGCGGATGCCGTTCTCGTCAGGACCAAGATGCTCGAGCGTTGCCAGTTGACTATCGAGTAACGATGACGGCATAAAGTGGCCATCGCGCCAGTCGATGCGCGCAGCAATCACATCGGCCGGGGCGTCGAGTTCCACGAAAAAGAGGTCAGGAACCCACCCGCGCAGAAGGTCGCGGTAGCTGCGCTTGAGCGCCGAGCAGGCCACCACGCACGAACGCTCGGCGAGCGCGGCACCGACCCGTTCGAGCCACGGTTGGCGCATCGCGTCATCAAGCGGCTCCCCCGCCGCCATGCGGGCGATCGCCTCGGGGGAATGCAGGTCGTCGGCGTCGATGAATGGCAAACCGAGCTCGGTTGCGAGCAAAATTCCGATGTGGGTCTTACCCACCGCGGATGGCCCCATCACAACGACATGCGCCTCATTCACGCATCCAGTTTGGCCGATAACATTGAGTGTCGCTTTTGAGACGGGCGGCAGTGAGGGCACAAAGGCAAATTCATGGCTGAAAAAGCAAACATCGGTGTTGTCGGACTCGCAGTGATGGGGTCCAATCTGGCACGCAACCTGGCGAGCCGCGAGGGCAACACGGTTGCCGTCTACAACCGTTCCACCGAGCGCACCACGCTGCTCGTGAGCGAACACCCTGAAGCGGGCTTCATTGCCGCCGAAACGATTGACGACTTCGTCGCTTCGCTGGCCAAGCCCCGCACCGCGATCATCATGGTTCAGGCCGGTGCCGGAACCGACGCCGTGATCAACCAGCTCGCTGAGCGTTTCGAGCCGGGCGACATCATCGTCGATGGTGGCAACGCACTCTTCACCGACACGATTCGTCGTGAAAAAGACGTCAGTGCGAAGGGTATCCACTTCGTCGGTGCCGGTATCTCTGGTGGTGAAGAAGGCGCGCTCAAGGGTCCGTCGATCATGCCCGGTGGAACCGACGAGTCCTACAAGACCCTCGGCCCGATTCTCTCCTCGATTGCTGCCGTCGCCGAGGGCGAGCCCTGCGTGACCCACGTCGGTCACGATGGTGCTGGTCACTTCGTCAAGATGATCCACAACGGCATCGAGTACGCGGACATGCAGCTCATCGCCGAGGCGTATGACCTACTGCGCAACATCGGTGGATTCAGTCCCGCCGAGATCGCCGACATCTTCGCCGAGTGGAACAAGGGTTCGCTCGAGTCGTTCCTCATTGAGATCACCGCCGAGGTGCTCAAGCAGGTCGACGCAAAGACCGGCAAACCGCTGGTCGATGTCATCCTCGACGAGGCGGGCTCGAAGGGCACTGGCGTCTGGACTGTTCAGACCTCACTCAACTTGGGCGTACCCGTTTCGGGTATCGCCGAAGCTGTGTTCGCCCGTTCGCTCTCGTCGCAGCGCGCACAGCGTGACGCCGCCAACAACCTCCCGGCGGAGACCTTCCCGTTCGAGGTTCCTGACAAGACCGCCTTCGTCGAAGAAGTGCGTAAGGCGCTCTACGCATCCAAGATTGTTGCTTACGCGCAGGGCTTCGACGCCATTCGCGCCGGTGCCGTTGAATACAACTGGAACATCGACCTGGGCAAGGTTTCCAAGATCTGGCGCGGTGGTTGCATCATCCGTGCCCAGTTCTTGAACCGTATTGCCGAGGCCTACGACAAGAATGGTCAGCTTCTCTCGCTGCTGCTCGACCCCTACTTCACCGACGCCGTTCGCGACTCGCTCGGCGCATGGCGCCGCGTCGTGGCTGGGGCTTCACTTGCCGGGTTCCCGGTTCCCGCCTTTGCATCCTCGCTCTCCTACTACGACGGTCTGCGCGCCGAGCGCCTGCCGGCCGCCGTGGTTCAGGGCCAGCGCGACTTCTTCGGTGCGCACACCTACAAGCGCGTGGACATGCCCGGCGTGTTCCACACGCTGTGGTCGGGCGACCGCACTGAGATTGAAACCGTTCCGAGCAGCCACTAGGTTCACACCATGAGTGATCGCATCGTCGTTATCGGTGAAGCGCTCATCGACCTGATTCAGGGCGATGACGGGCGGTACACCGCCAAGCCCGGTGGCGCTCCGGCAAACGTGTCGATTGCACTCGCGCGACTCGGTGCCAACGTGAGCTTCGCCGGTCGCATGAGCACCGACAAATTCGGAGAGAAGTTGCACGACTGGCTCAGCCCAGAAGACATCGACATGTCTTTGGTCGAGCGAACGAGCGACCCGACATCGCTCGCGGTCGCCTCGCTCGACGCCGAGGGCAAGGCAAGCTACAGCTTCTACCTCAAGGGCACGGCCGACTGGGGATGGACGCTCGGGGCCTTCATGAACCTTGAGCTCGATCCACCCGCTGCGCTCGTTATCGGCTCGGTCGCCACGGCGATTCAGCCTGGCGCCGGCGTCATCGAAAGCCTCGCGGGACACCTACACTCGACCGACAGCTCGACCGTGGTCATCGACCTCAACATCCGTCCAGGGCTCGGCTTCGAGCGCGACGCTGAACGCGAGCGTGTCGAGCGCCAGATTCAGCTCGCTCACATCGTCAAAGCATCCGATGACGACCTCGCCTGGCTCTACCCAGAACGTACTCCCGATGAGACGGCGACTATCTGGTCACGAAACGGCGGGCACTTCATCATCATGACGCGCGGTGCTGCCGGGGCGACGCTGTTCACCCCGCAGGGCCACGAAATTTCAGTGGATGCGCCAACCATCGAACTTGCCGACACCGTCGGTGCCGGCGACTCGTTCCTGGGAGCGATGCTTTACGGACTGCAGAAGCGTGGCGCCCTGGGTGGTCGCGCCCACTCGGTCCTCGTCGAGGTCGACGAGGACAACTGGCGCGAGATTCTTACCCTCGCTGCGAAGGTCGGCGCCATCACGTGCTCGCGTGCTGGTTGCAATCCACCCACGCTCGCCGAGCTCGGCCTCTAGCTAGAGACCCCGGCGGCGGCGCGGAACCGCAAGAACAACTGCGAATCCAACCGTGACCGCCACTGCTCCACCGATCGCCCAAAAAGCGACCGTGTCAGCGCTGCGACCCGTGTCGGGCAAGGCTGATTCAGAGGCGTTTGCTTCGGCCTCGATGGTCGAGCTTGAGTCATCCGAAGGCTCGTCAGTAGGCAAGGTGTCGCTGAATGTAAAGTCCACTGCGTAGTTCTTACCCACAGTCTGGTTCGGGAAATACGGCGAGCCGACGTAGTTGTAATAACCGTTGGTGATGGCGATCGGTCCAGAAGTCATGCTGGGGAACGAGACGTTGGGGTAGTACCAGTCTGTCGAGAACACGGAAACAGTGAACACCTGCCCCGCGGCAATAGCGAGGGGGGCATCTAACTCAACCGTCTGCCACCCACTCGCGGTTTCACTCGTGAACGTCTTGGATGCGAGAAGAACTCCGTTCTCATCCCACACGTGCGCCGAGTGCTCAGCGGTCGAGTCGACAACCTTGTAGTACTTAATCTCGGTCACGTAGCCAGCGGCGCTAGTGGTGACGCGAACACCGAGTTCGAGCGAGGCGTGCTCGCCAAAGTTGCTGGGGGTCCAACTCGGATCAAACAAATTTGTCGTGGTCGTGGCGTGTGCACCGATCGCATACGCAAGAACAGACGACAGACCAAGCGCGATGGCTAAAGCCAACTTCCCCACAAACTTTCCCATGAGAGAAACACTAGCGCTTACTCGGAGCGCCCAAAACTAAAAGCCCGACTGCAGAACGATTAGTCCGGGGAAGATTGCGAATGCGAAAAATAATTTAGACATATGCTATCCACCTCTAGACAGAGGTTTACGAGGGCAGTGAGCCGCTTATGCCAGCTAGGCTTGCCGAACTACCATCCGGTATTACTTGCGAGCCTCAAAGTCCCATTCGAAGTGATTTGCTCAGTCAGAATGCGCAGTGCCTTCTCAGAACGGTGATAGTTCACTAAAGCACTCTCTGTGCACCGCAGGTCGATGTCGATTTCGGTGCCATCGCCACTTCCGCGAACTTGAATTTTGAGTCTCGGCGAAGTACCAAATGACACCCCCTTGGTAATCTTGCCGTCAATGACGCCGGATTCTCTGTGAACTGTCTTTACCTTGCCGATCGTGTTGACGATGGCAATGATTGCCTCCGCCGTTTCGGCAGGCGGATTTTGGAATGTTAGCTTTGCGTTAGCCCGCGATTCTTGCTCTAGAGCCATGATTTCCCCTTGAGATTACTTCTGCTCAGAATACTCGAGTAGTCGCATTCGGAGACAGGTCCGACTCAGATTTCCTTCGGGATAATCGTCAATCCGGGGCAAAGGAACACAGAAAAGAAATTGCACAAGGGCATTCCTTTCATCCGTAATGACTGGTCGTGTGACCTCATGATTATGAGATATCTCAAGGGCGTTACGGGTCAATAGCCTATGGTCACAAACCCTTATTTTGATTGACTTTTCGGTGTGCTTGGCTCACATCACTACCCCTGATTTTCGGGAAAGTGTGGGGTTTTTGTGGGGGCAATGAGCACTAGAACATGATTACCAAATCACACTCCGGGCATCGGTAACTCTGAGATTTAATTTCTGCTTGCACCAAACAGTTGGGGCAGTTCGGGTTGAAGCTGATCAAGTCTTCCATCTCACCACTCTGGACGATGTGGTTCGACGTCCGGGTGAGTTGTCCACAGAGTAGCCGGGCTACTGTATGGAAATTGTCTACACAACCGTGTGACTGACCTGCCCAGCTTCTCCTGAATGGAGCCTTTAAGGGTGGGTGGGGTCTGGCGCGCGGTCTAAGAGTTGCTGCCAGTTCTCGAGGTATTGTTCCAGCCACCCCTCGGGCATGCCATAGGCGTTCTCTTCAAAGCGGCGGAAGTCTGTTGCGTTATGTGCCTGACCATTCTTGCCCGGCGTATCCAGCCAATGCTGGTGCCCCTCGCGTATAACTTTGGCAACCAAACCCGATGGCACGACATGTACGGTCGGTTGCTCGGGCTGAAAGTCGACGAAGGCGTAGAAAAGGTCAGGGTCATCCATGGACTCATGTTTGACACCCATGTGCCAGCCTCGACGACCGATGCCCTGCCGGGCTTTCACCTGCAAGAAGCACGGTCGACCGCCATCTAGGAAGTTCACGAGGATGTCGACTTTGCGAACACCCTCTGGGGCTTGAGCAGCGACGATGCCTCGCTGCAACAGGCGGGAAAGGACCAAGTGCTCACCCGCAGCGCCTGTGAGCGTCGTGTCGTTCTTATGTGGCATTTGATTCCCCCATTAGTGCTTTACCCGGCTACTCCGAAGCAGACTCGTTTGCCAATCGCGCTCTCATGAAGTTCAGGGACTCATCGTTGTACAACCAGTAGAGAGTTCCTTGCGCGGTTGGTGTCCGGTATCCAAGGTCGTGCAGAGACCGCAAAGCTGCTTGAGAGATGCTCATGGATTCACCCTCGAAAACTACCGAGGTGTCAGTCTCGACCACGCAAGTCTTCGACGAGTCTTTGGCAAAGACCAGAGTGGCACCAATGGGGATGCCCACAGATGCAAAGCTAAAGCGACGGGTGTGACGGACGGCTTTCTCAAGTGCCTGCGTTGCCTCAGCATCGATAACGATTTCCTCGCGTGGAGTGACGTCTTCCTCGGCGAGCAGCTCGAGAATCGCTTTGACTCTGTGGGGGTCAAGGTCCTTGAAGAATTCACGATTCTTTCGCACGCGAAAGTCATCGAAAGCTACGTGGAGCGCGCGCTCGACTTTTTCATAATCAGGAACTCGAGCTGCGTAGTAACACTGGAAAGGCAGTGGCACAGCTGTGTTATCGAGTTCAACAACGCGTTTGGTCACTTCGCGCTCAGTGCGACCGACTTTGATGTAGCCGGGCATGGATTCATTCGTGAGTATGTAGACAACGCTCATCGGTTATTCCCCTTTTCCAACGCCTCAACTACAGCAGCTATCTCTGACAGTGCAGCCTCAAGGTTCTCCATAATCTCGCGAGCGATGACATCTGGCGCTGGCAGATCGGCAGCGTCGACGATTGAGTCATCCTTCAGCCAGATGATGTCGAGGTTCTTCTTGTCACGAGCAAGGAGTTCCTCGTAGGTGAACTTCTTGAACCGCTCAGTCTCGACGCGCTGATTGCGCGCACCAGCCTTGTACGCCTGCACGAAGTCCTCGAGGTCGATACGGCGCATCGGCTTGGTCTTCTGAGTGAAGTGCATGTTGGTCCGGAAGTCGTAGACCCACATCTCTTGGGTCCACGCGGTCTCGCCTGCGGGCTTCTTGTCGAAGAACAAGACATTCGCCTTGACTCCACCGGCGTAGAAGATACCTGTTGGCAGGCGAAGCAGTGTGTGAACGTCAAATTCCTTCATCAAACGGTCACGGACGGTCTCACCTGCGCCACCCTCGAAGAGGACGTTATCTGGAAGGACAACCGCGGCACGACCATGAATATCGAGGATGGTCTTGATGTGCTGAACGAAGTTGAGCTGCTTGTTGGAAGTCGTTACCCAGAAGTCATCACGAGTGATGGACAGCTCGTCCTTAGAAACTTTGCCGTCAGCACCCACGAACGTGTTGGACGACTTCGTACCAAACGGCGGGTTAGCCAATACGACCGAGAAACGCTTTCCGGGGTCTGAAGTCAGGGCATCCCGCACTTCAATCGGGCTGGCACCATTCGCCTCGCCCATGCCGTGAAGAAGCATGTTCATTGACGCCAAGCGAGCGGGACCATCGCCCAGCTCGGTTCCGTTAGCGAACTTGGTCTGCAAGTGCTCGCGCTGCTTGGGCGTCAACGATGTCTCCGCTGCTGCATGCTCAAATGCCGAGAGCAAGAACCCGCCGGATCCGCAAGCCGGGTCACAAACTGTGTCATCGGCAGTGACCTGCATCACATCGACCATGGCGGCAATCAAAGAACGTGGGGTGAAGTACTGACCAGCGCCAGATTTCATATCTTCAGCGCCTTTCGCAAGAAGCGCCTCATAAGCATCGCCCTTGATGTCAACGCCCGTGCCTGACCAGTTCTGCTTGTCGATGAGTTCGACAATCAGGCGCTTGAGCTTGGCGGGGTCTTGGATGTTGTTCTGTGCCTTGCGGTAAATGGTTCCGAGCATGCCGGGCTGCTTAGACAACTTGTCGAGAATGCCAACATATGTTTCTTCAAGCTCCGCGCCGTCTGCATCGAGCAGGCGCTGCCATGAGCAGTCCTCCGGCACGATGCGTTCGGGCTTCAGCGGGTTGGATTCGCGCTCATGTGCCATCTTCAAGAACAGCAAGTACGTGAGCTGATCTGTGTACTGAAGAGTGCCGACGCCATCATCACGGAGAACGTTGCAGAAAGCCCACAGCTTGTCGACGAGTTGACGAGCTGAGCTATTGGCGGCATGGTCCTCGTTTTGCTGGCAAACGGCGCAGGAAAGAGTCTGACTAGTCATTGGGTTCCTCGTTCGTGAGCTGACCGCTAAAGGCTGAATGGAGAAGCGCGCGCCTCAGCTCGCCAGACTTCTTTTCAACATCGTCTAGGGCTAACGCCATGGAGTGAAGGCGACCCAGCTGGTCCTGAAGAGAATGGACAATCCGCTCTTGGTCTTCCAGCGTTGGCATTGGAATCTGTAGCGCCTCGACTGTTTTCTTGCTGATCTGGGGAAGGATTGAGCCATTTGAAATATCCATCAGGTCGAACGACTCAAAGAACCACTGAAGGAATTCCGCGGAAAGTGCAGAGTGGGGCGTTACAGCCATGCAGTTGGTATCGACGCCTCCCGGGACCTGCACAATTCGCTTCTTGTTGGTCGCAATCGCACCTCCAGCTTTGGGGAAGACCAAACTTCCCTCTTCAATGACTGAAATCTTGAGGCGGTCTGCTTCGGTCTGGGAGATGTAAGTGCGAGATTCCCTTAGGTAGCGAGGGTCAAAGTTCATTTCGGCAACCTTGAAGAAGGGAATGTCACTGGACGGTGTGCGGGTGACAGACGCCACGGCAGCTAATCCCTTCGGCGTTGCGCCTCCTTGAACTCTTGCAACTGCACCCAGCGGCAAACTCTCCCATGTCCCGGAGGAACCACTCGAGAATGCTTCATGGAGAATCGCCCTTCTCGCTTGGATCAGTTGAGTTTTCGCATCTTCAAGCTCGGCGAGCGCCTTCTCGACTCGGCTGAGGTGGTCTTCGAGGGTTTCGACGATGCGCTGCTGGACATCGAGCGGCGGTAGCTCAAACGAGTACTTCTTGATTCCATTCCAGTTGACCCGGGGGCGGTCCCCCGTGTCGAGCAAAGCCGTGAACGCCAAAAAGTCAGGCGAACGGAGCAACTGCGTTAGGAAATCTGAACGAATGCGGGGTGATGGAGGCAAAACTATGAACTCCGCCGATGCGAGATAGTCATGTTTCGCCACGTGGACTTTGTTGAGATACGGGCGTAGACGTCCATACATGACATCGCCAGCGCGAACGACGGCAGAGGAACTCTTCATCGTGGATGCGGGCACGGTAGCCACGAGTTCACCGGTGTGACTCTTAACGTGCTCAAGACCCACGTACTCAAGGTCGGGTTGGTCTCCGGGGTTCGCTTTTAAAGCCCGAGGTGCAGTGACTTCTCCGAGCAGGACACGCTCAAAACTCACGCGCTCAGCTCCTGATTTATTTCGGCAAGGAGCTGCACAGCATTGGAGAAGCTTTGCGCCATTCCCATCGAGCCACCGCGTTCCGTGAACGGCGTCATGTCGAGCTGATCGGTGCTGAAGGAGATGCCAGTGCAGATGGCGTTCTTGATGTTTTCGAGCCACCATAACTGCTGCTCGGTGAAGGTCACGCCTTGTTGCGCTTGTTGTGCTAACCAGTTGTGGTAGCGGTGCTCTACGACTTCAGAGAAGGGTTCCAACTCATCAGTCACACCGAGTGTGTATCGGATGAGCGAGACCAGATCGGCGGTGCTGTTTTGCATGCTCTTGTTGGTCTTCTGCAGAGCCGCGTAAGCCTTCCAGATGACTTCTGGGGTCCATTCAGGGTGCGGGGTCCTGATGGTCTGGATGAGGTCGTTTATCTCGTTAAAACTGATTCTCGCGCCTCTGGGACGCGCATAAAGGACCTGTATGGCGGTGATTTCGTCCTTGTTGTCTTCAAGGTACTGAGACCATGACGAAACGAGTTCTTGCGCCTTCTCTGTATCGACCACTCCACCTGCGCCCAACAGGTAATCAGCCGTGTTTTCGTCTCGATAAAGATAGTGCGAGCGATGGACAGACACCAGTTGTTGTCGTAGCTCGACGTTGCCTGCGAGGGGTGCCGCGAGGTCTTGAACGAACGAGTGGATGGCGCGAACGACGTTCTTTGAACCGTCTGGTTCGTCCGGCGATGCTGCGACGGCTGCAGCGATGGCATCTGCGTCGACCGCTTGAATGAGTGCCCCGGCGATTTGCTCGAGTGGCATGCCGGCGGTCTCAGCGATTGCGGCGTTCTCGGTCTCGCTCATACGTCGAGCGAGTCGGGTGAGCCGTGATGCCAAGGTTGCTGCCTCATCCTGCGTCAGCTCATGGGCGGCTGCCTTCTCGAGCAGTCGTTCGAGTGAAACGGACTTGACCCGATCGAGCGTGGTTACGTCATTGAATGGGTGCTCGGTCACGCCAATCGCGTCAACAATAACGAAGCGTTCCTTGTGGGTGGCGTCTGGGGTGACTTGTTGAAAGGTTGCGTCGTCAATACTGCGTGCGCCGCGTCCCTTCATCTGTTCGAAGTAGGTGCCGGATTGAATGTCGCGCATGAAGAAAACACACTCGAGCGGCTTGATGTCTGTCCCGGTGGCAACCATGTCTACAGTGACAGCGATACGCAGTTCCGCACTGTTGCGCATGCGCTGCAGTAAATCTTTGGGGTTGGCGGCGCTGTAGGTGATTTTGACCGCAAAGTCGTCACCCTTACCGAATACTTCACGTGCTGTGCGGACGATGTCCTCGGCGTGACTGTCATTCTTGGCAAAGATGAGTGTCTTCGGCACTTGGGTGCGCCCGGGGAAGATTTCCGTGAACAGGCGGTCTCGGAACGTTTCGAGCACTAGCCGGATCTGGTTGGGGTTGACGACTGCCCGGTCTAGCTCCGTCGGCTTGTAAGTGATGTCATCATCGAGCTGGACGAGCTTTTGCTCGCGCGTGCGCTTGTCGATTGCAGGCACCGCTTCAGCGGCGGCTTCGAGAACGCCGCCTTGTTCGGTGACCTTAGTTTTGATGCGGTACACATCAAAGTCAACATTGACCTTGTCGGCAACCGATTCAGCGTAGGTGTACTCGCTGACAAGGTTCTGCTCGAAGAACCCGAGGGTCTGCTTGGTCGGGGTTGCGGTGAGTCCGACGATGTGGGCGTCAAAGTACTCGAGCACATTGCGCCAGAGTCCATAGATAGAACGGTGACATTCATCCACGATGATGAGGTCGAAAGCCTCAGGCGGCAGGTCGGCGTTGTACTGGGCTTCAACGACCGTGTCCGGACGGTAGTCCTCGAGGAACGGGTCGTCCTCATCTGGAGCGTATTCACCTTTTAGCCCTGCCCATACGCGCTGAATAGTGGAGATGACGACCTTGTCAGATGTCGCCATGCCGCCCGATTGCAGTTTGCTTACGTTATACAGCTCCGTGAATTTGCGACCATCGTCTGGCGTGGACCAGTCTGCGAACTCACGCTTGGTCTGATCGGCAAGGTTGTTGCGGTCAACTAGGAAGAGCACGCGCTTGAAACCGCCGAACTTGAGTAGACGGTACGCCTCTGTAACTGCCATTCGCGTCTTACCGGCACCGGTTGCCATCTGCACAAGCGAGCGAGAGTGTTGGTTCTTTCGGAGCGACTCTTCAATGGCAAGTACCGAACGTCGTGATGCCGGACGCAAGTCGTAGTCGTCGGTATCCGGAAGGTGATGCATCTTTGCTCGCCACGTGGAATTGCCGGGTGCAGCCTCTGCGTCCCGGATGTAGCCTGCGAGCGTAGCCGGTCGTTGGAAGTTGAAGATGCGGCGTGAGCGTGCGTTCGGCTCGTAGTGGCTGGTGAAGAAGAGTTCGCTCGAGTTGGATTCGTAGACGAACGGGAGTCGGTCATCAACCGTGGCGGCGTTGAGTTTCTGTGCCGCGGTGAGTGAACTGGCGTAGCGCATGGCTTGGGAGTGAACCTCGGCTAACGTGACTCCGCCTTTTTTGGCTTCGATGACGCCAACAATGCGTTTGTCTACATAAAGGAGGTAGTCGACAATGCCGTCGCCCATTGGTACTTCGCGAACTGCAATGCCTTGACCTGCTGCAAGGTTGAGGGCTGTGCGGTCTTGGATGATCCAGCCAGCTTGTTCGAGCTGTGCGTCTATTTGAACGCGTGCCCGTTGTTCTGGTGTCTGTCCCCCGGTCATGGGTTAAAGACTAGTGATTCTGCTGTCAGTCAAGGCGCGACATGTTGGAAGGCGGCTAACGCACACCACCGTGGTGCGAGCAGGCACCTTGTTTGCCGCCAGACATGGACATTGTTCCGTCCTCGCAGGTCACTTGGTAGCCGTTTCCGTCGACGCCCATGCGCCAGCCCTGATTGGCAATGCAACTCTGAAAGAGGACGAGCACGAGGATAGCCACCCCGATGAAGAGCGCAATCTTCCCGGCAGAGCCTGAGCCAGACGATGAAGCTGAAGCTCGTGCGGGAACCGTGCCGGTCTGGTCGATGGTTTTTTCCCAGACAGACTCAGCCCCCGGGAGGCTCCTGTATCTATCCGTCCAGTACTTGCCATCGAAATAACGCAGCCGCTGACCGTTGCTCTCGTCGACAAACCAACCTGCTTCTGCCGGTTTCATGACTTACCTTGTTCCACAGGTCGGAGGCACTTGCCCGCTCAAAGTTAAGTCCAAACCCCTATTGTCATACCTTTGGAAGGAGCTGGCGCGCATACTCATTCCAGCCGTCCACAGTCCAACCACCTGAATCTCCCCCATCAATTTCACGTCCACGACGTAAGTTAAATTTCCAATGTGTCTCATCTAGGGAAGTTAAATTCCAATAATCGATGAAATCTATGTAGACAGGTCGATCAAAGACTTCACACGCCTCAACCAAGGCAGCGGAAACGTGCAGAGGTAGTAGCGGAGCGCACTTCCCTTGAGATTTTTCTTCATTGGCTCTGATGATGAGTTTGATGCAAGCAATCAACATGTCGTCAACCATGTCTTCTGGATCAGCCGAGGCTGAGCTGAGATGCGCTCCCATGCGAGCGAGATTTCCATCGACCATCTGTTGAAAGACCAGCGTGACTTGATGGTTCCAAGAAGTCAAAGTTAGTCGGTCTCCGAGCTTTAACTCCCATCGTTTATCCCAGACATGCCATGACAATTTGATGTAACCGGAATTCCAATGGTCGACGTAGCCCCCCTGAGTCCAGATTGCGAAGGCACTTAAGCGGGTATAGCCGTCAACGACTGCAGCATCTACTTCGGCTTGGTACTGTCGCCGCCCCTCCTCGATGGCTAACTCTTCCTCTAGAGAAGGGGTGGCTCGTGCCTTCTTTCCTCTGCGTGAAAAAGCCCAACCCACTAGGGCGAAGATTGCGATTCCGACCAAGAACCCCAAACCGTCAAAGCCGACTAGACCCTGCGTTATGTCACTCGGATTAGCCAAAATCATTTGTCCCCCAAAAGAAGCTGCTCGCGCCAGCCTAGTGAGGGTTTGTCAACGCCCGCTAGACCGTCGTACGGCTGATATTCATGCTGCCGCAACCTGAGTGACGAGTATGTCGCCAGCGTGGAGCGTACGAATCGAGGAGTCAGGTCAGCTCGTCACCGATGACTTCGAGAAAGGCTGCCCCTGAACCGCACTTAGGGCAATTGGAGGGCAAAACGCGCGAGCCTTCGGCGAACGCTGAGTCTTTTCGGCAGGATCGACAGGTTATGTGTGCGCCGGTAACAGGAACTTCGTCTGCCGATGGCTCCGCCTCCTCGGCTACCTCCTCTACCTCGATGCGCCTTTCCATGAATGCAGAGCCGGTCCCGCAGTTTGGGCAGTTGTTGGGCATGGGTGCGTCCTCTTCGAGTGAAGAGTAAGACTGACACTGACGGCAGAAAATCGCAGGACCATCAAAGGAGGGAGCCTCGGCTGGAGTCGTAGACGACTCGACAAATGCCTCACGTTGGTTCGCCAGTTGGTCGGCAACGTCGCGTCCACAGTGCTTGCAAACTAAAGCTTTGACTTTGATGTCCTCGGCACAGAAGGGGCACTCGACCGTGTCGGGAAGCCTGCTGCCCGACTTTACTGATCTAGCCGTTGAGGAACCTTCGTCATAGGGAAGGGTGGCAACAATGATTCCCATGATTACCCAGCTCACGAGAAGCGACAGCCAAAAGAATGCCCAATAGTTCCTGCCTCGCCGCTCGGCAGCCTTCCCGATGAGGTGGGACAGCCAAACGTGAATAGCTATCGCCAAAACCCAAATGACTACGTAGGCAAAAACCACCCCAGCTGCATTGCCGTCGCTCATGAATCCCCCATTGCTCTCGACTATCAGCCTAACTTTGAACCGTAAAAACTCTATCTAGCGCGTCTCTACCGCTCGGGCGACTCCTGCGAATTGAGTCATCACTTCTGATTGGTCGTCGCATAGAGCGAGCGGTAAACAGTGGGGCGGCTGACCCCGAGGTTGGCTGCGATTTCTGAGACAGGCATCTGGTCGGCGTACAGCTTCTTAATCATCTCCGCTTGCGACGATGAAAGCTTAGGCTTGCGCCCACCTACCCTTCCTCGGGCGCGAGCAGCCGCCAACCCGTCCTTCGTTCGCGCCTGCATGATGCCGCGCTCAAACTCGGCGAAGGCAGCGACCATCGTGAAGAACAGTTTCCCCTCGGGCGAGGAAGTATCGATGCTCTGCTCTATGACTTCGAGCTGAATACCTTGTGCCTCAAATTCGCTGACCAAGTTCAAGAGGTCCTTGGTGGACCGACCGAGGCGGTCAAGGCGTGTGATGACGACTACATCCCCTTCGCGAAGCTGTTCCCTCATCCGGTCCATCTCTGGACGGTTCGTTTTCGTGCCGGTGAACGTATCGACAAAAAGCCGATCTACTTTCGCCGCTCGAAGGGCATCTTCTTGGGAGCTGGTGTTTTGGTCCGTTGTACTTACTCGTCCATATCCGATTCGCATGAACATAATGTAACACAAACGTTGCTTAAGTTACATAGTTTTTGAGACGAGTTTATTTACGAGTGAAGCCCGGGAAATTGCGGCTCCTCGCGGGAACGACGGCAGGTGTCCGAAAACCATCGTTTGCTTATCGACGCTTCGGAGGCGTGACTTACAGGAAATACCCGTCTGCTGCAGTGATAGTCACGAGGTACTGATCCGAACCTTGTTCGTGGTCCACGTCCACTGTTAAGAGTTCGTTACCTCGTGGGTCCAAGATTGGTTCGCTTGAAACCGCCGCAATTCGAGTCTTAATTTCCGAATCTAATCCCGCAGGCATTCTGTTCAACGGGATGTCTAAAACGTCACGCTGAATGAAAAAAAGGAAGTTCAACTCCCCCTGTGAAAGGCGTTCGTTCTCACTCTGATTGATTTTGAGCACAAGACGCCCTTCATCCAAAATCTCCACGATTTCGAAAGCGGCAGGAATCTTTTTTAGGCGATCCCGACGAGCACTCCAACTAACCCTCTCGGATTTTGCGTTGAGCTGCTCTTGCACCTGCTGTTGCTCCTGAATGGCTTCGCGCTCTGCTCGCTGGGATGAAACGTCGCTGCGACAAAAGCGGCAAATGTTTGCTTCGGCGCGAATTTCCTCCGCACAATAAGGACACTTCACATAGGCGTCCTTCGTGAGAGTCGACTGTGAAGCCGCTTTCTGAGCGTCGCGGGGACTTTGAGATGGACCGGGAGCGACGCCCTCCGGACCGTTTGATGGGCTTGGCAAAGTCGCCACGATGATTCCCATGATGATCCAGCTGACAAAGAACGAGAGCCAGAAAAACGCCCAGTAACTTCGATTGCGACGTTCAGCCGCCTTGGCAATTACGTGAGAAAGCCAGATGTGTAGCACCAGCGCAATGACGCCGACCACAATGTAACCGACTAATACTCCCCAAGCCGTTCCCTGACTCATTTCACCAATCCCCTTAGGCTACTTTTTCAATTCGTCGCTTCTGACTGTCCGAAAGACCAGCCAAACACAGTTCGAGCATACGTCTAATCAACTATTGAAGGTCATTGTCGTTCACGTGCGTCCAGAGAGCCCATCACAAATAATCACTGTTATTAGGAGAGCATCGCCTGCATTTCTGCAATGTCATCAACTATGAGTTCGAGGGCGTCCTTCTCTGTTCGGCTGATTTGCGCTGCAAATTGCGCCGAGCTAAGAACTGACTCGTAGGGAAGAATCAACACTTCTGCTCCTCCGGGAACAAAGGTTCGCATTGCCGCTTCGAGATACATTAGGCGACCCGGCTATTGATGAAGTCACGCAGACTGGTCAGCGGGATCCGCCGACAACTTCCGATATGAAGACTCTCCAACTCCCCCTGTTTCAGCAGGCTGTATAGCTTCGTTCGACCGATGCCGAGAAACTCCGCGGCATCGGTCGGCGAATAGAGGAAGGTGTATCCGGTTGTGTGCACTGAGGCTCCTGTGTGTTCGTGCCTCCTCAACTAATTTTCCCCCGGTCCTCGCGGCTTGTCAGGCTAAAAGCTCATCGTTTGCTTCATCCCCGTCAGGTAATTGATTCACCGTTCCGGAATGCACATCGAGGAACCGATCAGCGGGTCCAAGCAGGTCCACGGGCACTCCGGGGGTCAAGCCAAGTTCCCGTGCTCGTTTGTCCCTTTCGCGTCGGTACTGGGCTGGCATATCTTCGTCCAGCCCTTCTGCGCGCCTGAATAGGAAGCCGATGAGGTTGTCGCACATGGAGTGCGAGAGGCGTGAAACGCTGGAGTAGAGTCCGCCTCCGCTGGGCAAAGCGATTCCCCAACCCGTCGCTCCCCACCTCTTAGAAATAGCTTTCCACACGGTCTTGTCGGTGACCCGGTCAAGAGTGCGTAATCCGAAGGCGTCTAAGCGGTCTTTCTTTAGCTCAGTCTCGAAACGAAAGGTCGTGTCTTGCTGCTTCAAGGCTTCATCGACTCCAAAGGCTTCAAGTTCAGCAGATTTGTCATAGAAGCGATCCGTACCGGATGTCTTTGTCCGGTTCTCAAACGTCCAAGTGCCGTTCGATGTGTACTCGTGAGTTGACTTCGAGTTACGTGATTTAGCAGCCCTTAGCCCAATCTTGACCAGCTCAGGCTTTGCAACTTTGAAATTCCGAGCCAAGTCAATGCGGGTGATGTGAACCTGCGACTGCCAGTCAGCATCACGGGTCACCGTACCGAGGTCATCCACACGGTCGAATTCTGCCCACACTGAGTCGCGAATCTCATCAAGAATGCCCTCAACAATCCGTTTTAGTGCAGCAGGTGGCAGCAGGCTTGCGGATTTAGGTGTCACCATGCGTGCCGCATTGAAGTGCAACCGGCAGCGACTGTCGCTTGGATAAAGCTCAATCCGGACATCGCCAAAGTCTTTGTGTAGAAAGCCTAAGTGAACAGAAGTCTCGACACGGTCTTCAGAGTCCAGACGGTTTCGCGTACTTACAGAAGACCATAGGGCGGTATCACCGCTACATAGGGACAGATTCACTGGTAGCCAACAGCTGACCGTATCAATGCCCCAGTCACTGTCGGCTGGGACAGCTGAAGGTGTGGGAGATGAGTTTCCTTGACTGTGAGTAAGAGATTTCATCGCGATTCCTGCCCTTCAGAGGACGCAACATTTCCGCGATAGTAAGTGTCACCGGTTGGGCTGTCCTTATGCCAAACAAAATCTTCATCGTTTTCGACAGGGACGAGGTCGTACTCATATTCCTGCCCCGGTGTGTACCAGTCCGGAATATCGCGAGATGGGACGCCGATACCCACGTCGCCCATCATCCAGCCCTTATTTGGCAGGGTGGACAGCGCCTCATCGAGCAAAGCCGCGACATCGAAATATGTGCCCTCTGCCCCAACTTCGTTGAAGAGCATGTAACGGCGACTGTCCTCGAATTGGGTCAGCTTCCAGCCACGGCTTTGGAACACCTCCTGAGTGGCTTCCCGGAAGAAGGAGAATCCCTTTTCCTCGAAGTAGATGCAAGCCCTGAGGATACCATCGGCACGGAAAATAGCCGCTTGTGCTTGACCTCCAAATTCGGGTGTGAAAATGATGCCCGCGATTAGTTCGCCCTTGCGCATGAATTGGGTTTCACGCCAGTCGTTATTGAACAATTCGGTGATGATTTCGGCTGACATCAGTTGCCACCCCCAACCCAATTCGCAGGAGCTTGGACTTGATTCCAAAGTGAATCACTTGATGTGTAGCCGACAGAAGGGGTCGACAAATATAGCTTGAATTGCATGGTTTTCCTTATGCGTGTTGTGAGTTTTGATTTGAACTCTGTACGCGCAGGAATTGAGTCGACCCAGTCAAGGGCGCTCCAAGAGCCTGTCTTTGGCTTCGTGGCGAGCTGTTTGTGCCTCTATGAAACAGCCCTATTCACGCCAAACATCCTCGCGACACGCCCGGAATTTAATACGCACCTTCGGTTGGCTCATCAAAACCGAGCCACCAACGTTCTGGCTCCAATAATTCGAAACGCATTCGTCGGGAACCCCAGCCAAGCTCGACGGTAACCCTTACTGTTCCCGAGACAATGGTCCGTTTCTGATCTGAGGGCAGCGCATCGAATGCCCGTCGAAATTGGTCAACTGCCTTATCGATTTCAGCAAGGAAATCTCTCGGGATACTCGTCTTAATCTTGGTGAAATCGAACAAATCGAGCAAAAGGTCCCGAGATGCTCCCCCCGCGACCAAAGCGAGACGCTCAGACTCCAGAGAATCAAAGTCACTCTTGAGCGTCTCGATTTTCTCGCGCAGTACCTTCTTGTCCACGCCAGCTATCGTCAGGTCCTCACTTAGGTCCGACCTTTGTTGCCAGTTCTCTCTTTGCAGTTGAAGGACTGATCTGAGTCTGGATTCGTTGTCCTCTGGTGCCGCCGGCACCCTCCGCAGCCCCTCGGTGTACAGGTCGGCAAGGAATTCGACAAGCCCGGCTTCAGCAATCCGACAGCTGATTGAGGGATGAGTGTCACCACTCTTTCCACGACCAGAAGGTTTGGAATCACAGATGTAGTTTCTGCTCTTGTAATGCTTGCCAGTGATGTTCTTCACATACATGGGGCTTCCGCAGACCCCACACTTTAGAATTCCCGTCAACCAACTCTTTTCCGCTGCGGGACCTCTGCGTGTGTTGCGGTCGGGATTGGTAAGGATACTTTGGCATAGCTCGAAATCCTCGACTGTGACAGCCGCTTCAATTTGGCTCGCATCGTAAATCTGACCGAGCGACAGGAGCCTCCCGCAGTTCCTCTCCCGCAGGAGCATCGTTCGAAGTTGAGTGGTCGACCAAGACTTACCCGTGGAAGTTTGAGCACCTTCACTGTTGAGATGACGCGCTATTGATACCAGTGACTTTCCTGCAATTACAGCCTCCGTGGCGAAAGCAATCCATTGGGACTCCTCGGGACGCAGACTTAGTTGGTCTTCTTCGTATCCGTAAGGGCGGCGACCACTGATGGGTTTCCCCTTGGCAATGCGCTGTCGATTCGCCGCTTTCTGTCGCTCACTTTTCCGCTCAACCTCCATCGCAGCCATGGTGGCGACGAAGCGTAGATTTGCTCTTCCTGCTTCATTCGTGACGTCAAAGTTCTCTCGAACCGTAGTCAATTTGACGCCCGTCTTTTGGCTGAGGTCGATCCAATCTTCGATGTCGCGAGGCTTTCGTGTTAGCCGGTCCAGCGACCATGCGAGGACTCTCTGAACCTTGCCACGTTCGACGTCCAATTTGAGCCGCTCGTATTCGGGGCGGCGCACATTCTTGCTTGCGCTCTTGTCATTGTCTTCGTAAAACTTGACTTGCTCGCCTTCATAAACGCGTTGGAGGCACTCGATTTTTTGCCTCTCGACACCCTCTCCCGTTTTTTCGCGGTCCTGAGAAATGCGCAAATAGATAGCGACAACATTCATATGCGTAATTGTACTTTGGTGAATGCGATTGTCACCGGCAGAATCAAGAAAATCAGTGGCACAAGCATGATGACTTCGCGGCTTGCCGCACGCTCAATCATGACGCGTGCGCTTTCGGCCCGGGCCTCCTGAGCCTG